>Ga0114968_10001794_pt1 | contig 16559 bp, 14 predicted proteins | sample M_130807_EF_Meta_FD_87020 | JGI IMG/M metagenome (GOLD analysis project Ga0114968, IMG submission 87020) | Freshwater microbial communities from Lake Montjoie, Canada to study carbon cycling - M_130807_EF_MetaG | ecosystem: Environmental > Aquatic > Freshwater > Lake | place: Lake Montjoie...
AGGTCCGCGTCGGTAAGCTCTTTCTTGATGTCGGCGAGGGCGATCGCCTCGCGATAGAGCGCGTCGAGCGCCTCGCCTGTGAGGTCGTGGCCGAGTTCCGCAAGCTTTGCCTGCAGGCCACGCCGGCCCGAGAGTTTGCCGATCGTGAGACTCGATCCGAGCAGACCAACAGATTGCGGGGTCATGATCTCGTAGGTGAGTGGATTCTTCAGCACGCCATCCTGATGAATTCCCGACTCATGCGCAAAGGCATTGGCACCAACGATCGCCTTGTTCGGCTGCACCGCAAAGCCGGTGAGATACGAGACGAGTCTGCTCGCGGCAGTAAGCTGCTCGGTCTGCACCTGAATATCGTGCGATGCAAACTCTCCTGGCCGCGTGCGGAGTGCCATCACCACCTCTTCGAGTGAGGCGTTGCCGGCGCGCTCACCGAGTCCGTTAATCGTGACCTCCACCTGTCGCGCGCCCGCCTGTACCGCTGCGAGCGTGTTCGCTGTTGCGAGTCCGAGATCGTTATGGCAGTGCACGCTGATCGTTGCATCGCGACCAACGTGATCGACGACACGCTTCGTCAGGGCGGCGTATTCCGAGGGGATCGCGTAGCCGACCGTGTCGGGGATGTTCACCGTTGATGCACCAGCGCCAACTACGGCCTCGTACACCTGGAGCAGGTACTCATGGTCGGTGCGGCTCGCGTCCTCGGCCGAGAATTCAATCTCGGCATCGCGGCCAAGTTTCTCTCGCGCGTAGCGCACCCACTTCACCGCCTCGGCCAGTGCCGCTTCGCGCGTCGTGCGCAACTTGTGCGTGAGGTGAATATCTGACGTCGCAATGAAGAGGTGCAGGTGCGGGCGATCCGACACCTTGATCGCCTCGATCGCCCGTTGCGGATCCCCCTCCTTGCAGCGCGCAAGGGCGGCGATGCCGATCCCCTTCGTCGCGAGGGCGATCTGTCGCACCGCCTCGAAGTCGCCCTCAGAGGCGGCCGGGAAGCCGGCCTCGATCACATCGACCTTGAGCTTGGCGAGTTGCCGGGCGACCTCCAGTTTCTCGGCAACGGTCAGGCCGGCTCCTGGCGCCTGCTCACCATCGCGCAGCGTCGTATCGAAGATACGTACTGCGCCAGCGATGACGCCTGGCCCAGGAGCACCGTTCACTTGGCGCCGCCCTTCTCGGCTGCACCCTGTGCGCCGTCCATGTCGACCTCAACCGGATTTAAGAAGGTCATCTGATGGCGCAGCGCCTTGCCTACCTTCTCGATGGGGTGACCCGAGTTTGCAGCGCGCAGGCGCTTGTACTCTGGTCGACCCGCCTCATCCTCGGCGATCCAACGCTTGGCAAAGGTGCCGTCTTGGATCTCGGTGAGCACCTCTTTCATCCGTGCCTTCACCGACGCGTCGATGATGCGTGGGCCCGACGTGTAATCGCCCCACTCAGCAGTGTCAGAGACAGAGAAGCGCATGTAGTCGAGCCCGCCGCGATACATGAGATCGACAATGAGCTTCAGCTCATGCATGGTCTCGAAGTAGGCGAGCTCAGGATCGTAGCCCGCCTCAACGAGCGTCTCCCACGCACTCTTCACGAGTTGCGCCGTACCGCCGCAGAGCACCGCCTGCTCGCCGAAGAGGTCGCTCTCGGTCTCATCTTTGAATGTTGTCTCCATGATCCCTGCACGCGTGCAGCCCAAACCATTCGCGTAGGCCATCGTGCGTGCCCGCGCGGTGCCGGTTGCATCTTGGGCAACGGCAAAGAGTGCCGGCACGCCACCGCCAGAAACGTAGACGGAGCGCACGAGGTGCCCCGGTCCCTTCGGCGCGACCATACCGACATCGATGCCGGCGGCTGGCTTGATCCGACCGAAATGAATGTTGAACCCGTGCGCAAACAAGAGGAGCGTGCCAGGCGAAAGGTTTGGGGCGATCTCACTCTCATAGAGCGCCTTCTGCGCCGTATCGGGCGCAGCAATCATCACGACGTTCGCGCGCTTGACCGCCTCAGTGGGGGTGAGCACCTCGAACCCGTCGGCCGCAGCAACAGCGCGACTCTTTGATCCCTCCTTGAGTCCCACGAGGACCTTCAGACCGGACTCGTGCAGGTTGCGCGCATGGGCATGCCCCTGGCTCCCGTACCCGATCACCGCGACCACCTGTCCTGTGAGTGCTCCGAGTGGCGCCTCGGCGCTGTAATACATCTTCACGCTCATCGCTTCACCTGCTCCTCAATTGACCCGCTGCCGCGGGACATCACTACTGAGCCGGTTCGCACCAGCTCCTTGATTCCGAACCCCCGGAGGAGTTCGACCATCCGATCCACCTCGGCCGGCTCTCCAACCACCTCAATGATCGCACTCTCGTCGGTGAGGTCCACCACGCGACCGCGATGCATCTCGGCGATGCTGGCCACCTCTGCACGTGTCCGAACGCTGGCCCGCACCTTCACGAGCGCGAGCTCGTGCTCAACGATCGCCTCGCTCGTCACGTCTTGCACCTTCAAGACGTCGATGAGTTTGTAGAGCTGCTTCGTTGCCTGCTCCACCTGCACCGCGTCGCCGATGATCGCAATGGTCATGCGCGATGCGTCGGGCCGCTCGGTCACAGAGACGGCGAGCGACTCAATATTGAAGCTGCGCGCGCGCATGAGGCTCGCGACGCGATTCAAGACGCCTGGCTTGTTGTTGACGATCGCCACGATCAAGTGGCGGCGCGCCTCGCCCGTGCCAGGGACCGCTCGCGCCTCAGTCGGTGCGCCGCTCATGCGCTCGCTCCTTCCGATGGATCTGGCCGCGGGCCGGCCGCACCATCTGTCACATCTTCGCCATCGTCGCCCCACTTATCGATGAGGTCGGAGAGTCCCTTCCCAGCCGGCATCATGGGGAAGACATTCTGCTTCTCGGCAATCTCAAACCAGATGAGTGCCGGACCATCAACGGCAAGTGCAGCGGCAACGGCGGCATCCACGTCACCCGGCGTGCCCACCTTCCATGCAGGAAGCCCGTAGGCCTCGCAGAGCTTCACGTAATCTGGGCCGGCGAGTTGCTCCGAGTGGTAGTTCCCGCCGTAGACGATCTCTTGCCACTGCCGAATCATGCCGAGCTTCTTGTTGTCCATCAGGGCAATCTTTACGGGGATGCGCTCCTGCACGATCGTGGCGAGCTCCTGCAGTGTCATTTGGAATCCGCCGTCGCCAGCGATCGCCCACGCAACCTTGGTTGGCATGCTGATCGCCGCGCCCATTGCGGCGGGGAGGGCGAAGCCCATCGTGCCGAGGCCCCCCGACGAAAGGTGAGAGTTCGCGCGACGGAAGTGGCCGTAGCGTGCGACCCACATCTGGTTCTGCCCAACGTCGGCAATGAGGTTTGCATCGTGGCCAGAGCCCTCCGCAATGCGCTCAACGACAAAGTCGGCGGAGAGGAGCCCATCGCGCCACGCACCCGAGCCGTGCCACGCCGCCCCCTCGCTCTCCGCGCGCCATCCGGCGAGCTCGGCAACGTAGCCTGCTCGACGCGACGGATCGACGCGCTCAACGAGCGGAATGAGTGCGGCAAGGACGTGCTGCGCGTCGCCCACGACCGGGAGGTCGGCAACGACGTTCTTCCCGATTTCGGCCGGATCAATATCAATATGGACAATCTTTGCGTGCGGGGCATACGTGCGGACGTTCCCCGTTACGCGGTCATCGAAGCGCATCCCGACGGCGATGAGCAGGTCGGCAGTTTGGATCGCGCGGTTGACATGCTTCCAGCCGTGCATCCCCATATAGCCGTACGCGAGCGGGTCGCGCTCGTCAACGGCGCCGATGCCGAGCAGTGTCCATGCGATCGGAATCTGTGCGAGGCGGGCAAGCTCAAGGAGCTCCCTCTCTGCCTTGGCAATTAAGACGCCATGCCCAACAAGGAGCATCGGCCGCTCGGCAGCGGCGATCGCCGCGGCGATCGTTTTAAGTTGGCGTGGATTCCCGTCGAGCTTCGGTCGATACCCTGGCAGGCCCGCCTCAATCTCTGACTGCGATGGGTGTGGCGCAGACGTCTCGCCCATGAGTGCATCTTTCGTGATGTCGACGTGCACCGGGCCAGGACGACCTGAACGTGCAAGGTGGAACGCCTCTGCAACGGCGTGAGGGATATCGTCGGCGTTGCGCACGAGATAGTTGTGCTTCGTCATGGGGAGCGTGATCCCTGTGATGTCGATCTCTTGGAATGCATCCTTGCCAAGCAGTGCGGCGGGGACATTGCCGGTGATCACCACCATCGGCACGGAGTCGAGCATCGCCGTGCCGATCCCCGTCACCAGGTTGGTTGCCCCTGGCCCAGACGTTCCGAGGCAGACGCCGACGCGCCCGGATGCACGGGCGTATCCATCGGCGGCGTGCGCCGCAGCCTGCTCGTGGCGGACAAGGATGTGGCGCAGGCCAGGATGGTCGGAGAGAACATCGTAGAGCGGCAAGATGACGCCGCCTGGGTAGCCCCAGATCACATCAACACCTTGCAGGAGGAGCGCCTCACAGAGCACATCGGCGCCGATGCGCGGACGCGTACCGTTGCGCGCACTGATGCGACCGTCGCGCAGCATCTCCTTGCGCGCGCGCTCCGCCGCATCTGCGGCTGGGCTCCCTGCACCTGGCACGTGTCCCACCTGTGTCATCGATCCACCCTTCCCTGCTTCGCGTGCTTGCTGCTCTGGTCAATAAAAAACCCCCGCCTTCTTGGCGGAGGTCCTGAGTTTCCCGTTGGTGCGGTTCTTCCGCCCTCTGGTCTCCTCAGCCCCGCCGGGGCTGAATAAGCAACCCAATAAGGTTGCGAATACCAATGAGGGCGAACGGCGCAACAAGATGAGGAGCCGTTGGAACCTGCAGCGTTGCGCGTGTCGTCATCGGACTAGGTTAGCAGAGCGAGGGCGAGGGCTCAAAGCACGTCGCGAGCGCGCTCGTGCATCGGCCGATCGACGCGGAAGGGCTCGGTGCGCTGATCGGTGCGGCCAAGCAGCAGATCGATGGCGCGCCGCGCGCCGCCTCCAGAGCACATCACCCCATGACCGGAGTAGCCGGTATTAACGAAGAGCCCAGCCACCTCGGTTGCACCGATGAAGGGGCGGTGATCGGGCGTGTATTCATATTGACCAGCCGCCAGGTGCCAGGCTGGCAGACCCGCGCTCCACACGTCGCGCCAGAAGGGGGCAAGCAGCGCAAGGGCGCTCGGCGAGGCTGGATCGAGGAGGGCGTGTGCGTAGCGATCATCGGTCGGCACCTTGAGGAGTGGTGGGCCGGCAGGGGTGGCTGGGTCGGTACGCAGCGCATAGCAGCCAGCACCTGCGGGGCGCCAGTGCGAGCCCGTCTCGTCGTCGATCGTCATGGGTCCCGCCTGGTCGATCACCGGGAGGTTGGGGATGACGAGCTTCTGGCGGATTGTTGGCGCGATCGGCAGGGTGAGGCCAGCGAGTGCTGCAACGTTCCCGCTCCATGGCCCCGCGGCGATCATGACGGCGGGGGCGTGCACGCCGCCACGACTCGTCTCAACACCCGTGATTGCGCCACTCTCCCCGCGGAGGAATCCCGTGACCTCAACGCTGAGGGCGTACTGTGCGTGTCCGCTGCCAGTCGCCCCGGGGATCTGGCTCGCCCGCGACGACGCTGCTGCATATCCCCGCGCGAGTGCCACCTGGTCGATGAAGCCATCGCCGGCACGAAAGCGCGCCTGCACAATTGACGGTGCGAGGAAGGGCCAGCGCGCTCGCGCCTCATCTCCGCTGAGTAGCTCAACATCGTCAAGGCCAAAGCCCCGCTGCAGCTCCACAAGGTCGCGCGCCTTCGCTGCTGATGCGTCTGTTCGACTACAGAAGAGATAGCCCTGCTGACGGATTCCGAGATCCCAGTCGTCTAATCCTGTTCGCTCGGCAAAGTTCAGATAGAGATCAACACCTTCGCGAACGAGTGCCAACTCTTCAGCGTTGTCGTGCTGTAAACGAAATGCACCTGTTGCTGCCGCGGTGGTGAGTGAGGCAATCTCGTTGCGGCGTTCAATCACGAGCACCTGCAGTCCTGCACGCGCTGCAAAGAAGGCGCTTGCTGCACCAGCGATCCCACCGCCAACAATCACGAGGTCAACTGCGGATGGGAGTGCTCCTTCAACGATTGCGGGGCCGCGCACCTCGTCGCGCGGCGTGCTCATGTCGCGGTGCCCGCCGCAACGCGTGCCGCATGGAGTCGTGCCGCAAGTGCAGCACTATCGCGCGGATCAACGCCGTCGAGGAAGCGCGGCCCGAGGCCGAAGCCTGCGGCGCCAGCGGCGAGAAGGTCAGGGATCTCTGCCAGCGCGACATTGGTTGGCACGATGCAGGAGGCGGGGCTCGGCGCAAGCGCTGCACGAATGAATGCAGGCGCGTTGATCGCCGACGCGGGGAAGAGCTTCACATGCGTTGCGCCGGCGCGCTCCGCCAGTGCAATCTCAGTTGGCGTGAAGGCACCAGGGAGCCAGTCGACGCCAGCGGCAGCACATGCCGCGCCGGTTGGTGGATCGGTGATCGGCGAGACGATGATGCGCGCGCCGGCAGCAATCATGCGCGCTGCCGTGGCGGCGTCATAGACGCTCCCAACGCCGACAGCGATGTCGGGGTGCGAGCGCGCAAGCGCGGCGATCCCTGCCACGACGGCCGCCTCGGCACCCGCCCCGCGCAAGAAGAGCTCGAGCGCAGGAACCCCTGCGGTGCGGCATGCGTCGGCCCAGCCGGCAAGTACCGCAGCGTCTTGCGCAGCGGTTGCGGGCAAGAGGCGCGTCGCCGCGAGTGTGGCGAGTGGTCGAACGGCTGCTCCCATGGGGGCGAGTATCCCACGATCGCTGCGCCGAATGCCCCCAAGCCACCTGATACGCTCGCGTTATGCCAAAGACGATCATCGACAAGATCTGGGACGAGCACGTTGTGAGCGCTGCGCCTGGTGCGCCCGCGATCCTCGCGATCGACCTCCACCTCGTCCATGAGGTGACGAGCCCACAGGCATTCAGCGGGCTTCGCGCTCGCGGGCTGCCGGTTCGGCGACCCGATCGAACGGTTGCCACCGCCGACCACTCCGTGCCAACCACCCCCCACGACCTCCCGATCGCCGACCAAGCAGCGGCCAACCAGGTGCGGCAGCTCGAGCAGAACTGCGCCGATTTCGGCGTGCCGCTCCACGGTTGGGGCTCAGCGCATCAAGGGATCGTTCATGTCATCGGACCAGAACTCGGTCTCACCCAGCCCGGGAGCACGATCGTCTGCGGCGACTCCCACACCGCAACGCATGGTGCATTCGGCGCGCTCGCATTCGGCATCGGCACCAGTGAGGTCGAGATGGTGCTCGCCACACAATGCCTCCTGCAACGCAAGCCGAAGAGCTACCTCGTCCGCGTTGACGGCCAACTGAAGCCTGGCGTCTCTGCAAAGGACATCATCCTTGCCCTCATTGCACGAATCGGTGTTGGCGGTGGAACCGGCCACATCTTTGAATACGCAGGGTCTGCGATTCGCGCACTCTCGATGGAGGAGCGCATGACGATCTGCAACATGAGCATCGAGGGCGGCGCGCGAGCGGGGCTCATTGCGCCAGATGAGACAACGTTTGCCTACCTCAAGGGTCGACCGCATGCGCCGCAGGGTGCTGCGTGGGAGAAGTCCGTTGACTACTGGCGCACACTCACCAGCGACGCCGACGCACGCTACGACAAGGAGATCGTGATTGATGCCGATGCGCTTGAGCCGATGGTGACCTACGGCACGAACCCCGGCATGGGCCTGCCGATCAGTGGCCGCCTTCCTGATCCGTCGCAGGAGAGCGACCCCGTTGCCGCACGTGCGCTCGCGAATGCGCTCACCTATATGGACCTCACCGCCGGTGCACCAATCCTCGGCCAGCCGGTGAACACCGTCTTTATCGGAAGCTGCACGAACGGGCGGATCAGCGACCTGCGCCTCGCGGCAAATGTCCTCAAGGGGCGCACGATCGCGCCCGGCCTCCGGCTCATGGTCGTGCCGGGCTCAACCGACGTGAAGCGCCAAGCCGAGCGTGAGGGGCTCGACCGCATCTTCCGCGCCGCGGGCGGCGACTGGCGCGAGGCCGGCTGCTCGATGTGCATTGCCATGAACGGCGACCAGCTCGCCCCCGGCGAGTACGCGATCAGCACCTCGAACCGTAACTTTGAGGGGCGCCAGGGGAAGGGTGGACGCACCTTCCTCGCCTCGCCGCTCACCGCTGCAGCAACGGCGCTCACCGGCCGCATCACCGACCCGCGAACCGTCGAGCAGGCGAGGCAGGGATGAGCGCCCCGAAGGTCGGGCGCTTCACGAGCGCAGCGATTCCGCTCCCCCTCGAGAACATCGACACAGATCAAATCGTTCCTGCGCGCTACCTCAAGGTGATCGATAAGGCGGGACTTGCAGAGGCGCTCTTCCGCGACTGGCGCTTCAACGCCGACGACACGATGAGGATCCCGCCATTCGTCCTCGACGAGCCGCGTTATCGCGGTCGCTCAATCCTCGTTGCGGGCGAAAACTTCGGCAGTGGCTCGAGCCGCGAGCACGCGCCGTGGGCGCTCCTTGCGTTTGGCATCAAGGCGGTCATCGCAACCAGCTTCGCCGACATCTTCAAAAACAATGCGCTGAAGAACGGTCTCTTGCCGATCGTCGTCCCCCAAGATCTTCATGCACAACTCCTCGCGATGGCCGCGGGCGATGGCGCGAGTGAGATCACGATCGATCTTGCAGCAGCAACACTCGATAGCGGGGCTGGGGCACCGTATCACTTCCCGATTGACGTGTTCAACCAGAAGATGCTGGTCCAGGGTCTCGATGAACTAGATTACGTTCGCACGCACAGTGAAGAGATTGCAGCGTATGAGTCGGCACATCCGCGACCGATCGATACGCGCAGCACACCAGCCGAAGGAAGAACTGCATGAGCAACGATCCGTACAAGCGAGCAAGTGATCCGGCGAAGCGCCATTCGGCGGCAATGACCGATGGCCCCGACCGCGCGCCGGCACGTGCCATGCTCAAGGCGGTCGGCTTTACCGACGAGGATCTCGCCAAGCCGATCATCGGCGTTGCAACCACCTGGATCGAGACGATGCCGTGCAACTACAACCAACGGGAGTTGGCCGAAGCGGTAAAGCGCGGCATTCGGCGCGCCGGTGGAACCCCCATGGAGTTCGGCACCATCTCGGTCTCCGACGGCGTGGCGATGGGCACCGAGGGGATGAAGGCCTCGCTCATCTCCCGCGAGGTGATCGCCGATTCAATCGAGCTCGTTGCCGCAGGGCACAGCTTCGACGGACTCGTCTGCCTCACCGGCTGCGACAAGACGAGCCCTGGTGCGGCAATGGCGCTCGGCCGCCTCGATATCCCAGGACTCGTCCTCTATAACGGAACGATCCTCCCTGGCACCTATAAAGGGCGCGACGTCACGGTGCAGAGCGTCTTCGAGGCGGTTGGCTCGTACCGCGCCGGCAAGATCACGGCGCAGGAGCTCTGGGATCTCGAGAACGCCGCCTGTCCTGGGGCTGGCGCCTGCGGTGGTCAGTTCACCGCCAACACGATGAGCATGGCGCTCGAAGTGCTCGGACTCTCCCCCGCCGGGCTCAACGGAATTCCCGCCACCGACCCCGAGAAGATTGCCGCTGCAGAACGCTCCGGCGAGATCGTCGTGCAGCTCGTACGCGACGACCTCCGCCCGCGCGCGATCGTGACGGAGCGCGCACTCGAGAATGCGATTCGTGCCGTTGGCGCAACAGCTGGATCTACCAATGCGGTCTTGCACCTCCTTGCGATCGCACGAGAGTTCAACCTCCCACTCGAAATCGAAGCGTTTGAGCGCCTCGGTGAGTCGACACCTGTCATTGGAAACTTGATTCCAGGCGGGAGTTACGCGGCGCTCGATCTGCATCGCGCCGGTGGCATTGCCCTCGTCTTGCGCGAACTTGCAGCAGGCGGCCTCCTTCATGGTGCAGAGCGCAGTGTTGACGGGCGCACGATGAGCGAGATTGCCGCCGGTGCAACGGAGCGCGCAGGCCAAGATGTGATTCGACCGATCGGCAACCCGCTCAAGAAGACTGGCGGCCTCACCGTGCTGCGCGGCAACCTCGCGCCCGAAGGCTCGATCGTGAAACTTGCAGGGCACGAGCGCCTGCATCATCGCGGGCCTGCGCGCGTCTTCGATTCCGAGGAGGCAGCATTCGCGGCAATCCGCAAGAACGCAATCGTTGCTGGCGACGTGGTCGTGATTCGCTACGAGGGTCCGGTTGGCGGCCCAGGGATGCGCGAGATGCTCGCCGTGACGGCGGCGCTCGTCGGGCAGGGGCTCGGAGATGCGGTTGCGCTCATTACCGACGGGCGCTTCTCCGGCGCAACCCACGGCTTCATGGTGGCCCACATCGCCCCGGAGGCGGCCCTTGGCGGGCCACTCGCCCTCGTCGCCGACGGCGACACGATCGAGATCGACGTCACCGCCCACGAGCTGCGCCTCCACGTCGCAGAGGACGAACTCGCCCGGCGCCGAGCCGCATGGACGCCGCCCGCACCTCACTACACGGGCGGGGTCTGGGCGAAGTACGCTGCCCTCGTGAGCAGCGCCTCAGACGGCGCGATCACCACCGGGGCGCGCCTTGCTCGCGCCCTCAAGGAGACGGAGGGAGCATGAGCAGCCCTAAGGTGATCGACCCTCGTGACCCCCGCCGTGGCCTCCGCGGCCTTGATGCCCCGCCCATTCCTGGCGGCGATGCGATCGACCCCGACACGGCGGCGCGAGCTGAGGCAGACGAGCGCCAGGGGATCCGTGGCCTGAAGATCATCGTTGGCGGACTCGTTGGCGCAACGCTCCTCTTCACCTTTATCGACGTCGTGCTCCAACTGCGCGGCTAGCATGAGCGGCGCTGCATCGCGCTTCAACGCACAGCCGGCCGAACACTTTCCGAACGGACTCCCTTCGCTCGATCTTGATCAAGCACTCCTCGCAAAGATTGGTGCTGAGGCGGCCGATGATCTGGTCACACTCATTCGTGCAGAGAGTGTGAATCCGCCAGGGAACGAGACGCGCGCCGCACGTGCCCTCATCACGCTCCTTGAACGCGAAGGCCTTGTGCCAGAGTTCTACGAGCCGATCCCCGACCGTGGCAATGTGAGTGTGCGCCTTCGCGGTTCAGCGTCGGCCGAGAATCCATCACTGGACCCGCGCGATCCAGCAAGCGGTGCACTCCTCCTCTTTGCACACCTTGATGTTGTTCCCGCCAACCAAGACGGCTGGACCGTCGACCCATTCGCAGGTGGGGTGAAAGAGGGCTACGTCTGGGGTCGCGGCGCCGTTGACATGAAGGGCGCACTCGCCGTGCAGGTGGGGGTGATTCGCCTGCTCTGCGCCCGCGCACGTGCAGCGGGGCTCAACCCCGCAACCGATCCGATCCCTGGCCTGCGACGCGACATCATCCTCACCGCCACAGCCGACGAAGAGACCGGCGGCGATGAAGGGATCGCCCTCGTCTTGCGCGACCGCCGCCACTGGCTCGACGCGGCCGTCGCCCTCACGGAGGCGGGCGGCGTGACGATCACGGCCGCAGGGACACGGATCTACCCGATTCAGGTTGCCGAGAAGGGGTTTGCGCGCTTCGCCCTCACGATCAGCGGCCGGTGGGGGCACGCCTCGATGCCCGATAGCGACAACGCCCTCCTCCGCGCCGCCCTCGTCGTTGAGCGTGTTTCTACCCCTGGACCGGTGCAGTTCGTGCCAGAGAACGAGGCCCTTGTCGCCGCCCTTCGCGCCGCCCTCCCCGCCGCGGCAGTTGGCGGCCTTGAGCAGCTCCTCGCCGAAGAGACGTTCGAAGATGCCGCGCCACTCAACGCACGCTCGCGCGCTGGCGGGTGTGCACCAGAACTCTTGCGCGCCCTGCGCGCCGTCTTGCGCGACACCTTTGCGCCAACGATCCTCGCCTCCGGGATTCGCTCCAATGTGCTCCCTGGCTCTGCAACGCTCACCGTTGACAGTCGCATCCTTCCTGGGACGAGTGCCGATGACGCGCGCGCAGCAATGATTGCGCGCATTGGCAGCGACCTTGCACCATTCGTCAAGGTGGATCTCACCGAATATGGTGCGGCGGTGAGCAACAATCTCGATCACGAGATCCTCGGCATCGCGTCGGCAGCGATTCGTGCACGCGACAGCGAGGCGCTCTTGATGCCGGTCGTTGCACCGTGGGCGACCGATGCGAAGACAACGGTTCCGGCGGGGATTGCAACCTACGGCTTCTCGCCGTATCTCCTTGATCCGGAGGAGCGATTCATGGAGCGCTTCCACGGAATCGACGAGCGCGTCTCACTCGAGGCGCTCGCGTGGGGCGTCGCAGTGCTCTACGACGTCACGATGGGGTACGCGGGGGAGTAATCGGAGCACGTGTTGCGAGCGCTGCAACTGCAGCGGCAACAAGTCCGCGCTCTGCAGCTGGAAGTCGACGAACAAGATCAACGAACTGCTCTGCGCGGCCACGATCAATGCGCGTGAGGAGCGCCTCCCCTGTTGGCGCAAGGCTGCAGAGGCGCAAGCGCTTGTCCTCTGACGGCGCCGCAAGGAGATACTTGCGCGCAAAGAGGAGGTCGACGAGCCGGCTCGTTGCCGAATGCGATCGGCCAAGCTCCGCAGCGATCTGTTTCACCGAGCGCGCGCGTCCATCGGCAAGCAGGTAGAGCGTCGCGACTTGCGGCAGTGAGAGGTCGCTCGGAGCAAGTTGCTGTGCGGTCGAGAGGACGAGCTCGCGCCAGAGACGGCGAATGGAAACGATGCGCCCGCCGATCTCACCGAGGCTCTGCCGGCGGCGGGCAACGTCGTCGAGTGGCGAGGTGGCCCGGCCCCTCCCCACGGTGGTGGGGAGGCGACTGCGCAGCCCTTCTGCGGCACGGGTGAGTTCAGCAAGGCGGCTCTTTCGGGGTGGATGCATATACGCATATAATAGCGCAAAGGCGGGCGAGCGCGAGTAGCATCAGGCGAATGAGCGGATCGAGTGCATGGATCTTCCCTGGGCAGGGCTCGCAAAGCGTCGGCATGGGCGCGGCGACCCTTGCAAGCTCTCCGGCTGCGCGCGCGGTCATGGCCGAAGCTGAAGCCGCGCTGAACGAGCCGCTTGGGCGACTCATTGCCGAGGGTCCTGCGGAGGCGCTCGAGCGCACAGAGCAGGCGCAGCCAGCAATCCTCGCCATGTCGATCGCCCTCCTTGCCGCCGCGCGTGAGCGGGCCGCTGCGACCGGCGAGACACTTCCTCTGCCGCGCTACATCGCGGGGCACTCTGCGGGACAGTATGCAGCCGCAGTTGCCGCCGATGCGCTGAGCATCGCCGACGGCGTGCGACTCGCCCGCCGACGCGGCGAGCTGATGCAGCACTCCGGTGGCGGCCGACCTGGCGCGATGGCGGCGGTGCTCGGACTCCCAGAGTCGGCCGAGGGCGACGTTGTTGCTGCCGGCACCGCGCACGGAATCCTCGTCCTCGCAAATCGCAACTCACCAGGGCAGATTGTTCTCTCTGGCGAGGTTGCTGCAATCGAAGCGGCGATCATCGCCGCGACGGCGGCTGGCGCAAAGCGCGCCGTGCGCCTGCAGGTCAGCATCGCAAGCCACTCGCCACTCATGCGTGAGGCGGCAGACGGGATGCGCGAGGCGCTCGCTGCAGCAACGGTTCGCGACCCGCGCGTCATGATGCTCGCTAATGCCGATGCATCGCCCATCACCACCGCAACAGAACTGCGGGCAGAACTTGCCAACCATCTCACGAGCGGCGTCGATTGGATCGCAGCCGTGACGGCGATGAGCGCAGGTGGCACAACGCGCTTCATCGAGGTTGGCGCTGGTCGCGTACTCAGCGGCCTGGTGAAGCGAATCCCTGCAGCGAGTACCGCCGAGGTGCTCAGCATTGATGAGCTCTATGCCGCAACAGCGGCTGGAGCATAGGAGGAAGCATGCGCGAACCCGATCACACGCGACGCGTCGTTATCACCGGCCTCGGCATCGTCTCGCCGATCGGCAACACCGTGGGCGACGTATGGAGTTCCCTCACCGAGGGGCGCAGCGGCATCGCGCAGATCACCCACTGGGATCCAACCCCCTATGCCCCTTACGTTGTTGCTGGCGAGGTGAAGGGCTTCGACGCCAGCCAGTGGCTCGACGCAAAGCAGATCCGCCGCACTGGCCCCGAGATCCACTGGGGTGTTGCGGCAGCCATGGAGGCACTCCGCCACAGCGGCCTTGAGATCACCGATGCGAACCGCGAAGAGGTGGGCGTCGTCTTCGGCTCGGGTGCAGGCGGACAGAGCCTCTTCATTGAGAACCAGATGGCCTGGAAGGAGAAGGGGTCGCGCTCTGTTGCGCCGACCTTCATCGCCCACGGCCTCGTCGACAGCACCTCGGGCATGATCGCGATCGAGTCGGGTGCCGTCGGGCACAACCTCGCCGTGGTCTCCGCCTGCGCCACTGGCACGCACGCCTTGGGCGAAGCGGCCGAGGCGATCAAGCGTGGCGATGTCACCGCCGTCATCGCCGGCTCCACAGAGAACCCCCTCATCGAGGTTGCCCATATCGGGTTCATGAACATGCGCGGCCTTGGTGCGCCGCGCGCCGGCGAGGGCCCAGCAACGGCAAGCCGCCCCTACGACAAGGATCGTGCCGGCTTCGTTCTTGGCGAGGGGTCGGGCGCCTTCATTGTTGAAGACCTCGCCGCGGCAACCGCACGCGGCGCCACGATCTACGCCGAAGTGGTGGGCTACGGCAGCTCCGCCGACGCACACGACATGATCCAGCCGATCGAGGGTGGTGCCGGCTCAGCACGCTCCATCAAGTGGGCGCTGCAGCGCGGCAAGATCGACGCGTCAGAGATCGACCTGATCAATCCGCACGGTACGAGCACCCCGGTGGGTGATGAGCGCGAGGCGCTTGCCTTCTACGCTGCACTCGGCCAGCGCGCGTCGCAGATCCCTGTATCGGCAACAAAGTCGCTCACCGGCCACCTCATGGGTGCCGCGGGCGCAGTCGAGGCGATCTTCACCACGCTCTCGCTCCACCACCAGACGATTCCTGGAACCCTCAACACGCGAGAGATCGACCCGGCGTGCAATCTCAACGTGATCCTCGAGACGCGAGCGGCAGAGATTCGCGCTGCGGTGAGCAACAATGTTGGCCTTGGCGGGCACAATGGTGCAGTCGTCTTGCGACGCTGGACAGGAAAGTAGGAGGCGAGATGGCAGCCACGATGCGACCAGATGAACAGCGCGCCGTCATCACGGGCTACGGTGCCATCACGCCCATCGGGAATAGCGCCGCCGAATATTGGGATGGCCTGATTGCTGGTCGATCTGGCGCAGGACTGATCACCCACTTTGATCCAGGAGACAACGAGGTGCGGATTGCGGCAGAGGTCAAAGACTTCGACCCGCTCAAGACGATGGACATGAAGATGGCGCGGCGGATGAGCCGCTTTGTGCAGTTTGCGATCGCCGCGGCAACCGAGGCGATCGAGCACGCTGGCCTCTCGAAGATCCACGAGTGGGATGAGGAGCGCCGCGATCGTGTCGCCACGGTCATCAACACCGGTGGTGGCGGCATCGAGCAGGTCACGATTGGGAGTGATGCCTACCGCGAGAAGGGTGGACGCTTCGTCAGCCCATTCGCAATCCCCGCCCTCAGCCCGAGCATGGGCGCCTGCATGGTGAGCATGAAGTACGGACTCACTGGTGCGGCGATCACCCAGGCGGCCGCCTGCGCGACGGGCGTGCTCGCCTTCCAAGACGCACTGCGCCTGATCCGTAGCGGTGAGGCCGACCTGGTGATTGCCGGCGGCGTTGAGGCGCCACTCCTCCCGATGGCCTTCGCCGCCCTTAGCAACATGGGCGCACTGAGCAAGCGCAACGATGATCCGACGCGTGCGAGCCGCCCATTCGACAAGAACCGTGACGGCTTCGTCTTCGGCGAAGGTGGTGCCGTCTTCGTCGTCGAGTCACTCGCCCATGCCAAGGCGCGCGGCGCCACCATTCGTGCCGAGCTGCTCGGTGCCGGTGCAACCGCCGACGCCTTCCATATCAGCGCACCAGAGCCAACCGGCCGCGGTGCCGCTGGCTCAATGACGAAGGCGCTTCGCGACGGCGGCGCAACGGCAGAAGAGGTCAGCTACATCGTGGCGCACGGCACCAGCACGCCACTGAACGACGCGACTGAGACGAAGGCGATCAAGCGAGCCCTCGGCGATCACGCCTACACGATCCCGATCAGCTCACCGAAGAGCATGGTCGGCCACCTCCTTGGCGGCGCTGGTGCCGTGGCCGGCCTCGCCGCCATCCGAGCGATCGAGACGGGCACCGTGCCGCCAACGATCAACCTCGAGACACCAGACCCAGAGTGCGACCTTGACTACGTACCGAACACCGCGCGCACGAACCAGGCAATCGACCGTGTGTTAATCAACGGATTCGGCTTCGGTGGTCAGAACGCCTCGGCCCTATTCGGTAAAGTTCGATAGCTGATTTAAACTGAGCGGGATCACCAGGGAATCACCCTGGGCTCTTCCCATAGCA
>Ga0114968_10001796_pt1 | contig 16552 bp, 13 predicted proteins | sample M_130807_EF_Meta_FD_87020 | JGI IMG/M metagenome (GOLD analysis project Ga0114968, IMG submission 87020) | Freshwater microbial communities from Lake Montjoie, Canada to study carbon cycling - M_130807_EF_MetaG | ecosystem: Environmental > Aquatic > Freshwater > Lake | place: Lake Montjoie...
AGAAAAAAAAATTTAAAATTTAAACCTACAAAGTCAAAAAAACAAATAAATGAAAAATATAGATACGAGATTTAATTATGCGAATATGTATAATTGGACAAATGATTTGCCCGAAAATTCTATTGGTTTTTTTCATGCTGTCATTGACTACATCAACGAAAAAAATCAGGGAAAGAAAAAAATACTTGAGATTGGGACTTTTGTAGGAACTTCCGCAATAAAATTACTAGAACTTATAAAAAATTCAGAGATGACTGTCATTGATATGTGGGAAAATTATAATGAAAGTGGAGGCGTCGAGGGAACGGTCGATAAAATCCAAGAAAATAATATTGAGCAGATTTTCTATAACAATATAGAGAAATCTGGTTTGAAACACTTATTTACAATCAAAAAAGGAAATTCCTTTAATGTTTTGTTAGATATGAATAAAAATAATGAGAAATTTGATGTCATTTATGTAGATGGTAGTCACACATTGTTGGACTCTTATACAGACATCTTACTTTCTTTTGAATTGCTAAAAAAAGGGGGTGTGATGATGATAGATGATGTTCCGTTTAATAAAAAAGATATTTTGAATAGTCCGTTGGAGGGGGTCAAATATTTTGCAGACAAGCATGAAAAAGAAATGAAAATTCTTCATATTGGTTATCGATTATTTTTAGAGAAATTATAATGCTTTTTTTAGTTTTTTACTAAAAAAAATACAAATTTTAAATACTTGTTGGAGTGAATAAAGTATCATCGACATTATCTACTGGTAAATTTGCTAAAGCCCAAGAACATATCGAATCTTCGATGATTTCCCATCCAGCAGCGGTAATATCTGTACAGAGAGTATTATTACAATACTGTGAAGTAAGGGGAAGAAGGCTTTCGAAAACAGTGACTATACTTTGATTATTGACTCTTGAAACTTGATATTGAATACCCCAATGAGTGGGGTTAAGATTAGGAATAAGTTCAAAACGTACGATGTTTACTAAAAAATGTGTGTTAAAAGTAGTCAAATCAATAGCATTTGATGTAGACGTGACTGAAAAAACAGATAAAGGATCTTCTATGATATTGAATGAAGCCCATGAATTAACAGCCGTTTTTACATTAAGCCATGCTGCTGATAAAACATCGCTATCAGTATATCCTTGAGATAACTGAGTTGCGTCTAGAGAAGTTGCGTGGATAGACACTCTATTATTAGGAATACACTTGACTTGAAAATCGACTAAAACATTAGTTGGTGTTGTGTCATCGAAGCGTACTACTTTGACATTAAAATCAGTATTAAAGTCTGTTAGATTCATTTATTTACTATATTGCTTTTTTTTTAGTTTTTTTACTAAAAAAATAAAAAATTATCAAACACTTGTTGGGGTATACACTGTATCGACTATATCTGATGGTATGTTATTAGCAGCCCAATAACACGCTTCATTTTTAGCAAGTTCCCATCCCGCTTCTGCGATATTAGAGCATAATGTATTATTACAGAAATCTTCGGTAAGAGGAATCAGACCCTCAAAGAAACTAGATATAATATTTGGTTTCACCTTACTACTAACACAGTAATGAATGCTCCAATAAGATGGGTTAACAGTAGGGACAAGTTCAAAACGAATCAGTGTTACTGAAAAATGCGTGTTAAATGTCGTCAAATCAATAGCACTTGTTGTAGATGGAACAGTAAATTCAACTAAAGGGTCTTCTAATATGTTAAATGACGCCCATGAATTGACAGCAGTTTTTACATTATCCCAAGCTTCTGATATAACATCATTGTTAGTATATCCTGAAGACAATTGAGTGGTATCGACTACAGTGGTATGAATAGAGACTCTATTATTAACATTACACCGAACCTTGAAATGTACAGAGACATTACTTGTGGAATCATCAAAACGAGAAATCGTCACCATAAAGTCATTATTAAAGTCTGTTAAATTCATTCTATTTTTATATTCAAACAATTTTATTTTTAAATTCAATATTTATTACTGAACCATTTATATGGACCGTCACCTTTTACCTCAATATCTTTTTTGTCTGGTTCAGCGTCAAAAATTGTTCTCTGTCCATAAACAACCCAGTAAAATTTAGCACCATTATTACTGTAAACATTAAATGATCCGGTTTCTGAATCTAATTCAGAACAACTCAAATGTTGCGAAGACGATCTACCGATAGGCGTCAAATGAACTGACCAATTAAATCCAATCTTTACAGCATATTCAGGTATAGAAATGACAACTGTTTCGTCGTTAATGATTTCACCTTTACCTCTATAAATCAATTCCGTATCGGGACTTTCAACACAAGAATGAATTAAATACTTTTCAGAATTTATAGGATGATTGATAATAAATGTCTTATTTGTTGCGCTTGTTGCTGCTGATGAAACAAATATTTCTCCGCCTAAACCGGCTGTCATTAACAGACGATAAGTACCACTTGTAGGTACACGCATGGGTCTTATAATACAAGAACTAGCAACTGGTTGAGATAAACTAGTATTGCTCGCATCTATATGAATAGAATTTGCTGCCTGAGCACGCCCGGCTAAAGCACCAATCGCTATAGAATCTCTTCCTTGAAGTGTTTGCCCTGCGAAATATCCAATAGCAATCGCCTGAATACCTTGGCTATAATGTCCAGCGCCATGACCAATAGCAACTGCGTCATATGATTGTGTTTGGAATCCAGCTTGTCTGCCAATAGCAACTGAGGCATCCTGTTGATAATTTGCTCCCGCACTTTCACCAATCGCAATACAAGATACTCCAGCGGATTGATTTGTTTGACCAGCATTTGCTCCAATAGCAATAGAAGAAAAACGTTGTTGTGTTGATCCTGCTCCTGATCCAATCGCTATACAAGTACTTCCTTGATTAAATTGTCCCGCAATATAACCAATAGCAATAGACTGTAATCCTTGGGTATTTTGAGCAGTTGCCTCACCAATAGCAATACATCCTGCACCTTGATTTGAAAGACCAGCATTTAAACCTATTGCTACTGAATTATTACCTTGAATGAATTTTCCTGAATTTGTTCCGATTGCGACACTATTCGATCCTTGCCCTGAAAATGCTGCTGTTGTTCCAATAGCAATTGATTGAACACCTTGTGTACTTCTTCCTGCTTGAGATCCTATGGCTATTGTATCCGTACCTTTATACTCTCTACCTGCTTGAAATCCAATAGCAATAGATTGTACTCCCTGAGCAGTAAATCCAGACTGATATCCTAATGCTATACCCTGTTGTAATTGATTATAAGAACCAGCTCCTAATCCTATTGCTATTGTGGAAAAACCCTGTTCTTGATATCCCGCTTCGTTACCGATGGCAACGGCAGAGTCACCTTGTGTGGTTCTTCCTGCATTCAATCCAATAGCAACAGAATAGAGTCCTTGCTTAGTAGTACCTGCTAATTCACCAATTGCTACACTACTCTCGCCTTGACTATTAAAACCAGCCCGATTTCCAATCGCCACTGCGTCTCTTCCTTGATAAAAATTTCCACTTGTTGTTCCGATTGCTATGCTATCTACTCCTTGTGTATTTTCTCCAGAACCATATCCTATAGCAACAGAATATTGTCCTTGATTTGTGACACCTGATAATTGACCAATTGCTACAGTACCTGTACCTTGATTATTGAATCCAGCCCGATTTCCAATCGCCACTGCGTTTAATCTTTGTAAAACGTTTCCACTTGTCGTTCCAATTGCTATACTACTTTCTCCTTGAGTATTTAGTCCAGCTTGATAACCTATAGCAACAGAATATTGTCCTTGAGTAGAAAAACCTGCCTGGTTTCCAATAGCAACGGAAAAACTGCCTTGATTGGTCAATCCCGCAAAACTTCCTATACTTACAGCGTTCATAAATTGACCTGAATATCCAGCATTGTACCCTATTGCCACAGCACCAGATTGTTGATTATTGTTTCCAGCTTGAAATCCAATAGCAATAGAACCAGATCCTTGAACATACTGTCCAGATGATAATCCTAATGACAAAGCATTATAAGACTGACTTATATTTCCAGCATTCAAACCAATGGCTATTGACCCTGACCCTTGTGTCGCGCTCCCTGCGTTCCAACCAATGGCTATAGATCCAGAACCTTGTTGTGTTTGTCCAGCATTAAATCCTATTGCGATACCTAAAACTCCTTGTGCTGTTTGACCCGCACTATTTCCAATCGCAATAGCTGAAGATCTTTGATTATTTGAACCTGCTTGATTTCCAATCGCAACAGAAAACGAATTTTGATTTGTATAACCAGAAAAAGTTCCAATAGCAACAGCATTTACTGCTTGATTTGTATATCCAGCGCTCATTCCAATCGCTACAGCACCTGAATTTTGATTATTAAAACCTGCTTGAAAACCAATGGCTATAGATCCTGAACCTTGATTTTGGTTTCCAGAAGAATAACCAATTGAAATAGCATTTGTTCCTTGATTCGTGTATCCTGCTTCAAAGCCAATCGCTATTGATCCTGTACCTTGTTGTGTGTATCCAGCACTATTTCCTATTGCTATAGCGTTTCGTTCTTGATAAATATATCCTGCTTGATAACCAAGAGCAACACTAAACGTGCCTTGTTCATAACCTCCTGCTAAATTTCCAACCGCCACTGCGCTTTCTCCCTGACTCCAGCTTCCTGCTTGATACCCTACTCCTACAGCATTTGAAGATTGTGCTGTGTATCCTGATAGATAACCAATAGCAACGGAGTTTGTGCCTTGAAATTGATATCCAGATTCTCGTCCAATAGCAACAGCATTTTGAGATTGATTATCCCATCCTGCTTGTCTTCCAACGGCTACAGCATATGTTTGCTGTGAAAGTGCACCAGCAAGAAAACCAATCGCAACAGCATCTTGTCCTTGAGTTGTGACTCCAGCCCTATCTCCTATTGCTATAGCGTTTTGTCCTTGATTAGTCAAACCAGCTAGTGAACCAATTGCGATGGAATTGGCTTTTTGATTAATGTATCCTGCTGAATATCCTATGGCAACTGAGTTTGTACTCTGATTTGTGAATCCAGCTAAAAATCCTATAGCTACAGCTCCAGACGCCTGATTAAAAGAACCTGCTTGTGAACCAATCGCTATTGACCCTGTGCCTTGATTTTGATATCCAGAAAATGATCCCAATGCAATTGCTTCATGCCCTTGATTTGAGAATCCAGCATTTCTTCCTATTGCTATAGATCCAGAATCTTGATTGAATGCTCCTGCTGAAAATCCAATGGAGACGCAAAATGATCCTTGATTAGTATTTCCTGCGTTATTTCCAATACTTATTGAGTTGACTCCTTGTCCTGTATATCCAGCACTAGCCCCTATGGCAATTGAACCTGTAAAAGCACTTCCTTGATTTGAAAATCCTGACAAATACCCAATGGCGACGCTTCGTTGTCCTTGTCCCGTGAAACCTGCTTGATATCCAATTCCAATACTTTGTGTTCCTTGTCCTGTCATTCCAGCTTGATATCCAATCGCTATACTTTGTAAACCTTGTTTGTAAGATCCACTCTCCACACCAATTGCTATGGATTGTGTGGCTTGTCCTGTAAATCCACTTTGAAAACCGATGCCTATACCTTGAGCACCTTGAGAAAAATGTCCTGATTGAAATCCAATCGCCACAGCTTGTGTATTTTGATTTGTAAAACCACATTCACTACCTATTGCGACTGACCCAATACGTTGAAGTTGTCCACCTGCGTAAGACCCAATTGCGACAGTATCACGATTTTGATTGGTTTGTCCTGCTTGAAATCCCACAGCTACCGATCTTCCACCTTGAGAAGACATTCCTGCTTGAAATCCGACGGCTACTGTTCCTGTTCCCTGTCTATCCATTCCTGCTTCGTAACCTAACGCCAAAGCACTTGTGCTTTGTAAAGTCCAACCAGCATAAGCACCAATAGCAATAGAGTGATCACCTTGTTGGGATTGTCCAGCATACGCACCAATTGCTATACATCCTGTTCCTTGTGCTGATGTACCAGCATTAAAACCAATCGCAATAGATCCTGAACCTTGTCCATTGCCTCCTGCAGAACCTCCAATTGCTATCGCTCCTCTACTTTGTGAAGCAGATGCTGCTGATGATCCTATAGCAACACAATTTTGTCCTTGATTTGCTGAGGCGGCATTATTTCCAATAGCCACGCTATTTATTTGTTGATTCGTTCTAGCGGACAATGTTCCAATTGCTACTGAACCAGTTCCTTGATTGAACCATCCAGTATTCCATCCTATTGCTATTGCCTGAGCACCTTGATCGACATATCCCGCGTGACTTCCAATTGCAATATTATTAACACTTTGATTTGTGTATCCGGCATACATTCCAATTGATATTGCTCCTGTCCTTTGATTACTAAATCCCGCATTGAATCCTATTGCTATAGCACCAGAACCTTGATTAAAATTTCCTGCGTTATAACCAATCGCCACAGCCATTGTGCCTTGATTTTCCTCTCCTGCTTGAAAGCCAATTGCTACTGCTCCTGTGCCTTGTTGAGTTTGTCCTGCTGAATTTCCTATAGCAATTGAGCTTTCTCCCTGTGTAGATTGACCAGCACTATTTCCTATTGCTATAGCGTTTGCTTTTTGATTATTATATCCTGCTTGATAACCAAGAGCAACACCAAACGTGCCTTGTTCAGTATTTCCCGCACTGACTCCAATAGCAACAGAAGATGTTCCTTGTAGAGTGTTTCCTGCACTATATCCAATAGAAATTGCGTATTCTTTTTGTCCAACAAACCCTGCTAAATTTCCTATAGCAACTGTACTACCTGCCTGAGTGCCATATCCTGCTTGATATCCTATAGCAACAGCAGAATATCCTTGTGATAAATTTCCAGAATTAAATCCAATAGCAATTGCTGAGTTACCTTGACTACTATATCCCGCATTGAATCCGATTGCTACAGAATTTGTTCCTTGTGTATTTTGTCCAGCTCTGTATCCAATAGCAACTGCTCCTGAAACTTGACTATTTTCCCCCGCACTTGATCCTATAGCAACTGTTAAAAATCCTTGTGTATTTGCTCCTGCGGCATTTCCTATAGCAACTGCAGAACCTGCTTGTGAAGTTTGTCCCGCAGTATTTCCGATAGCAACTGACGATGCTCCTTGTGTAGTTCGTCCTGCTTGATTTCCAATAGCTACCGCATTATTTCCTTGAGCCGTTTGTCCTGTGAAATACCCCATAGCAAGAGAAGATTGTCCTTGTAAAAAATTTCCGCAATTACTGCCTATAGCGACACTAAAATTACTTTGTGTATATTGTCCTGCGGCATTTCCAATAGCAACTGTAGACTGACCTTGATAACCCTGTCCCGCAGTATAACCAATAGCAAGTCCACTATCTTGTTGTCCACTTGCCCCTGATAAAACTCCAATAGCAATACTATTTGCTGCTTGTGAAGTTTGTCCTGCAGAATTTCCTATAGCAATCGCAGAAGCACCTTGTGTATTTTGTCCAGCATTTACGCCAATAGCAACAGCAGAACCTCCTTGAAAAGTATATCCCGCGCTATTTCCCACAGCTACGGCAGAGCCTCCTTGATTAACTCGTGCTGTATTATTTCCAATAGCCACAGAAAATTGTCCTTGTGTAGTTATTGCCGCACGAACTCCAATAGCAATTGATTGTGCTGATTGAAAAGTATTTCCAGCCTCTAATCCAATAGCAATAGATTGAATTCCTTGCTGATAACGACCAGCAGAATTTCCAATAGCAATTGATTCTGTTCCTTGTGTACTTTGTGCTGCTGCGTTTCCAATGGCAACAGAAAGATTTCCTTGTTGACTTTGTGCTGCTGCATTTCCAATAGCAACCGCTTGTAATCCTTGTGTAGTTTGTCCTCCATTAGCTCCTATAGCAACTGAAGAACCTCCTTGTGATAGTTGTCCTGCTAAATTTCCAATAGCAACTGAAGACGCTCCTTGTGTACTCTGCCCTGCGCTAATGCCTACAGCAACCGCATTGTTTCCTTGAGCAGTTTGTCCAGCTGCCCAGCCAACAGCAACTGAATATTGTCCTTGTGTACTTTGTCCTGCTGCTGATCCAATAGCAACAGCAATTGGTCCTTGCGCATTACCCCCAGCATTATTTCCAATAGCCACTGAAGATCCTCCTTGTGTACCTCGACCAGCATTATTTCCAATAGCCACTGTAGCTGCTCCTTGCGCAGTTTGTCCTGATTGATTTCCAATTGATATCGCGAATTCTCCTTGTGTAGTTTGTCCTGCGCTAGTTCCTATAGAAACAGCATTACTTGCTTGTAAAACATTTCCTGCTAAATTTCCAATAGCAACTGCTGAAGCCCCTTGTGTACTTCGTCCTGCTGTAATTCCAATAGAAATCGCATTAGCTCCTTGGACAGTTTGCCCTGCTTGATAACCAATAGAAACAGCAGACGCTCCTTGTGTACTGAACCCTGCTTCTTCTCCAATAGCAATAGCATTTGTTCCTTGAGTGTTTTGGGCTGTATTATATCCAATTGCTACACTTCGAATACCTTGATTATAATATGCTGTTTGATATCCAACAGCTACACTTCCAGCACCTTGTCCACGGTTTCCACTATTATTTCCTATCGATACAGCATATTGACCTTGTGTACTTTGTCCTGAATTAACTCCAATAGCAACTGAACGAGTTCCTTGTGTACTTTGTCCAGCATTAGCACCAATAGCAACTGAAGATTCTGCTTGCGCAGTTTGCCCTGCTGTATTTCCAATAGCAACTGCTGAAGCCCCTTGTGTATTTTGTCCTGCAGTATTTCCAATAGCAACCGCAGAAGCCCCTTGTGAAATTTGCCCCGCATTAGTTCCTATATGAACAATTGTACCATTTTCTGACAGCCATGTACTCGTTGTAGGATTCCAATAAGGATAATTTGAATAGACTGAACCTACTGCTGATATGTAACCAGTGTATCCAGTGTAACCTGTATACCCTGAGTAACCAGTGTATCCAGTATAACCTGTGTATCCTGTGTATCCTGAGTAACCAGTATACCCTGTGTATCCTGAGTACCCTGTAAAACCAGTATACCCTGTGTACCCCGTATATCCTTGTATTCCTTGTTCTCCTGTATATCCTGTGTACCCCGTATATCCTTGTATTCCTTGTTCTCCCGTATATCCTGTGTACCCCGTATATCCTTGTATTCCTTGTTCTCCTGTATATCCTGTGTACCCCGTATATCCTTGTATTCCCTGTTCTCCTGTATATCCTGTGTACCCCGTATATCCTTGTATTCCCTGTTCTCCTGTATATCCTGTGTACCCCGTAAATCCTTGTATTCCTTGTTCTCCTGTGTACCCCGTATACCCTGTATATCCTTGTATTCCCTGTACTCCTGTATATCCTGTGTATCCTGTATATCCTTGTATTCCCTGTTCTCCTGTATACCCCGTATACCCTGTGTATCCAGTAGATGACAAAATCGTCCGGCGATATTTCAACATGACTCCATCCCCACTACTTGACACTTGGATATATACCGGATAATTATAATTATCAGGTGTTGTCGTAATATTTCCTGAAGAATCTAAATAATATAATGATCCCACACCAGCCGTTAAAGGTGTATCGATCTGACTGGCTTTTAAATATTGACCAAATGGTCGAAAGGTAAAATGATTCGCAGAAGGAATACTAACGGACGTTACAACACCAATAATATTGACATCTCCAACAGACGATGTTACTAAAGCATACGTTGATCCATTCAAATAAATAAAGTTTCCTTTCACAAATGTATGAGAATTCTGTAAAACGCTTATATAACTTGTAAAATAGTTTCTACTATTAAATCTAGCCGACAAATCACTTATAAACGTTTGAGAAATCGTAAAAGTATTGCTATATATAGGAACGAGATTTGGCAAACCATTTTCCGCCAAACCAAAACAATACCCATTAATATTATCAGAAGGACCATGCTGTCCAACAGTTGGGTCTAAACTATAATTGTAATATTCCACATCTTCGATAACACAATCTACAGTTTGTAATCCTGTATTGATGTTACTTATAGAATTGATCCGCCACGATTGACCACCTGAGTAATTGGATACCCACAAATTCGTAGCAACATCACTTACAGTATAATCATCTGATGCTCCATTGATTTGTTGAGGATAAACTCTCAACGTACATGAATACGTATTACCAGCGATTAAGGTTGGACTCAGAATTTTGATCAACATACATATCGGAGCCGATGGTGATTGAAATGACATTTTTTATTATTTATTTGGAAAAACAATTTTCTTTTTAAAATAATTAAAATAAAAAATGGTGATAGATGTCATTTTTCCAATTCGTGTTTAGACGAATGAGTTTATGATTAAATTTTAGTAACTGGATTTTTTCTTTCATCAAGACATTCTCTACAATATTCACAAATTCTGTATAATTTTCAAAATTCATATATGTATCTATGATTGTCGTACTAATATCCACAACAATTTCTATAAAAGTCAACAGAAATAAATTTTCGTCTTTTCTTTCTAACAGATTTTTAAACAACATTTTTAAATTCAAGATACAAATATCGATTGATGTTGGTTTGTAGATAATTTTTAAGGTACATATTCTTTTTTTATTGACAATATCTAGTATACTACGTAAACAAACCATATTAATACCTGATAAAACCACTACCTCAACAGTATCCACATAATTTTTCAAGAAATCTACACACACTCGCACATCAAAGACATTTTCGAAACTTATTTTCTTAAAGTATTTATGATTCTTAAACATATCTGTCAATAATTCCTCATTAGATATATCTGGATCATCACAGTTTATGTCCATACTATGAATGACTAAGCCAGGTTCGCGCTGAAGCATTAAGAAATAATTGGTTTGAAGTGACCAATTTAAATCACAATCTATTATACATGTCGGATATTTCACCGCAATCATATCATGAACAATACCCGGATTTAAGACACTTAGCTCGTCAATTTTGATATACGTTAGCTTCTTTGCGTAGACCGTCAACAAAAGAAGCGCATAATTACTACAGCGATTTAAGTGTAAATATTCCAAATTTCGCAAAAAGTCGGGATTTAGATCATAGAAAAAATCATATTCCACATCATTCTCCTCCAGTGGTCTATTGTGATACGTAAAAGATGTCAAACTCAAACAGCTCAAACTCATCGTTCCAATAGATTCTTTCGACATTAGACCACTTCCACGTGTATGAATCTCAATCTCTCGAATTGTTCGATGATGTAAAAAAATTACAGAATTAAACAAGAATGTTGTGGCGTTTTTGAAAATGATTCTCTGAAATCTTATTCGCCGTTTTTTCAACCATCTAGTAAAGCCATGTTTATCCAAGAGAAACATATTTCCCTCAATCGTCATTGTCTTTTGTTGTTTTAGAAATTTCAAGAAAACAGGACGAGTTTCTTTATTCAAAAATGCCATGTCGACTTTACATAATTCTTTGACTTGAAGATAGGGTAAAATCGTCGAGAAAATGTCCATCGGTATTTTCATATTTTTTTTTTTAATTAATTTAAGCTGATATTTAATTTAAATCATATTTTTAATTTAAAAAATAAAAAAATCTTGTTTATAAATAAAAAATAAAATGTCATTTAAAGTAGCAAACTCAACTCAAAATGCTCTTTCGAATAAATTAAACTACGAAACCATCCCAAAATTACAAAGCCATTTGGCTCTACAGGTTGGTGATTATAAAATTTCTGCCAGAGACGACGACATCAACGGATGGCTTGTCTGTAATGGTCGGTCACTTCTCCGTACAGAATACCCCGAACTTTTCGCAGTCATTGGTACTGACTTTGGTAGCAGTAGTGGTACTACATTTAGATTACCTGACTACACCTCCAGAGTCATTGGTATGTATGGAGAAACAGAAGGAACATCAACCCTCACTGTTCGTGACAGAGGAGATGTTGTTGGTAATGAAACTATCCAACTGACTGTTCCTCAACTTCCCGCCCATTCTCACACAGGAACAACCAATTCTGATGGTGCGCATACTCACGGTGTTGATAATATTCCTTATGGAACACAAAATATTGCTGCTGCTGGAGGTGGAGGAACTTCTGCTTGTGATGAAACCACTCAAAGTATCAGTACCAATTCAGCTGGCGCTCACACACATACCTTTACCACACAAAATACTGGAGAAAATGCTGCCATCAATGTCATGCAGCCCACTTTGTTTGGTGCTTCCGTTCTCATTTTTGCCAAATTTTTGACCCGATTCCAAATGACCCCCACACCATGGAATCGTTAATTCGCTTATTCGTTAATTCGCTTATTCGTTGATCCATTCTTTTTTATTAGTTTTTTTCTAATAAAAAAAATATTTTGATTATTTATTACATTTTCAAACCTATTCCTTTTAATAGATCACCCAAATCTTTCTTCTGTTTCATGTCCGTTCCTCGTAAATTAGCAAATGGATTTTTATTATAATCATTCAAAATACGCGCTGCTGCTGCTGACAAACCTTGTTCCGCTGCTTTTTTCATAATATCATCTGTTAAATTTTTTCGATTTTCTTTCTGCTTATCACGATTCAATCGAAAAGGCATAGGGACATATTGACATAATGTTTGGAGCGCGTATACCTTGAAGTATGTGCTCCAGTCCAAACTTTGTAAATTATAACTATTGACAATAGTACATAATGAAAACATCGCAGTATAACACAAAGAAGAAGTAATGAGATTCGAACTACACAATTTCAAAGCAGAAATCGCTAATTCTATTAATTTTTTCGATACTTTTGCACCTAAGACTATAATTTGTGGTAAATAAGTCAGCAATTTTTCTTTTAAATATTCTGTCCACCCTTTTGTTTTTTGAGAGTCATCTTTTGACGTTAGAGTCAATAATCCAGCGGTTTCACTGGGTTTAGGTACTTTATCTTTAGCTTCTTTGATTTTTTCCTCAAGCATTTTATATGCATAATGAATATTTTGGAATATTTCTTTCGCATTTTTATGTTGACTCTTATTCTTATCAGGATGATACTTCAGTGCCAATTTTCTATAAACCCGGGTCAACTCTTGTAAGGTATATACACGACTAGAATCTAATCCAAGCCTTTTATGAAGATTATTTGAAAAGTAATTAGGACTTTTGGGTGGACTTGAAGCTTGACTTTTTTTAGCTTGACTTTTTTTAGCTTGACTTTTTTTCCCTTGACTTTTTTTCCCTTGACTTTTAGCTTTTTTTTTCCCTTTACTTTTTCGAGGTGCTCCATCATCTTCTTCTATCTTTTTTTCGCAATAATCTTTCATAAAATCAATAATCCAATCTACCAATTTCTTTTTTTGTGGTACTTTTAACGTTTGTCTCAATTCCAATGTCTTAGACTCGCTTAAATCTTTCACATAGGATTTTACATATCGTCTGATGTATTTTTTAATCTCGTCACTATCAAATAAAGACTTGTAAAGTGTTTCTACATCTTCTTGTCTTTTTTTTACAGGAGACTTCATGATCTTTTTGTTTTTATTTTAAATATATATTTTTATTTATTTTCATTGATTTGATTTTATCAGTAAATCACGTTCCTCTTTTTTAACAACTCTCTCAAACAAGGATGACGGACTTCATAGATTTTTTTCACAGCAGTTGGAGAAGGAAGAGGAACAGGTTTTAATTTTACATTTAAAATACAGTTCAACTGCGCACGATTTAAATTTCGAAGATCCACTTTTGAAAAACATGGAGGCGCATTTCGCGACGGATTGGGGACAATTTCTTTAATCACTGGAGTCAAATGAACAGACTTTAAGTCGTGGATACTCACAAACCCACCGACTTTTACAAAATCATCCTCATCCACGAAAATTTCTTTTTTATTTGCTACTGCTTGTTCTTGCCGATGAAAATATTGTGAAATATAATTATAATACGTTGAAAGAAACATTTTTTTTTAATTTTATCTAGATAATTAAAAAAAACTCAAATTTTTTTGGTTTTACGTTTTTCACGTTGCTGAGCTATATTTATGTTCAATATTTGCCCATTGATTTTTGCGAATAGGATCGGTATACTTCTTTATCGTACTATAAACCCCCCCATCCATGTTTTTATCTGTTCCAAAAATAAATTCATTTTGAAGCTTCTTGTCATTTGGGATTTTCAACTGAGCAATTTTCTGAATCATATCCGTATCAGGAACAACTAAATAACCAGATTTTTCATATATTTCATCAATTATACACACAATATCATCCTGTAAATGTTCGTAGGGGTAATCGTCACTTCCCCCGCCAGTTTTTACTAAAGGCAACTCTTTACTCACAATATCAAAGAAAATATCATGATAGTACTCATCATCTTCTTCAGCGGCAGTAGCTTTGTCAGCCGTAGCTGTAGACGCTTTACCATCTTTCTTTGCCGGTCTTGGATTTGGAATCAGTTGCGGAGGAGATTCTGCTTTTTTACTACTTCGTACTGGTTCTTTCTTCGTCGGTTTCGGCTCTTTTAAAATTGATTTTATTTTCATACCACTATCTTCTTTTTGTTTAGTCGTTTTCGGAGATTTAGCCATTGTATTTATTTTAAAACATTTCTTTTTTTTATATTGATTATTCTATAAAAAACAATGAAATACCCTTATTATCTTTATTTGATTTTTGTTCTCGTCTCTATCCTCATTTTAGATGGTTTGTGGATCAATTTTATTTTTAAGCATAGATTCTTTCCCATGATTGAAACTGTTCAAAAATCCCCTCTCGTTATTAACCCATACTATGCTGTCCTTGCCTATATTATTCTCATCGCTCTTGTTTCTATCCTCATCCCGAAATGTTCCTCATTTGCTGAAGCCTTCTTAATTGGTTTCCTTGTCTATGCGGTCTATGATTCCACAAATCTTGCTACAATCACAGACTGGAATTTTTTAAATGCGACTATCGACTCTCTTTGGGGAGGTGTCTTATTCATGATTATTTATATTATTTACGCAAAAGTTTTTCTACTGAACCCGGTCGTTGCTTAGACCTTAATATGCTTCAACAGACTGCGTAACCGATGTCGTAAGGATTTTTTCGTCTTTAAATACGGCTTACACTCGGGATGCTCCGAAGCTGCCATATAATGCGCAAATTTCAAAGCATCTTTTTTTAAAGGAAATTGGTTTTCAGACACGATTTTTCCGACATATTTTTTACAACTTTTTTTTCGTTCTTGTTTAGTCATTGAGAAAAAAGTATCATAAAAATCCTTTCCGTCTTTTTGTTTTTTTTTCATTGTTGTTTTTATTTTAACTACAAAAAATAAAAAAAAGTTATATTATGTTTCCAGTAAATCTCTCCAAAACCACAAAGATTGGCTCTGGTTGTGCCAAAATTGCCTATCAAATTGACGATGAAAACGTTATTCTTTGTTCGAAAAATAATAATACAAAGGAAACTCACATCCAAACCGAATATCAAATGATTCAATATCTAGAATCCTTTGGAGTACCCGTCATTAAAAATATTCAAATTGTCCCCATCCGAGACATTATGACCAAATCTTCGTCTTCATCAGTAGGTCTTTTACAAAAATATATCAAAAACTCTAAACTCTTAAAATTAAATAGCTTTCCTCCTGTCAAAGTATCAGAACATATTCTCCCTTCTTTGATAGAAACGTATTCTATTTTATCAAGACATCGAATTTTTATTGATGATTTCCAGATACTTTATAATGACAAAGAAATTTACATTATTGACCCTTCGAATGTTTACAATCTTGATGATTTAACTCATATTGGACATTATAAACGTCGAAATTTTTATGATTACGTTGTCGTTAAATACATTACGCAAATGAGAAATTTGAAAAAACTATTGGATTTTAATCAAACCTCATAATGCTGCTGTCGATGCGTTGAAATTTCTTCTCCTTCTCCTTGTTCTGTAGTAGAAGCGGCGGCGGCGGCAGTAGTGCTGCTGATACTGTATCTTCTCTGTAGATTGACTTGCTGCTCAACAACAGGAACTGTATCAATATCGAGCTTTTTCAAAAGAATATTAAGTTCTTGTCCTTGTTTTTTGTTTTCAGAATAAGCAAACGATGAGAATTGAAGAGTGGCTAAGGAAAGAGTGGATATAGCTCCTGCGAAAAAGCTTAAAAGAGGGTCTTGGAAATATCCCGATGAAAACGAAATGATACCACCAATCGCAACGAGAAGTTTGGATGACGTTTCAAAGATTTGCCCTGTTCGTTTCCAGCATTTTTTGGCTCTAATTTTAGACGAAATATCATGAATATAGAACGGTTCAATGATTTCGTTAATAATTTTTATTTTAATATCGTTACTGATTCGAAAATCAGGATGAGTACTCATAATTTTTTTTCTTTTTTTGTGTAAATATATACAGGGTTTGTTTTAAATAATTTGAGAAAAAAATGAATGAGATTTTGAGAATTATTTTGAAAAAAAATGAATGAGATTTTGAGAATTATTTTGAAAAAAAATGAATGAGATTTTGAGAATTATTTTGAAA
>Ga0114968_10001797_pt1 | contig 16545 bp, 11 predicted proteins | sample M_130807_EF_Meta_FD_87020 | JGI IMG/M metagenome (GOLD analysis project Ga0114968, IMG submission 87020) | Freshwater microbial communities from Lake Montjoie, Canada to study carbon cycling - M_130807_EF_MetaG | ecosystem: Environmental > Aquatic > Freshwater > Lake | place: Lake Montjoie...
ACCACATCATTAATTTTTTATGGGCCTCCCGGAGTAGGGAAAACAACGCTAGCAAGGTTAATCGCCAACGAGGTAGACGCAGTTTTTGTTGAAGTTTCGGCGACCAGTTCTAACGTCTCTGATTTACGGGATATTATTAAAGAAGCTACTAAAATTAGCGCATTTGAAGGGAAGGAAACAATCCTTTTTGTGGATGAAATTCATCGATTCTCTAAAACGCAGCAAGATTTTCTTTTAAAACCAGTTGAAGAAGGAACTATCGTACTGATTGGTGCCACCACTGAAAATCCCTATTTTTCAATTATCAACCCTTTACTCTCCAGATCTACAATTATCGAATTTCAGGGCCATGGTGAAAACTCTATCAGAGATTTAGTAGCTAAAGTAAATTTGAACAGGGGTACCAGCCTAGAATTCTCCCTTCATGCATTAGACTTACTAGGAAGACTCTCGAGCGGGGATCTCCGCAAAGCTACCTCACTTCTTGAAAGTCTTTTGCAGTTAGAGTCTAATGATATCTCCGCTGAGGATATTGCAAAAGTTAGTGTCCGCGCTCTGCACCGCTACGATAAAGATGGCGATAATCATTATGATCTAATTAGCGCTTTCATTAAGTCCATTAGAGGCTCTGATGTTGATGCTACTCTTTATTACCTGGCTAGATTAATTCTCTCAGGTGAAGATCCTAAATTTATTGCTCGAAGACTAATAATACATGCTGTTGAGGATATAGGTCTAGCGGATCCTAGCGCTTTAACCACAGCAATTAATGCGATGCAAGCGGTAAATTTTGTTGGACTACCGGAAGTTGGCAGAGTACTAGCTCAAGCGAGCATCCATCTAGCGCTCGCTCCCAAGTCAAATAGTGTGGACCTCGGTTGGGGGAAAGCTCTTGAACTCGCTGAAAGGAATCCTAACGCATTAATTCCTGATCATCTTAGGGATTCTCATTACCAAGGGGCTCAAAAACTCGGACGTGGAGTAGGTTATAAGTTCCCTCATGATTTTCCAGGTTCTATTGTAAGCCAAGAGTATCTACCTGAGAATTTATCTGGCAGTAAATTATATTTTCCAAAAAGTAATGCAAATGAGAAGAAAATAAACGAAATTATCGATAGAAATAGTGGTATTTTAGGGAAAAACAGTTAATTTATCAATTAACTTACCCATACGCCTTATTTAGCTGGTTATGGTCGGCTACAAATGGGCTAATAGTATCACAATATAAATATACTTATTTTGTAACTATTACGTGAATATTATCGTAAAATTGATCCAAAAATTCCTCAGCAAATATGTGACTCTCTGCGCTTTTTACTCCTGTCTTTAACTCTAGAACCTTCCTACCCGCATTAAAAGATGGCATGATAGTATCTTTCCTTAGCGAGTATAGAGTTCCACCCATATTTTTTGAGGGTTTATTTGGCCTCGGGCGAGGCTTAGTGCGACCACCATTAATCGCCATTTTTTCCGCTTTATACGATTCCAGGTGCGGAGCTAGAGAAGTAAAAATAGCGAAGGCCTCATCATAGCAGAAAAATGCTTGCTTAGAAAATTCTCTATCACTAATAGTTTCATACTTTAATATTTCTGCTAAAAATCTCTCATGAACCCAAAGCAAAATATTCTCAATCTCAAGCTCTGGTAGCATTAACTGCTGCAAAAAGTTATAAAGACCCCCATGGGCATAGTGGCCTCTCTTTGCTCCAAAAATAAACTCCCCCACCCACTCCTGCCACTCCTTAGGATCGGCATTTCCGCCCTTTAGAAGGGAATTGAAACGTGAACCATCGCTCTTAGGGGTTGAGATGTAGAATGTTGGTAAAACTGTCCCATTCGCTCCCGTGAGCCATTTATTGACTCTACCAGAAGCAGAACTAAGACCCAAGGTCTCTGCTAGATCAGCATTGTCTCCTAGGACATTTACTTTTACAGCGGAGTTATTCATTTCCATACCTATATTATGACCCCCCGACATCTTTATCCATACAAACTTTTTGTGACTACAATCACATCTCGCTAAGCGCGATTCTTCTTTTTCTTGTAAAATCTGTATGTTTTTTACCCCCCGTTTTACATTATTATACCATGAATAAAGTATCTAACTCAGATGTACAGTTGCTATTGTCCTTAAAAAAAGGTAAAGGATTTGATTACGCTAGCGTGCCTAAAGGTCTTCTAGAAGACATTCTAGCTCAGGCTATCTCAGCCCCCGGTACATTAGCTTCTGAAGAGGCTTTAGCCTTGCTGGTTGACTATTTACTTGGTTCCGTGTTGTCGGTCCTGGGTAAAGATATGCTAACTAACTCTGCAGTTTACGGTAATGATTTATTTGCTGACCTAAAGTCAGAGGCTGTGCTCTTTATCTACGATCGCATGCTTAAATTTAAGAACGATGGAAAAGGATCCTTGGCGGCCTATGTACGTGATGGTGCCACTAAAGAGTTTGCTCGCGAAGTAAAGTCTCAGCTTCTTACTCCTGGAACTCTAGACCGTAGCTGGGCCCGTATTAGAGCTGCTTATCAAGCAGAGAAAGCTAAATTCCTAGTACTCCAAGGCCGTACCCCCACATTAGATGAGGCTAATATCCTGGTTAAAGAAAATTTAATTTCTCGTCGCATGGAATATGTTAAGAATCAAAAGCCAGGGATTAAAAAAGCAGAGCTACTTGCTGATGCAGAGGCCTACTTGGTTAAGCAAGGCGATGCTGGAGCTCTAAAAGATCTTAGTTCAATTATTGCGCTAGGTCTTTCTGATGCCCGCCTTGATGCTCCATTAACTCTTGATGCAGAGACATCTCTAGCCTCCACCCTTGTTGCTACTGAAAAAACCTCAAGTGAAAATATCTTAGATCTTATCTACCTTATCGCTTTGGGCGATGAGCAGTGGGCACGACCTGCTCTAGCTGCTAAACTAGGACTTCTCGGTCAAGTTGAAGGTACTGTCACTATTGCTGATGAGACAATCCATACAGAAAAGGATTTTTCCTACTCAAAATTTGCTGTAGTAGCTCAAGAAGATAAAGCTTTAGTGAAGAAGACCCTTAATGATGCTCAGGTTCGTCTGCTTTCTCCGCTAGCGCAGTTTGCCTACACTACCGCCACAATTGAACATCGTGAGTTGAATGACTTGGCTGGTTACTCTGCTAAAGATTTCAATTAATTCAATTAATTACTTTAACTTACCCATATATTCTTGGTAAAGTTTTTCAATCTCGCCTGGTTTAAATTTTTTGTACTCCGCTATTTTTACTATAACATTGGCTCTGTAAATGATATCAGTAATTAGGTAGACCCACCCCGCTAAACCTTGCTTGTATATCCCAGCCCTAACCCATCTTACTACAAATTTACCTAGGTGATACATTTGAATCATTGGGCTTTTGCCTAGTTTAATACTGCGTTCAGCTTCAAAAAAAGCGTAGGTATCGCCTCTTCTGATGATATCACTGCTACCCAAATGGGAAAAATGTTCTAGATGGCCTTCTTCAATACCTAACTCTTTTGTGACAAAACCACTTTTTATCTCGGGTTGCTCATGTACCTTTCCTGAATATTTTAGCGAATTATTTGGCGAGAGTCTTAACTGCCTGTCATAACCATATGCCCCATTTCTGACAGGATTAATCCTAACTCCCAGCATCCAATTTAACCTAGGAATATAGTAGGCAAAAGTTTCACTTCCATCTAGAATTGTTTCTATTGTCTTTTTAAGTCCCCCTGAGACTACCTCATCAGAATCAAGCACTAGTATATACTCATGCTGAGCTAATTTATATACTTTAGGTCTAGCGGGATCTGCAAAACCTTCATTCTTAATATTTAATACTTTGGCTCCGAATTTTGTTGCAATACTAACTGTTTTGTCTGTGGAGCCCATGTCAGCTACAATAATTTCCTGCGCAAATTTCACCGATCTTAGCACATGCTTTAGGTATTTTTCGGAATTATAGGTATGGATAATAACCGATAACTTTCTTCTCATACTAAAACCTTACCCTCAATCTCATTTTCTAACTCAATCTTGCGAGTATTCCTCTCAACAAATTCTACTAATGCCTCACCGCTGATCTCCCCTTGGAATACCTCGAGGTCATTAAATGTCCAAGCAAATTTTACCATACCCTTCTCATAGAATAAACTATTACAAATCTCCATTCCTACTTCTTTAAAGTTAAAAGCATTACTTAATTGTACTAGTTCTCCCTCCTTATATAGTGCGATATAGTTAAGATGGATTGCTCCCAATTTATTAACTTTAACTCTCTCTCTTAAAACCCTGACTTGATACTCTCCTAAAGTGATATAGTTACTCCCTCCGTTTAGTTTCAACTCTTCATTACTTTTTGACTCAGAATATAATACTTCCGAGGTTTTAGTATTGTAACTCACTTCACTAGGGGGGTTGAAATTCGTCGTTAGTATTACTTGATGATCTTTAATCTCTCTAATAATCCAATTTTTTTGATTTTTGAAGCGTTCTTCCTCAAATATGAATAGTTTCTTGCTTTTTAAGTTGTAAATAGCAGGATAAAAAGACCAACCCTCCTCTTTGGATGCAGCGTATACTGCGGTTAACGATAGATAACGCTCTTCGTCATTTGAGAAATAGCGAGGATCCTCAAAGTTTGGAGTAACTGTGTAAGGCAGTATTGGCTCTAGCGCACATTTAGCATCATCCAATGAATAATAGTAGATACCATTTTTTAGTGGAGCTCTATCTACATGTCTTCCTAGCAAATTTCCCGCTATTCCTTCCTTACCTAAAAATGAGTGGCTTGTAACTCTAATATAACCTTGCTTCTCATCAATAAAAGTTGGGTTAATTTTATAATGGTCACTATAATTTAGAAAAGGAACTTTTTCAATTTTTTCTAGGGGTAGAATTAACCTTTCCATTTGGAAATTTCTTAATCTTTTCTTACCTAATTTATTAGCTTTGTAGTTTCTTATTACGCGAAAGGGAAATTTAAAAATCTCATATATTGTTTTCATGACTCCCATATTTACTTATTGTCCCATACTAAATGCTTTGTAAATAATTAAACCCCGCCGAAGCGGGGCTAATTATATCTTTACTTAATTCTTCTTAAATCTTTCAATCTCCGCGTAAGCATCCTTCAATGCTACTCGATAAGGCTGTTCAATGTGCGGGCGAACTGTTTCAACAATATCAGTTGCTTCCTCTTCGGTAATTCCCAATAAAGCTCTAACTGCGGTTACCGCTGCCATATTGGTGCGAACTTGTTCATTTGTTGCCATGTAATTATTCCTTAACTTTAACCAATTTCTTGGTGAGGGACTTTCCCTTATCTTAATATTGCTTTATAGTAATCATATAACATACAAAAAATCTTAACGAGCGATCTCTCTTAACTCTTTAAGTTCTTTTTGAAGTTCGCTAATTTGGTCTCGCATGGCGGCCGCTTCCTCAAAACGGAGATTTTTAGACATCTCTTTCATGCTATTAGCGTAATATTGTATCTCACTCTCAAGTTCTTGAATTAACTCGACAACACTAAGAGTACCATCGCGCTCTTTAGGCTTAGCCTGTTGATCACTTGCTGAGCGGTATATTAAATCTACCATTGGTTTAATTAAGGCTTTAGGGGTAATACCATTTAAGATATTATAAGCTACCTGTTTAGCTCTACGCTTATTAGTCTCATCAATAGCTTTCTCCATCGCTGGAGTGCGTCGGTCGGCAAATAATATTACTTTTCCTCGCGGGTTTCTTGCAGCTCTTCCAATAGTTTGAATTAAACTAGTGGCTGATCTTAGAAAACCTTCTGTATCAGCATCCAGTACCGCGACTAAAGAAACTTCCGGTAAATCTAAACCCTCTCTAAGTAAGTTAACTCCTACTAGCACATCTATTTTCCCACTTCTCAACTCTCTTAATATTTGAATTCTTTCTACTGTATCTATTTCTGAGTGTAAAAATCTGGTTTTAAAATTTTGTTCAATTAAAAAATCATTCAACTGCTCGGCTTGTCTCTTGGTTAACGTAGTAATTAAGGTCCGCTCATTAACACTAACTCTTTCTTTAATTTCTTGCGCTAATACTAGTAAGCGATCTTTATTTGGCAATACCACTACCTCTGGATCCACTAATCCTGTTGGACGAATCATTAAATCCACCACCGCTCCGTTAGCCTTTGTTAGCTCCCGCTCCGCCGGGGTTGCTGATAAAAATAATGTTTTTGAAATCTTTTTCCAAAACTCTTCGCCTTTTAGTGGTCGATTGTCTAAAGCACTGGGTAATCTGAAACCAAACTCCACCAGCGTTCTTTTTCTCGATTGGTCTCCATGATACATTGCTTCTACTTGAGGTGCTGTCTGGTGGGATTCATCTAAAACTAATAAGAAATCTTTTGGAAAGTAATCCACCAGAGTGCTAGGAGCGCTGCCGGTGCTTCGCTCATCAAAATGTCTAGAATAGTTCTCGATCCCTTTACAAGTACCTGTTAATTCCAATTGCTCTAGGTCATTGTTGGTGCGATGTTTCAGGCGCTGAGCTTCCAGGATTTTTCCTGCTTTTTCTAACTTTTCTAACTCCTCTGCCAATTCGGCTTTAATTGTTAAGAGCGCTCTTTTAAATACTTCTTCATTTACCATGTGGTGGGTCTGTGGAAAGATTAGCACCTTTGGGGGATTTTCTACCTCAGATAAACTGATTGGTTCCAGTAAAGCTAAACTTTCTACTTCATCTCCAAAGAAATTGATTCTAATCGCGAGTTCGCTATCTGCTGGGATAATATCCACAGTATCTCCTCTGACGCGGAATCTGCCCCGCTCCAATACTTCATCATTTCGCATGTAATTCATCTTGACTAATTCCTTAATCATAGTATCTCTATCTAAAGTTTCTCCCGCGGTTATTTCCAGCGCTTGCTTGAGGTACTCCTCTGGTCTACCCAATCCATAAATAGCACTAACTGAAGAGACAATTACGGTATCCTTACGGGTAAGAAGAGCCGTAGTAGCTTCATGGCGCAACCTTTCAATGGAGTCATCAATAGCTGAATCCTTTTCAATAAATGTATCTGTTGTAGGCATGTAAGCCTCTGGTCGGTAGTAAGCAAAGTGGGATACAAAAAAACGAACTGCATTGTTGGGTAATAACTCTCGTAACTCTGTTGCTAGTTGAGCTGCGAGCACTTTGTTGGGGGTTAAAATTAAGGTAGGCATATTTAACTTTTCAATTATCCAAGCCGTAGTGGCTGACTTACCCGTTCCTGTCGCTCCATGTAGCACAACACTATCTTTGCCATTATTAAAGTACTCTACAACTTTTTTGATCGCCTCTGGTTGATCTCCTGAAGCAGGCCAAGGAGAGATTACCTCAAATTTTCTTGAACTCATAACTTAACTATGATAAAATTTAATATTAGGTCATTCATTATCTTGAACCTTTCCCCAGTAATTATCAGTTGCTATCCATCGCAAGCAATATAACCTCTTATCTCTTAGGTAGGGAAATATACTTAGTATAAAGTTTATTACTTATCTTTACCCGGTTAGCACTTTTGGGGTTAAAGGCACACTCATAATTACAAACAAATTTACTTAATTTGCTATTTCCTTTGTAAAGAATTAACTCACTGTTTTTTGGTAAATTTTTAACTACAATTTTCCCGTCCATCCAGCTCAATGTCGCTAACTGGCTGTAATCCAATTTTTTGGTCTCTATTTGATAGTAAGAGTTCGATGAAGTAATTTTTATATTTTTAGCAAAACGGGCGTTAAGTATTATGCTCTTCTCCTTGATTTGAAATTCACTCTTTTTACCATCAGTATATACCGCTATCTCTTCTTCTATCTCAATCGGGTATTGATACTTTATTGAGATTAAACCTGTCTTTGCGCTTACCTCAATTTTTTCAAGCACATTATATTTACTTTTTAGTAATCCTAGCGCTTTATCTAAATTTATTATCCCATACCCTGTTGAAGCATCAAAATTTGCGCTCTCTAGATCCACCGCTGTTACTGATAGAAAATTTCTTAACTCTTCTAGCGTAATCTTTGGGTACAATGTTTTTATTAACGCAATCTTACCTGAAACTATTGCGGTAGCAAATGAACTCCCCGACCAGAGGTATAACCCTTTCTCTAAGTTTGGCGCTAAGATGCTGTTGCCCAACTCAACGTAGGAAAGGTAACTGCCCCGATTAGCATACTCTGTTAGCTCATATCCTCTACCTACCGCCGAGACCGCAATCACCCCAGGATAACTCGCTGGGAAGGGTAAAGGGTTGCCGTTACTATATCCATTACCTGCTGACGCTACCAACGGGATATTTTTGTCTACTATCGCTTGTACTACGGTACGTAATAATTCTGAATCTTGCTCCCCTGTTAAACTCACATTAATTATGTCGCAATTATGTGTTAAAGCCCAAGATAAACCTTTCGCTGTATTAGTAGCCGAGACCATCCCATTCTCATCCATGACTTTAATTGGTACGATTTCTACTTCTGGGGCAACGCCGACCACGCCTGTAGTAGAGTTAGTAGGGCTACCAATAACATAAGCAATAGCTGTACCATGACCGTTGTTATCATAGGTGAAACCATCTTCGAGTACCGAGTATCCTTGCGAAACTCGCGGTAGAAATGCTTCATCAAAATTTGTAAACCCTGTATCTACTATGCAAACTCGCACTCCCGCCCCTTTAGTCTCGAGCCAGATGTTTTCATAATTAAAAGTATTTAGTTGGTAATTTTTCTCTCCTGCTTTGTATTCGGCATAAGAGACTCCTGTTGAACTTAAAGTTAAAATAATTGCAATTAAAGCAATAATTTTAATTTTCATAACCTTTACTATCCTATTCTTGCTTGATTGCTATAACATTTAGGGAAAAAGATAAGGGCCACGATTTCTCGTGGCCCTTAAACTTACTTAGACGATTCAGTAAGGATACCATGCCAGAACTTCTGGCGGTCTCCTCCTTGGCGAATCAAATCGATACGGTGTTGACGATCAAGCAAATCAAAGAGACGGACACAGATGTCGCGTACTTCTTCAAGCTGAGGGATATCGGCCTTATAAAAAGCCATAAAGACTGTGGCGTGAGCCATAGCTTCCTCATCCTTGCCTAGGGCAAGTTGCGTTGCATATTCATCAACATTTGCTACGACTTGACGCAAGCGAGCCAAAGGACGCTTATCTAGTCGAGCATGAAGTTCTACCAAAGGAACCTTTACGTATTCGCCATTGACGAATGGTAAGGCCCAAAGTAGATCGTTACCGGACTCATGAAGGTTAATCATGCGCTCCAAGCAACGTGGTGTGCAAAGTACACGACCAATATCATCCAGATCATCCTCCCACCATTCAATGAATGGGGTAGCTAGTTCTTCACCATAAACTTCACGGAGAAAACGAGCTGAAGGAATATCCTTAGCATCAATTTCAATCGAAAGAGCAAAACGACTTGCTTGTGCAAGGTCATTCTTACCGACATCTAGTTTAAAACCAGCGACTTCACGAGGATTATTTAGTGCAATAGTTGCAATAAGTCCTGTCTTAAGACCACCAAAAGTACGCTCCTGGATTGGCTCCATGATAGCGTTCTGGGTGCGACGTGATCCACGGGCAATTTCGTCAACAATCCAAATCCAAGGATTTGGGTCGGCGAACTTCTCCATAGGAACAAGATCCAATGTCTTTCCATCATCACTAGGAAATGGAATAGTCAAATCTTCTGGTTGAAGAACAGCAGCACTGTCATAATGTGCTGTAATGTTCTTTGTCTTCAAAATTGCCTTAATACGAGCAGTCTTTCCAATTCCAGGGCGACCCTGAATGTAGATGTTCTTGCCGTGGCGAATAGAATAATCTACTGCACGGTCAACAATATCTGGAATTGACTCACGATTAATAGTACCAAGAGCGGATGCAATCTTATCGAGAACATCCTTTGTTACATCATTACCTGCCTTTGTGACAAGCTTCTGACGAACACCGGTAACCATAGGCAACGCACATTCTCCAGGAAAACCTTCGAGAAGAGCGCTAATGATAAAGGCAAGAACACGAGGGTTTGCAATCTTACGTACATCTGCATCGAGAGTATCATAAGTTGTAAAGACCTTTGTGAGATCAACTTCAGCAAACTCAGTAGCTAGAGCGCGGCGCCAAGGTGTTGACTTTGAGTCAAGCACTACAGTAGCAAAACGGTCAGCTTGAGAAAAATCTAGTCCAGACATTTTTCCGTATGATGTTCCTTGCGGATTATCAGCGGCAATAACTGTTACTAAACCTTCAATTTTCTCACCTGCAAGTGTACCTTCTTGGAGTAGCTCCATGAGAGTATTTGCAAGACCTGCATCAGCGCGGCCGATTTCATCGATAAAGATAACCTTCTGGGTATCTGTAGCAAAACGCTTGTAGAAGAGAGACTTAATTACACGACTTCCCCACTCAGGATGAGTACGAGGAAATGGTACGAATAGGTTCTCTACACCAAGGTTAGCTGCGTTAATTGAAATCACATCGTAGCCCATCTCATTACCGACGGCCTTAACGAATGAAGTCTTTCCAATACCTGCTTCACCTACGAGGTACATTCTCTGTCCAGTGGAAAGAGCATGCACAAAAGCTTTTACAATAGGGAGCGCAAGATAATCTTTTAGCTCGGGCTTAGACTTATATGTTGCATTTGGCTGGTAGCTGGCAAGATACTTTTCAAGGGCATCTTTCACAGCAGAAACAGCGTCAGCTAACTTTGCTTGGTACATTATTTTTCCTAACGTTAGTGGTTATTTAAATGATACTGCTTGAAAATAAATAAAATTCAGTTAGGACAAGTCCCAACAAAATTTCATTGGTGCTTGTTAATAATGCATTAGAAACTTGCTTATGCAAGCAGTATGTAATACTAAATTATACTATAATCGCTAAGAGCGGATATGCAAATACCATCTTGCTTTGCGTTCTCTAAATCTTATAGTAACCTTATGCTAAGCTTTAAAAATGCAACACTTACTCTTTTAATCAGTCTTACGCTCATTTTGCCGCAACTAACCTCTATGCCGGCCCAAGCAATCGTCAATGCCAAGGGTCAACTCGATGGTAAACAATATCCCTGGATTGGTTCCCTCTGGACTACCGAAGATAGTTTTCAAGGGGAAATCTGCACTGTCATACTAATTGACAAAAGTTGGGTTCTCACCGCAGCACATTGTATTGACCCTAAAAAATATTTTCAAATTACTCTCGGATCCAATAGCGTTAATGATGGAAAATTTCTCACGATTGATCAGTTCCTAGTTCATGAGAAATATGATAAAAATACCCTTGAAAATGATATCGCTTTGCTTCACCTAAAAAATCCCGTGAACTATTACCATACTAACCTACCGCCCGCTAACGATACTAAACTAATTAACGCGGGCATGTACGCCATTGGTTTTGGTCAAAAGGAAGATGGTAATACCGATGGCTTTCTCTACTACACCCCGCAAGTTAGTTTTCAAAGTATTGGCAACAAAATCTTTGGTCTCTCTGATAAAATAATTTATGCTAACTATAAAGTGGTTGGTAAAGATATCTACTCCTCCATCTGCCACGGTGATAGTGGCGGGCCGTTAGTTGCTAAAAGCAATAACTCCACCTTACTTGGCATTAGTTCTTTTGGTCCTAAAACCTGCGGACTAAAAACTCCTAGTGGTTTTGTAAGGGTCTCTAAATATCTCTCTTGGATAACCCAAGCAAAAGAGGGTATCTTAAGGAGTTCTGTTGAGCAATACAATCTTCCAACACCGGCATCCATAAAAGTTACTTATGCTAATGAATTTCCTGCCGTTAACTTTACCCCCGTTGAAAAAGCTAAAGGGTACTCTTTAACTTGTATAAATAGTAATCGCTTACGTGAAAGTTTTAATTTCTATACTCCAAAAATAGATCTATCGCTGACCAATATTAGCGGAAAAGCTAACTGTTCATTAAGCGCTTTTACTGCCGACCAGAAATCAGATGACAGCGATATTTTTGAAATATTAATCCCTAACACCGCTTCTCTCTCCTCTTTCTCTAACTCCGCTTTTCAAGGAAAGGCCACCTTGGGAAACATTATTTTTGGAGATAAAGCTATTCATCTTCACTACCCACTACTGGACGGGTATGACACCACTTTTCTTTTTAACCGAGCTAGCGACCCAACTCTTGGCTATCTTTTGGAAAGTACTTCTAACTCTTTTGTCTTACGAACATTTGCCAATATGCTCCAGACCAAATATAATGCCTGCCCAGCCAAGTTTTCACCTGCTAGTAAAGGCTACGCTACCCTAAGCGTCCCAACCACTTGTATTCCTAAAGACCCATACCTCTCTATAATTGTAATCTACTCTAACGCTAAGGAACAACTCTATTTAACTAGCAAAGAAAACTACTATGTCTTAGCTTACAATAAATAAAACCTCTATACAAATAAAAAAGCGGGACCCATTTCTGAGTCCCGCTTTAGTAATTATTTATTCCTGACCAGGGTCAATCTCACGACAAGACATTCCACGATCAAGTGGCCAAGCTGAGCCACCGGGTACAATAAGCCAAATCCATTTATCTGGATCGCTAGGTACGATTTCCGGAGCATAGCCGTCAGTTAGAACAAGCACAAAGTCTTGATCTTCGTCACAACAACCTTCGAAAGAGCCTTCTTTGACTCCGCCGGTTTGTAAGTGATCATCAATAATTTGGAAGGAAGTACCTCCACCACCACGGAACTCCGTGCCAGTTTCAAAGGGCCAAACCTCGCCATCGAATGAATGCCATTCGACTTCAATATTATCAAGTTCACCAATCATTGCTGAAACTTTCTCTAACACATCATTGCTCATGGAGCCTGATGCATCAACAAAAACTGCGCCATGCTTCTTAGGTTCGCGGCCATTGGCTGCTACTCGTGGATCAAAGGGCAACTTCTTATTGTAGCGCCACTTTGTGCCTTCAGCCATGCGGGTAGCAATAGCTTCAGCAGTCCAACGTTCCCACATATCAGTCTTACGACTTTTTGTGGTTTCGCCTCTAAGAACTCCAGCTCCAAGGTCTCCCCACATTTGTGAGGCTTCGGGTGATGAATCCATCCACTTAAGGATTTCTTCTTTTGCACCTTGTCGACCATTTTTCGCTGCTTGGATTGCTCCTGACAATACCTTTTCCATAAACTTTCCAACTTCTGTTGGGTCTAGTGGAGCATTTGAATCTCCAGAACCCTGACCGTCAGATGCATGTACGCATCCCCCAGTACCCTTTGGTTGGATTGGTTTTGGTAAAGATTCAAGATGTGCAAAACATCCTAAGTCGGTAGCATAAAACTCGTCAATTGGAACGGGTGTATTGCCCATCTTCTTAACTTGATTTCGGTAACTATCATAAACTTTTGAAGGATCAACAATTGCAACTCGCATCACAACTTTAGTATTATCTTCTGGGTCTACTTCTGGTACTTCAATTAAAGGAAGATTTAAATGCTTCTGAATACGGTAGTTAATACACGCTTCAGTAGAGGTAATCCAATTTTGATTTTTCATTAGTTCAGGATCTGTATAGAGGTGAACTAACAATAAGTGATAGGCTTCGTGAGACAAGGCAAATACTGCTTGCTCTGGACCAATCTTCAAAAGGAAATCTGGATTAACCATTAGCATTGGGTTACCGTCACCGGTAAGCTTTACTGCAAATGTATCAATAGTACGAGTCCATGTAAAGTGACATAGACCAATAACAATTGATGAAATGATTGAGGGGCCAAGTCCTAGTTTAGAACGTGCATTCTTCATCATTAGCGTTGCTTCATCTAGTACTGATTGTTCAATCGGTACAGCATTAAAGAGGCGCTCTTTTTCAACTCTTGGGTCCATTTGGGACTCGCTTTCTTAATGTATTAACATTAATAGATTAATTATATTTAGCACTGTTAAAGCAAATAATAATAACTCAACATATTACGCCTTAATAGTATTAGTTATTATAACTTAGAGAATGGAAAAAAATGGCTACTGATTTAAAAATCAGGGAGATCATAACATCCGCAAAAGAACTCGGAATAGATGTTTCAGACCTTATCCAAGATAGAACTTGGCATAGAGTAGGTCAAAGGGGGCATCTCCATCTTGACCGTTACTGCTACAAAATGACTAATTTCAGAGATTCTACTGATGTTACTGGTAATATTTTAGATTTAAAAGGTAAGGTTTGTACTTACTGCTACGAGAGTAATCTCAATGCAGCTCAGCAACATTCTTTTAATACCTATCAATTTATTGTTAAATCAAATATTCAACTTGATACCCTAGATTCGAAAGTTTCAAATGCAATCAACGCCTCTAGTACCCTTAGAAGCATAGAAATCATAAGTAAGAAACTCGATGCGCTAAAAGCCACCGAAGATATTTATGAGACTATAAATAATACTAAAGCAAAACTAAATCTAAAACTTACTCAGGTTCGAGAACTTCAAAAGGACTCTGAAAAAGATATGATAAATTATGCTAGTATTCAAAATTTAGAAAAAACGATAAACTTCACCGACGATAATTCTATCTATACTAGAGTCTTTGGTAAAGCTTCCTACAATTCTAACTATGAAGAACTTTGGCGTGCTTGGTCTTCTGCTCTTGTTGAGAAGAATGATCTTAATAAAGCTAAGCAAGTTGCTTTGGATGAAGCGAAAAAGTTTAAAGCTCGTAGAATTAAGCAGCTTGATTTTCCTCTTGAGGAACTCAAGGCTCACCTACAAGCAAATCCAACATTTAACTCAATTGACGAAGCGCTCTCTTCCCTCTGGAACGAGAAGGCCACTCTATTGCTCGATGAATGTATTTCCCAATGGGAAGAGGCTCTTAGTAAAGAGCGTGGTAAAATAGCCAAGAAAATTGTAGCTATAGCACCGCTTCCTAATCAAAACGAGAAGATTCTAAATGCAATCTTCGGTTACTATACCTTATCCACTAATAAACTTGGTGGCTGTATGATAGTACTACCAGAAGTGCTTGCCACTTTTCTTCTCAGTGAGATCAATAGCTACGGTTCCTATCGTCAGAATGCTACGATGCACCAAACGCTCCCTAGCGATAACGCCGACACTTTTATGACAGCGTTAACACTCTGGATGCCGGAACGATACTCTCGCAATGAGTTAGCTAACTTTGAAAACTCACTAGTTGCTGCTAGAAATCTATAAATGAACGGCCCACTTCGGTGGGTCGTTTTTTTATGTAAAAATACAACTTTCAAGGATAATATACCTATGCATAATTCTCTAGAAGAGGCGAGAAATTTACTTACCCCTTCGCCGGGCTCTATCCCTCAAGCCTCGGGAGTGTACCGTTTCTACGATGAAAAAGATAACTTACTCTATGTCGGTAAAGCTAAAAATCTTGCTAATCGTCTTCACAACTATTTTACGCTCTCCGGTACGCTACACGGCAGAATGCAAGAGGTCTTACTCAATGCTCATAAAGTAGATTGGGTATTAACCGTTAACGAGAAAGAAGCTTTAATTCTCGAAGCTATGTGGATTAGACGGTACCAACCCCGCTATAATATAAAGTTGCTCGATACTGATGCTTTTGGTGGTGTGGTGGTTTATGATGAACTAGCAGTACCTAAACTAGGGCTTTGGCGCGGAAGACGACCTAAAACCGGGAAAAGCTTTGGTCCCTTTCCGGGAGTTAAGGGAAGAGAGATGCTTGATACTTTGAGTCAAAGTTTTGAGGTTCGTAGTTGTAAAGAAACCATTTATAATCGAGCGGTGAAACAAAATAAACCTTGTTTATTGGGCGAAATTGGAAAATGTAAAGCCCCTTGTTTAGGTGGTGAGAATTTAGCGATTCATCAAAAACAGAGTAAGCTACTAATTGATTTTCTAAGAAATTCAGATCAATCTTACCTAAATGCTTTAGAAATTGAAATGGAAAATTTAGCAGAACTCCAAGAATACGAACGTGCTACCATTAAACGAGATCATCTCTTTGCCCTGCAAAAAATTGTTGCCAACCAAAATGCAAACTTAAACTCTACCCTCGATGTTGAAGCGCTAGCTTTTACCTCATACGCCGATATAGGTGCTTTGGCTCTGCTCTCAATCCGTCAAGGAGAAATTAAATCGCTACGAGTTTTTGCAGCGGAAATTGACGAAAACTTAACCGCCTCTCAACAGTTAATTCAAATTCTAACTGTCTCAATTTTAGAAGAGGGAGTAACCTCGCTCGCTCCATGCTTGAACTTTATTGGCAACATTCCTTTAACTGACCTTGAGGTCAATTTACTCGCAGAGATATTTTCCTTAAGTAAGCTCTCCTATAAGAATCCCAAAAAAGGCGCTCGTGCTAATATTCTAGCCCTAGCATTAAGGAACGCTCAAGAATCTATTGGTAATTTGGAGTTAAAGCGTAATAATCGTCTCTCTTCACGCCTGGATGCTATGGAACAACTGCGCTCCACCCTTGGTATGGTTACTAAATTAAATCGCATTGAATGCATCGATATCTCACATACACAAGGCCGACAACCTGTTGCCTCCATAGTTACCATGAT
>Ga0114968_10001802_pt1 | contig 16533 bp, 18 predicted proteins | sample M_130807_EF_Meta_FD_87020 | JGI IMG/M metagenome (GOLD analysis project Ga0114968, IMG submission 87020) | Freshwater microbial communities from Lake Montjoie, Canada to study carbon cycling - M_130807_EF_MetaG | ecosystem: Environmental > Aquatic > Freshwater > Lake | place: Lake Montjoie...
AAATCCAAGTCATTTGCAATATTATTTATAGTATATGTTTTACCTATACCACTATATCCTGATATAAATAAACACGAATTTACTGATAATCTTTTTTCATTAATATAAGAATTTATTATCCAGTCTTTAATAACATCCATTAGATATTAATCTATAATTAATATTATTTATATAGCATTATTTTTTTCAATATTAAAAATAAATAATATGAAAATACTGCTAAAATAGGATAGATTATATCCAACGTGATTAGCGATTTCGGATTATACGTTTTAATATTACCTTTGTTATCGAACATAATACTTGGCTTTAAAATGAACAAAATCAATAAAATTAGTATATATATTAAAATAGGTATTATAACCATTTACTATTCTATAAAATTAATATAATTTATTAATTAGAATAAATAATGATTATAAATATAATTATAATAACAATTGTTATTATTATTTTTATTATTGTTATTAATTATCAGGTTGAACATTTTACAGACAAAGATACAAAGTATATTAATCCAAATTCATTGCCACCTGATTACAATCATATTTATTCTACGTTGCCTTATGATATTAAAGCGAAAAATGATAGTATGAATATTTATGACTATGGAAATGACGAATTAGATGAAAAATTTATTTCTATTTTTGACATTGATTTGCCAAAACAAATAAATATTATCGAAGGTATTGAATGGACTAAATGGATGACTATTGACGAAATAAAGTATTTTACAAATTTATATAATTATTATAATAACGCAATAGAATTATTTAATGATAAATTAAAACACAAAGATCTAAAACTTCCAAATGATAATAATAATTTTAAAATTATTAAGCACAATCTAGTGCGATATAAAACTGCCATTACCAATAGTAATATTAATCTTTTAGATATTGAACTTCTCATCTATAGAATAAAAAAACCTCTAGCGCGTCATATTAAAGTTATTGTCGTTTGTAATGGCGCATTCACATCATTTTTATTAGTGAAAATTATAGGTGTTGTCAATGAAAATATTTTATACAATAATAATGTAATATCATACAACGAAATTGACAATTGTTATAATGAATTTATACCTGAACGCATCATCGACTATGATATAAAAAGTTATGTATATGACACCGAAGATAAAATATTACATTCAGAAATCTCTAATAATTTATATAATAAATTACTTAAAGATTTAACATATTAACTATAAATAAAAATGCAACACCAACAAACGCCAAAAGTAGTTTATTATGCGCCACAAACGAATCCATATTATGAATATACCATTGAGGGCGAACTAACGCCCGCGTTCGAAGAACGAACGAGTGCAATTATGCAACAAACAAACAACGGTATTTTGCCATTTACACTAGTTAAACTATGGGATGAAAAAATGGATGCTTCTGTCGAAAGCGAAAGAAAAAAAAGAGTAGTCGTTATTGTGTCTGATATGTGTATTATCGGTGATTATATTAAAAATACTTATTTCAGGGATTGTTATGTGAATATCACTTGTTTTTATAAACAACGAATTATTATTTAGAAAAATTGTTCCAATCGGTGCGTAATTTTTCAATTATTTTTATGATATCTTTTAAATTATCGATAAAGAATTTATAAAAGTCATCTTTATTTTCACTCGAAAGAGTAAAACGAACGATTAATTGATTGATAAGGGGGTGAGGACATATATATCCAACATAGCTACATTTATCACTATTCTTTCGAATGTATTTATTATGAATAATAGATTGAATTAAATTACCGAGCGTATCGTCTTCGTCATCGATTTTAAAATTAAATGATTTTGGACAATTTTGTATTTCTTCGATATCTATTTCTTTATTTGTCAATTTAATATTCAATGTTTCAATTTTATCGATAATAATATCTAATGCTTTTTTAAATAAATATTTATAAGATAATCCATTTAAACTTTCAATTTGGAAATTAATTTTTGACGGATCACCGTATTCATTTTTATGATAAGAACGTTGTTTATCTAAAATATTATCTTTTTTTTCTGCTTCTTTCTCATCTTCCATAAAGAAGAAATTTGATAAAGATACGGGCGAAAACGCTGCATTTATTTTTGCAGTTCTTTTTATAGCCGTTGCTTTTAAATGTAAATGTTCGCCGGCTTTTAATCTAGAAATTAAGATCTTTTGTTTTGTTATATTATTCGCTGGAAATATCTTATCCAAATCCGCTTTTGATAATTTCGTATCTTTATATGTCCCTGTGAAATGGTCAGTTGTAATATTAATCATATTACTTCCCGTATTTTCGACATTTAATTCGAATACATAATCGCCATCTTTGTAATCGTCTGTTATTTTTTCGGAAATATATAATGGAATTAACCCTACGCGATGTATCATAAATTCATTATGCAACGGACTATTATTGATAATAATCTCGACAGTTGGTTCTTCTTCGCCATAAAAACCAACTACGGGAATTTCAGTAAGTATAATTCTTCGTACACTATTAATAATCGCCAAATCAGTATCTTTAATTACAAATGAATGCCTGTCTGCCAGTTTATTGTATTCATAATCACTAAACATTTTCAATTCTTATTTATTTATTTATTATAATTTTTTATGTCATTTTTTTAAATTTTAATTTATTATTATGTAAATAAATGATTTTATTTTATAGTATTTCTTGTCAACATTGTAGTGTTTTAATAGATACTATTAAAAAACATGATACTAAAAAAACAATTAAATTAGTTTGTATCGATAGTATTGTGAATACGATTAAACATAAAATTACAAATGTACCCGCATTGATGTTTATGCCAACCAAAGAATTGATTTATGGGAAAGCGGTTTTCGATTATCTTCTCTTACCTAACAGAGGCTATTTATTTACTAGCAACAATACACGTGAAAAAACAACCACCAATAATTCACAACCACCTTTAAATAATTCTCCTTCTGTAAGTGATGAACCAATGGCGTTTAGTTTAGGCAGTATTTTAACCGATAATTTTAGTAATATTGACGACGATAATATCAATTCAATGAATATTAATAATGATAAGATTTATAATTGGGATTTTATTGATAATTCTAATAATAATACTATGGAAAAAGAATATAAGGCACAATCCACAAAAAGTGAAAATAAAAAATTACCTTCTTTGGAAGAACTTACACAAGAACGTGAAAATTTATTTAAGGATATTAAATAATTTTAATATATATAAAGGAATATTAAATGAGCTCCTCGACAGTTATTTTCAATCAATATTATTATGATCTACTCACAAAAATTCGAACTATCGCTAAAAAACACAAGGAACATAGCAATACTGCAAAACGTGTATTAGAGATTGTTAAAGATAATTATAAAGAATTTGATAAAACATCAAGTGATTATGTTGAATTTCTCAATGCTAATTGTAATCAGGATTTCTGGAATTCTTATGTAGGACTTGAAAAAGACGATTGTGATGATTGGCTCATTAAAGATGAAACCAAAGTTGTATGTATATATAAAGATATTACCATTGGTGATATCTCAAAACTATTAAGAGCCAATTATCTGTGCCATCATTACATCAGTATGTTTTATATCTTTAAAAATGAAATGACGGATGAAGAAGCTAAAACTCTTCTCGCGGCGATTCAATCATTCGATGAGAATAGCGACACTGAATTTACAAATGATAATTATAAAAAAGTGCTGACTCGTTTAAATATTATTAAAACGGATAATGATAAACAGGATTCTGGTTTCGATAGTATGAATGATTTAAAAGATACCACTATTGGAAAGATTGCTAAGGAAATTATTAATGATGTTGATATTAATAAACTTAAACAATCGATTACAAATAACGATGGTGATATTTTCAAGGCACTTGCAAATCCCGACAATGGTCTAGGTGAATTATTCTCTACGGTTGGTAGTAAAGTAACGAATAAAATTTCATCGGGCGAATTAAATCAAGAGGCGATTATGAAAGATGCAATGAAATTTGCATCATTACTACCGGGGATGTTTAAAAATGCTGGAGGGGGTGCGGATTCAGCAGATACATCTGGTTTTAATATGGCGGATATGATGAAAATGATGAGTAGTATGAATATGGGGGCAGGTGGCGGTGGTTCTAAACGATCCAAATCCGCCATCAATAAACAAGGCTTGCGTAATTTAGCAAAACGTGCAGAACTTCAAAAGAAGTTATCAACTAAAAATAAATAATAATATTTTATTAGAATAATGATTACTTTTTTTCCTACTTATGATATGTCATTTAAAGAAAAAATCATAACGTTGTCATATTTAATCATTTTTATATCACTTATTACAAGTTTAATTTTTAGAAAAATATCTTTTTTTCTTTTCGGTATCATCATAATATTAATGTTATATTATGTGTATTTATATAATCAACAATCGAAAAGCAAAATTAGAGAAGAATTAAATATTCAAAATAGAGATATTATAAATAATAAATTTTGCGTTAAACCAAATGAAAATAATCCATTCATGAATCCAAATGTCATTCAAAATACAAATAATGACATTAAAGCTTGTTTTATAGATGATGCAAAAATAAAAAAACAAATCAATAATTTCTTTAAAGATCCAGTATATAAAGATGTAAATGATATTTATGATACTAATTATTCACAGCGACAATTTTATACAATGCCATCAACGACCATTCCCAATGACCAAGAAGGATTTGGAAAATGGTTATATAGTCGCCGAAAAACTTGTAAAGAAAATAACGGAGAACAATGTTTTAATAATATAATGTAATTATTAATTAGATAATTATGAATAATACGTCGTTCGATAATCAAGATAATTTATGTACTGATACTTGTTGGCAATCGTATAAAAATTTTCAAAATGATAAAATTGTTAATTATACTACTTATGATAAATCAGTTCAATTATTAGATTGTGATAGTTCCGCCGCACGCGTTCCTTCTTTCATGTATGATCATCCAAATTTAAGAGGCAGACCCGGTTATGGATTAGCTGATTCGTGTTTAATCGATACTTATAGTGATTTAATTAAAAATGATACCTTAATGACGAAAGATAGATGCAAAATTCAATTGACTAGTCGCATTTTTACAGGCGTACCTCAATTAAAAGGTTGCGGTGGTGATATTAATAAAGAATTAAGTCTCATTACTGGCGATGAAACCATTGCAAATGGTAATAGAAAAACATTGATGGAATTACAAATAAACCATCCGGTACCTCTGGTTGATACTATGAAAGACATACAAAATCCCGATTATATCGTTCCATTATGGGTAAATGGCGGCGAAGATACGCGATCATATATTAATAGATTTAATTTTAACAAAAATAATTTATAATATTTATTTATATTAGAGTTATGAGTTTTAATAGAACTAAATACGATACGTGTTCGTATAAACAAGATTTAAAAACAAGCGTCGATACTTTAGGTTTTGTTCTCGCTCCTTATCGTTATGAACATAAGGATAAATGCATGCACGAATTTGGGTTTGTTGGTGGTACTGCTGTATCACATATCCAAGGCAATCTTGTTGATTTAGACAGCGAATTAAGAGGACAGACACGTATATTATCTAAATGTTACAATAATAAATATACACCAAGCGAAAATAATATAGTTAATAATGATAAAACATTACCAATAGATACCAATAAGACTCATTTACCTTCTTGCCAATCAATTATGTATCGTTCTGTTCCATTACCCCCTCCCATTAAAATTAATAATTGTTAAGTTTTTTTTATTTTTATTTTATTAGAATTGAATAAATTTTAATGTTTAATCCAAATGATACTCGAATGAAATACGATAAAACATCATATCAAGAACAATTAGAACGTTCTATTTTTCCAGGCACATATCAATTGAATACTCCTTATAATGATTGCACTGAATGTGAACAAAATATGCCCGATGATCCTTATATCAGATATCAAAATTATGGTCATAACGTTTGTAGTATGAAAAAAGCAATTGATGATAATAGTGAATTATATGGTTTAAATTATAAAAATTCTAAATGCAATAAAGATGCTTATACGCCGAATAGTTATATTTCTACTGGATGTGCACCAAAAAATGGTGCAGATATTCGCAAATGCAGTGTTCCCACGGAAGCTTGCAGATTATCTAATCCGCCCTGCAGTTTAAAAGAAATTGGTATTAATCGTTTCGACCCACTATGTTGGAACCCACAAGAAAAGGCGATCGAAAATTTCGACAGAATCGGTGTGAATTATAGAATGGTTGCTAAAGATAATCATGTGCCTTTAATAGAAAAACCTGAAAATCAAGAAATATTTTATCCAAAAATGACTACAAATGATTATATTGATAATTTAAAACATTGGTCTACATTACATCAGCAAAACAATAGCTATTCGCCCGGATATGCTTATAATAACCCAAGTTATGTTTTGGCATGTAATCGTAATCTAGCAGGAACATGCAATTAAATATTTTCTGACAAATTATAATCATTTGTCGGTGGTGGAGTAGTTTATTTTTATTTTAATCAATTCTGAAAATGATCATTTAAAGAAAAAATGATTTCAATTTATACAATTGATATAACAGAACAAATGGATATCTCAAAAATAAGTAAATTAGAACTATTGGAAAAGTGTAAAGAATTAGGTATTACAAAGTGTAGTTCAAAAAATAAATCACAATTGATTGAACTAATTAATGCCAGAAACAAATTGGATTTATCAAATGAAGAAATACCCCCGCCAATTATTACAACAACATTAAATGTAATTGACCTATTTTGTGGTTGCGGCGGTATGTCGAAAGGATTAACTGATGCAGGATTAAATGTAATTGCTGGAATAGATATATGGGACAAAGCGATTGAAAGTTATAATAAAAATTATCATCATAAAGCATATTGTGCTGACTTAACACAATTGCCTCCTGAAAAGTTTAATGAATTATATAATAAAGAAAATAAAAATGTAGATATTTTAGTTGGAGGTCCGCCATGTCAAAGTTTTAGTATTGCTGGTAAAAGAGATAAAAATGACCCCCGAAATGCTCTATTTATGGAATATGTAAAATATCTTGATTATTTTAAACCTAAAGCATTTATTATGGAAAATGTAATAGGAATGCTTTCAAAAAAAACAGCAACTGGCGAAAATGTTATTGACATTATAATGGAACAATTAAATAAAAATTATAATTGTATAATTAATAAATTATATGCAAGCGATTTTGAAGTTCCACAAAATAGAAGACGCACTATAATCATAGGGATTCGAAAAGACTTAAATATTTTACCAAAAGAACCTGAACCTATTATAAGATCCGTTCAAAATAGAATACCAGTAAAAAACATACTATTGCCAAAAGAAGAGATTGAACAAAAATACTATTTAAGTGAAAAAGCTTTAGCAGGAATAGAAAATAAGAAAGGGGTAAATAAAGAAAAAGGCTATGGATTTGGTGCACAAATGTTAGATTTTAATAAACCATCCTATACGATTCCTGCGAGATATTGGAAAGATGGTTATGATGCATTGGTTAAATATAACGAAAAAGAAATTAGAAGATTAACAATTACTGAACTAAAAAGAATACAGAGTTTTCCCGATAATTATATTATCGTAGGTTCAAATAAAGATATTATCATGCAAATCGGAAATGCAGTTGCTTGTAAGTTTGCATATTATCTTGGCAGATATATCATTAATACTCTTCAGTAATTAATTCATTCCAAAAATGAGACCCTCTAAATACTGAATAATTACGATTATTCCCACAATACATTCCGCTATCAAATATAATTTTTTTATTTTTAATACATTCAATAAAATACTCAAAGTTAAATGCTTTACCAAAACAAATCTTTTCATATGTATTTCCTATTTTTTTACATATGAAGAACCCTTTCTTATCAAATTTATTGTCAATATGTGTCTTCATTTTTGATGAATTCCATAAAGCAATCACAATATTATCATTTTGTAAGAATAATGGAAAATCTTTTTTTATATTTCTTTTATCATTTGAAAATGAATAATAAATAATTATATCATTATTTTCATTTATTGTTAATATCTGTCCGTTAGAATTCCAACTATTGTACATCGGAACACAATTTCCAGACCATGAATATCTATTTTCTTTATTTGGATTTGGATTTCCAAATATCTTGATAAAATCACTTCTATTTAATTTTATATCATCCGTCCAATTATTGATGGTATTTATTTTATTTCTTTTATTTTTTCCTGAAAATGCATATTCGCTTGCACTAAAATCTCCGAGAGTTGTTTTGTTAGAAGATTTCTTCATTTCATATCCATTGATGTCAGGTTCATTTTTTGCGTTATGCTTTATGCCCATTTTGGTTTCTAACCAATGACCCTCTTTTCCACTATGTTTTATATTTTGTCCTTCTAAACAAATTTCAACACCTTTAACATGAGTATTGAATAATGTAATAATATGTTGTTTATCAGTATCAATATAACTCATCTTGTAATACTTTATGGTTAATTAATTCAATTCAATTTTTTTATAAAATAATTACATTATAAATATCTTAACTCTTTTTTTTATTATTAATAATGTATAGAAATGAGCGAAGAAGACTATAAATATGATGATGAAGAACTTGATGAAATAGATTACTATGAAATCGTTTCACTCGAAGAAATCATTAAATCCAATCCGACGTTCGTCGCTTTTTCAAATGAAGAAATTTACAATTTTCTTTTCAATTTCTTTAAATCCAAAACGAAAGCAGAAGGGTTCTTAATATTATTTACAGATATTATCAATAGACAAAGAGCAAAATTAAATACTAAAAATCTAATCGTTATCGCGGACGCACGACGTGATAAATTAGAAGATATTGATATTGAAGATTTTATATTAAAAATTAAAAATAGCAATAAAGAACAAATACAAATCGCTTATAAAAATAAAAATAAATTATGGTTTCCTTTAATTTACGATGAAGATAGCACGAAAATTAAAATGAGAGCAACAGATACCACTATTGTTGACATGACCACCTTCGGTGATAATAATAAATACATCATTTTTAAAGATGATGAAAGAGATATACCAGTGATGGGTGTATATTTTTATGAACCATCTGTCATAAGTGATAATTATTTAAATGAAAAAATAACCAGTCATCTTACTACAAAACGATATAAGGAAGAAGTTTTAATGGGGGATAATTATACATCTTTCGAAGATTTAATTAAAGATTATAAAATAAAATTGCCATTGGATAAAATAGATACGGATGAATATTATTATACAAATATAAATACATTATTTAAAAAATTTAATTATGATTTAGATACAATTGATATTAAAGATTTTGGAATTGTTAAAGATTATTTGGAAGATCTAAATAAAAATGAGAAAACCATTGATATTAAATATCCGGGCATTGATAAGATAAAACCATTCCAACTTAAAAACAATAGATTCCAGTTTTTCCAAGTTATTAAGGATACTTATAAACTGCTCGATATAACTATTAAATCTACTAAGAAACTTAAAGATGCTCTGGAATTATATAAAAAAGATAAAAATTATGTTGTAGAATTACCAATAATCAAACATCTGGATGATCTTTTATTAAATATAAATGCACAGAATTATGAAGAAATCATTAATAATCTACGCGAACTTCGTAAGAATATAAGTATCGATAATTGCGTCGAATTCTTAGAAAAAGTTGTCAATATTAATAAAACTACAATCGAAGAACATTTTGAAAAAATTAAAAATAAATTTGAATTATTATTAACTACTTATAAAGATATTTATAAAATCGCTTTTACTTTCAATATTGACGAACATGAAATTAAAAAAGGCAATGATATTAAAGATTACGAAGGCATACCTGTACGCGTAGATGATTTCAAGAAGAATGCAATCTATGCCGATGAAGATAATGACGAAGATGTAGAAGAAATCGAATATAATCCTATCGACGAATTAAAGAAATATTATACGAATTATTATTATAATTTAGAAAAAGGTTTCAGTGAAGCGCTGCGAATTGTTTTACCATTCATATTAAAATTAAAAGAAGTAAGTCGATTACCCATTAATCTCGATTTAATTGTTTCACATTTATTCAATATACATCGCGGCATTCCTGCAAAATTTATAATTGTTAAAAATAAATATAATAATGACTTAGACGAGAGTTATTATAAAGAACAATCTTTAAAAACAATTAAATATGTTTTATTAACCGATAGCGAAGATGATGTACTTAAGGAAGCGAATAAAGATTATATGAAACAAATAATTGTAATGATATATGATGCAATCTGTAAATGTAGTATTGAAATACAAAAAGAAATTTTAACAGAAACTCTTCTATTTATGAAAGATAGATGTTATATACCATGCATCCATTTATGGAATGATTACGGTGCCCCTTATAATATGGATAATAAAGATGGCATTTTATATTATTTAATTTGTGTTTTCGAAGATGTATTTAAAGAACAATTTAGTGAAGACGATAATAATTATTTAGTGTTAGATAATGATTATAAAAATAAGATTATACAACACCTTAAAGAACATTATAAAGATGAATTGGATTTATTTAATAAAGAAGAAAAGAAGAAAAAGAAAGAAAATAAAGGTCTCGAAACGGGTAAAAAACTTTTAGAATTAATTAAGAATAAAGAAAATTATAAAACGGATAAATATCTTGAAACATTCATTCAAGCATTAATCTATATGCCTTCTTATAAATATGAAAAGATCCATAAATATTTATTAGGCTGTTGCTTAGAAAAAATCGATGAAAATTTTAGTGCCGATATTTATCTTAAAAACAACAGAGAAGATATTAAGAAAGCGAAAGGTAAATTAGCAGAAGAACGTGTTTTAAATAAAACTAGATATATGCGGTTTCATTTAATTAAAGAAAATGGTGAAAAACAAAAAGATACATTTAAACCAATTGATAAGTTTATTCGTTATGAAGATTTATACGAAAGTTCTCTCGAAGATTGGTTTAGTAATATCAGTGATAAAACGATTTTATCCAAATCGAATATTGATGATATTAAAATAAAATTACGTCATACTTATAATATCCATATTACTAATTATCTTCAATCTTTCTTTAATAAAAAATCGGATACTGTTAAAACATACAGTTTCTACAATTATAAACAAATATTGTTAGCAATATCGCAAATATTATTTTTATATTTAAAAGAAGATGCAAAACAATTCATTGCTAAAATTAATGAAACAATTCGAGAACTTGATAAATTAACATCGATTATAAATGATGATAATATAACTGATATTCATCAAATAATTTCTATTATCGTTATTCGATGCATGTGTTTACCATCACATCCGGATATACATGTAAATGCAAAATTAATTCCATCTATTAGTATTTCCAATGAAATAAATAAATCCATTGTAAATGATATTAATAAAAAGATTTTTGCCATAATCCAAAATAGTAAAATGCCGACATTGGAAGATCAAATTAATTACATCAATAATATTCGTGAAGAAAATAAAAATAAAATTTTAGCAACTTTAAATAAAAAATCGAGAGAAGAAAAAGATATGTTGAAAGAAATTAAGAAAATCGGTTTACAAGTGGAAGAATATGACGACGACGATAATGTTAAAATAAATCAGGATCGAGAAGATAATAACGAAGGCGAAGGAGAACGTGAATATGAAATAGGCGCAGAAGATGATGGGGACGAAGATGAAGATATTTTAGATTTTTATAATTATGGATTTATATATGCTGATTAAAAATAATAAATAATTATCCATTATTCATTTAGATAAATATAATAAATAATGGATTTTATATTAAATGAAACGCCATCCATGAATAATATTTATAACTCGGATTATTATAATACTACTAAAAAATATGAACAATCTTTAGCAAATAAATCGTATGAAAAAGCTAAAAATCCGTTTAAAACCGGTGTTGTTCCGCGTCCTGCTAGTTCTGATATGTTTATGGAAACTACTGAATATAATAATATTCAAAATAACCAAATTAAAAGTTTAACTGGAGAAAATATACCTCTCGAAAATTTTAAACATGGAAATATGCAACATTTCTTAAAAAAAGGCATAACCCAAAATACAAATATCGATAATAATCAAAACTTCTATGAAAAATTTGGGTATAATGATTATAAAACAAAAAAAACAGAAGTTGAAAACTTTTTTCAACCTACAACTGATAATGCGTTCATTAAAGGTATGCCAAATAATACGGATTTCTTACTCGACAGAACGAATATAACAAATATTCAAAATAATTATAATCCTATTAAAAGTGTCAGAGTAGGACCCGGATTAAATAAAGGATTTACATCAGAAGGCTCGGGTGGGTTTCAACAATCCGATAGTTCTATTTATGCAAGACCAAAAGAACTTAATGATTTGCGACCTAAATCAGATCAACGGAATACTATTTTCGAAATACCTATTCAAGCTCCTATTAAAAATATTATCGATAAAAGAGCGGAAGTTTCGCCATTTGATAAAAATAGACCAGAAACGGCATATAAGCAAACGGAGGCAAATTGGTTCAAAGGTGTTTCCTATTTAAAGAAAGATAACTTACGTCCAGAAGAGAATTTAAAAGATACCACGAGAATTAATAGTCATATTGATTATTATGGTACATTAAAGGATCAAACAGAACAATTTAATAATAATGATAATTATGGAAAAAATTCAATTTTAGTTTACAATACCGAAAAACATGAATTATCGAAACAACAAACACCCGTCGCCAATTTAACTTCTGTATTTAAGGCGTTCGTTTCACCTATAACAGATGCATTAAAAATAACGATGAAAGAATATTTTGTCGATACCGAAAGATATTATGGTAATGCTGCTCCGCAAATGCCCGATAAACAAACAACATATGACCCCGTTAATCATATTATGAAAACTACTGTAAAAGAAACAACTATCCATGACAGTGAAAATTTAAATTTAAGTGGCGATAAAGAAACCTATGCGTCTTTATATGATGATGCAAAAACTACTGTTAAGGAAACTACCATACACGATAGTGAAAATTTAAATTTAAGTGGAGATAAAGAAACTTATGCATCTTTATATGATGATGCAAAGGCAACAACAAAACAAACAACCCTCGCTGATAGTGAAAAGTTAAATTTAACTGGGGATAAAGAAACATATGCGTCTTTATATGATGATGCAAAAACAACTGTAAAAGAAACCACGGTACATGACAGTGAAAATTTAAATTTAAGTGGCGATAAAGCAACGTATTCGGCTCTATATGATAATACAAAAACAACAATGAAAGAAACAAGTATTCATGATGATTACACTGGTAATATTGAAGCTCGTCAGATTTCTTATGTAAATAATGATGATAAAGCAAAAAAAACATTACGACAAACTTTGCCATCAGTTGATACAAAAAGAAATATAAATAATATTACATATCATGCAACGTATGTATATGATCCAAAGATTGTTGCAAAAACAACATTAAAAGAAACTACTGTTAATTATAATAATCAATTCGGATTTATATCAGGTTTTTTCACAAGTATTTTTGGTGGTTATTTAAATAAAAATATTGATTTTAAAAACACACAACGACAATATTCGCATATTGAATATAATGGAAACCAAAAAAGCGTTATTACTCATATTCCTATGGATAGAGAAGCAGATTATAATTTAGAAGTTGATGGTACGCGCGAATTAATACAAAATAATGCAGGTAATTATATACCAAGAGGTTCGGGCGATTATAAAACAATTGATAAGAAAGATATTAATATAAATAATAAAAAACAAATAGATGTTCTAGAAGGAACATTACCAACTACAAATCCAAATAAAATATACCAAACAACTCCTTTGGCTATTAAGGAAGAAAATATAAGTAAATATGTTGATAGAAATAATTCTGTAAACAATCGTTTAGACAGTTCTATATTATCATCATTAATAGAAAATGACGATATAATTAAAATAAATCCAATACGACTAGATTTATAAATAAATTCATTTATATAATTAGAAAAATAAATGGATAGTAAACCAACACATATTTTTAAGAATAAATATGATAAAAAACCAAAAGTTATAAGTACAGTTAAGAGCACCAAAGAATTCGATATTGATAGATATTTAAATAAACATCAATATGATATTTTTTTAAAGTCTTTTAAACATAATATAGAAGATGATAAAACCGATTTAAGGGATGGTATACCAGATGAAATGGCAACCCATTTTTTTACATATATAAAGGTAAACGACCAAACGCCTAATTGCGAGTTAACAGCAGACATGTCGAGCGACGACATTAAAAAATCGAATGGTAATTATATATTTTTTCTGGCTAGATTATTAATATATATTATGCGAGATGTTTTAAAGTTAGAAGATGATAAAAAAACCAAAATATTATCTAATATTAAAACATTTTTAACTTTTGTTGAAGAAAATAGTATTACTGGTGTATTTAATATGCATTATGGAATAAATTTAAGTTATTATGACGAATTTAAAAGAATGAAACAACAAGGAATGAAAATAGATAACAATAAATATTTATTTCATGTGAATTTTATGACCTATTATAAAAACCTATTTGCAACTGAATTACGCGATATATATGAAAATCCAGACTATAAACTGTGTGCAAATTATGGTGATGATATTAATAAATGTAATACGATTAGCAATAGTACGATTACACAATTAATCGAACATTTATTAAAAAAACAAGGAGGACGAAAAATTGTAAGAAAAGTTAAATTATTGAAAAAATATAAAATTTAATTGATATAAAAATCTCCAATAAAAAAATTAGTAATTAAATAATTTAATGCACTATCTTCTTTTGGTCTGTTTTGTAATAAATTAGTAAATAAATGATTTATGATATACGGAAATAATAATGATATTTTACGTAATATATATACATATGTATCATTTATTTTTTTACAATTTCCATTTGTTGTTTTATTGACTCCTTCCAAATGTTTAAGTTTTTCCAAATCTTCATGATGACATATTTTATATTGCATAGCTAATCTATCATTACCAAAAGTATTTATTGCACCTGCGTGGATTAAATCACAATTAAACAAAACACCAATATTTTCTTTTGCGGTTATTGTATAAACACTATTCCATAAAAAAGGAACTGTAATATGACTATTTGGAACGATTGATAAAACATTCCCTTTGTTATAATAAACGATATATGTATATACAGGATATTTTGTTTTAAATATATATTGACTTGAAGTGATATCTCTGTGAAATGTTGATATAGAACATCCTTTAATTCTATAAATATAATCGATGAAATTATAACCTTCTGGCAAATAATTTAAAACTTTATTTTTATTTTCTGGATTATTAATGATAACAAAACCATCATTGTCGATTGTTCTTTCTTCTGTATTTATTTTTTCATTTAATAAATATAATAAATAAATTATTATAAATATAAAAAAAATTTCATAATACATATTAAAATAAATTATAATATAAATTCTTAAGTATTAAAATATGATAATTAGCATCAATGCAACTATATATAAGATCAGAAATATTGATGGATTGAAATTAATAATATTTAAACTATCTAATAAATAATCATTTGTTTCATCGATGAGCGTATCAATGATGGTATCGTGATTTTTAAAGATCCATTTGCATATTTTCTTTTTAAATAAAATTGGTTTTCTTTTTATTATCTTGTTATTTTTATCCATACATACTGGAGTTCTTGCCAATAAATACAATCCAATCGACACCGTCGTCGGTTCAATCATTTTAGGATGCAATCGCATACGCGGTATTATATACATCATTGTATTTATATATAATGATTAAATTAAATCATTTTTTTAATTATTATATGATGAAAAAATATATTTTTCTCTAATTGATATAAGATGACAACACCTTTAATCTTAATTTTAGATATTGACCAAACTATAATTGGTAATGTGAATACAATCGAATATGAATATAGAATTTTAACAGAATACAATGATAAAAAAATATTATTATCATATGATAATTTTCTTCAATCTTATGTAAAAGAACATGATATTGTAAGACCATATTTTATAGATTTCATTAATTTTATGAAGAAAAAATATAAAAATGTAGAAATATTTCTATATACGAATAGTACTTATGATAGAATTGCGTTTATTGAACCAATATTGCGGAAAAAATTTAAATTTAGAAAAATATATACAAGAAGGGATACAATAATATTCCAGAAAAATATATTACATATATTCGAAGATATTTGCAAAATATTACATTTGAATATTGAAAAACAAAAAGAAATTTTACAAAAATTTATATTATTTATTGATGATATTCCTAATAATTTGGGAGACTACAATAATAAACAAATTGTATGCAATGAATATAAATATTATGATTATTATGATTTGTAAGAAATATTATTACAGAAATATAATATAGATATTGTT
>Ga0114968_10001803_pt1 | contig 16531 bp, 16 predicted proteins | sample M_130807_EF_Meta_FD_87020 | JGI IMG/M metagenome (GOLD analysis project Ga0114968, IMG submission 87020) | Freshwater microbial communities from Lake Montjoie, Canada to study carbon cycling - M_130807_EF_MetaG | ecosystem: Environmental > Aquatic > Freshwater > Lake | place: Lake Montjoie...
CGGCCATGCACTTCGCGGCCTTCGGCGCGGCAGCGGATCTGCCTGCCGGTGAGCCAGCTGCGTTCACGCACTGCAGCGATGGCTGCGGGGAAATCGTCGTCGATGCGAGCGAACTCGGTGTGCAGCGAGTTCAGCAGGCGGTTTGCCAGCGCGTTGCGGTCGATCTCGCGCATCACGGGGCTGGCGAGGTCTCGCAGCAGCGAAGTGGCATGCAGATCAGGCGGAAATTCGAGCGTGTTCACGTTCAGGCCAATGCCAAGAATGATCCGCATCCCGCCACGGGTGGCAACGGTTTCTGCCAGCAGACCACTGACCTTGCGGTCGCTCAAATAAACATCGTTGGGCCACTTGATGCGTGGTTGGAGCGGCAGCTCGTCCTCAATGGCTTTGCAGATGGCGAGCGCGGCCAGGGTCGTGAGGCGCGGCCACTGCTCCATGGGGGCCGCAGGCTGCAGCAGGAGCGAGAACATCAAATCCTTGCCACGCGGTGCGATCCAGCGGTTGTCACGCCGCCCCCGGCCTGCGGTTTGTGATTCGGTAAAGACAGCCGTGCCGACGGGCAGATCTGCGGCGTTTTGTTTGAGCCAGTCGCTGGTGGAGCCGACTTCACCCAGCACTGTGACGTGCCACGGCAGCGTGTCGTCGCGCAGCGCGCTGGCATCGAGCGGGATCATGCGCGGATGCGGTGCGGGTCGCTGGCCTCGCCATGCTGATGCAGTTCATCGTGATCGCCCTGGCATTCGAGATGCGTGGTGATCAGCACCGGATTGGCCACGCTGTCCTGCACGGCGGTTTCGATCTCGGTGGCGATGCGGTGGGCATCGCGCAGCATGATGTCGTCGGCGAAGAGCAGATGCACTTCGACGTAGTGCATTTCGCCGGCGTCACGATGGCGTAGGGCATGAAACTCGAGGCCGTGCTTTTCAGTTTCTCGGCGGAGTGCGGCATCGAGTATGGCGTTCAGTTTCGGATCCGCCGTGTCCATGAGGCCGCCGACGCTCTGGCGCATGAGGCCGTAGCCGGTCCAGATGATGTTGGCGGCCATGAGGAGACCGCAGATGGAATCCCAGCTGTGCCAGCCGGTCAAAGCAACGAGGGCGAGTCCCACGATGGCACCGAGACTGGTCCACACATCGGTGAAGACGTGTTTGCCGTTGGATTCAAGAATCAGGGAGCCTTGTTTTTTCCCCGTGCGGATGAGATACGCACCGAGCACTGCGTTGATGACAATCGTTAACGCGGTCAGTGCCAGGCCCTGGTCCAAATTGGCGGGCGGCAGATGCTGCAGCAGGCGGCGCACCGATTCATAAATGATGAACAAGGCGGCAACGATGATCAGCCCGCCTTCGATGCCGGCGGAGAAGAAGGCGATCTTGCTGTGACCGTAGGGGTGGTCGGCATCGGCTGGTTTGTGCAGCAGGCCGAGGCTGAAGGTGGCGAACATCACGGCGGCGACATGCACGACGGATTCTGCGGCGTCGCCGAGGATCGCCGCCGATCCAGTCAGGACATACGCCCCCATTTTCAGCACCAGCATGAGAAAGCCAATGCCCAGCGAGAGCCGCATGGCGCGCATGGCATCGGAGGAGTTGCTCATGAGAAATCAGTCGCGCAGCAGCAGCTCGACGATGGCGGGCACATCGGCAAACGATTCAACGCAGCGCCAGGGGTTCAGAGCGCTCAGTTCGGCATGGGAATACTGACCCGTCGCGACGGCAAGGCATTTGGCACCAAAGGCCTCGGCGCAGCGGATGTCCTTCGGGGTGTCGCCGATGACGATGACGTCAGTGATGTCGTACGTGGTGCCGGTGGCATCCTGCATGCGCTGCAGCGCCACGGGGCCGAGCTGGTTGCGGTCATGATGATCACTGCCAAAGCCGCCTTCGATGAAATGCTCAAAAAGGCCGTGGCGCGAGAGCTTGATCACGGCACCACGGCGCACATTGCCGGTGAGCAGGCCGAGGTGCGCCTCGCTTTCACAGCGCAGGGCTTGCAGCAGTTGGGGCACACCGGGCAGGGTGCAGCCGCTGAAGTCTTCCGCCTGGAGGCGCCTTTGGAGATGGGATAGATAGCGGTCGAGAAACGCGATGATTTCCTCGGGTGTGTGGCTGCGGTTCACGTGGCCGAACACATCCATCGCTATCGCGGGGTCGGTGGACCCAGCGAGCTGGAGCGGCGGCAAATGCTCACGCTGAATGCCGAAATGTTCCTCAGCAGCGTCGAGAATCGCTGCGCCGCCAGCGCCGTTGCTGTCGATCAGAGTGCCGTCGATGTCGAAAAGAAGCAGGCGTGCCATTTCAATGTGGCTTGGAGGCTGCGCCAGCAGGAGGATGGGCGACAGCACCCGTGTTGGATGGAGCGTATTTGGCCACCAGGAAAGCCCCGCTGGCTGCCATGACACAACCAATGATGAACGGAAGAGGCAGCGATTTAAAACCACCTTCTGGCGGATGCACCAGCATGGCCGTGATGGTGTTGATGACCGGAGCGCCAGCAAAGACAATGGGCATGACGGCCGCCGCTGCCGCGACGCCGAAGCCACCGCCACCTTTGATGATGGGAGTGGCCGCCGCGCCGAGCGCGAGGACCAGGGTGAGCGCCCCCAGAGCGCCCGCAATGCCAGCCACGAGGCTGAGCGGAATGCCATTGCCAGTGTCACCGGTGAAACTCCAGTTGGTCCCCCGGGCTTTCAGCACGAGCGCCGCCACGATGCCAATGAGGGCGTAGGCGATGCAGACAAAGAGGAAGGCCTTGAGGCTGGCATTCGCAGTCTCTGGCCCCATGGGCATCTTGGAGCGCGCGGCGTGAAGGATGACACCATAAACGCCCCAGGAGAGCACGGTGAGAAGAGCGTAAATGAGCCAGGTCTGCATGGTTTTGGTCTGGGGTTGGGAGTTCACGGGGAGTTGGGGATTGAGGCAATGAATTGCCGTTGGAGAACGCCTCTCACAACGGCTTTGTTCACTTTTTGTCCAAGTTCACGGGCAGCCCCTGGACTTGATACGGCTGCTTTGGATCCGGCCTTTTCAACAGCTCCGGCGGCGCGGCTTCGATCTTGTCGCGGAAGCGCTGGGGGATCACGACTGCCTTCATCTGGCCGGTCTCGCGGTCTTTGCGCACGCAGGCGGCGGTGATGCGGCCTTCGGCAGCCAGGGTGCCATCCAGCTTCCAAAAGCGGATGAAATGGCGGATGACCTTGCTGCGGACTTCTTCCACGAGGAGTTCGCATTCAAACTCCTCTTCGACACGCAGAGGGGCCATGTAGTCGCAGGAGGCGTGAACGCGGGGCCAGCCGACGCGTTCCTCGCCTTCTGCAGGTTTATCGACGATGGAAAAGCCGAGGCTGCGGAAGAAGGCGTGCTCCACGCGCTCCATGTAGCGGAAGAAATTGGAGAAATGGACGATGCCGGCCATGTCGGTGTCGGAGAACTGGACGCGTTCGATGCAGGTGAAGCGGTGGGCCATGAGGCGGGATGCTTAGCTGTGGGATGCTGGATTCTCAAACGCTCAGTGGGTGACGACGGCCAGCTCACAGCCCTGGGCGTCGCGTATTTTGTGGGCGGACTCGATCACTGCACGCGCAGCAGATTCGGTATCCTCCTTGGTGTTGAAGCGGTTGAAGGAGAAACGGAGCGTACAGGCTGCATCGCGGGCGCTGACATCCATCGCCTCTAGCACATGCGAGGCATGCAGTGCGCCTGTGTGGCAGGCGGAACCAGCGGAGCAGGCGATGCCCGCCTCATCGAGCAGTATGAGCATGCCGGCGGCATCGATTTCGGGCAGGCATAGCGAGCTGGTGGTGTGCAAGCGGTGAGTCGGGCAGCCATGGATATGCATCTCCGGCAGCGCGGCGTGGAGGAGGTGCTCGAAATGGTCGCGCAGGGCTTTGATGCGGGCCTTGGTTCCGTCAGCGAGATGCTGGGTGGCGAGTTCGGCGGCTTTGCCGAGGGCGACGATGCCGGGCACATTTTCGGTGCCGCCGCGTCGTTCGTTTTCCTGGCCACCGCCCACGAGTAGCGACGCAAAACGGACGCGCTGGCTGATGTAGAGCGCGCCAATGCCCTTTGGCGCATGCATTTTGTGCCCGCTGAGGCTGAGAAAATCGACCGGCGTCGTCTGAGCATCGAGGTGAATTTTTCCAGCCGCCTGCACGGCATCCGTATGCACCAGCGCACCGGCGGAATGTGCCAGCGCAACGATTTCATGCATGGGGGCAATGACACCGGTCTCGTTGTTCGCCCACATGACGGAGACGAGTGCGGTGACTCCAGGCCGAACGAGTGCGCGCAAAGCTCCGAGATCGACACGGCCATCCGAATGCACGGGAGCTGTGGTGACTTGGCCACCCTGGGCCTGCCAGCGCCGGGCGGCTTCGAGGACGGCGGTGTGTTCCGTGCCGGTGATGATGAGTTCTGGCTTGTCCGGCCACAGGGCGCGTACGGAGGCATGCACGGCATTGATGGACTCCGTGCCGCCGCTGGTGAAGGTGATTTCCCCCGGGCGTGCGCCGAGTAGGCCTGAGACCTGGGCCCGCGCCTGCTCAATGGCGCGCCGCACCCTGCGCCCGGCAGCATAGCTGGCGGCGGGATTGGCGTAGTGCTCGCGCAGGAACGGCAGCATCGCCTCCAGCACTGCTGGATCGACCGGCGTGGTGGCGTTGGCGTCGAGGTAGATCACAGCTAGAAGGTCGGACCACTATTCCTGCTGTCAATGTCCCTTCCGGCACTCGACAAGCCGCACACTCCCGCTAACCTCCCCGCCCTTATGCTCGACATTCGCCTCATTCGTGACACCCCAGATCAGGTCAAACAGCGCCTCGCCAATCGCAGTGGCGACTTTGCGTCCTTGGTGGATGAGGTGCAGTCAATCGACACTCAGCGCCGCGCCGCAGAGACGGAACGGCAGAAGCTACAGAGTGATCGCAACCGCATCAGCAAGGAGATCGGCATTGCGAAAAAGAACGGCCAGGACACCAGCGCCATTGAGGCGGAGGTTCGCGGCATTGGCAGCCGCATCGAGGAAATTGGCCGTGAGGCCGATGTGGCAGACGCACGCCAGCGCGATCTGCTCCTCAGCATTCCGAACCTGCCGCATGAAGCCTGCCCCGTGGGCAGCACGGCGGAGGAGAATCCTGAAGTGAAAGTGTGGGGCGAGAAGCCCACTTATGACTTCCAGCCGAAGGACCACACCGTGCTCGGCGCGGCTCTCGGCATGCTCGATTTCGAAGCCGGGGCGAAGATCTCCGGCAGCGCCTTTGTAGTGTATCGCGGTGCTGGTGCCAAACTTGAGCGCGCCTTGATCAGCTTTCTGCTGGACCTGCATACCACCCAGCATGGCTATGAAGAAATCAGCCCGCCGCTGCTGGTGAAGTCGGAGTGTCTCGTCGGCACCGGCCAGCTCCCCAAATTCGGCGATCAAGTGTATCACAGCGCCGCCGATGATCTGTATCTCATCCCGACGGCCGAGGTGCCGGTGACGAATCTGCATCGCGATGAAATCCTGCCTTTGGAAAAGCTGCCGGTGAATTACGCTGCCTACACCCCCTGCTTCCGCCGTGAGGCTGGCAGCGCGGGACTCGGCACACGCGGGTTGATTCGCATGCATCAGTTCGACAAGGTGGAACTGGTGAAGATCGTCACTCCGGAGACGAGCATGGCCGAACTGGAGAGCCTCACCGCGAATGCAGAAAAAGTGCTGCAACTGCTGGGCCTGCACTATCGGGTGATCGAACTTTGTACGGGCGACATTGGTTTTGGCTCGGCCAAGACCTATGACATCGAAGTCTGGGCACCGGGGCAGGGGACGTATCTTGAAGTTTCGAGCTGTTCGAATTTCGGCGACTACCAGGCCCGCCGCATGAACCTGCGCTACAAGGATGAAAACGGCAAAAACCGCATCCCGCATACGCTGAATGGTTCCGGCACGGCACTGGCGCGCTTGTTTGTCGCGCTCGTCGAAACGTATCAACAGGCAGACGGGACGATCCTGATTCCGGCAGCTCTGCGCGGCCACTTTGGTGCCGAAAAAATCGGCTGATGTCTATGAAACAAGCCTGCGCCCTGCTGTTCCTGCTGGTGTCTGCCAGCCTCGCCTGTGCGCAGGCTCCTGGTGTGCCGGTCTATGCCGAAGGGCGTGGTTCACGGCCCAATGCGGCGCTGACTGAGCAGGCGAAGAAATTGCAGGGCGCTTCAGCATTGCTGTCGATGACCAAGGCCCTGGAGCAGGCTCAGCGGACGCAGTGCGGCATCGTGCTGCCAGCGGCTGACTCGAAACCCCTCTCTCCACGTGAACGCTGGCAGCGGGCGCGCAGGTCACATCTTCGCGTAGGTCAGTTTTATCTGTGCTCCAAGTGCGACAAATGGCATCTCGATCTGGCGGGAGGTTATGCTCTCACGGCAGACGGCGCGGTGGCCACATGCGCGCATGTGATCGCGCCACCGCCCAACATGAAGGAAGGCTGGCTGGTGGCGGTCACGGAGGAGGATGTGCTCCTGCCCGTCACGGAAGTGCTCGCCTGCAATGTTTGCACCGACTGTGCCATCATTTGCGTGAAGTCAGACCAGCCGCTCACCCCGCTGCCGCTCAGTCTCGACGTGAGTCCGGGGGATGCCGTGTGGTGTTTCAGCGATCCAAGCGGCAAGCGTGGTTACTTCAGCGAGGGCATTGTGAGTCGTTTCGTGAAGCGGGCGTTCATGAGCAAAAAAGAGGCGGTCAAGCTGCCCGAAGGCACCGAGGTGCCAAAACCCGTGTGGCTGGAGACGACGACAGACTGGGCTCCAGGCTCAAGCGGGTCGGCGTTGATCGATCAGTTTGGCAATGCGGTTGGGCATGTCTCCGAAATTCAGACCGTGCTCGAAGAGCCGTTGACCGCGCGGAAAAAGAAAAGTGAGGCGACCGTCATCGAACAACTGGGCACGCAGATGGTGTTTCATCAGGCGATCGGCGCGGTCGAGATGAAGGCGCTGGTGAAGAAACCCTGAGTCTGGAGTGCAACTTGGGTGCACGAGTGTCCGGGCACAGCAGCGGCAGGCCCCAGAGGGGGGCGAAATTTCGCTTCCCAAGCGAATTTTGAACCTTTAACATCGCCTGAACTCAAACAGGCCATGTACCAGCACCGAATCACCTTTGCCTTGGCTGCTCTTTTGAGCACGGTCATCTCCTCCAAAATCCACGCCGAAGGCGACTGGAGCGTGAAAAGCGCGGAACGGCCCAAGGTGGCGATCTTTGCCGAGGATGTGACGGTGGACGGCACCCGGCGCCCTGATCTGGGCCGGGCGCTGGCGGACAGCCTTAGCACGAACCTGCTGCGCCGCGGTCAGATGCGGGTGTTTAACCTGAGCACCGAGGAGACCAAGAGCGGCACGCAGACCCTGGCGCTGCCCAAGGATTCACCGGCTCAGGTGCCAGCGCTCGACAAGGACATCGACTACCTGCTGAGCTTCAATTTGTTTTCCAACGCCAACGAGCATCGCCTGACAGTCAAAAAGACGCGCGTTTCGACCTCGGAGCTGATGGATTCTCACCAGTTCTTCACCTATGGCCGGGTGAGCGATGTGTTCTCGCTCGTGAGCAAGATTGTGGAGCGCATTGATCCGCTGCCGGTGATCCACAATTTCCCGGTCACGCAATCCCCCGCTGCGATTCGTGCCGCGCAGCCTGATCCAACCCCGTATCAGCAGTTCTGGACCGGTGACTACACCAATCCGGGCAGCCCGGCCTACGATCCATGGCGTGCCAACAACGTGGCGCAGTATGATCTCAACAATGTGCCGAAGGCGCTGATCTACCGTGAGCTGGGTTCCATCCAGCACATCGACTCCACCTGGAGATTCACCGTCGTCAAGCCGGTCAATGGCGTGCAATTGCGCGCCCGCGATCCGTTGCATGTGCTGTACGACGAAGGCGATGTGTATGCCAACCTGCGCGTCGGTACGGTGGAAAAGGCCGGAGTCATTGCCGATTACGGCGGCATGACGCCGGAGCATCACAAGCTGTTCAACGGCGACAAGGTCTTCGGCTGGCACACGCCTCCCCAGGAGAAGGCGGCGAACACGAAGTAGGGTTGATATGGCTTTGACGTGGGCTATTGGCACTGCCGCCAAATCCCGCCCCCATGCTGCAACTCTCCCAGGTTCTCCTTCCCGTCGATCATCAGGATGATGACCTGCGTCGTGCGGTGGTGCAGCAGTTGAACGCACGCGATGAGGATGTGATCAGCATCAAAGTGAAGCAGCGGGCCATTGATGCGCGGCGCGGGCATGTGGAGTTCAGTTTCACGCTGCTGGTGGAAGTGAAGGACGAGGCGCGTGTGCTCAAGCGCATCGGCAACAATCCCCGCATTGGTCCGGCTCCTGAGGAGATCTATCGTGAGGTGGCTTCAAACGTGGCGCGTTCGGCATCGGCGCGGCCGGTGATTGTCGGCACTGGTCCCTGTGGATTGTTTTGCGGTTTGCTGCTGGCCCGTGCGGGACTCAAGCCGCTGCTGCTGGAGCGTGGCAAGGCTGCAGGGGATCGTGCGCGCGATGTGACCGGCTTCTGGCGGCGCGGCTGGGATTTCAATGCGGAATCGAACGTGCAGTTCGGGGAAGGTGGTGCCGGCACCTTTTCGGATGGCAAGCTTTACACGCAGATTCGTGACCGCGAGCATCGCATACCCTGGCTGCTGCGTGAAATGGTGGCCGCAGGGGCACCTGAGGACATTTTGATCAAAAGCAGGCCGCACATCGGCACGGACCGCCTCATCAAGGTCGTCCGGCATGTGCGTGAGGAAATCATCGCCCTGGGTGGCGAGGTGCGTTTTGGCGCGCGCGTGGCGGATGTGGTGATCGAAGATGGCGTGATGCGTGCGGTGACCCTCGCGGATGGCGAAACGATCGAAGGCTCGCGTTTCATCTTCGCCATCGGCCACAGCTCACGGGACACGTTTTACATGCTGCATCGGCATGACGTGCCGTTTGAGGCCAAGCCGTTTTCCATCGGCGTGCGCATCGAGCACCCCCAGAAACTGATCGACCGCAGCTTGTACGGCAAATGGGCGGGTCATGCGCGGCTGGGATCGGCACCGTACAAATTTGTGGCGCACTGCGGCACGGGCCGCGCGGCCTACAGTTTTTGCATGTGTCCCGGCGGACTGGTCGTGGCGGCCACTTCGGAGCCAGGCATGGTGGTGACGAACGGCATGAGCAGCTACGCGCGTGAGGAGTCGAATGCCAACAGCGGCTTCATGGTGGATGTGCGGCCCGAGGACATGCCTGCGGGGGATGTGCTGAGCGGCATCGAGTTTCAGCGCAATCTTGAGCGCCAGGCCTTCGTCCTCGGTGGCGGCAACTACCATGCGCCAGCGCAGTTGCTGGGCGATTTTCTGGCGGGACGCGCCTCGACCGGGCCTGGCAAGGTGCTGCCCTCCTATGAGCCGGGCGTGGTTTGGTCGAATTTATGCGAGGTGCTGCCCGAATACACGATTGAGACGATTCAGGAGGCGATTCCGCGCATCGACAAAAACCTGCCAGGCTTTGCGCTGGAGGACGCAGTACTCACGGGCGTCGAAACGCGCAGTTCCTCGCCTGCACGCATCCCGCGTGATCTGCAGACGCTGGAATGCACCAGCGTGAAGCATTTTTACCCCGCAGGTGAAGGCGCGGGCTACGCCGGCGGCATCATCTCCGCCGCCGCCGATGGCATGCGTGTGGCTGAGGCGATCTTACGCGAGGGCTGAGCTGATGTGCGCCAGCACGCCGCGGCAACCGTCTTCAAGCAGGTCCAGCACGAGTTCGAAACCCTGCTCGCCACCGTAGTAGGGGTCCGGCACTTCGCTTTCTTTGTGGTCGGTGCAGAATTCGCAGAAGAGGCGGATTTTTGAGCCGAACTGAGATGAGCGGTCATAGGATAGTACATCCCGCAGGTTTTGCCGGTCCATGACGAGCACGAGATCGTAGTCGCGTAAATCGTTTTCGGTGACCTGCCGGGCGCGGCTGCTGAGATCATATCCCCGATTTTGCGCGGCAGTGCGCATGCGTTGGTCGGGCAGTTTGCCCGCATGCCAGCCACCCGTGCCGGCCGACCGGATCGAGACGCGATCAGCATATCCTTTAGATTCGACCAAAGCACGCATGACACCCTCTGCCGCAGGAGAGCGGCAGATATTGCCCAGACAGACGAACAGGAGGCGATAAGGGGCGACCATCGGTGCAGCTAGGCGAGTGAGAGGCTTTTCACAAACAAAACCACCTCCTTTCCACAAGGGATGCCGGGCATCCCCCGGCGGAAGATTTCTTTTTCTGTTAACGAGTCTTTGGTTGAGCCGTAGTTTGAGCACGCTATCTGCTATCAAAACCTAAACCCCCACGCCCATCCCCCATGTCTGTCGTATCCAAAGGTCTTGAAGGAATCGTTGCTGCTGAAACCCGTCTGGGGGAGGTGAATGGAGCTGAAGGCATCTTGTTTTACTGCGGTTACGACATCAACGAACTGGTCAAGGTCAGCTACGAAGAGGTCGTTTACCTGCTTTACTACAACAAGCTCCCCAATCAGACCGAACTCAATAAGCTGACCACGGCGCTCCGTGCCGAGCGCGAGCTGCCTCAGGGTGTCATCGACTTCCTCAAGGCCGTGCCGAAAACTGCCAAGCCCATTGACGTCATGCGCACCGCCGTCTCGATGCTCGGCTGTTATGATTTGAGCCGTTACGATCTTGAGGTCAGCGAAAACATGGCCAACGCCATCCGTCTTACCTCGCAGATCGGTGTCATTGCAGCCTACTTCCACCGTGCACGTCAGGGGCTTGAACTTCCCCCTGTGCGCAAGGATCTCAGCGAGGCCGCCCATTTCCTGTATCTGATGAACGGCGAAGTGCCGAGCAAGGAAGCCGAAAAGACCCTCGACATTGCTTACATCCTGCATGCCGAGCACGGCTTCAATGCCTCCACCTTCACTGCCCGCGTGGTGGCTTCGACTCTGAGCGACATGTTCTCCGCCATCAGTGCCGCCATCGGTGCGCTCAAAGGACCGCTGCATGGCGGTGCCAATGAAGGTGTCATTCACATGCTCGAAGAGATCGGCTCGCCCGACAAGGTGGACGCCTGGGTCGCCGACGCTCTGGCGCAGAAGAAAAAGATCATGGGCATCGGCCATCGTGTTTACAAGGTGCTCGATCCCCGCGCTCCGCATCTGCGTGAGATGGCAATCCAGCTCACCAGCCAGCTTGGCGAATCGAAATGGATTCAGATGTCCGAGCGCATCGCGCAGATCATGCGCGAGCAGAAGGGCCTCAATGCCAACGTCGATTTCTACAGCGCCACGGTGTACTACAGCCTTGGAATTCCGACCGACCTGTTCACACCGATCTTCGCCATCGCCCGCATGAGCGGATGGACTGCCCACGTGCTGGAGCAGTGGAGCGAAAACCGCCTGTTCCGCCCGCTGAGCGCCTACGTCGGCAAGCCGTATGGACAGAAGGTCGTGCCGATTGAAGAACGCTGATTGAAACCGGTCAGAGGTCCGGCAAGGTTAAATTAATAGGCTGCAAAGGTGGCAAATCCTTGGATTTGCCACTATTGTGGACGCTTCATGCGTCTCCTCCCAACCATCGGAGCCGTCTCTGTGATGCTTGGCACGCAGTTGATGGCGCAGCCAGCCACACGTCTCGTGTGGCAGCCGGTGCAGGAGTACTTCATTCATCGGGATGAAGGGCAGCAGGTGCTCTCAGGCACCAAGCGGCTGAATTCATTCACCGCTTACACCCACATCGGCACCGACTTCGGCTTCCACGGACCGGCGGAACACGAGATCGAATGGGTCACCGATGAGGTGGTGGTACATCTCAGCCAACAGCCCGAGGGATGGGCTGGCATGTGGCACAGCCTGGCCGGGCAGGCGCGCAATGTGAACCGCGTGATGGATTTTACGCATGCCTATCCCGAGCCGGTCACCACGAAATATCAGCCGCGTGTCACGGCGGTGATGATCGAGGCCGCCGGGCGTGGGAAGATCAAGCTCGAGATCAAATCTCCCACCGACGAGCAGCGCTGGGCGCAGATGATCGAGCTGACGGAGCCACAATACCGCATGTCCGTGCATCCGGTGGCCCCTGAAGCGGTGCGTGATGGGAAAACCATTGTCTGGACGGCTGAACCCGGCGCGGAAGTGAAAGTGTCAGGCCTGTTCCTTGGCATCGAGATTCCCGCGATGCCCTGGGACGTTTATGCGTTCCTCGCCTCGTATGCGAAGATCGCGCGCAGTTATTCCATCGAGACCGGTTTTGTGCGTGACCGCGCCCACATTGAAGAAGGGGCGTTTGAATCGGTCTCCGCCACCGGCATGTACGTGCTGGCCTCAGCGGCAGCGGCGCAGGAGCCGCTGGGCATCGTGACGGCAGATTACGCACGCTGGGTGCTCACGCGCACGCATGAGGCAATGAAGAAGCTCAAAACCGGACGCGGACTGCTGCCGCATTTCGTGAAGCGGCACGGGCATGCGGACGCCTACTGCATCCATCCAGGCACTGAATACAGCACGGTGGACACGGCGATCTATGCGCAGTCCATGCTGCTCGCGGCGATCATGCTGGAAGCACCCGCCGTGGCGGAAGACCTGATCTTGCAAATCAAAGGGATCGAGTTCGATCAGCTGCATCTGCCCGAAGGCCAGCTCTCGCATGGCTTTGCGGAGGACGGCACGACGCTCCTGCCGCATGGCTGGCAGGACTGGGGCGGTGAAACGGCCCTGGTCATGCTCATGGAAGGCATCGCCAACCCCGAACACCGTCCCCCGCCCATGCGCACTCCGGGCAAGGCCTGGCAGGGCACCGGTTTCATCCCCGAGCTGCAAAGTCTGTTGTACCCCGACTTCGACAGCGACGTGCCCGATGCGCACGACGGGGTACGCTGGCTCAGTGTGCGCCGTGCCATGCTGGGCGCGCAGCGTGCCTACATTCCTAAACGCTGGCCGCAGTCCCATGCCGCAGTCAATGGCATCTACGGCCTCTCTGCCGGCGAAAACCAGGCGGGCAACGGCTACTATGTGGGAGGCGTCGAGCTGCCGGACCAAAAGCTCATCCATCCGCACTACATTCTGATGTCCGCCCCGCTGCATCAGCAGGCGAATGAGACTTACGAACTGCTGGAGCGCATGGAGAAGGCCAGCTATTTCCCGCCGTGGGGAATGGTCGAAAATCTCAATGTCGATGGCCGCAGCTACCTGCCGATGGAAGGATCGCTGAATGCCGGCTTTGAGGCCCTCAGCGCCTACCATTTGTTCGCCAAGCACCGCCAGATCCCGGACGCCATTTACGCAGCCAGCCTGAAAAGCCCGCAGATTCGCCGTGCCATGCAGTTGTTCTATCCCGGTGTCGCCAAGGCCGCTGGCGGGGACAAGGAGGCCGCAGCGCAGTAGCAGCCCCCAGAAGCTGGCCCTTGCTCCCATGGCAAACCCCGGCTAACTGAACAATCCCATGTTTGTCGATCAAATCAAAGTCCAAGCGCGTGCCGGAAAAGGCGGCGATGGCAGCGCCCATTTCCATCGCGGAAAATTTCGTCCCAAAGGCGGCCCCGACGGTGGCGATGGCGGGAACGGCGGCAGCCTGATTCTGCTGGTGGACCCCAGCACGGACAGCCTCCGCAATTACGTGTTCAACAACCGCCTCCTCGCCGAAGATGGTGCCAAAGGCGGGGCCACGCAGTGTACGGGCCGCAGTGGCAAAGACGTTGTATATAAGGTGCCACCCGGCACGCTCATCAGCCGTGTCACTCAGGAATACGACAACGAAACGAATGAACTCGTCACCCGCTACGAGCCCGTGGCTGATCTGACCGAGACCAACTCCACCTACGTGCTCTGCAAAGGCGGCAAGGGCGGGAAGGGGAACGTGCATTTCAAAACCTCCACGCATCAGGCCCCGCGTGAATTCACCCCCGGCACCCCCGGTGAAGAGGGCGAATTCCACTTCGAACTCCGCAGCATCGCCGATGCCGGATTCGTCGGTGCGCCGAACGCGGGCAAATCCACGCTGCTCTCCAAGCTGAGCGCCGCGAAGCCCAAGATCGCGAATTATCCCTTCACCACGCTGCAACCGATGGTCGGAGTGATCGAGTTCGGTCCCAATCGCCGCGGCAGCCTAGCGGACATTCCCGGACTCATCGAAGGCGCGCACGAAAACATCGGCCTCGGCCATGATTTCCTGCGCCACATCATGCGCTGCCGCGTGCTGCTCTTCGTGGTGGACACCGCCGGCACCGAAGGCCGTGATCCTGTGTCTGATCTGGAAATCGTGCGCAAAGAGGTCTCCCTCTACTCCGAGGAACTCGCCAAGCGTCCCTGGTGCATCATCGCCAACAAGATCGATCTCCCCGAGGCGGCGGAGAATCTCATCCACTTCAAAGAGCGTTTCAAACGCATCAAAGTCCATCCCGTCTCCGCCGAAACCGGCGAGGGCCTCGACAAGCTGCGCAAGTGGCTCGACGACAAGATCGGGCAGGATGTGGACTGGTGAGGCCGGGATTGGATGGCTGGTTGAAATTCGTCTGGCTTCACCCACAATGAGGTCATGAGCACGGAAGCCATCCTTCAGGCATTCACCCTCTTGGAACCAGCGCAGCAGATTCAGCTTGTCGAAGACATGTGGGATCGAATCGCGCAATCCGAAGAGCCGCCCCCGCTCACCGCAGAGCAGCGTGGGGAATTGACCAGGCGTAAGGCGGCTTATGTCAGCGGTGCAAGCCACGGCTGTTCATGGAGTGATGTGAAAAACACTTTGCTCGGGAACGATGGCCGTTGAGCCAATCACTTTACCTGAGGCTGATCAAGAGATCGCGGATGCCTACCACTGGCTGGAGCGGCGAGGGCTCGGACTCGGGAAAGATTTTCTACGCTGCCTGGATGCGGCATTGGCAACGATCTGTCAGATGCCAGAAGGATTTGCCAAAAAATGGATGATTTCAGACACTTCAAAGTGTGCCGGTTCCCTTATACGATTTACTATGAATACACGGATGATGTGGTCGTCGTTTATGCGGTCTTCCACGGTGCCCGGGATCCAGAGCGACTTCGACAGGCTCTTTGGCTGAGAAAGCCCGAATAACTCCAATGCGCCTCAACCGTTCCAATCTTTGCTGGCTGGCCTTGGCCCTGATCACGGGGGCGTATCTCCTGTTCTGGGCGCTGCTGCTCGGAGCCACGGCGACGTACAGCACGCCAGATTCATGGCTGCAGGTACTGCGGTCGGCGGAGATTCGGCACGCGACTTTTTTGAGCTTGGTGACCTGCTCGCTCGCGGCGGGTTTTGCGCTGCTGCTGGCGGTGCCGGTGGGGTATTTGATGACGCGCCTGGAGTTTCGCGGCAAATCGTGGCTGGATGCCGCGCTGGATATTCCCATCATCCTGCCGCCCTTGGTGGTGGGGCTGTGTCTGCTGATTTTTTTCCAGACGAAGATTGGCAAGGTCATCGAGCTGGCGATTCCCTTCACCTATCAAGTCAGCGGCGTTGTGCTGGCGCAGTTCGTGGTGGCGGCTGCGTTCGCGATTCGTACGATGCGCGGCACCTTTCAGCATCTCTCGGCGCGGCCTGAAGACGTGGCGCTCACTCTGGGTTGCACGCGGTTTCAGGCGCTGTGGCATGTGGCGCTGCCGGCGGCACGGCGCGGCATGGTGGCCGCGTTCTGCATCGCCTGGGCGCGCAGCTTGGGGGAGTTTGGGCCAATCCTGGTCTTTGCCGGTGCCACACGCATGAAGACGGAGGTGCTGCCCACGACGGTCTGGCTGGAACTCAGCGTGGGAAATCTCGAAGCCGCCGTGGCGGTGAGTTTGTTCATGGTGCTGCTGGCCGTGCTGGTGCTGGTGGCAGTGCGTGCCACGGGGGAAAAAGTATGATCCAGCTCGATCACATCACTTGGAAGGTCTCTGGCCGCACGATCTTGGAGAGCGTGAGTGTGGCGATTCCGGCCAACACCTATGCGGTGCTGATGGGGCCGACTGGCTGTGGCAAAACCACGCTGCTGGAGATCCTCTGCGGCCTGCGGCGGCCGACAGCGGGTCGCGTGCTGCTGGATAGCGTGGACGTGACCGATCTGGAACCGCGCGAGCGCGGCATCGGCTATGTGCCGCAGGATCTGGCGCTGTTTCCGGGTTTGAGCGTGCGTGAGCAGATTGGGTTTGCGCCGAAACTGCGTGGTGTGCCTGCTGCGGAATTGAACCAGCAGGTGGACCGGCTCGCCGGGCAGTTTGGCATCATCCCCCTGCTGGATCGTCTGCCCGACATGCTCTCCGGCGGGGAAAAACAGCGTGTGGCGCTGGCTCGTGCCCTGGCTGCCCGGCCCCGGCTGCTGCTGCTGGATGAACCGCTCTCTGCGCTGGATGAAAGCATGCGCGCGGAGGCCACGGCGCTGCTACAGCGCGTGCAGCAGGAGCATGCGCTCACCGTTTTGCACGTCACCCACTCCAGCAGCGAAGCCGCCGCGCTCGGCACCCTGCACCTGCGGATGGTGGCAGGGCGGCTGGAGGTGGAATCGCAGGGATGAATTGCACTGCGCGGTTGGAATCC
>Ga0114968_10001804_pt1 | contig 16521 bp, 14 predicted proteins | sample M_130807_EF_Meta_FD_87020 | JGI IMG/M metagenome (GOLD analysis project Ga0114968, IMG submission 87020) | Freshwater microbial communities from Lake Montjoie, Canada to study carbon cycling - M_130807_EF_MetaG | ecosystem: Environmental > Aquatic > Freshwater > Lake | place: Lake Montjoie...
ACCCGTTTCGATGAATCGCACGTGCTGATTCACCAAATTCCCCACCGTGTATCCGGACGCGGCGAGGAAACCTATTTATTTGTTTGTCACCTGCACTGCTTGCGCTAGTACCTGTGTCTTGCCAGAGTTCAGAAGAACTCGAGTTGTGATCGTCTTTGGAGCATCAGCTAGGTCGTAGCCGCGCTTGCCAGTTGGGACCGCAAATTCTGATGTGCCCAAGTAACCAATTGTAAAGGTTGCTGTGACTAAGTGCTGGCCATTGGCCAAACGGTCAATTGAGGTGTCAGTTGATTTGATCTCAACTGAGCGCCAGTACCCTCCGAAACCAACGCTAATTGCGTTGACGCCGTAGTTGGTGCCTGTTCCATCGACTGTGATCAACTGATCGATAATGAGGTTTGGACCAACTGAACCTGTGATGAACTGGTTGTTGATCAACATCCCTGATGTACCAACTGTTGAAATTCCCTTTGTAACGCGGCCAATTCCAGCAACTGATGATTCATCAGTTACGTTAAAGCCAGTTGGGATTCCACTCTTATCAAGACCTGTAAATGAAAGCGCTGCGATCTTTGCATAAACGCCTGCTTGCTGCGCCTTCTTTGCCGCAGCTGTTGCTGCAGCCTTTGCAGTTGCAGATGCAGTTGCTGAAGGAGTTGAGACAACAGGTGCTTCTGTTTGAACTTCAGCAACAATTGGAGCAAGGGGTGTCTCATTGCCAGTCATTGAGTTAAAGCCAAGGAATGCTGTAATAACTAGTATTAATGAAAGTGCAGCCTTTGAAGACTTCTGTGCAATCTCGATGCTCTTCTTATATGTTGTTGAAAGAGCGTTAAGCGCTGTTAGGCCAGTTGATTCATCAACGATCCACTCTTCAAGAACGCGAACCATTGACTTGCGAGCGCGACCCAAGATGTGGCGAACATTTGCTGGGCTTGTATTCAAAGCTGTTGCGATTTCCTCTGTTGTGCGGCCTTCCATTTCCCACATGACAAGCGCGGTGCGCTGATCTGGGGTCAAGCGAGCCAATGCTTCGCGGATAATCGCGGCATCTTCTGCTGCAGTAATAGTTGTATCAAGATCAATGTGGTTTTCTGCGGCGATCTCGTTGAGGCGCTCTTGTGTTGTGTCAGCATCGATTGCCACCAAGTTTGGACGAGCACCACGAGCGCGGATTACGTTTAGTGCCAGGTTGGTAACTGAGGTGCGAAGGTATGCGATTGCGCGATCTGCTGAATCTAGATCTGGGGCAGCAAGCATGAACTTCAAAAATGCTTCCTGTACGACTTCGTGTGCTTCAGCCTCGTTCTTAGTGATGCGACGAGCCTGTGAAACAAGCTGTGTGCGGTGTTCTGTGTAGATCGCTGATAGTTGAGCAATAGACCAATCAGCTGCTGAGCCTTGTGTTGCTTGAGCGTCTGCGGGTGCGCTCAAATTGCGGGCGGCATCGGTCGCTGCAGCTGCTTTCGCCGCTTTCGACTTCAATAGTGCCATGTGAGTAACTCCCGCGAGTTTGTAAATTGAAGGCAACGTCTTGCCCTCTATTAGTTAAGACACCGCTGGGGGCCAAATGTTGTGCCCAATACGGAAAAATCTTTTACAAGGGGCTCAGTCTAGATCAGGCTGAGCATGAGCGCCTTTTTGGCCGCTTCCTTGCGATCGCTCACGGCCAGCGCCTGGTAGATACGCATGGTCTCGTGGCGGATCGTGGAGACTGAAAAGCCCAGTTCAGTGGCTAATTCGTGGTTGGTTTTGCCCTCAACCATGCCGCGCAGGATCAAAATCTGGCGCTGGCTCAGTTGAGCGTTGCCGGCATCCCTGGAATCCACGGGCAAGACGATTCCGCCCATACTGGTGCCCATTGGGCGGGTCAAGAAAGAGAGGTATAGCGCCAGAGGCACGCTCAAATCATCGATGGCCTCAGCCACATTGTGCTTGTCTGAATCGCTGACTGGATTGTGGAAATGGACAATTAAATAGCCCTGAATTACCCCGCGGTCGCGCAGCGAGTTCACATGCATCGTTGAATCTGGGGTCCACTTCGACTTGATTTCACCTTTGATGATGCGCACATCATCGGCATCGATTGCTCGCCATTCGGCGCTGGGGACATTGCGCTCGCGATACTTATCGGCCTCGGGGTAGCCATACTGGCCAAAGACAGTGATGGAATCATCTGCGTTAACACGGCCAAAACGAATGCCCAGCACTGCAAATTCAGCTAAGTATTCGGTGGCGAGTGCTCGCGCTATGTCTTCGGTGGTTGGGTGATAGCTAAGCCATTCAATAAATTTGCGAATTACGCTCATGTATGTGGATGCATCGGTGTTCATTGAACAGTTCAATGAGGCTAGAAGTGCAATCCCCCCCCCGAGAGAAAGATAGGGGGTTGCCCAGTCAAAACAAATAGGCGTTAAAAGTATTGACTAGTCAAGAATTGTTAGTGGAGGGGTGATTTATTTGCGTTGTGAAGTGCTGGATCGTTCGACGATTTGAGGCTGAAAAACCACATGCTGATGAACGTGATCGACGCCTGCTGAAAGCTCTGCCACCATTTGCGCGCCCATTGTTGAGCCCAATTGATACGGGGTTTGCGAAACAGTTGTTAACGGAATCATTCCTGATTCAGCGTATGAAGTGTTGTCATAGCCCAAGATTGAAACGGTTCCCGGAACTTCGATTCCAAACGAGCGGAAATGGTTGATGATTCCCATGGCCAAGGTGTCATTGGCAGCAAAGATCGCATCTGGCAGTGGCCCGGCGGCAATGATCTGAGGCGCGATGGCTTCGCCCGATAAGAAGTCCATCGTTGGTGAACTGATTGCTGTAACTTCGACACCATAGTCTCGTGCCGCTTGTGTAATCCCTAAATAGCGCTGATTGCACTGACGATGTTGAACTGGACCTGATACCCACAAAACTTTCTTATGCCCAAGTTTGTGCAGGTATTCAAGACCAATGTAACCACCGCGCACTTGATCAACGGCGACCGAGCATTGTTCGGGCTGATTATCTGTTTGAGAGATAAATCCGACTCGAACATTTTTGTCGATGAACTTCTCAAAAACCTGATTGCGAGGACCAATTGGGGTCACAATCACACCTTTAAATCCAGCATCAATCATCGAAGTCAAAAGTTGTAATTCGATTGCTGCGTCTTCGCGGCTATATCCAACCAAAACGCAGTAGCCTGCTTTAGCGATTGCATCTTCGATGCCAAGTGTGAGCTCTTCATAAAAAGGATTGTTACTCAGTGGCAAGATCACGCCAATGACACATGAATCTAGGTTTTTACTTTTCATGCTTTTATCTGGAACAAAACCTAACATATCGATTGAGTTCCGAACCTTGAGACGAGTTTCATCAGAAACACTTGCAGGACGATTGAGAACATTAGAGACAGTTCCAACTGAAACCTGGGCATGCTTTGCCACATCTCGAAGACTCGGCTTGTTCGGCATGGCCCAAAGATACTCATTGGCGGTGGTTTTTCCTACATCCGCCCTTTCGATTATTGATTAGATTGACTACAGTTTGGGATTATGGCGAAGAAGTTACTTGGATCTGCCGAACACACTGAGATCACAATTGATCAGGTGGCTAAAGCGGCCAAAGTCAGCCCAGCAACGGTTTCGCGAGTATTAAATGGAACCGCCAAAGTTTCTGCAGAAAAGGAAAAAGCGGTTCGCAAAGCGGTTGCAAAATATAACTTCACTCCTAATGCAACAGCTCGCCGATTAGCAGGTGGGCGCAGCGGTTTGATTGCATTGTTGATGGAGGAATCAAGTGAAGAGTTTTTTCTTAATCCTTTTTGGGGCCAGGTCGTGCAAGGATTTTCAGCTGCAATAACAGATGCTGGTCTTCATCCACTTTTGCTGGTTCGACCAAAGAGTGGAACAGAAGATTCGCTCTTTTCTACCTTGCAAGCAGGGCAAATGGATGGGTTGGCAATATTTAGCTGGCACAGACCGCTTAAGAGTTTTGAAAAAATGTTAGATCCAAAATTAGCTGTCGTTTTTGGTGGCGATCTTGGAGGATCTAAAAAATATCCATTCGTAGATGTAGACAATGTAAAAGGTGGATATCTAGCTACTAAACATTTAATTGATTCCGGCTGCAAAAACATAGTGACAATTACTGGTGATCTAAAGTTGCAATCTAGCCGTGACCGACTAGAAGGATATGAAAAAGCCATCACCAGCGCGGGCATGAAGGTAAATGATCAATTAGTTATTCATGGTGACTACACCCAATCAAAGGCCGAAGATTTGTGTCGTCAGCTACTAAAGAGGAAAACTAAGTTTGATGGAGTCTTTGCGGCAAATGATTTATCGGCCCAAGGCGTTATAAATATCTTGCTCCAAAACGCAATCTCTGTTCCTGGCAAGGTAAAGGTTGTGGGATTTGATGATTCACCAATATCTGTTAAGAATCAGCCATCGATTACAACAATTAGGCAACCGACACGAGAGTTAGGTGCGCAGGTTGCGGCAAGCCTTTTAGCGATTTTAGATGGACAACAGGTCGAGGATAAAATCTTGGATGTTAAGTTGATTAAGCGTCAATCTACCGGTGCTAAATAGCGGTGTTTGCGCTAATAATCTCCTTGTACTTTTTAAAGCTCAGCTTTGGTGTGCGCTCAAAAGTGTCGTAATCAACATGGACAATTCCAAAACGCTTTGCATAACCTTCGGCCCATTCAAAGTTATCTAGTAGCGACCATGCAAAATACCCTCTGACAGGTGCGCCTTCTGCGATTGCGTTTTGCAGGGATTGCAGGTGTGCCACCAAATAAGCGGTGCGCTTTGTGTCCATAACTTCTCCATTAATTTTTTCATCATCATAAGAAGAGCCATTTTCAGTAATAACCAGGTACGGAATCTGCGGCCAATCCTTATGAACACGCTTTACCAAGTTGCCCAGGCCTTCGGGGGTAACCACCCAGCCCATGGCCGTTAAATCCCCTGCTAAATGTGCTGGGGCAGAACCATCTGCGCGCTGAGGAAACGGCATAAACCCACCTTCGATAGCGGGCTTGTCTTCTGGGCGTGGTGATCGCACAAAGCCATCGCAATAGTAATTAATACCTAAGAAATCTGGCGCTGCGATAAGAAGCTGCTCATCACCTGGCAGCACAACTCGGCTCAACATTTCACCGTAGCAATCAATTAAATTGTGTGGGTACTTTCCGGTTGTTAGCGCATCAATCCACCAACGATTTAAGTTTGAATCATTAAGGGCTGCAAAATCCACAACCTCTTGATCAGCCGGAGATTCATTGTGAATGTTGTTCATGTTTACAGTTAGGCCAACCGTTGCATCAGGGCGCACTTTTTTAATTGCTCTCGTTGCAGCAGCATGTGCAAGTGCTGTGTGGTGGCTAGCAGCGATAGCTAAATTGAAATCCTTTTTACCAGGAGCATGGACTCCGTTTGAATAACCCAGCCAAGAAACACACCACGGTTCGTTAATGGTGATCCAGGTAGAAATACGATCCCCAAATACTTCTGCGCACGCAGTTGCATAATCTTCAAAAGCTTTTACAACATCTCTGTTTGCCCAACCACCTTTATCTTCTAATGTTTGTGGCAGATCCCAGTGATACAAAGTAACCATTGGCTCGATACCTGCAGCGATAAGTGCATTAATCAGACGGTTGTAAAAATCAAATCCACGTTCTTCTCTTACCGAGTCACCGTTAGGAAACAATCGGGGCCAGGCGATTGAAAATCGGTAGGCACTAACACCTAGGTCTTTCATGATCGCAATATCTTCAGCAAATCGGTTGTAATGATCACAGGCACGATCACCGGTATCACCGTTTACAACTTTTCCAGGTGTCTTTGAAAAGGTATCCCAGATACTTGCGCCACGACCATCTACATCAAATGCGCCTTCGATTTGGTAGCTGGCAGTCGCGGTTCCCCAAGTAAAATCTGGTGGAAATTGTGAACTCATATCCTGGATACCCAATCTTTAAAGATCAAATGAAAGCGGTTTCATAGCCAATACTGTAGCCTAATTGAATAATGGGCAGAAGGAGAACACATGGCTAATCAGCCAACTACAAAGCTTTTGTGGTCTGAAGAGTTCGCCGATTATCAGGGTGGGCAACTATCTGAAGACTCATGGAGTTTTGATATTGGTGATGGCTCTTCTGCTGGATTAGTTGGTTGGGGTAACAACGAGCTGGAGTACTACACAAAGGATTCGGTCAGCATTAATGGCAATCTGATAATCACGGCTCAAAAAATTGCCGAAGATTCTGGTTTGCAGTGTTACTACGGCCCTGCACTATGGAAAAGCGGAAAGATTCATACCGGTGGCAAAATCGGGTTTAAGTATGGTCGCCTTGAGTTACGCGCCAAAATGCCAAGTGGTGTCGGAACTTGGCCAGCTTTGTGGCTTTTAGGTGCCAATCTATTAGAAGGTGCGACCTGGCCACATTGCGGAGAGCTAGACATTTTAGAAAACACCGGTGCTCACCCATTTCAGGTTCAAGGCACAATTCATGGTGATGGGTACTTTGGCGAAAATGGCCTAACAAAAATTATTCAATCAGCTACTCCGTTAGCTGATGATTTCCACCGGTACTCGATTAACTGGACACCTGATTATATCGAATGGTTCTTTGACGATGTCAGTTATAACAGAATCAACAGAACCGATGTTGAAGCCACTGCAAAGCCTTGGCCATTTAATCATGAGTTCTATTTGATAATTAACCTAGCAATTGGTGGCTGGTTTGCTGGCGCAGTTGCTGAGGATTTAGAACATGCCCAACTGCAAATCGAATCGATTAAGTATCACTCAATTGATGGCATCGGCGAACTGATTCTGCACTAACGCTTTATTACTTCGCCGATTCCATCAATCGTTGAGAACCTGATCCAATCAAAACTCATATTGGCTTGCTTTAAGCCGGCATCGATTGGACCACCTAGGTTTCCACCCATAGCTAAATTCATGACTAGATAAAATTCATGGTCAAAAACCCAATCTTTATCCTTCTTTTGCTGGCTTCCGAAGAGAACGCCATCTACATACCAATCAATGCTTTCAGGCAGCCAATCAACGGCGTAGGTGTGGTATTCATCAGCAAAACCTTTAGGCATATCGACAGTTGTACCGCGTCCGCCAAAACCGCCAGAGAGCAAGCCATGTAGATATCCGTATGCAGTGTTTGGTGCTTTACCGATTAACTCAGTCACATCAATTTCACCGCACCATGGCCATTGGCGGGAATCAATATCTGCACCTAACATCCAAAAAGCGCCCCATGTGCCAGCGCCTAATGGACCTTTAATGCGCGCTTCTATGCGACCATATTTAAATCCTAATTTATTTTTTGTTATGTACTTAGAACTAATCCATTCGCAGGGTGCCTTGTAATAACAGTTGTATGCATTTGCACCTACAGTGGTTGCATCAATTTGTAATGCGCCTGCTGAAGTTATTTTGGCCAATGCGGGAATGTAGTACTGACGTTCTCTATTTCCCCAACCACCACCTGCTGCAGCTTTGCTGCCATCGCCATCTTCAGATGACCAAATTGCAGGATCCGGAGCTGATCCCGCTGGCAGGTTGAATTCATCTTGCCAAACTTGAACATATTTTCTTTTCACAACTGGAATTTCAATTTCGACTGAATCTGCTGTGTTATCGATAAAACTCTTAGCGCTGTACTTGGCAGTTACAAAAATTTTGTACCCTTGATCTGTCGTTGCTGGTACATATGAAGCTGATTTTGCATCAGCAATTTCAATATAGCCTTTGCTCCATTGGTAGGTAACTTTTGCACTCTTTGGCGAATACGAGCCAGCTGAAGCCACAACTTTGGTGCTGCCTGGTCCTGCAAAAGAAAGTGCAGGCCTTTCATTGACGATCACTTGACCAATTTTGCCAATGACAGATACAGAAGTTCCTATGGGTCCACTTTCCTTAAACTGAATGGTTTGGTTTTTCTGCTTTGCCGTTGCCTTAAATTTTAGGTTGGTGGCACCAGCTACCGATTTTCCATTGATCAGCCATTGATAGGTGTTTTTCTGAGCCGTGGGCCATTTTGCTGGCACCGCTAAAAAGTTAAGCCCAGAACTATCAGCATATGTAATCTGAGGCGCGGTTAGAGCGGTAACACCTTGCGCATTAGTTGTGCCGACTGTAATTGGTACAAAGAAAATCAGAAACGCCAATAAAGCCCGCAAAGACTTGATTGGCATTTCTGATTCCTTACTTTGCTACAACTTTAGCTGTGTAAGTCTTGCCATCAACAACCACAGTAACTGTCTTGGCACCGCCAGAAACCTTTACTGGAACAACCTGCATTGCCGACGAAAGATTTACCTTTGCCATTTTGGCTCCGGTAACAGCAACAGTTGCTGACTTACCTGCAGCACCTGCAATCGCAACTGAAACTACAAACTCTTTTCCAGATTTTGCAACTGAAGTCGAAATTCCGCGGTAGTAATGGAACTCAACCGCATCAGCTGCTACCGGTGTTGCACCTGCAATTTCAGGGGTTAGATTTGCAAATGCTGTGCTTGCAGTTGGCATCGCAGATGTTGCAGATAACGGAGCTGTGTTTGGCTTGGTGTCTGTATTTTTGACAGTAAATGCTGCGTACCCGAAGGCATCAGTTGTTGACTGCAGAGTTGACTTGCCACCATTGACCTTAAGGCTTACAGCTTTATTTGGTACTGCACGACCATCATCTCCAGTCACCTTGTAAACGACCACTAAATCTGCACCAAGTGGCGCGTAGGCTTGCTTCAAATTCTTAGCAGTATCTACTACTGAATTAGTTGCATCCAATTTTGGCGTAACCAAAGTAATTGTTGGCTTGGTTGCTGCAACAACAATTGGTTTCTTTGGGATGTAGTAATGGAATTCAGTAATGACCGAATGATCTGCAGGCTCACTATTTACCTCAGGCAGCATTTGTGAGTGAAGACGATCTAACTTGTCATCACTAAAAATTGGCTTTGATGTGAATGATTCTGGTTCTGGTTCACCCAGGGACTCAAGGTCTAAATTCTTTACTGCGAAGGTAATGTTTCCAAATGCATCGGTGCGACGAATTACATTTGCCTGATCAAATGGAGGACGGTCAATTCCTTTTGTCTTTACGCCATCTACCTGAACGATTGAAGACGCTTCGCTGTAGCCCTTATTAATGCGCAAGTTAACTGGCGTGAAGGCAAGTGCTTTTCCATTTTTGTCTTTAACGTTATAGGTCAAGTTAACGGTTGAACCAACAGGTGCGAATGCAACTTGGAACAGTAGCCCGGATCCAAACCAACCTTTTGCAACCCAACCATCTGCCATCTGCTGATTGCTTCGGGCTTCCGATGTATTGGTTGCATCTAAAAATGGTGACTGCAATGTAATAACAGCATCTTTAGGGCCCCCTGTTGCTGCAGCCGCGCTATACAGAGCAACTGGAGATACAGCCAAGGCCATCGCAAGGATGACACCGATGTGAGTACGGAATTTAGACATGTGTATGCCTTTCTTGCCTAGGGTGGATTGAGATTTAAACATTAACCTTTAACCGCTCCGTCCATAACACCGCTTACTAGGCGACGACCGACGAAAATAAAGAGAATTAGTAACGGCGCAGTAGCCAAGAAGGCACCACCCATTTGCAATGAATAATCCAAGCCATACAACGGCTTTAGCTGAGTAAGTGCAACCTGCAATGTAAATCGTTCTGGAGATTGCAAAACAATGGTTGGCCATAGGTAGTCATTCCAGGCGGCTAAGAATGCAAATAGTCCAAGTACAAATGCGCTTTGGCGAATACTTGGCAAGACAATGCTCCAGAAAACTCGTGGAACCGATGCGCCATCAATGCTGGCTGCTTCCAAGATCTCATTTGGGACCTGTGCATCAATAATCTGGCGCATCCAAAAGACACCAAAAGCGGTGACAAGTGCCGGAACAATGAGAGCGTACAAAGTGTTTACCAAGTGCAACTTATTGGCCATAATAAATAGCGGCACGATTCCAAGTTGACTTGGAAGCATCATGGTCGCAATCACAAACAGGATAGAAAATTGACGTCCTTTAAAGTGTAACTTTGCGAAAGCAAATCCAGCAATTGCTGAAAAAATAACCTGCGCAACTGCGATTGCAAGACCGACAATAAAGGTATTGATCAATGCTTGAGTGAAATAAACACCTTCGGCGTTTAAAACTTTATTGGCAACTTCTAAGAAGCGTGGACCTGGCACTAATGATGGTGGAGTCTTTGAAATTTCAGCATCGGTGTTTGAAGAAACAATAAACATCCAATAAAACGGGAATATAGATAGGAATGTAATCAAGGCAAGCATTAGGTAATGCAGTTTGGAAGTCTTTTGCCATTTTGGAATATTGCGCTTCATCGACTGCCCTCACCTGAAATTTTGCGAGTGATGACAAAGTTGATTGCTGAAATAATCAAAACAATTATTGTAATTGCGATACCGATTGCAGCTGCGTACCCGTACTTATTATTAAGGAAGGCTTGGTTATAAAGGAACAAGGTCAAGGTTAAGAACTGCTTGGTTGATCCGCCTTCGGCATTTAGCTGCTGTGGCTCCGCAAATACTTGCAGGCCACCAATTGTGCCGACGATCAAAACAAATGTGATGGTGTTCTTTAATGATGGCAGAGTCACATACTTAAACTGCTGCCATTTGCTAGCACCGTCTACTGATGCGGATTCATACAGCTCGTCCGGAATCGCCAGCATAGAAGCTAAGAAAATTAGGGTGTTGTAACCAACCCAGCGCCAAGTAATCATCGTCGCGATCTGGATATGGCTAGGGATAATCCCTTCAATGAAATCAATATTGTCAACGCCTGGGATTAAACTCAAAATCCCATTGATTAAGCCGTAATCGCGACCAAACAGTTGTTGGAAAACAATTGTGATTGCAATGACCGATGTAATGTTTGGCACCAATAAAATTGTGCGCCAAAAAGATTTACCTTTTAGCCGTTTGTTGCGAAGAATTGCTGCCAAACTAATTGCGATAACCATCTGAGGAAATGTTGAGAGCGCCCAAATACTAAAGGTATTTCTTAAGGCGATCCAAAAATCAGAATCTTGAAGCAGGAATACAAAGTTATTGATTCCATTAAATTCAGATTCGCCAAGCGGGTCCCACTTAAAAAATGCAATATAAATTGAGTAGATAACCGGTGCGACACCAAATACTAAAAAGATGAGGAAAAACGGTGCGATCGCTGGATATCCCCAGCGCCCATCCATAGATGCGACACCCGGAAGCGATTTTTTTACCGTAGTGTTTTTTCGCTTCCAAGGAGTAAGAGGCGCATTTTGGCGCCCCTTACCCTGGTTTATTAATGTCATTAATCGAGCGCTTTAGTTTTTAAAGAGCTTATCTATATCTGAAAGTACAAGTGCATAAGATTTGTCAGAGGTCATCTTCTTTGAAGCCACTCGACCGAGTCCTGCACCAAATGTCGAATCAATCTTGCGCTGTAGCTCTCCTTCAAAGATTGGCTTTAACTTCAATACGCCCTTTGTGTAAATCTGACCTACTGGTGCGTTGCTGAAGAACTCATCCTTGTAATCAAGTAACGCTGCATCATCGTAGAGAACAGATGCTGAAGGAAATAGACCATAAGTCTTGAACACCTTGAGCTGTTGTTCTGGTGCCAAGTACCACGTTAGGAAGTCAAAGGCTGCTTGCTTATTCTTTGAGTACGCAGGAATTCCAAGTTCAGTTCCACCTTGGTTTCCACCACCTACAGGGAGATCAGCAATATCCCACTTGCCCTTTGTATCTGGTGCTTGCTTCTTGATGTAATCGAGCATCCAGGCTGGTGCCAAAATTGTTGCCATTGCGCCCTTGTTCATACCGATGTTCCAGTCAGATGTGAACTGACCTAGGCGAGCGCCAATACCTGAATTCAGTGCCTTTACAGTTGTGTCCCACGCCTTTTTGATTTGTGGGTTTGTCTTGTAAACAAGCTTTCCGGCATCAGTGTTGTTTGGCTCGTAATACTTAACAGTTCCCTGGTTCATTACCGCTGCATAAATTGAACCTGCATCGTCGATGAAACCTTTACCTGATTTCTTTTCTGCGGGAGTCAATTTTGCAACATACTTCTGGCCCGTTTCAATGAACTTGTCCCAAGTTGGCCACAGCTTTCCAACAGCTACACGATCAGTTGGTAGACCAGCCTTTTTGAACAAATCTGAACGGTAAGCAACTTGCAATCCGCCAACATCGGTTGGAATTCCAATAACGCTGTCGTTGAATGCAACGCCTTGTTCCCAGCGCCATGGAAGATAATTCTTTTTAATTTCTAGAGCAGACAACCCAGCAGCAACTCCTTCTGCAGCATTAGCAGCTGATGTCTTCATCTGTCGCAGATCTTGGAAGCAGCTTGGGCGACTTCCTGTGCGCCAGTAACCTGAGTAAGGAACCTCAAAGGCAACGATGTCTGCTGGTCCACCTGTTTGACAGGAAAGGATTGTCTTTTGGTGCAATGGATCAACATCGTTTTTGATTGGAACAATTTTAATTTCAGGGTGAAGTTTCTGGTATTCGCGTTGTAGACCTGGCTGAATTACTTCGCCAAAGGTCCAGATTGTTAAAGTGATTTGATCTGCAGCTTTTGCAGGTGCAGTTAGCAATCCTGCCGAAACAGCCACTGCAATGATTGCCCCAAGAAAAGTATTTTTGGCGGTCAATTTACTCATGTGTAAAACCTTCCCTTTAACAGACCTGACATCCGGCAAGCCATAAGTGAAACCATGAAACTCTCAGGAAAATTCTCACCGTTGGGGTTTCCATGAAAGCGGTTTCAAGGTACGCTATTTAAGCCTTTAATGCCATTTGGCACAAGTGATTTTCGGTTAAAATTTGATAACGGAGGGAGGTAGTGATGGCCACAGAAAAAAAGTTACTAGCTCCAATCACTCTCCTGGTTCTTCTTTCCATTGCCTTTAGCTTTATGGTAAATCCTGTCGCCGATGCCGCATCAAAGAAAACTTTGAAGCTCCTTTGGTCTGATGAGTTCAACGGCAAAAAAGGATCGCGGCCGTCAACAAGTAACTGGAGTGCTGAAATCGGTGGTGGTGGCTGGGGAAACTCTGAACGCCAGTTCTATACCGATAAAGCTGCCAACGCTTCGATGGATGGCGCCGGCCGATTAGTCATTACCGCAAACCGAATTTCAAATGAGTACGCCGAACAAGTTGGCGAGGTGCCTGGCACAGAGGACATCCTCAACCGTTGTTCAGAGTGCCAATTCACAAGCGCCCGATTAAAGACGGCGCGAAAAGTCGGATTTATGTATGGCCGCATCGAAGCTCGAATGAAACTGCCCGTCGGTGTTGGAACATGGCCAGCTTTCTGGATGCTGGGCGGAGATTTGCTTGATGGAGTCCCTTGGCCTGAGTGCGGAGAAATCGACATCATGGAGTTCCGCGGCGATATTCCAGATCGCACGACATCTGCCATTCACGGCCCAACAACCCCACAGGGCTCAGGGCTAGGTGCAGCATTTTTGAGTTACGACTCGTTGTCCAATAATTACCACACCTATGCAATTGAATGGAAAAAGAATTCACTGACCTTTATCGTCGATGGCAGAGTCACAGGAACCTACTCTTCTGCAGACACCGGAACTCGAGGCTGGGTCTATAACCAAAAGTTCTTCATGATCTTGAACTTGGCTATGGGTGGCACTTATGCTGGTGAGTACATTGACCCAGAGGTCAACCAAGCACAACTACATGTTGATTACATACGATATTACTCAGTAAACGGTGTTGGGAAAGTTACTAAAGGTTAAATCAACTAGAAAATAGGAGCGACAAATGCAGTTCACATCAATCGCACGCAAGGTCTTAAGCGCAGTTGCAATGCTTGCGCTCCTCATTACCGGCGCTTTCGTAGGACAAACATCTTCTAGCGCTGCAGGACTTCCGACAGTGCGAGTTGTTTCTCCAGAATTTAATCCGGCAAACGAGACTTTTGCATCTGATGGTTTAGCTCAGTACTACGCCGCTGGTGGCCGCAGCTACTTTAAATACGTTGGTGCGGGATCGACAATCACTGTTACATATTTGGTGACTAGTGATGGAACAGCACCGGCTGCAGACAAGGCTGTTTCTTTCATGGTCAACGCTCCTTACAGTGGTTCAAAGGCAACATGGGAAGTTAACGGGAAGACTGTGGGGGCTTCACAAGATTCTGCAACAGGGTACGGATTATTAGTAGCAGGGAAGACAGATTCTGCTGGAAAAGTTTCATTCACGATAAAGAGCACTGACAGTGCTGCATCTGCAATGGCGATCCCTGCTTCAGAAACACAGCCTCGCGCAACAACAGGTCGTCTGTACGGAAACATGAAATTAGTAATCGATGGATTAACCGACATGCAGCAAGTTGTCGACCTAGTAACTTTTGATATCACAAAGGCTGCAGCTGAAACTATTCCTTCAGGAGCAGTCACGCCAACGCCTACTGCAACACCAACTGCTACACCGACTCCAACACCAACAGTTGTACCTAAGTTGCTTCCATCAATGCGTTTGGTATCTCCGGCATACGGACCAGCAAATAGTGTTAATACAACTGGCGACATTGCGCAGTACTACTCAGCAAAAACTAGCGCTTTCTACACGTACATCGAAGCAGGTTCGACTTTGACCTTGAAGTATTTGGTTACTAAAGACGGTACTGCGCCTCTTGCAAATACAGATGTAACGTTGCAAGTGAACTCGCCTTACAGTCTTTCTAAAGCTAATTGGCTTTCTGGAACAACAAAGATCGGTGCTCCGGCATCTGAAACAGCATCAGGTGCTGATCTCAAGGCTAAGACAAATGCTTCAGGTGAAGTTACCTTCATAATTAAAAACACTGACACAACAGGAACAGAAGCGGTCCCGGCCGCACCAAATGCAATGGCACCAAAAGTTCGCTTGTACGGAACCTTCAAGCCAGTTATTCCTGGTTATGGTGATAAAGAAGCAGATGTTGATCTTGTGACATTTGATGTCTTTGCAGCTGCGAAGCCAGTTGTTAAAGCAACAACTATTACTTGTATCAAGGGTAAGACAACTAAGAAGGTAACTGCAGTTAATCCAAAGTGCCCTGCTGGTTATAAGAAAAAGTAAACTAAAAATAGTTGAAACTCCCGGCATCTTATTTAGATGTCGGGAGTTTTACTTTATAAAGACTTGTCCTTGACCGTTTAACTGATAGCTACGAACCCAATCAATTGTCATCGATGATGATTGAAGGTTATCCCACGATCCACTAAATCCAGCGTTGACAGCATTATTTAGAATAAGGAAGAACTTGTCGTTAAAGCTCCAGTAGCCGCCAAGAGTTTGTGGTGTCGTTGTAGAGATCAATCTGTTGTCTACATAGTACGAAATTGAATCTGGCAACCAAGCCACAGCATATGTGTGATACCCAGCGCTGACATCTGCCCCAACGCCGAGTGCTGCAACCTTGTAAAAATGATTTGAGCAGCAGGTATTTACTAGATAACTTGTTGAATAATGCGTGGCAGAGGTAGTTGTAAAAGGATCATTACCGTGAATTTCGGTGATGTCCATTTCACCAGAAGTTGGCCAGCCCACTTGATTGATGTTGTCACCAAGCATCCAGAATGCAGGGTGGTTACCACTGCCAGCTGGCATCTTTATGCGAGCTTCTATAAATCCGTATTGAAAAGCGACTTTGCCATGGGTATCAAAACGACCACTTACAAATGCGCAATATGAGGTTAAGCATTTGCCTGCGTCAGAAGGTAAAGCACCAGAGATTCGATTTGTAGAAATAACTGCTGCGCCATCTGTGCTGCCATCAAGTTTGATTGCAGAAGGTGCGTAGTAAACAACCTCAGTATCAAAACAAGCACCTCCGCCAAAAGTTTCAGGGGTGCGGTGACAGTTTCTGGCTGTCCATTTCTTTTGGTCAATAGAAGAACTCGCTGATCCCACGAAGTCATCAGCCCACATCAGATTTCCAATTGTTAAACCAGCAACCTTTGGACGCTCTGCTTCAGCCTTTGCAGCCTTTGCAGCCTTTGCCTCTGCTTCTAACTTCGCCTTTAATTCGGCCGCAGCCTTCGCTTCAGCCTCAAGTTTTAATCGCAAATCTTCGGCCACTTTTTCAGCTGCTGCCTTTTCTGCAGCTATCTGAGCCCAGGTAGGACCTGCCAAAGGTGTTGGAGCAGGTGTAATTGCGGGCTTTAATTTCCACACAAGTTTCTTGTTTACATATGCACAAACATAATTTTTGCCAGCAACTGTTTGTGTGGTGCCAGACTTTTTACAAGTTGTGCCTGCAGTATTTTTTGGTGCAGCAAAAGATGTAGATGAAAACATAACTGCTGAGATCGCCACCACGACCAGTAGGGATTTACTTCTGGTGGTAACCATCATGAGGCTAGGTTACCTTTTCCTAAAGTATAGATTTACTAGAAAGACTTAAAAACAAATGTGGGCCCAGACGGGCTCGAACCGTCGACCCACGGATTAAAAGT
>Ga0114968_10001805_pt1 | contig 16516 bp, 14 predicted proteins | sample M_130807_EF_Meta_FD_87020 | JGI IMG/M metagenome (GOLD analysis project Ga0114968, IMG submission 87020) | Freshwater microbial communities from Lake Montjoie, Canada to study carbon cycling - M_130807_EF_MetaG | ecosystem: Environmental > Aquatic > Freshwater > Lake | place: Lake Montjoie...
CAGTACGATCGTTGAACTGCCACCCGAGTTATCGTTTGAAACAGGTGCGGCAATTGCCTGCGGAACCGGTACGGCCTGGGGGGCGTTAAAGCGCCTAGATTTAGCCGGTGATCAGACCATCGCTATTTTTGGGCAAGGCCCCGTTGGCTTGTCAGCCACGCAATTGGCCGCAGCAATGGGCGCACGCGTGATCGCCTTGGACGTGAGTCCTGAGCGTCTTGCTCGCGCAAAAGCCTTTGGTGCGAGCGAAGTGATTAATCCTCAAGGTACCGATGTTGTCGCGGCGATTCGCCAACTCACTCACGGCTTGGGCGCGCACGCCACGCTCGACGCCTCGTCTTCTTCAGACGCCAGAAAACAAGCCGTACAAAGCGTACGAACTTGGGGCAAGGCGTGTTTTGTGGGTGAAGGTGGAACGGTCTCGCTTGATGTCAGCCCCGACATGTTGCGCCGCCAGGTGACGCTGATCGGTTCTTGGACGTTCTCTACCAATGGTCAGGCAGACTGCGCGCGCTTCGTTGCCGATCGTAAGATCGACGTTGACGGTTTGTTTACGCATCGCTGGAAACTAAGCGAAGCCGAACAGGCTTATCAGTTGTTTGATAAGCAGAGCTCGGGTAAGGGCGTGTTCTTAATGTAATTCAGGTACGTCCTGCGCTGCATCGCGTGGCTCAGGGCATGACGCTAGTTGTCGAAACTGATGAATCGCTGAAGAGGTGTTCGTTTTGGCTGCGCCACGGCATCACCATAGGCTGGTCACGTGACGCGCCAAACAAATGAATAAAGGTACGGTTTGAAGATCACCAACATTCTTGAGAAATCAGTTCCGTTAAAGAGTAACGTTTCAAACTCGGTCATCAATTTTTCGACGCACACAGTATCGCTGGTCGCGCTGGTGACAGATCAGGTTCGTAATGGCAAACCAGTAATGGGCCTGTCGTTTAATTCGATCGGTCGTTATGCGCAAAGCGGCATCATTGCACAGCGTATGGCGCCCAGGCTGCTAGCAGCCAAGCCCGAGACCTTATTGCAAGATAACGGGCAACTCAGCGCAGAAAAAGTTCTTGCGTGTGCGATGCAGAATGAAAAGCCTGGCGGGCATGGCGATCGCGCGCATGCCGCTAGTGCGCTTGAATTAGCCGTTTGGGATTTGAATGCAAAGCTCAATGACGAGCCCGTCAGTGCGTTGATTTCACGCCACTTTGGTCGTACACATTACTCACCTAGGGTCTCTGTCTACGCTGCAGGTGGGTACTACTATCCTGGTGAGCAGGCTGGTCGACTCGAAAGCGAATTGAGCGGCTACCGTGATCTGGGCTTTGACCGTTTCAAAATGAAAATCGGCGGCGCCACGCTTGCTGAAGATATGGCGCGCATCGAACGCGCGTTGACGATTGCGGGTGCTGGTCAAAAACTTGCAGTGGATGCTAATGGCCGCTTTAGCCTAGAGCAAGCGATTGCTTATGGCGAGGCAATGCAAGGCTACGACTTGTTATGGTACGAAGAGGCGGGTGACCCACTCGATTTGGAATTGAACGCGTTGCTCGCCAAAGAATATAAAGGGGCGCTTGCAACGGGTGAAAATTTATTCTCACGCCAAGACGTCAAAAACCTCGCGCTGTTTGGTGGCGCGCGTCCTGCGCTTGATATCTTTCAGATGGATCCCGGTCTGTGTTACGGCGTGACTGAATACGCCCGCATGCTGACCGAATTAGAAAGCCGAGGCTTTGATCGGAAGTTCTGTTATCCCCACAGCGGTCAGCTGCTTGGTTTGCATGTGGTAGCTGGGCTTGGGCTGGGCGGCTGCGAAGTCTACCCAGGGGTTTTTCAACCCATGGGCGGTTTTGGTGACAGCACCAAGATTGAGCAGGGGGTTGTGAAAGTCTCAGAGGCTGCTGGCTTTGGTTTTGAAGAGAAAGCTAATTTGAGGGCCGAGTTTGCAGGGCTTTTCGGGTAAGAGCTGAGTCATTCAACAGCTCTTCGGTACCGATCTAAACTGAGATGAATCTGAGGTGACTGTGAATCTGAGGTGACTGTGAATGTGAGCTGAGGTGAACGGAGGTGAACGGAGGTGAGGTCAACTTCGCTGCGCTGCGGCAATCGTTGAACTGATGAATTTTGGGGTAAACACCTATCGATCCAAATGCTATTCCGGCGCATGATTGAATCCACTAGAAAATAAATAATTCGCTAGTGCAGTAGTGCGAGACAACAATCACAAAATCATAAATAAAGAACCGCTGTAAAAAAGGCTAGTTGCTGTTTGATTCAAAAAAACAATCATTTGCACGAGTCATCTTTTGATGGCTTGGGCGTTGACTCGTAGACCGATCATCAGGAGACATGCATGAAGTTTTACCGATTTTTATCTTTAGCAATGGCAACATTGTTTTTATCCACGGTCCTATTTTCGTCTGAGTCGCAAGCTCAAACAAAATTACGGATTCAATCTGGATTTCCTCCCTCAAGTTTGATTTACCTAAACTCTTTGTATTTTGCAAAGCAGGTAAACGCGATGTCTGGCGGACGCCTGATCGTCGAGATCCTGCCACCGGGCGCTGTCGTGCCTCCGTTTGAAATTCTGGATGCGGTGAGTCGTAAAGTTGTGGATGGTGGTCACACTGCCGCCGCCTATTGGGTAGGTAAAAATCGTGCAGCCGCCTTGTTTAGCCCTGCGCCCGGTGGTCCATTTGGTATGGATATGATGGATTATCTTGGCTGGATCCACGATGCGGGCGGTTTGCAGCTGTATGCCGATTTCTATCAAAAAGACTTGAAAGCAAACGTGGTGCCGATTCCTTTAACTTCGGTTGCGCAGCAGGCCTTAGGTTGGTTTAAGACACCGATCAATAGCTGGGCTGATTTGAAAGGAAAGAAATGCCGCCACACGGGTATCACCGCTGAGGTTTTCGGGCGTGCTGGTGTTGCAGCGGTTAACTTGCCAGGCGGCGAAATCATCCCTGCACTTGAGCGTGGTGTGATTGAGTGTGCCGAGTGGACAGGCCCAGCAGGCGATATCTCGATCGGCTTTCAAACTGTGTTGAAACACTTCTACGCACAGTCGACGCACGAGCCAGCAACGGTGCTAGAGATTCTGATCAATGCTGATATCTGGAAGGCCTTGCCTGCGGATCTCAAAGCCATTATTCATTCTGCCGCGATCGAAGCGACCATCAGATCTGAGATGGAAAGAAATCGCTTGAATTCTTCGGCAATGAAAGAAATGAAAGAGAAGTTTGGCGTGACCATTCATGAGACTCCACCAGATATTCTGTTGAAGACTCTGCAAGTGTGGGATGAGATTGCAAAAGAAGAATCGGCTAAAAATCCCGCTTTCAAACGGGTGTACGACGCCATCTATAAATATGCCTCAGAAGTTGTGCCTTCGCGTGTGATTAATTCTCCGTCTTATGAGTTCACGGCGAATTATTACTTTCCGCCTAAAAAGTAGTGAGTTGCAAAACTATTGACAGCACGACAACCTGCTTGTTGTGCTGTCAATTCCTTTTTTTAGAGTTCATTATTTCTTGATAGTCACCGGAGAAAACCCGTGAGCGATAACGTTCAGAGTGTGCTTGACGTAAGCCGATTAAGCCCTTTTTGGCAAGTTACCGTCCCCTTGATCCGCAAAATTGATCGCTTTACCCACTATACGGGCCAGTTGACGATGTTTTTGCTTGTGCCTCTGATTTTCAGTAGCGTCGCTGAAGTGATTTTGAGATATTTCTTTAAAGCACCCACCGCCTGGGCAGGTGATGTCACCTTCATGTCAAATGGGTCGTTCTTCATGTTGGGCTCAGCGTTTGCGCTTTTAAACGGTGCACATATCCGTACCGATATTTTGTGGGATAAGTTTTCAGTCTCGAAAAAAGGCTGGATCGATCTGATTACGTATGTTGTTCTATTTTTACCGGTCATGGGGTTACTGACGTCAATATCAATCGATGATGTCATCAAATCTTTTCAGATTAACGAGAAGTCGAATCTTGGCCTTTGGCAACCCATCATTTGGCCACTCAGAGCGGTCGTGCCAGTCGCCTTCGCGCTGCTGTTCATTCAAGGTATTTCTGAGCTTCTAAAGTCGCTCTGGGCCGTGAACACAGGCACTGAATTAGTGCGTAACGAAAAAATCGAAATCTAGCCAAATACCTTTCAGGATATCGTCATGTCTTTCAACGAAATACTTGGCTTGATCATGCTGTTTTGTATGGTCAGTGTCATCTTCATTGGGTTTTCAATCTCTTTCACGCTGCTCTTCATTGCCATCGTTTTTGGTGCAATTGGATTGGGTGTTGATCGCACGTTTTATCTGACCTATCTGCAAGTGTGGGGGTCGATGAAAGATGACATTGTGCCGGCCGTGCCGATGTTCATCTTTATGGGCTATATGTGTGAACAGGCAGGTCTGATGGACCGACTCTTCGCCACGTTTAGGCAACTGTTTGCGCCGTTACGCGGTTCGTTGTACTTGGCGGTGCTGTTAACAGCGACGCTTTTTGCGATGGCCACTGGGATTGTTGGCGCTGCCGTGAGCGTGCTAGGGATCATGGCGGGTGGCATGATGATGAGAGCCGGTTACGATGCGGAGATGTCTGCAGGCGCAATTGCTGCGGGCGGCACACTTGGAATCTTGATCCCCCCTAGCGTCATGTTGTTAGTGATGGGGCCGGTTCTTGGCGTGCCTGTGAATAAGCTGTACGCGGCCGCGTTTGGTCCAGGATTTTTATTGGCGGCTCTTTATATTGCTTACTGCTTGATTCGCAGTTTTTTTAATCCAAAGCTTGGTCCACCGCTGCCTAAAGAAGAGCGCATGGGTTACAACTTTAAATTGTTTAAAGAAGTAGTCGTTAGCATTTTGCCTTTGTTGCTGTTAATTGGCTCAACGCTAGGCACTATTTTGACGGGGTTGGCGACTGCAACTGAAGCTGCCGCGTGCGGTGCGCTGGGTTCGATGATTCTGTCTGCCTTGTACGGTAAGTTGACCTTGCCCGCGATTAAAGGGACTGCCCGCAGCACGCTTTTGACCTCTGCGATGGTATTGCTGCTGGTGATGGCCTCTAATATTTTCGGTGCGGTCTTTGTTCAGCTCGGCTCGGCCGGTTTAATCGAAACGATGTTAAATGATTTACCGCTGCCCGGCATGGGCAAGTTTATGCTGGTGATGTTAATTGTCTTTTTGTTGGGTTGGCCGTTTGAATGGCCCGTCATTATTTTGGTGTTTGTGCCGATATTTATCCCGGTGATCCAAAAGCTTGACGTTGGCTTATCGAAGGGCGAACTGATGTTGTGGTTTGGCGCGACTTTGGCGGTGAACTTGCAAACAGCATTTTTAAGTCCGCCTGTAGCAATGTCGGCCTACTACCTCAAAACTGTGATGCCGTCTTGGAACCTAGGGTTGATCTTCCGCGGTATGGCGCAGTTTATGGTGATTCAGGTCGTGGCGCTGGCGATGATTATCGGTTTTCCGACCATTTCGCTTTGGTTGCCCCGCATGCTGTATCAAAATTGAGCTAAATTGAATTGAGGTGAGTATGAGTTTCAAGATTTGTGTGTACGTCAACCCAATGAAGAGTGATGAATGAGCTTATTTGAAAGTTTGCGTTTAGATGGGCAAGTGGCACTTGTGACCGGAGCCGGCCGTGGAATTGGAGCGACCATTGCTCGCTATTTGGCTGAGGCGGGTGCCGAGGTGGTATTGCTGTCGCGTACGCTAAGCGAACTTCAAACGGTTGCGCAACAGATTACTGAGGCGGGTGGTCGGGCGTCGATTCGGCAATGTGATGTGATTGACGCAAAAGCGCTTAGAGCAATTATTGATGAGTTGCCACGTCTGGATATTTTGGTCAACAATGCGGGCACTAATATTCCAGAGCCAATGATCGAAGTATCAGATGAACATCTTGATCATTTACTCAATTTGAATATTCGTTCGTGTTTCATCGCCGCGCAAGCGGCGGTTAAAAAGATGTTGCAGGATCCCGATCGCGCCAAGAAAGGTGGATCAGTGATTCACATTTCTTCACAGATGGGGCATATTGGCTCACCGAACCGAACCGTCTATTGCACAACAAAACATGCGATTGAAGGTTTAACGAAGGCGATGGCGATTGAGCTTGCTGAGCATAATATTCGAGTCAATAGTGTGGCCCCGACGTTTGTGGATACCCCCTTGGTGCGGCAGGTAGTAAACACCGATGAGAAGCGTGCCTTTTTATTTTCTAAGATTCCGCTAGGTCATCTGGCTGAGACTGAAGATATCGCGGCAGCCGTATCCTATTTGGCGTCTCCTGCTGCCCGGATGGTGACAGGGACTTGCCTCAAAGTGGATGGTGGTTGGACAGCACAGTAGGTTGACGGATCGTAGACATGGCAGACGTAGAGCGGTTTGATTTTATTATCGTGGGTGCAGGCTCGGCTGGTTGCGTATTGGCAAATCGCTTGTCGAAAGACCCAAGTACTAGAGTCTTATTACTCGAGGCTGGCCCTGAAGATCGCAACCCGTGGTTAAAGATTCCGGCGGGCGTGGCCCGTGTGGTGACAGACCCCATCGTCTCGTGGGGTTATCAGTCTGAACCAGAACCCGGTTTAAATAATCGTCAGATTATTTGGCCTCGCGGCAAAACACTCGGTGGTAGCAGTTCAATTAACGGGCACGTGTATATGCGCGGCACGCCTGCCGACTACGATGGTTGGCGTGATGCAGGCAATACCGGCTGGGGCTGGAGCGATGTCCTGCCCCATTTTAAAAGTACTGAAAAGCATTTTCTAGGCGAAACGCAGTTGCACGGCGCCACGGGTGAGTTGGTTGTGTCGCCCTTACAAGAGCCTCATGCGGCTTCGTCAGCGTTTGTACAAGCCGCCATCAATGCTGGCGTACCTCACAATCTAGATTTCAATGGTGCCATACAAGAGGGCGTGGGCTTTGTGCAGCTCATGATTGATCGTGGGGTACGTGCCTCGACCGCACGCGTGTTTTTAAAACCAGCCCGCGAGCGAGCAAATTTAAAAGTACAAGTGCAAGCGATGACTGAGAGAATTCTCTTTCAGGATAAGCAAGCGATTGGCGTTCAATATTCAGTGAATGGCGTGCGTCACACTGCCCATGCCAAAGAAATCATTTTAAGCGCTGGCGTCATTAATTCTCCTCAGTTGTTAATGCTATCGGGGGTAGGTGACGCGAAGAACTTACAAGCGCTTGGAATCCCTGTGGTTCACGATTTGCCTGGTGTAGGGATGAATCTGCAGGATCACGTTTACGTGCACTACTTGGCGAGTGTTGATCCTGAGTATTCGATTAATAAAAAAATCGCGAGCCCGATCAGAATGATTCCAGACGTGCTGAGGTATTTATTCACACGCCGTGGCTTGTTGAATTCAGCGGCGGCGCAGGTTGCTCTGTTTGCCCGCTCGGGTGCAAACAATGACAAGGTTGATCTGCAAATACAAATGCGGCCGTTCAGCATGTATTCGTCGGCCGGCATGTTTAAAGCCGATCCAGCCCCAGCCGTGACAGCGTCTTGCGGGGTGTTACAACCTTTTTCTGTTGGTTCGCTCTCCTTGCGCTCTGCAAACCCCTATGATGCGCCGCGCATGCAGGCAAACTATTTGACCGACCCGCGCGATGTCGCTCCCTTGTTAGTGGGCTTGCGTTTAATCCGAAAGATTTTTTCACAAAGCCCTTTTGCGCAACACAATCGAGGCGAACTGATGCCGGGTTCGCAACACGTCTCTGATGAGCAGTTAATTGACTATATTCGTGCGCAGGCTCAATCGATGTATCACCCAGTTGGGACCTGCAAGATGGGCGTAGACGCTCAAGCGGTGGTCGACCCTCATTTGCGGGTAAGAGGTATCGGGGGCTTAAGAGTGGTTGACGCAGCGATCATGCCAAAGGTCACTTCAGGCAATACGAATGCACCTGTGATTATGATCGCTGAAAAGGCCTCTCAGTTGATTTTGTCTGGTGTGTAGGCTTTAAAAATCATCACTATTTTGTAGTCATGGCAATGCAATTGTTTGAAATAAGCGTTGCCAAGAGCTTGCCCTGTGCAGCGCGAGAATCGACCGTTTCAAGTCACTGAGGCTTTACAATCAAAACGACTTCGACACAATTCTCTTCATAAGCTAAAAATGCACACGCTTAAAGATCATGTACTCGCCTTACACCCCCAAGCCAGTCAATTATTCGATGACTTGCGTGCTGGCAGCGTTGATGCCGTTAATCGAGGTGTGACGCGTGACACCTACGGGCAGGGCGAGCAGTTTGCTCATGATTTAGTTGAAAAACACGCGTTGAAACTCGGCCTAGAAATCCGGCACGATCATATGCGTAATACCTATATGGTCTGGCCCGGCCATGATCGTCAGGCACCAGCGATCGTGATGGGTTCGCATCTTGATTCAGTGCTGGGTGGCGGTAATTACGACGGTGCGGCCGGGGTCATGGCAGGCTTGATTGCTGTACAAGCGATGCAGCGGGCCGGGCTGAAACTCAACTGCGATGTTGTGGTGATGGGCATCCGAGCCGAAGAAAGTATTTGGTTTCAGGTGTCATATGTGGGTAGTCGTGGCGCCCTAGGAACTTTGCCAGCAAGCGCCTTACAGCAGCGGCGTATCGATACCGGCCGCACACTTGAACAACACATGCGCGAGGCGGGCGCAGAGCCCGAGGCTGTCGCGAAAGGTGTTGCGTACCTCAGCCCAAAAAACGTAAAAGCGTTTTTAGAGTTGCATATCGAACAGGCGCCTAGCCTTGCCTTAACGGGTTATGCACTGGCGATTGGCACCGGCGTACCTGGCCACTTTAGATATCCGCGAGTGAAGATCACTGGTGAGTACGGCCACGTTGGGCTTGGCCGGCGTTTTCGGCACGATGCGGGTGTGGCCGCCGCAGAGGTGTCCGTTGCGCTTGATGCGTTATGGCAGCAGTGGGAAAGCGCGGGGCGTTTGATGGCCTGTACCTTCGGTGAGTTTCACACAAATTCTGCGCGTCACGGCACGACAATCGTGCCCGGCGAGTTTCAATTTAGTTTAGATGTTAGAGCCTACGAAGATGCCGATGTGGCAGAGCTCGAGCAGGCCTTTATGGCTATTGTTCGCCAAATAGAAAAAAAACGTGGCGTCACCTTTGATTTTGGTCTGCGTGCCTCGGCAAAAGTCGCGAAAGCAGACGGCGTCATCACTCAACAACTACGCGACTGTGCCGTACGTTTAGACATGCATGTGTGCGATTTGCCCAGTCCCGCTTCACACGATTCTGCAGCATTTTGTGCTGCAGGTATACCTTTTGGCTTTGTATTTATTCGCAATCCAAATGGCAGTCACCATCCCGATGAAGAGATGTCGATTGATGATTTTTTACAAGGCACTGCTGTGCTGACTGAATGGTTAGCCGTGTATGGTGGTGCTAATTCTTCAATTTGTAGCCAGTCTTAAATATCCAGGCAATGACCGCCACGCAGATTGTCAAAAATGTCAGCGTCATCGCAACGCTCAGACCTAAGCTGACATCTCCGACATCATAAAAACTCCAGCGAAAACCACTAATCAGGTAGACAACCGGGTTGAGTAACGCGACGTTTTGCCAAAAGGGTGGCAATAACTCAAGCGAGTAAAAGCTGCCGCCTAAAAATGTGAGTGGTGTGATGATCAGCAATGGTACGACCTGCAGCTTTTCAAAACTATCGGCCCAAATGCCAATAATGAAACCCAGTAAACTGAAGGTGATAGAGGTAAAGACTAAAAAAAATAGCATCCAGATTGGATGCGCAATTTGCAGGGGTACAAACAAAGTTGCAGTCGCCAAAATGATCAAGCCCAGCATAATTGACTTTGCGGTCGCGGCACCCACATAACTCAAGACAATTTCGACGTGCGAGATTGGGGCAGAGAGTAACTCGTAGATGGTGCCCGTAAATTTCGGAAAATAGATGCCGAATGAGGCGTTAGAAATACTTTGAGTGAGTAATGACAGCATGATCAAGCCAGGTACGATGAAGGCACCGTAGCTCACCCCGTCAATGTCGGTCATGCGCGAGCCGATCGCTGCTCCAAACACCACAAAGTACAAGCAGGTTGAAATGACAGGCGCGATCACGCTTTGCATCAAGGTACGCCGCGTTCTAGATATTTCAAAATTGAAAATGGCTTTGATCGCGTGGATATTCAATTGCATAAAAAGTCGCTTTTTTGAAATTCATTGGCTTGCTCAGACAGCACGGTCGCAGCCACAGTCGTCTCTAAGGGCCTGAGCGGTCGCGCTTGGGATCGTTGATCGACAGGCGAGAGTGGTGGCATGCCGAAGTGATGATTATCTTGCACCATCATTCGTCTTTGTGACTCGTGAGGCTCACGAAAATATCCTCAAGTGAGCTTTCGTTCGTATGCAAGTCTTTGAAATGGATATTTGCTTGATTCAGTCGCGACAGTAACTCTGTGATCCCAAATTCGTCACTGGTGACGTCGTAGGTGTAAATGAGCTCATGTCCCTCGCCTGCGATGAATAAGTCGAAGTGGCTGAGTGTGGCGGGGATTGCGTTCAGTGGGCTCGTCAGTTGCAATACCAACTCTTTTTTACCGAGTTTTTTCATTAACTGGCTAGTCTCTTCAACCAAAAGAATCTCGCCTTTGGTGATGATGCCAATACGATCGGCCATTTCTTCGGCCTCTTCAATATAGTGTGTCGTCAAAATGATCGTGACGCCCGTTTGTTTCAAGGCCTTCACGAGTTGCCACATGTCGCGCCTTAAACTCACGTCAACGCCCGCAGTGGGTTCATCCAGAAATAACACCTGAGGCTCATGCGAAAGTGCTTTCGCGATCATGACCCGACGCTTCATCCCGCCTGATAATCGAATAATCTTGCTATCTTTTTTATCCCAAAGCGATAAATCTTTGAGGACTTTTTCGATCCAAGCGGGGTTGGCAGGTTTGCCGAACAGACCACGGCTAAAGCTGACCGTGTTCCAGACTGTTTCAAACATATCTGTCGAAATCTCTTGAGGCACAAGGCCTACGCGGGCTCGGGCTTCTCGGTATTGCTTGATATGGTCAAAACCATCAATCGTGACTGTGCCCGTGCTGGGCGTGACGATGCCACAGATCAAGCTGATTAAGGTGGTTTTGCCTGCGCCGTTTGGGCCCAGCAAGGCAAAGATCTCGCCTTGTCTGACTTCAAGATTGATATTTGTTAAGGCGCTAAAACCTGTCGCATAAGTCTTTGAAACGTTCGAAATTTTGATCATGGTTAGCGCCCCAGGCGCCCCCCGGCTTGCGCCAGATAAAACCACTCTTGACCAGGTTGCGACTTGCTATTTGGAAACACAATAAAGCAGTCTTGTTCGGCACGCAGTTCTGTACCGTCGGCTCGCGTGCCGATCAGGCTGTTCTTCGCGATCGGATCAAAGCTTTTCCAGACCTGTGAAAACTGATCGTCTGCGTGAAAGCGATCAAACACATCGTAGAGCCCCAGTACTTCAAAGTCGGTTGCTGGTTTGGGTGCAGCGCCCTGGATTAAGCCAACCTGTATTAAGGTGTTCAACACTGCCTGATAGGCGATCTCACGGCCACCAATGTCGTCATGCTGTCCGCATTCAAGGGTGATCGCCCAGCCGCCTTTTGAGCGCATATATTCGGTCGTGCCTACGCCGTAAGCTGTGTCGATATCCACCGAGTCTGCAGTGAAACGACCCGCCTGAACCTCGAGTGCGCGCCGCTTGATACCCTTGGCATAGGTATCGAGCCAACCGTACACGAAGCGATTGCAACCTAAGCGTTGCACCAAAGCCTCTTCAGTGCTGGCTTGTGAAAAGGCCTCAAGTGGCCCGGTATTGTTAGTCGGGCCAAACAAGGCAAAGGCACGGTCGCCGCTTTGAAATGAATGCAAATCTAACAAGCCATCATGCTCGGCTAGCAAAGGGCACAGCCAGTTGGCAAGATGATCTTCGTATTCTTGAGGGGTTTCGACAGGCGCCAAGCGTCGATTTAGATTACGGTCACCGGCACGGCGTTGTAAGCGATAAGCTTTGGGATTGGTGACGGGTACTAAGGTTAAAAAACCGCGTAGCAGCTTAATTTCGCCAGTTTCAATTTGTTGCGCCAGACGCTTAAGCGCAAACGTACCGCAGGTTTCGTTGCCATGTACGGCTGCCGTCACGATTAAGCGCGGGCCTGGTAATAGGGATCTAAACCTGAGAGTATGAAAAGGGAGCTCTTCCTGCAAAGGGATTTGTTCAGGCAAAGAGGTGAGGGCTTTAGAAGGTAGAGACATAATGTTATTTGGTGTTGGGTTTTTGCTTGAGTAAGGGCGACATAAAATCTTTGTACGAGAGTTCGCCTGAAATGACAACATCAATCACTGAAGGTATTTTGAGCGTTAGGCATTCTTTTAAGGCGCTAGCAAACTCTTCTGGTGTCGATACCTTTATGCCGTGACAGCCCATGCTTTGCGCAATCGCAGCATGATTGAAATCATGAAACTGAGCACCAAAAGGACCGCGGATGTGTGTTGACCAGCCTAACATGCGGTTGTTAAAGATCACTGTAATAATTGGGATGTCGTGTTCGATCGCGGTCATCAAGCCGTTCATAGTCATTGAAAAACCGCCATCACCGCATACGGCGATGACTGGTATCTTTGGATGAATTAACTTGACAGCCAAGGCCGAAGGGATCGCGTAGCCCATGGGGCCGCCACCGGCTGCTTGCAAAAATCCGCCCGCACGTTTTGTTTGATAGCAATGCATCATAAAGATACGATTTTCGCCGGCATCACACGTGACGATCGCATCCTCGGGTAAGGCGCGCATCATTTCGGCGATCACGCGTTGAGGCACCATCGGTAACGATGCGTCTTTGTAGGCCTTGTCATTGAAGTAGCCTAGCTTTTTACGTAATGCCGCAACCCGCGCTGCGCCTTTTGCGTCGATGTTAGTTTTGTTCTTTTTAACAACGGCTTGGAGTCTGCTCAGGACGACTCCCGCGTCTCCGAGTAAGACATGCTCGACGGGAAAAGTCCAAGACGCATTGCGTGTTTCGATATCAATTTGAATAAACGTTTGCTTAACCGGATTCAGTAAAGAGGTGTGCTCATTGATCGTGTCACCCGCGGTGAGTTTTGAGCCAACCACGATGACGAGATCGGCTGCGGATACACACGCGTTTGCTGCAGGGGTGCCATAGGTGCCGTACACGCCGAGAGCGAGCGGATGCGTTTCAGCAAAGACGCCTTTGCCTGAGGGTGAAGTCACGACCGGAATATTCAACGCCTGCGCGAAGGCTTGCAGTTGCTCGTAAGCTTGTGCGATGCGCACGCCGTTGCCAGCGATGATGACCGGGCGTTTCGCTTGCGCGAGTGCTGTTGTGGCGGCCGCGATGCGTGGTTCATCGACGGCAGTTGAGCGCTCAATCAGATAAGGCTGGGTCGCATAGAGGTTTGGTTTGCTCTCTTGCGGGACGAGGCCGCTAAACGACGACACGCTAAACAGCACGGCGACGGGGCCCGGTTGGCCTGCGGTCGCGTGTTTAATCGCGAGTTGGGTCGCGTGTACCGCGGCGGCGGGGTGATGGGCCTCGAGAACTTGTTTGGTCACACCACCAAAGCTTTGGCGTGCGTCCCAACCACCGTAATCCCCTGTGCCAGTCTGGTAGGGGCCATGTAACGACAACTCAGGCGAGTCGCTAAAGTCAGTGAGTAAAAGCATGGGTGAACTAGAGAGGTGCGCTTCAATCGTGCCTAGTAAGCCATTGCCTAAGACCCAAGGCCCCTGACCGACTAAGACGCCAGGCTTGCGGGTTAAACGCCCATAAATCTCAGCCATGGCGCTACCTAAAGACTCTTCTCTGACCAGCACTGTTCGAATGGTTTTCTGAAAGTCGCCTAAGGCAGCCCAAATATGGCCAGAATGCCCACCCGCGATCCCAAAGACCAGATCAATGCCTGCATCCTCTAAGACTTGCACAATGCCATGTGCAGCAGAGACTTCTTTTTTGAATAGTTTTTTGACTGTCATGTGGTCTCCGCTATCATTGTGTGTATGGACTAGGACTGCCGTTGCTGAATTGACGTACAGTACCATTTCGGGGTCAGTGGCACCTGCCAGACCCCTCATTTTGATTAAATTAATGTCTCAGGCTATTTTCTTTAAAAAATGAAAAAAAATCCAACCAAAATTGCCTTGGTGACGGGTGCCGCACGTGGCATTGGCCGTGCAGTTGCGCAAGAGTTTTTGACGGCAGGCTATCGGGTCGTGGGGGTTGACCTGCGTGCGTTTTCAGCGCCCACCGACGAGCCAGACTACGATCCGGCAAATTTTTGGGCACGAAAGCTCGATGTGACGGATCAAGCTGCGATTGCTCAACTGCAGGCCGAGATTGTTGCCAAATGGGGGCATGTCTCAGTACTGGTGAACAACGCCGCGATTTCGCCCAAGCAGCCCGATGGGTATTCGGCAAAATTATTAAATATTACGAACCAAGAGTGGGCCTTGGTACTTGCGGTGAATCTGACCGCTGTTTTGCATATGTCTCAGGCTTTTTTGCCAGGCATGCAAGCGCAGCGGTGGGGTCGTGTCATTAATCTGAGTTCGCTGGCAGGCCGCACCAAATCAATTAGTGCTGGCGCCAGTTACATGACCTCGAAGGCTGGTGTGCTGGGCTTGACCCGCGCGATTGCTGCCGAGATGGGGCCTTATGGCATTACGGCAAATTCGATCGCGCCCGGGCGGATCGTGACCGAAATGTCGATGACTGCGGGTGAAGAAGCAAACCGTAAGATTGCTGAGCAATTGCCTGTTAGACGGCTAGGAACAGTGAAGGAAATTGCTGAGACCGTTCTGTATTTGGCCTCGGATGGCGCGGGTTATTTAAACGGTGCTGTGATAGATGTGAATGGCGGGCATTTCATGCCTTAGGGCAGCATTTACAGTTCATAAAAAAGGGATGACAAATGTTCAACGTAAAAGATAAGAGCAGACTCGGAGCGGTCTTGGCGTTCTTGACCAGCTTGCTGCTGACACCAGTAGTGTTGGCTCAGCCAGCGACCTTTCCGGATAAAACGTTAAATATGGTGGTGAATTTTGGTTCAGGTGGTGTGACCGACCTGATGAGTCGTGAGCTTGCGCGCGGTATGGAGGCTGACCTCGGCACCTCGATCGTGGTGTTTAATCGGCCAGGCGCGCTCGGTACCCTGGGCCCTGGTTATGTCGCCAAGCAGGCCGCCGATGGCTATACCTTGGCCGTCGTGTCAGCCTCAGTGATTACGCTGACGCCTCACCTGATGGACGTTCCTTTCGGCCTGGATGATTTAACCTTTGTTGCAGGTTACGGAAAAAATCGTTTCGGTTTGGTTGTGAAATCCGACTCACCCTATCAGACCATTGATGACTTATTGAATGCGGCACGAGGCGATAAGTCTTTGTTTTTTGGCTCGCCCTCTACCAGTAATAGTGTGGTGATCTTTGATTTGGGTAGTAAATCTAAAAGTAAATTCGAGTTGATCTCCTATAAATCTGGTCCTGATACGACGATGGGTTTATTGACAGGGCAAGTGGCAGTGATTGCACCGAACCCACCCGATGTCATGAGCCATCTTAAGGCGGGGACGTTGCGTTTGTTAGCCTCAGCAAGCCCTGCGCGTTGGCCAGAGTTTCCAAATGTACCAACCTTGAAAGAGTCTGGCCATGACGTGGCGCTTGAGGCTTGGGTGGGGATTGCTGTGCCCAAGGCAACACCCAGTGCCGTGGTGGCGCGTTTAGAAAAAAGTATTCAAGTGGCAATGAGTCAGCCGGCCATCGCAGCCTCTTTTTTAAAGATTGGTGCTGATCCTGCTTTTATGGATGGTAAGACGTATACCGAGTTTTTGATCAAAGAGCGTGAAGTCATGGGACGCTTGGTGAAAGAGTCTGGAATTGCGCGTATTCAATGATGGGTATTCACTGAAAGCGATTTTTTTAACCTAAAGCAATTCGTTCGCGACTTCAAATGAATGTAGGTGCAGCATATGCCATTGTCTTATACACAAAATCTTGAGGATTACCATCTTGCGCTAGCCTTTGCGGGCCAAGAGCGTGGTTTTTACATCGATATCGGTGCTGGCCATCCGGTTGCGGATAATGTTTCACTTTGGTTTTACGAGCGTGGCTGGAACGGTATCGTTGCTGAGCCGATCCCTGAGTTGGCGGCTTTGTATAAAAAGATTCGACCGCGCGATACGCTTTATCAAGGCTTGGTTGGGCGCGAGGTAGGCGAGGTCGATTTTTTTCATGTCAACCGCCTACATGGCTTTTCAACCACCATCGAACTGCATGCGGATGTTGCCAAAGAGTTTGGTGCAGACTATCAGCGCTTGTCGTTACCAATGCTGACGTTGGCAAAGCTCTGTGAGCAACATCACGTTCAGAATATTGATTTTTTAAAGATTGACGTAGAAGGCGCTGAAAGCGATGTTTTAGCAGGCAATGACTTTAATCGTTATCGGCCTAAAGTGATCGTGGCTGAGGCGGTGACCCCAGGCAAGGGC
>Ga0114968_10001808_pt1 | contig 16510 bp, 11 predicted proteins | sample M_130807_EF_Meta_FD_87020 | JGI IMG/M metagenome (GOLD analysis project Ga0114968, IMG submission 87020) | Freshwater microbial communities from Lake Montjoie, Canada to study carbon cycling - M_130807_EF_MetaG | ecosystem: Environmental > Aquatic > Freshwater > Lake | place: Lake Montjoie...
ATTGCGGATATAGATGTTTTTGTTAATACTTGGGATGTCTCTCGCTTATTTAAGATTAATGAATCGAATAGTATCCATGAACCAATTGAAATAGACTTTCAAAATTTTTCTGAAAACGGAAAGGGATTACCCTGCTTAAAAGTTCCAAACATCGATGAAATGTATGAATGCTATTTGGGAATTGTGCCAGGAGAGGTTTTAGCAAAATTGTATAAGGAATTTTCCAATGAACTTCTCGAAAGTAATGTACGCGCTTTCCTCGGTCAAGCAGGAAAATTTAATAAAGGTGTTAAAGACACTATTCGGGAAAAGCCCCACATGTTTTTACCATACAACAACGGAATAACAGCTACTGCCGAAAGGGTAGAAACCAAATTGGTTGACAACAAATTGGTGATAATTAAATTATACGATTTTCAAATTGTAAATGGAGGCCAAACAACCGCTTCGCTTTATCACACTCAAAAGAAATTTAAGGATACTGACTTGAGCAAAATTTTTGTTCAAATGAAGTTAACTGTTATTAAGGATAAGGATCAAAAAAACGTCGAGGTTCCCAACATCGCACGATTTGCCAATAGTCAAAATAAAGTTACTGAGTTAGATTTGTCCTCAAACAACCCCTATTTTATTCAAATTGAAAATTTGTCGAGGAAAAAATATGTTAATAATCCGGAAAACAAAAATCAATCTAGGTTGTGGTTTTTTGAGCGGACAAATGGACAATATAGGGAAACCCTAAATAAAAAGTCATTAAAAGAACAAAAGGAATTTAAAGAACAAAATCCATCAAATCTTAAGTTTGTAAAATCGGACGTTGCAAAATTTATCAATGGATGGGAACTTGAACCTCATATCATTTCACAAGGTTCGCAGAAAAACTTTATTCATTACACGAAAAAAATCACTGAATTAGTAAATAAAAATAAACTTCCCGGGGAAAATTTTTACCGAAAACTTATTGCAAACGCAATATTGTTTAAAGCAATAGACCACTTATTTGGAAGAAAGGGAGTAAATGCAATTGGAGATACAAATTTGAAAGCGCTGACAGTTGCCTACACCATTTCCTATTTTCATTATTTGACCAATAATAGGCTTGATCTGTGGGAGATTTATGAGAAACAGAAAATTGACGATTTGTTGAGTAGCAAATTGGCAAAATTGTTAGGATTCGTTTATAACCATATTGTACTATCTGCAAGTGGAAGTTTGATTTCCGAATATGCAAAACGTGCAACATCTTGGGAAAAGCTCAAGAATTCAACTTATTCTGAAGATTTGATTTCAATTGTAGAAAGTTATTTGGTTTCGCCCGAAGAAAAGATTCAAAGAGAATCTGAAAAGGAAATTGATGTAAATGGTATAGAAGATTCTGTGTATTTAGTCAGTGAGATTAGAAAAATTGGAGTAAAATTTTGGGATGGATTTCGACTTTACATTGATGTAAATAAACCTCAAGACTTTGATTGGTCAATTGCTTTTGATTTGGTAAGTAGTCTTAAGAAAAACAAGAATTTAACTACTAGAGAGGTGAATTTTGGGAAAATGACTTTAGACCATATTCAAAAAAATCCGCATCTAATTGAAGAGATAAAAGCACTATCCAAGCTAGATGAGACTGATGTTGTTGAGGTTAAATTCATCTATGACAAACTCCTTCTTTTGTCAAAAGAGGATTGGAAACGAATTATTGACTTAGCAAATCAGACAAAAATTTTTGATCCTATTGAACTTCTGAATGTAAAATCAGTATTTACATCGCTATTCAAAAAAGAAAAAATAAAAGAACAGGCTATAATTAAGGCCTACGAATCAATTAAAAAATTAAAAAAATTTGGTATTAACATTTAGTTCATTTCCTTTTCCAGATTAAATAATTTTTTCTGATCCTATCATATATCTATGAATAAAACTATAATCCTTTCTTCTGGAGTGAGTATTGCCATTTATGAGCAAATGGTAAAGGACAAAAACAAGGTCGGTATCTCAGATTTTGTATTCAAAAGGTTGAGCGAAAGATACCTTATCCCTTTAGAAAAGGTTCCTTTAAAGTTTAAAAACGGGTTTTCAATTATGGCAAATGCCTGTTTGCTAATTGAAACGTATGAAAGTTTTAGGCAGGGGTGGGATAATACATCTTCCAATGATAGACGACCTTTTGAATCTTTTTTTAATAGGGAAGAAAGATTTATGGACTTCAAAAATGAATATTCAAAAGATTTCTATGTAAATGTTCGATGCGCCATTCTCCATCAAGGTGAGACCAAAAAGGGATGGCTAATTACAAGGGAGACAGGTACTCCAATTTTTAACAAAAATGTAAAAACTATAAATGCAACTAAGTTTTTGAAAGCGCTTAGAAAATCATTAGAAGCATATCGAGATTTATTAATAACAGCTGATTGGGATGATGATGTTTGGGTTAATTGTCGAAAGAAAATCTCCTATATAATTGAAAATTGTAATTGACTGTAGTTGTTTACTTTGCCTATGGATCCAATATGGATTTCAAGAGATTAGAAGAAAGGGGAATTTCTTTTGAATTTATAGGTGTGGGAATCCTCGAAAACTATGAGCTCAAGTTTAACAAGATTGCAAAAAATAAATCTGGTATTGGGTATGCAAATGTGGTATACAAGCAGGGAAGCAAAGTTGAAGGGCTTTTATTTTTTATTGATAACATCCAAATCCTTGATAGATACGAGGGTTTTCCTGAGCATTACTTAAAGGAGACTCTTTCAATTTATCATTTGAATAAATCTATTGAAGCCACTGTTTATGTTTCAGCGTCTGATAAGATTGGTCCGAATCTTATGCCAGAAAAGGCCTACTTGAATCGATTATTGGCAGCAAAGGAGTATTTATCCCAGGAGTACTTTGATTTTTTAGAATCTACCAAGACTATTGATTAAGCTGGACTCTTGAGTTAGTTCTAACGTGAGAACTTTGAATCAAAGGTTAATCTTGATTTTCTTCCTCAATTTTTCTTGTGTATAGAATTAGTTCTACCTCATCGAATACTTTACTAGAGTTAAATTCATCGAGATAAAATGTACCATCCTCAAGGACTTGGATGTAATGGCCACCTTCATACTGTACTATGTCCCAACAATCATCTAATAAGACCTCATTTGGTCTTTTTTCTAAGAAAGAGTTCCTTGGTATAAACCTTCCTGTATCTATAAATTCATTCAAGTCTTTCATATTCTGATTTCAGTTTTTCAAATTCAAATTACACTTTTTCAGTTAATTCTATGAAGTTGATGAGAATCAATTTCAAATTTGGGTTTTATTTCTAGGCTAATTTTATAATTTATTTTTTTTCTCTCCCCAATCCAGCCTTACCTTAAACTTGGGATCTTGCTTTTGGATGTCTTCCGCGCTTGCCCAGGGACGGCGGTTTAGGCTTGCTCCATACAAGCACGGCAGATGATCGCTCGGGTGTAGCCGAGTAGAGGAATGGGCAGATTGTGTTGGTAGAAAGTACCAGCATCCAGGATACGGACTACGGTTCCTGCTACACCATCAAGGAGTACGAGAGCAAGAAGACCGAGGATGCCGAGGGATGGAAGCACCAGTCCATTGTGCTCAAGCCCCTAAGCACTGCTGTGGGCTATGCCCCGATCGTTTTGGAAGCCAATGAGCTGAAGGAATTTCGGGTGATTGGGGTGTTTGAAAGAGCGCTATGATTGTACGAAGTACCAAGTACAATGTACAAAGTACTGCGAATTCAGGTCCTAATTGAATTCCCTACTTCGTACTTGGTACCTGGTACTTGGTACAGTTCCCATTCGACATTCTTCGATCGGCGTTGGGCATTCGATATTAAAAAAAAGTATCTAGTAGTTAGTATCAAGTAGCAAGATGTTGTACCTGCCTCCCGCAGGCAGGCGAAGTACGAATTACCCACCTCGGCCTGCCTACCGCAGGCAGGCAAGTACAAAGTATCTTAAGAATTAGAATCCTGCTCCATACTTGGTACTTAGTACTTCGTACTTGGTACAATTTTTTTTGCACAGCAAAAATCCTTAAATCTGCACAATAAAAACTCTTAAATTTGCACAACAAAAATTTTAATGTAGATTTAAACAACCAAATGACAGTTTTATGCCGTATTTAAAAAGGTTGGTTGAAGACGATTTGCAAGAAAAACTTGCCGCCTCAGGAGCAGTGCTGATCAAGGGGCCAAAGTCTTGTGGAAAAACGGAAACGGCAACACAATACGCAAAAAGCGTCTTGAGTATGGATCGTGACCCACAAGTTCCGGTCATTATGGCAACCAATCCACAATTGTTGTTGAGAGGAGAAACTCCTCGATTGCTAGATGAATGGCAAGAGCAGCCAGAAATATGGAATTATGTACGGCATGAAGTCGATTACCGTAAATTAAAAGGTCAGTTTATCCTTACTGGATCAGCCAATCCGCCTGAAAATGTGAAGCTGCATAGTGGCGCCGGTCGATTTACGGTGATCCAAATGGACACCCTATCTTGGCAAGAATTAGGTTATTCAAGTGGTACTGTGAAGCTATCGGATTTACTTCTTGGCAATTTGGATGAGTATTATGCTCCTGAAATTTCCTTAGATACACTAATTGAAAGAATATGCATTGGAGGGTGGCCGATTTTGATTCATGAGCGTATAAAAAACGCTTTGAAATTAAATAGTGGCTATGTGGATTTACTTTGTGAGGTAGATATGAGTCAAGTTTCGGGAGTTAAGCGAGATCCCTATAAAGTAAGGAGCCTATTGCGTTCAATTTCTAGGAATATAGCCACCTTGGTAGATAACAAGACCTTAGAAAAAGATGTAAAAATCAATGAAGTCCATGATCTATCCAGAAATACACTGGCTGATTACTTAGGAGCTTTGTCCAAATTGATGATTCTGTACGAGCAACCCGCTTTTAATCCACATATTCGCTCGGCAGCATCTTTGCGTAAATCAACTAAAAAGCACCTTTGTGACCCGTCCTTGGCTGTTGCAGCTTTGGGTTTGGACAAGGAAGCATTGCTGAAAGATTTAAAGTACACAGGTTTCCTATTTGAGTCATTGGCAATTCATGAATTGAATGTCTATGCAAAGGCAAATGACGCCACTGTCTATCATTATAATGATTCGTACGGAAATGAAGTGGATGCCATCGTGCAGAAGCGGAATGGTGATTTTGCTGCTTTTGAAATAAAATTAGGGGTAGGGTATATCGATGAAGCAGCAGAAAATCTAAAAAAATTCTCAGCCAATATTGATACTTCAAAAATGGAAGCTCCAAAATCACTAAACATAATTACTGGTACAGGAATGAGCTATCGTCGCGCTGATGGTATTCATGTAATTTCCTTGGCTTCCTTGGGGAAATAACGTCGTCGAGAGGTATAAAAGCAGCTAGTAGTTAGTATCAAGTAGCAAGTAGTAAGTATCAAGACGCTTGAGAACCGAGAGGCGAGAGTCAAGAGATTAGACTTGTACCAGGTACCAAGTACCCACCTCGGCCTACCTACCGTAGGCAGGCGGGCAGGCAAAGTATCAAGTACTGCGAATTTAGGTCCTAATTGAATTCCCTACTTCGTACTTGGTACTTGGTACATTGTACAATTTTCTACTTCTCTCCCCAATCCAGCCTTACCCTAAACTTGGGGTCTTGCTTTTGGATGTCTTCTTCGCTTGCCCAGGGACGGCGGTAGTAGGCTTGCTCCACACAAGCGCGGTAGATGATCGCTCGGGTGTAGCCAAGTAAAGGAACAGGCCCCGCAATTCTGCGGGGTACTCGATTTCAATCGTTAATTTTCCTTTTAGAAGTGCCATAGCATTAGTTAATTGAGTTGGTAATGGGTAAGTTGACTGATCGGGAAGCGCTCGTCAAAGGGAAGAATCAGTAGGTTTTTGGACTGGGTCACCAATCCAAAGGATCCAGAGGAGGTACCCAAACTTAAACTCGCCCCAGTGAACTGCTGGTCTGCATCAAACTGCAAGATCACGGCCGGAGCGATGCCGCCAAGATCCAGCTGGGTGTTCAGCTGTTCGTGGGTGAGTTGGATAAATAGCCCTTGAAAAGGGACTTCTTGTGCCTTGACCACTAGGCTGGTATCTCCTGTGATCCAAGAGTTCACTTGAACTACTTGGGGCTGACTGGAACGGAAGGTAAGGGTAATGGAAAGGGTGGTGTTGTTCTGAGACATGGTGTGGGTGTAGTTATACGTTTGATAAAGGTGTGGGAGCCTACTCTCTTGAGAAGGCTCCTTTTTAGGATTAGGAATTTTCTTCAGGAGAGGGCTTGACCTCAGTTGCTTGGGGAATAAGGTAATGCGGGACATTCATCCCGATGACATCGGAGGTTGCGCTGAGTAAGGTGCCTCCGCGGGGATAAGGCTTGCCTGCAAGAGCTGAAACAGCGAGGCCTGCTGAAGTAAAGGGATGCTTCAATCCACCTCAAGAAATCAAACTACCTAAACTGAAACAAAATGGGGTATTCACACAAGTACGACACCTATTTCAATGACAAAACAGGGGAATGGCAAGAACGGATAGGGTTCTGTGAAGAGGAAGATAATTGTGACTTCTGCAAAGCGTACAACGAAGATGGCAGGCCAGCCACAGCCTTCGATGCACCTGAGGATGCGATTGATCGACACCACTAGGATGAGGAATGGGATTGATAGTCCCCTAATTTTCAACCATAAAGATCTTTCAAAAAGATAACGAGCTCATTCGCGTTTTCAAATTTCTCATTGATGAGTGAGAAAGAGGGAAAATCTTCAGCTGAATTGAGCTTGCTGCACCAAGTGTGTGCTTCAATCATGAATATTCCGTCCCAATATTCATAGCTCCCATTTTCATACTTAACTAGTTCAATTGCAGTTCCCACGGATTGTAAATGCTTTCCGTTTAATCGTTCATAGTCCTGGTCAAGGTCTAAAAAGTTTTCAGAAAAATCATAATCTTCAAAAAAAATTGGGCCTTCCCACCGCAGTGGAAATTCCTCACTGACAAGGAGAGGGGTGGGATCCAAATTTGAAATCAGGGTTTCAATTAATCCGATTAGGTCTTGGGTCGAGTTCATAGGGTTTATGTTTTGCTTCAGTTTTTCAAACGGATACTCAAAATACATTTTTAGAATCCAATTTTATCTTCAATAATAGTTAAACAGGCAGTATTAATTTGATCTTTTTGTCTCTCACCAGAAAGAGCTTCATTTTCCTAACCACTCATGTCTTTACTGAAAAAGATGATTTCTTTTTACTAGTGGATAAGACCTTGGTGATGAATAAAAACTACAATTCAATCTACACCCAACAAAACTTTCCCTCCTCCAACTCTTTTTCTCCATCAAAACGGTAAGCCACTAATTTTCCTGCTTTGGCTATGCTGTAATCTAAACAGCAAACTTTTTGGTTTTGGAGTTTTGGAGTTTCTTCAGACAACCAATAATGTCCAAAAAACACCGGTTTTTGCAAGATTGGATAGGGTGGGATGGCTTGCAGGTAGGAGGGTATAGGGACATTCAATTTTTCAGCTGCGGCCGATTCAAATTTATTTACAGCATATGCTAAATAGGTTTTGCCTTCTGGGTTTTCCCACCATTTCACGCGAACTTGGTTTCGTACATGGCCATCACTATCTAGGAAGGATTGCTCAAAAGGAAGGTCTAATTCTCGTCCTTTCAATACAATCTCCACGGCTTCATATAGGTCATTCCCTTTTAAAGTTGAAGCTTCCAGAAGCTCCATTTTTAACTGATCACCTCCAAATTGCTGGTTCAGAACTTCAATTTTTTCTGGAGCCCAGCAAGCATGTACTACTCTGAAATACTCATTTTCATAAAAGAGCGGAAGCTGCTTGAACCAGTCCAAAGTTTCATTTAAGAAGGCATCGTCTCCAAAGCTATGCAGGGTAGCGGTATGTTGTTTGATGTTTTGATTGGTACGTGGGCGAAGGTATTCTCCTGAACTTCCTTTGGTATGAAAGCAAATGGCATTGTACTCGTGATTACCCATCAAGGCGATAGCGCTTCCGCTTTCTTGCATGGCTCGTACGAGTTGCACTACTTCTTTGGAATGCTTGCCTCTGTCAATGTAATCCCCCACAAAGATGGCCTGCCTGTCGGAGTGGTAAAAATGGCCTCGTTCTGACAGCCCGTAGCCCATTTTTTTCAGAAGATCCAATAGGTCATTCACATGTCCATGTATATCTCCAATGATATCGTATTTCATTGACAATAATTAAAAATTTTAAACTAATAAATACTCTTTAATGAAGCGCATTGAAAGTCCGGAGCACTTGAATGTGCTAATCAAAAACTGCTTAATTATCCTCTCCAAGATATAGAAATTAAGAAAAATCGTCTTCATTTTCAGTACTACTCCAGAAATATTCAGACTCAATGATCAATTCAAAGTAACCACTTCTATCCCTTTTTCCAACTGATAATTTGGATAACCAGTTAGTGTCCCCAAAATTCATACTGTTTACATGTCGGTAAAACCGCTACTTTCAGCTTTTGAAAATCAGGGTCAGAAGATTTCTTAATAGTAGTAATAAGTAGTTTTTCAATTTATATTTGAAAAATACCTAATATAGAATTAATAACTTATAGGATATACTTATGGAATCAGGACAATCAACCCCTTCTTCTTCGGGATCAACGCTACAGGATCAACTTTTTGCAGCCATCAAGCAAGCATTTCCCGATGCTGAGGCCAAAAAAATAAACAAGGACAACTTTCTGGACATTTACATTCCATCCATAAGCGCAGGCAGAGGAACGCACCTATTTTTTAATACGGTAAAAGGGGCCATCAAAATTGGCTACTACACGCGAGATGAAGAATTTATAACTAAAGTTGCCGCTAGCTCCCCGCAACTGATTGAGGCGGCAAGTAATGGACTAAGAATCTTAGAAAATCCCAAGTATGAGGATATAGAAGCTGCAGTCGCTGCGGCGCTGGAGTTTTTGGCTGCAATACTAGGGGAAGGCGTTGCCCAGCCACAAACCAATTCCGAGCAGGTGAGTAGCTCTGCTTCAACTGACTCCGAAATGAGTGATGATGAGATTGATTTTTTTTTGTCCGAAAATGGGGTCGATTTTTTAGCAGGTATTTTAGAAAATTATTTGGTAGAGGATGAGCTAGTCGTTCTCACCATTGAAAAGGAAGATTTGATTGCTTCCATAAAAGGGACTTGTGACGTAGGTGATTGTCTTCAACCCCTAGAATCGGTGGGACTCAATGATTGGGCCGGATTGGCAAATTTGGTTGGGAAAAAGGAGGCGAATTGGGCAAAAAAAGAGTTTAAGGACGAAAATGCCAGTGGAATCGTACTGCTTTACTGCGATGGAAAATATGTGTATGCATTTTCAAATCCTCAGGAAGAGGATTCAAGTGAGGAAGAAGATAATTCATGGATGGATTCATTCCAATTTGAAGCAAATGAAAACATTCGATTGGATCAGGATAGCATCCCTGAGATTTTGGAGGTGCTTAACTCGGATAAAAATCTCAGTCAAATTTCGATTACGTATTACACCCAATCCTATTCGGATTTAAATTATTCCCTTACCTACAAAGTAAAAAAAGCCACGATTGAAGTCAATCGTGTCAACTGGTTCAATGATTCCTATTGGACTGGAAAAATCGACCGAAAAGAGCTTATCAAAGGCCTTAAAAGTTTCTTGAAAGGGAGCATAGACGCTACCGAACTAGTAAATGACTATTTCAGTAGGGACCTGATTGACTATGAGTTTAATGGAGCTGGTAACTTTGACAATGGTGTAGAACTAGAAATAACGGATTTAGGGGACTTGACCGAAGTGCCAGAAAATCTTCAGGACGAAGACGGAAATTTGGATGCCTTTGCCTTATCGAACAATGTAGTCGTCCAAGAAGAAGACCTGTACGATACCAATGTTGGCGAAGCATATAGCTACCAGCTCACCATTAATGATAAAACTTACGAATTAGTTGTAGCAGATTCGGAGGAAAATTCCTCAAGTGAAGAGGAGGAGATTTTCGTGGGATGGGAAGACTCCGAAAGTGAGGAAGAAGATGTAGAGGATGACGAAGATGGAGAAGAAGAAGAGGAGGAGGATGAGGATGCCGAAGGTGATGCTGAGGAAGAAGGGGAAGACATCATTAGAAATACCCACCCTGTTTCTCACTACAGTGATTTAGAAAAGCTGATTGAAATTATTAAGGAGGATAGCAAGCAGATTCATTTTGCAAATGAATCTATTCTTAAAAAAGAATCAAATGTTGAAGCCTTGATTCTTGCAAATCCTGAAATCTTTGAGCTGCTGCCAGAAAAGTTTACATCCTCAAAAAGCATCCGAAAAATTGCCATAGAAAGTGGATTCCTGGATGAAGATTTTATGAAAGTAATTGATGTAACCGATCAGGTACTACTCAAAAAGGTAGTGAGCACTAACTCCAATTATTACCGGTATTTGCCGGAAGAATACAAGACCAAGGAATTGACATGCATTTCCATCGAAAATCAATCGGCAGACATTACGTTTGATCTCCTGCCGGTAGCTCTTCAAAATGACCCTTCTTTTATTAAGGAGTTATTGACTTACCTCAATACCCACCTCAGCTACAAGCCCATCCCTGGTTACTCGTATTGTGATTCCCTATTGGAAGGATACAAAAAGTGGATCGTGGACGATGCAGAGCTGCTTATCGAAAACAATTTATTGGAATATGCAAGCAAGCGATTGCTAAAGGACGATAATTTCTGTTTCGACTACCTGAAAAAGAACAAAGAATCCTATGGCTACCTTATTGGAAAAAATGAAGCCTTGGAGGACAATGAGGTTTTTGCAAGATTAGCCGTTGAACTCGATGGGGCTAATAATTATCCCAATCTTCCAGATAAATTTAAACACGACAGCGCGTTTTTAGACCTAGCCCTAAAAAGTGCAGATGGAACCTTGATGTTGAATCAGCTCCCCGATGAGGTGATTCATGTCGATGGGAAGATTGATTTTGATTTGGTGCTAAGGCTACTTCAGGATAACCCCTTCAACATTAAGTCCATCTCAACTACAATGATGGAGAGTTCAGGCATAGCGGATGCCCTCATTTATGCTGCAAAAGCCCAAAACAATGTTCTCTATTATGCGCCAGAGTCTCTCAAAAAAGATAAGGTATTCCTTTCCAAACTAACGGATGCCAACCCCTTTACCATCACATTTGCGGATAAGTCTGTTTTAGCAGATCGAGAATTTATGCGGGGCATTCTCTCGAAACTGCCAATAGCGATCAAATTCTGTTCTGAAGAATTAAAGTCTGACAAAGAACTGGTCAAAGAAGTTGTCAGCTTGAATGGGTTAGCGATTCGTTACCTAGACGAAAAAATTGTGTCTGATCCAGAAATTTACTGGGCAGCACTTCGCCAAAATCCGGAAGCCTACAAACTGCTTCCCTATGCCATCTACAATGACAAAACAGTAATTGACTATGTATCGAAAATTAATGGGGGAATTTTCACTTTCTATACAGCCTCTTCCTACCCCAACGAAGTTCGATTTAATGCCATCTTGAATTCAGCCGACGGGGCATTCAAAGAGGAATTGCAAGTCTTCAAATCCCTAGAAGAAAATTCCAGTCCAACGGATATTTTGGAGGCGATTAAAATTGATCCTACCCAAGTTGTTTTTCTTCCGGAAGAGTTTTTCAGTAAAAACTTGGATGTAACTCGATCCATTTTGGAGGTCACATCCTATCCCTTGCGCTTTAAAACGTGTAGAAAGGCTTTGGGTGAACAAGAACTCAAAAATCAGTTACGCAATCACAACTGGGCATTCAAATACCTAGAAGAGGACGAAGCTTTCTCCGATGAATTTGTAAAAGAAGTACTAGCACTCAATGGAAATCTACTGCAGTACCTCACAGCGGATCAAAAGAAAGACACTGCGTTTATTCGTATCGCGCTTACTGCCAATCCAGAAGCCTGCCATTTTGTTTCCAAGGAATTCGATTGGAAATCAGAGGAGGCAAAAGCCATCGCCAAACAAATCCTCAGCATTGATCCGCTTTTGTATGCATACTACTTCATAGACAGAGACCCAGAACCGATACATGAATTTTTTGAACATGCCTATGCCCTGGATGCGGCTGTGTTAGAAATGATGGATCATTCCTATTTTGAGGATCCTTGGTATTTTATTTCAGAAAATAACGGCTCTTTCCCACTATTTGAGAACGCCTTACTCCACGGGTTGAATCAAAATGGGAAGGTTTACTACTGGGAACCAATTAGCAATACCATTGCCAATGTGTGCTTAGCCATTGAGAATGGAGTAGAGTTTGATTGGGAGGAATTATTTACAACCTGGAAGCATGATATCAAAGTACTTGAGAAAGCATTTGCTTACTACCCATCGGAGGTTACCTACCAAGCTTTGAAAAAGAAATTGGGTAAAAAATTCGATGAGAACATTTATGTTACGCCTCAGGTAGTAGCCAGAGGATCAGAACTTTATCCGCTACTTTCTGATAAGTTGAAGCAGAATAAAGAAATGGCCTTTGCCTATCTGAAGTCCGACAATTTTTACGATTTGGCGACCAAGTTTGACAACCTGCCTAATACCCTTAAAAAAGACGCCACATTTTTAAGGATGCTTTTGGAAATAAAAATCGATTTTGAGATTTTGGATGGGTTTTTTGATTCCAAACTGCTCCACGAGGAATCCTTTATCCTTCCTTACTTGAGCTTAAATTTTGAGCAATACAGCTTTTTTCCGGAGAAGCTTCAAAAAAATAAGAAGATCGCACTTCAGTATGGGGTATATAACAATGCGGAGGAGTATTATGGCTTAACCGATTTGGAACTCCCAGGTAGTTTGGGTCAAGACAAGGAACTTGTTCTACAAATTGCAAAAGGAAATAAATTCAGAAAATTTAAAATTGACGATGCGCTCCTGAATGATACCAAGTTTTTACTTGAGGTCATTGAATTTCAGCCCCAATTGGTGCAAGCCTTCGAAGAAGAAAATCGAAATCCAGATCTACTGTACAAGTTGATGGAAAAAAATCTCGATGTCTTCGATTATTTGGAGGATGAGGAGAAGTTGAATCCCAAGTTTTTCAATTTTGCAGTAGCAAAGGATCCTTCCAAAGTTCGAAAGATTGTATGGTCTTATTCTTTGGCAGATATTCTCGTGGAACAGGCAGAAAACCTCTCGATTCGTACCTACATCAGTTTGTTTGAAGAGTCGGATTTTGCGGAAGCCTTGGCGGAGCACTATGCTTTTGAAAGCATCACAATCAATGCCCAACAGGAAAGCGAGACGTTTAAAGGAACACAATATTACCTTGCAGAATCAGGTACGGTTACCCTTGGATACGATCGGAATTGCTACCTAAGTGAGGCTGTTGCTGGAGAGATTTCGGATGAAACGATCCTTGAATTTTTGGAAAGTGAGGACAGCTGGTCGGATTTTATCTGGAATAATTCCTGGTATAACTACGCGAGCATTTACCATACCTACGGCATGGGTGAGCCAGCTACTGATATGCAACTGCCAGGTGGTAAGATTGTAGAAATTTCCTTGACCTATGACGCTCCTGTAGTGGATAATGTAAAGGAAAGTTTCGATTGCACAGAAAAAGGAAGTTTTGTTCATATCGCTTCCTCAGATGAGAAAGCCTACGGATGGGGTAAATGGAAAACCTACACCTTGGAAGTAGAGGCTGGCGTCTTTGATGTTGCAAATATTTCGGTACAGTTTGAAGGTGATATTGTGGAGTCCTATCACTACAATATCCCAGATGGTAGTACTCCTTTTGAAGAAACTCAAGATTTTGAAACTACCGGTCAAGGCTTTTCCTCCACGTTATACTTTAATAATGGTAAAGAATTATTAGATGTGGATTACTTGAGGGATTTACTGGATGATAATGGGGTGGATCTGAGTGACATGAAAGCGATTAAGAAATTTTTACTGCAGTACAGCCCTGAGTAGGAAGTAAGTTCCTAAGGCTTTTTTCCCCTTTGCGTCTTCGCGATAAAATCCGCCGCGGCGGACGCGCAAAGCCGCCAAGCCGCAAAGTCCGCCGCGGCGGATGCGGAACTGCGCATTCGCGAGAAAAAAAATAAATCTTCCCGTCCACTGCTTCGGACGGGACAAGAATTTCTTTGCGTCTCTGCGCCTTTGAGCGAAAAAATCCGCCGCGGCGGACTCGCAAAGTCGCCAAGTCGCAAAGCCTCCGGAAGGCAGGCTAGGCTGCAAAGTTCCTAAGGAATTCTTCCCCTTTGCGGCTCTGCGTTTTAGCGAGAAAAATAATCCGCCGCTGCGGACGCGCAAAGCCGCCAAGCCTTCGGAAGGCAGGTTCCGCTGGGAACAGGTGTGATTTCAACAACTCCTCCGCGAGAGATCCATGGATTCCAAATTCCGTGACTACTTACCTTCACTTTTGACAGTGCAGTAAGCCAATTCTTCCTTTAAATGAGATGCTCCTTAAATTCTTGGAATTAAGATTAGGTTTTTTAACTTGATGCAGGATCCTTGTGAGAATTCAAGCGTTCTAAAAATCTTTGATGCAGATGAAAAAACACACCTTACTTTTTCTTTTTTTAGCTGGAGTGAGTTGCTCCACTTTTGGGCAAAGTACTCCAGAATTTAATGTCTTATTTATCCATGTAGATGATTTGGGATGGGCAGACATTGGGGTTTTGGGAAGTGATTTTTATGAAACACCATCGATAAATCGCCTGGCGGCGGAGGGCATGCTATTTACGCATTCCTATGCTGCAGCAGCGATTTGCTCCCCCTCTCGGGCTGCCCTGATGACGGGCAAATACCCGGCTCGAATTGGGATTACTGATTGGATCTATGCGCGATTCCAAGGGGTAGGAACTACCGGACTTCCCGGAGAATATGCTGAAAACCCGGATCAACCCCTGCGAACACCTAAAAATCAAAGCTTTTTACCCTTGGAAGAGGTCACCTTAGCAGAGCGAATGAAAGGGCAGGGCTATACCACATTTCATGTTGGCAAATGGCATCTCGGTGAGAAAGGAAAGTATCCGGAAGACCAGGGCTTTGATCTCAACTTTGGAGGCAATGACTTGGGGCAGCCCCCCAGTTATTTTGATCCCTATGAGCCCGCTACCCCCACGCCATTTTACGAATTGAACGGGGTGGAACCCAGGGCTGCAGGTGAATATTTAACAGATAGAGAAGGGGATGAGATCGTGAATTTTCTCCAAGCTCAAGACCAAAAATTTTTCATTCATTGGGCTCCCTATGCAGTACATACGCCACTTATGGCGCCAGAAGAGCTGGTGGAAAAATACAAACGTAAAGCTGGAGGGAAACAGAAAAATCCCATTTATGCCGCCATGGTGGAGAATTTAGACCAAAATGTTGGGAAGGTCATGGCCGAGTTGGATCGTTTGAATTTGAGCGATAAAACGTTGATCATTTTTACCTCAGACAATGGGGGATTGATTGGAAACCCAGCAAACCCCATTACGAATAATGATCCCTTGCGCTCCCAAAAAGGCTATCCATACGAGGGAGGAATTCGGGTGCCAACGGTGGTCAAATGGCCAGGCAAGGTTCCTGCAGGTGTCCAGTCTAATCTTCCAATTGTGACGCTAGACTGGGCCCCTACAATTTTAGAGTACATGGGATTAAATCCTCATGAACAAAGCCTGGATGGCCAAAGCCTGGTGGAAGTTTTGAGAGGTGGATCACTAGCTTCAAGAGACTTATTTTGGCATTTTCCACATTACCGAGGTGCAGATGTAGTCCCCTATTCCATTATTCGATCTGGGGAATACAAGCTGATTCATTACTTTGGAGAGCAGCCGGATGAACTCTATTCCTTAGTGAAGGATCCCAGGGAAACTACGAACCTGGCAGCACAATTTCCCGACCTGGTGATTCAACTTAAAGCTTCACTCAAAGCCTGGTGGCTAGAAACAGGCGCCAGATTGCCCAAGAAAAAATAAACTATAGGGATCAATCAGCTGCAAGTTTAAATTCAGTTTATGATTATCCTCCACTTTCATACTACATTGATAATCAACTGGCAAAATTGCGGAGATTCAAACAAACTAATTTTCAATGAGCAACTCGTTTTTAAAAAAGGTAGTTGGTGAGACCAATGAATATGAGCGGACCCCGATTCCAAGGGGAAGCCTGAAAGGAGGCAAAAGCTTTTTGGGAATGTATGCAGGCGAGCATACCGCAGGGACAGAGTTTGTTATTGGCCCCCTATTCGTGGCACATGGGGTCTCGGCAGGAGATTTAATCTTTGGATTATTGATCGGTAATTTATTGGCGGTGCTGAGTTGGGGCTTGATTACAGGACCAATTGCAGCCTCAAAGCGGCTCACCTTGTATTATCAATTGGAGCGCATTGCTGGAAAAAATGTGGTCCGCTGGTATAATCTGGTCAATTCCTTAATGTTCTGTTTTCTTGCCGGGTCAATGATTGCAGTTTCAGCTACAGCGGTAGGGATTCCTTTTGACCTCGAAATGCCTACACTATCGGACTGGTTG
>Ga0114968_10001814_pt1 | contig 16478 bp, 12 predicted proteins | sample M_130807_EF_Meta_FD_87020 | JGI IMG/M metagenome (GOLD analysis project Ga0114968, IMG submission 87020) | Freshwater microbial communities from Lake Montjoie, Canada to study carbon cycling - M_130807_EF_MetaG | ecosystem: Environmental > Aquatic > Freshwater > Lake | place: Lake Montjoie...
AGCATGGTCAGTGCGCCGGCAAGCGCCTGGCGATCCGTCTCGAGCGAAGCCAGCTGGCTGGTGAGGCCGGCGAGCTGCTCGCGATAGTCGTGGTAGAGGTCGAACGCCACGCCCTGGCGCAGTGCGCGTCGGCGGGCGTCGAGCGCCTGGAACCGACGGGCCTTCTCGGCCTGGCCCTTGACGATGCGCAGGCGGCGCTCGGTGCTCGCCAGCTGCTCGCGCACCAGCACCAGGTTCTTCTCTGCGTTCTCGAGCTTGCGCTGCGCCTCCACCTTGCGGGCGCGGAACTTGGCCACGCCGGCGGCCTCTTCCAGGATGGTGCGACGCTCCATCGGCGCCGCGCGCAGCATCGCGTCGACCTTTCCCTGCTCGATGATGGAGTAGGCATCGTTGCCGATGCCCGTGTCCATGAACAGTTCCTTGATGTCGCGCAGGCGCACCTTGCGGCCGTTGATCAGGTATTCGCTGCGACCGTCGGCGTAGAGGCGGCGGGTGACCTCCACCTCGTCGGTGTCGACGGGGAGTCCGCGGTGGCGCACGGCATGGCGGTTGACGGCGGCACCGGCATCGGCGCCTTCCTCGTCAACGTGCTCGGAAGGCGCATCCACCTCGGCATCCAGGACCGCCGGGGCGGGGGCCAGGCGCGCCTGCTCGGCCGCGGTGAGCGTGGGGTTGTCGAAGACCAGCGTGACGCTCGCCATGCCGCACGGCTTGCGCGTGGCGCTGCCGGCGAAGATGACGTCGAGCATGGCGCCGCCGCGCAGGCTCTTCGCGCTGCGCTCGCCGAGCACCCACTTGATGGCGTCCACCACGTTCGACTTGCCGCAGCCGTTGGGGCCGACCACGCCGATGATCGGCTGGTCGAACCGGAATTCGGTGGCGTCGGCGAAGCTCTTGAAGCCGCTCAGGACGAGTCGGGAAAGGCGCAAGGTTGACCTCCTGTCGGTCGTTCGTCGGGGACCTTCCTGGTCCGCGCGGCTCGTGGGACTGCTCTGAACCGTTCCACCCCGAGCAGGGGCAGGCGGTCAACGTGGGACAGTATCCTTCCGGGGCTTCGCCGCATCAAGTCCGGATCCCAGGGAAGCCGACTCCAGGTCGCTCCCCGGGCGCCCGACGCCGACCTCGGAGATGCTCCGGGGGCCCTCGTCGGACCCGTCTTCCTTGCCATCTTCCGGGGCGAACTCCGGACGCAAGTCCTTCTCTCCCTTGTCGTCGCGCAGCACTTCGGCCAGGATCCGGTCCTGTTCGGCCCGGAAATCGCAGTCGATGTACTTGCTCCGCCAGAGCTCGTGGACGGCGCTGATGGTCTCGCTGTAGGTCAGGTTGAGGCCCGATTCCGGGCGGTCGGGGGTGGCCCGGCGGGCCAGGTACCCGATCAGGGAGCCCACGTCCGGCTTGGCGCGGTCGACCACCTGGGCCATCTCCGGGCGCTCGCGATAGAAGACTTCCAGGAACTTGTCGCCCTCGTCCGCCTTGATGATCAGCCGGCCGCCCCACGTGAAGAGGGTCATGGGCCGCTTGACCGTCAGGTCCTCGCCGAAGATCACGATGCGCGGCTGGCCGCTCTGCGCCACGTAGATCATGCGGTACTTGCTCGGCACGATGTTCAGGATGAACTTCTTGCCCATCTCGACGCCGACGATGTGCGGATCGCGCCGCTTGTCGAGCGCTTCGAACGCCGCCAGGCGGATCTCCACGTCCTTGTCGTCGAGCAGTTCGCGAAGCCCGAGCTCGATCTCCGCGTTGACGCCCATGCGCCCGAGCAGCTTGATGGCGTCGCTGCGGAAGGTGATGGAGTCGCTGGTGCGTGCCATCTGCATGAGGGGCTGCACGGCGAGCATGTCGTTGAGCTTGGCGCCGGTGTTGAGCGCCGCGAAGCGGGGCTGCTCTTCCGGATACTCGTAGAGGTCCTGGATCATCGGCAGCGAGCGCTTGCCGAGCGCCTGCCAGCGCCAGCTTGCCGCACCTGCCGCGCCTGGGTTGGCGAGCAGTGCGCGGCGGATCGCCATCGCCGTCTGCTCCGGGTTGTCCACGCTCAGCGGCGTGTGCCGGATGAGTTCCGCGAATTCCGCGGTCCGCTTGGCGTAGGACGGCGGCACCGAGAGGTCGATGGTGTCCGCCGAGCGGCCGTGCGCGGTCTCTTCCTTCTGCTTCGTTTCCCGCGGGAAATACGTGTTGATCGTGTTCTGGATGGTCTCCGCGCGCGAGTGGCTTGGCGTGTGCAGCCGCAGCTTCAGCTTCATGTCGCGGTTCACCAGGCCGCCGTCGAGCACGCGGCCGCTGGTGCGGTTGATCGAGTCCCGCTGCGTCGCGTTCGGTTCGACGAACGGATTGATGACGATCGAGCCGGCGCCTTCGCCGATGGGGAAGGGCTGCTTGCTGCCGGTGAAGAGGGGGCCGGGGCGCAGGTCGGCGATCAGCAGTCGACCGCCTTCGAGGCTGACGGTGGAGGTGCCGGGCGCCACGGTGACGCGGACATCGAACTTCGAGCCCTTGGGAGCGCCCGGGGGAATCACGCCTTCCACGATCACCACGGCCGTGTCGGACGAGTTCAGCAACTGCTGCGGCGACATCTTCGGCGCACCCGGGGCGCCGCTTCCGAAGCCGCGCTTGGAGAGTTCCTGCGTGAGGAACGCGCGGACGTCCGAGGGCATCTGCCGGCTGCCCGTGTCGCGGAGGCCGACCACCACGCCGTAGCCGCGCACCACGATCGGCTCGAATCCGACGAGGCCGGTCTCCGACGCCACGGTGCCGCGCATGATCGGATCGATGTCGGTGGATTCCACCTTGGCGGTGTCACGCTTGACCGCGGCCTTCTGGATGTTCGGGTCCGCCCGTTCCACCATCATCTCGCTGCAGCTGACCGACGCTGCCAGCACAACCGTGGCGGTGGCGAGCCCGGCAACCCGCGCCGCGGCCTGGAGCCAGGACGTCACGGTGCGGCGGTTCGGGAGGCTGACGGGACGGGGGTGCATCGCGTGGGGAACAGGCGCAGGCGGGGTCCAATGGGCGCTACTGGATTCGAACCAGTGACCCTTGCTGTGTAAAAGCAACGCTCTTGCCGCTGAGCTAAGCGCCCAAGACGGGTCAGGATACAGACCTACAATCCGGGCGCCGTGCTCGACCGGATCCGCCTACTCGAGGAGCTTGTCGACGCCTGCCCGCCCCAGGAGCGGGCGCTGTTCCGGCGCCGGATTGCCGGCTTGACGCCCCGCCCGGGGCGGGAGGCGCCGTCAGAACGAGCCTTGCAGGCCGTCCAGCGTGACCTCGAGCGCAGCGCCGAACGACGTGCCACCCGCGCCGCCCGCGTGCCCACCGTCAGCTACCCCGAGGACCTGCCCGTGGCGCAGGCCCGGGACCGGATCCGCGAGGCGCTGGCCGCCAGCCAGGTGGTGATCGTCAGCGGCGACACCGGCTCCGGCAAGACCACCCAGCTCCCCAAGATCTGCCTCGAGGCAGGGCGCGGGGTGGACGGCGTCATCACCATGACCCAGCCCCGCCGCATCGCCGCCCGCAGCGTGGCGGCGCGCATCGCCACGGAGCTTGCCACGAACCTCGGCGAGACGGTCGGCTTCAAGGTGCGCTTCGACGACCGCACCACGGACCGGTCCCTGGTGCGCGTGGTCACCGACGGCGTGCTGCTTGCCGAGATCGAGCGCGATCCGCTCCTCCTGCGTTCGGACACCATCATCGTGGACGAGGCGCACGAGCGCAGCCTCAACATCGACTTCCTGCTTGGGTTCATCAAGCGCCTGCTTCCCAAGCGTCCGGACCTCAAGGTGATCGTGGCGTCGGCCACCATCGACGTGGCGCGGTTCAGTGCGCACTTCGGGAACGCGCCGGTGGTGGAGGTGGGCGGTCGCCTGCATCCGATCGAGACGCGCTGGCGCCCGATGAGTGACGACGCCGCGGATGCCACGCCCGCAGAGCGGGCGGTGAAGGGCGTGGAGGAGTGCCTCGACTCGGGGCCCGGCGACGTCCTGGTGTTCCTCGGCGGTGAACGCGACATCGAGGACGCGGCCGATGCCCTCGCGCGCGTTCCGGCGGCTCGCGGTTGCGAGATCCTTCCGCTCTACGCGCGCCTTCCCGCCGCCGAGCAGGATCGCGTCTTCCATCCCGGTCGCGCGCGGCGCATCATCCTTGCCACCAACGTGGCGGAGACGAGCGTCACGGTCCCCGGAATCCGCTTCGTGGTCGACACCGGCATCGCGCGCGTGGCGCGGTGGTCGGGGCGCACGCGCGTCCTGCGCCTGCCGGTGGAGCCTGTCTCCCGTGCGTCCGCGGACCAGCGCAAGGGGCGCTGCGGTCGGGTGGGCCCCGGCGTCTGCATCCGGCTCTATTCCGAGGAGGACTACCTCAACCGCGAGCCGTTCACCGCGCCGGAACTCCTCCGCACCAACCTGGCCAGCGTGATCCTCCAGATGAAGTCGCTTGGCCTCGGCGAAGTGGCGGACTTCCCGTTTCTCGACACGCCCAGCCCGCGCCTGGTGGCCGAGGGCCTGGAGACGCTCATGGAGGTGGGTGCCGTCGACCGCCGTGGCGCGCTCACCCCGCTCGGGCGTCGCATGGCATCGCTCCCCGTGGACCCACGCGTGGCGCGCATCGTGCTGGCGGCGGTGGACGAAGGCGCGCCGGCGGAGGGGCTCGTCATCGCTGCCGCGCTCTCCATCCAGGATCCGCGCGAACGGCCGGCCGGGCAGGGGAGCGCCGCCGATTTCGCACAGTCGATCTTCCGTGACCCTGAAAGCGACTTCCTCTCGTTGCTGCGCCTGTGGCGGCGCTGGCGCGCGGAAAGCGCGGCCCTCGGAAGCTCGGCACTGCGACGCTGGTGCCGCGATCACTTCCTCAGCCACCAGCGCCTGCGCGAGTGGGGCGAGCTCCACGAACAGCTGCGGTCGATGCTCTCCGAGCGCCTCGGCGTGCGCACGGCGCCGCTCGGCGATGAAAGCGACCCGCAGCGCGTGCATCGCGCGGTGCTCGCGGGCTTCGTCTCGCAGGTCGGGTTCCGCACCGAGGACGGCGATTACCGCACCGCAAGCGGCGGCCGCTTCGCCATCTTCCCGGGCTCCACGCTTGCGCGGCGCACCCCCAACTGGGTGGTGGCGGCAGAGATCGTCGAGACATCGCGCCGGTTCGGGCGCACCCTCGCGCGCATCCAGGGTGACTGGGTGGAGCGCATCGCGCCGCACCTCGTGGAGCGAATCCGAAGCGAGCCGCACTGGGTCCGCGCCACCGGTCAGGTGGCCGCGTGGGAGCGCGTCCAGTTCGGGGAACTGACCATCGTTCCGCGTCGCCGCGTGCCGTGGGGGCCGGTGGCGCCCGAGGACGCGCGCAACATCTTCATCCAGGCAGCGCTGGTGGACGGCGATTGCGACCTGGATGCGCCGTTCGTCCGCCACAACCGGGAGCTGCGTGCGCGCATCGAGGCCATGGAGGCCAAGCGGCGCGAGCGCGGGCTGCTCGTCGACGGCGAGGCGCGCTTCGCCTTCTTCGACGCACGCGTCCCGCCCGAGGTCCACAGCTTCCCGTCCTTCGAACGTTGGCGTCGTCGTGCCGAGTCGCGCGATGCGCGCATCCTCTTCATGCGCGATTCGGATCTCCTGGCCGACGAGCCGGATGCCGACCTCGCCGCGCGATTCCCGGATTCCATCCCGATCGGCGGCGGAGCATCCGCGGAGCTCCGCTACGAACTGGCTCCCGGGTCCGCGGGCGATGGCGTCCACGCGCGCATCGCGCTCGGTGACCTGCACTCCGCGGCGGCCGAGCGGCTCGAATGGCTGGTGCCCGGGTTGGTTGCCGAGAAGATCGAGGCGCTGATCCGCACCCTCCCCAAGGGGATGCGCGTCCGTCTCTTCCCGCTCCGCGAGGTGGCGGAGGCGGCTGCGGAATCCATTCCGTTCGGCGTCGGCTCCATGGTCGATGCGGTGGCCGCGCACCTCTCGTCCGTGGCGGGGACAGCCTTGGCAGCGGCGGATTTCGACCGCGCCCAGCTGCCGCCGCACCTGCGCCTCCACGTGGAGGTGGTGTCCGACGCGGGTGCCGTGCTGGCGGCCGGCGATGACGTTGCCTTGCTGCGCCGGACGCTCGCCCCGCAGGTGGCCGAGCGCAGGCGAACCATGGTGGCGCGCGCCTTTGCCGGGGCGTGGGAGCGCAGCGGAATGCGATCCTTCGACATGGACGTCCTCCCCGAGCGCATCGATGCCGAGGTCGACGGCACCCGCGTGGTGGCCTGGCCGATGCTCGTCGATGCGGGCAACTCGGTGAGCGTCGCGCTCGGTGCCGATGCCGAGGGCGCGGATCGATCCACGCGGCTCGGGCTTCGGCGGCTCTACGCCATCGCCGCCCGCGATGCCATCCGCCATCACCTGGAATTCGCGGCCGGCTTCGATGAACTGCTGATGACCTGGGTCGCCTCCACGGGCCAAGGCCGCGATGCGCTCATGGCGGCGTTGGTGCCCACGGTGGCCGGGCGTGCCTTCGTCGACGGACAGCCCGCGGTGCGCACGCCCGCGGAGTTCGAGGCGCGGCTCGATGCCGGCAGCCGGGGCCTGAGCGCCAGTGCGCAGGAAGTGCTCCGCGCCGCGCAGGCGCTCCACGCCCGTTCAGTGGAGGTGCTGGAGGCGCTCGACGGCGCTGTGCCCGCGTCCTGGCGCGAGTGCGTGGATGACATCCGCAGGCAGCGAGCGCGGCTGTCGGCTCCGGATGCCCTCAACCGAATCCCGTGGCAGGAGGTGCCGAACCTCGTCCGCTACGTGGCGGCGCTTGGCCTGCGCGCGCGCAAGTTGCGTACCGCGGGCCCGCAGCGCGATGCCGCAGCGATGGCACAGGTGGCGCGCTGGGAAGACGAGCTGGCACGCGCGGAGGCCGCGCTCTCTGCCGAGGGCCGCGACGTGGCCGTGCTGGCGCCGTTCGGATCGCTCCTCGAGGAGTATCGCGTGAGCCTCTTTGCCCAGGAGCTGCGCACGCCCGTGCCCGTCAGCGCCGAGCGGCTCGAACGCGCCTGGCGCGACCGCCCGCGGGGATGACGGGCCGACCACCATCGCCGCCAGCGGCGGTGTGATTGCGGCCGCAAGTCTCTGCGGAACGTGGGTTTAATCCAACGAAACACCCGCTGTCCGCCGGCACTTCGGCGGTGGGTCGAACGCAGGAAATCAGCACAAACGGCCCGGAGCGAGGTTGCATTGCCGCCCATGGGGCGCATGCTGACTTCGCCCCTCCCCGTGGAGTGGCGCAAAGCGGGTCCGAGACGCAAGGCTCCCACGTGGGGTGGGGCCTGGCATCCGGGCCCGCTTTGCATTGGCCGATGCGTTCGGCGCGCGTGGAACCGCGCAGCGGCTCAGTGTTCCTCGCGGTGCTCTTCGCGCTGCTCGTCGCGGACGGCGCGAGCCACGCCGCGGCGGGTCCGCCAGATGTCCCAGATGAGTCCCAGCGACAGGAAGCCCGCCAGCAGGAATCCGGTGAGGCCCACGGTGCCCACCATGCTGGTGGTCTCGCCGTGCGCCGCGTGCAGCAGCACCGCGCTTGCCACCAGCAGTGCGCTGATGAGCAGCGCGTAGGCCACGGTGGTGGCCGTGTGCTCCACGGTCTGGCGGAAGCGCTCGATGCCCTCGAAGTGGAAGTTGATCTTCGCCTCGCCCAGCCGCACTTTCCGGAGGATGCCGGTGATCTGCTTCGGCAGCGAGTCGATCAGCTCCGCATACGAGAACAGCGTGTTCGTCAGCCGCTTGGTCAGCGCCTTCGGCGAGTAGCGGTCGTTCACCAGCTTGTAGATGAACGGCTTTGCGGCCTCGATGATCTCGTAGTCCGGGTCCAGGTCGCGCGCGACGCCCTCGATGGTGCCCATCGCCTTGATGAGGAGCACCATGTCGGCGGGGCAACGCACCTTGTAGTCGCGGAGGATCTGATAGAACTTGTCCAGCACCGCGGAGATGTCGATCTCCGCGATCGGCTTGCCGACGAACTGGTCCACCACCTCCTGCACATCGTCGAGGAGCGCCCGCTCGTCGATGCTGTCCGGCTCCACGTTGCCCATGCGCATGGCGGCGCGCATCACCATGCGCGCATCGCCGGTGGCGACGCCGAAGACCAGTTCCGCGATCCGCTGCCGGGCATCGGCGCCGATCCGGCCCACCATGCCGCAGTCGATGAAGGTCACCCGGCCGTCGTCGTGGACGAAGATGTTGCCCGGGTGCGGATCGGCGTGGAAGAAGCCCAGTTCGAGCGTCTGGCGGAAGACCGCCTTGGCGCCGTTGGCGATGATCTTCTTGCGGATGTCAGGCGGGATGGACGCGTAGGGCGTCCTCGCCAGCAGTCGTCCCTGCACGCGCTCGATGGTGAGGACGCCGGGGGTCGTCGCCTCCCAGAAGACCTTCGGGAAGTTGATGCCCGGGTCCTCGGCGAAGGAGCGCCGCATGCGGTCGGTGGAACGGGCCTCGATGGTCAGGTTGGTCTCGCGGCGGAGCTCCTCGCGGAATTCCTCGACGATCTCCATCGGGCTGAAGCCGGTCTTCGCCAGGCGCTCCTCGGTGAGGCGCGCCACGAAGGCCAGGGCCTCCATGTCGGCCTCGATCTGGTCGCCGGCGTCGGGGCGCAGCAGCTTGATGACGACCTCGGTGCCGTCCTTCCAGATGGCGCTGTGCACCTGCGCCATGCTCGCGGCGGCAAGCGGCTCGGGATCGATCCACTGGAACAGCTCGTCGGTGCGGCCCTTCAGCTGGTCATCGAGGGCGGCGCGCACGCGGTCGAAGGGGATCTTCGGGCAGTCGGCCTGGAGCTGCGCGAACTCGTCGGCGAGCGCGTCGGGAATGAGGTCGCGGCGGGTGGAGAGGATCTGGCCGATCTTGATGAAGGTGGGCCCCAGCTCCTCCATGGCCTTGCGCAGGCGCACCTCCATGGGGGCCGCGGACAGGTCGATGGTGCCGTCGCGGCTGTACAGCCAGTCCGCGTTGGCCTTGCGCAGCGGGCTGAAGCCGCTCTTGGAGATGAACGTGGCGAACCCGTAGCGGGCAAGCACCCCGAGGACTTCGCGGTAACGCTGGGCGTTCTTCAGGCGCCGCGCAATCGGTATCTCCATGGCATTCGGCATTCCGGGATCCTAGCGAACCCCGCAGTACCGCACGCAGCGGTGGACGCCTCGGTATGGCGCAGCGGGCCCCGGAACCGCGCGAATCCTCAGCGGAACTGGCTGATCCGGCGCACGGCAGCCATCGCGGCAGGCGGTGCACCTCGGCTGGCATCTTCCAGCGCACCCGTCTCACGGCGCGCTTCCTGCAGGAGCTTCCCCAGGTGCGCATCCAGCGCGAACTTCCAGCGCTGGAAGAACGACTCCAGGTCATGCCTGCTGAACCGGCTCATCGGATCGTTGAGACCGCTCTGCGCCACGGCCCATTCGATGAGCTTGCTGCCGGCATCGAAGCGGTAGAGCGCAAAGGTGTTCTGCAACCGGCGGCGGAGCGGGATGAACGGGTCCGTTGCCGCGTCGGGCAGGGCGCTCATCATGTCTTCCGGCTTCTTCTTGGAGATCTCGCCGAGCCATCCGGCATCCGAGCGCGCGTGCAGGTCGGCAAGCGTCGGTCCGCCGGTGGGGAGCGTCGCCTCCACGTGCTCGAGCTCGGCCATGCTGGCGAGGACGGTCTTCTCGCCCACGTTCGGGAAGCGGATCCAGATCCGGCGGTCGGGGCGGCCGTCGCGGGTGATGACCTCGATCTTGGCGATCGAGCCCACGCCCCATTCCGGGCGCTTGCTGTGGCGAACCTTCTCGCCGATCTTGAATGACGTCGTCTGCATCGGTCTTGCCGGAATCAGCCTGGAACTGGGGCGATGGGCCGGCGCCCGACGGATGGGCGCCCGTGACCATGCAACGGAGATCGTTCATCGGGCGCTGCGCAGGCCGTGCCGCGAACCTCTCGCGAAGCACCTGCCGTGGCACCCGTGCCATGCCTGATTCAGGAACGCGTACAGTGTAGCCAATGAGTCGCGTTGTCAACATGGTGTTTCTCGGTGACATCAACGGGGCCGCCGGCAAGACGGCGCTCGAGAAGCACCTGCCCGCGCTCCGCGAGCGCTGGAAGCCCGACGTGGTCGTTGCCAACGCGGAGAACGCCCGCAACGGCTCAGGCCTGACCCCCGAGCTGTACCGCACGTTCCGCTCCTGGGGAATCGACGCCATCACGCTGGGCGACCACGTGTTCCGCGACCCGAAGATCGTGCCGTTCCTCGAGAAGCCCGAGGAGCCGATCGCCCGACCGGCGAACCTCTCCGGCCGCGCCCCCGGCAAGCGCTGGAGCCGCATCCCGGCATCCGGAACGCGGACGCGCGACATCTACGTCTGCACCGTGCTCGGCAGGATCTTCTTCCCGCTCCCCGCCAACGATCCGTTCGCCGCCGTCGATGACGTCCTGGGATCCATCCCGGAGCGCCGACCCATCCTGGTGGTCGAAGCGCACATGGAGGCCACCAGCGAGAAGGCGGCGCTGGCCCATTGGTGCGACGGCCGCGCCGCGCTGGTGGTCGGCACGCACACCCACGTTCCCACGGCGGATGCACGCATCCTCAAGAAGGGGACGGGCTTCATCACCGATGTCGGCATGTGCGGCCCGTATGACTCGGTCATCGGCCGCGACGCGGACGCCGTGGTGCGCCACATGACCACCGCGCTCCCGGTCCATTACGAGATGGGCCAGCACGATTCGCGCGTCTGCGGCGTGTTCGTGGAAGTGAGCGAGGACACTGGGCTCGCGAACCGCATCGAGCGGATCGAGCTGTCGGATCGCTGAGCGGTTGAACTGCGCCGCCCCGTGTCAATCACGTTGCGCTGAGGAGCTTCGCCAGGCGGTCGATGTCCGCGTCGTCCACCCAGATGAGGATCCCGAACTGCCCGCCCGTCTCGAACGCGTTGACGAACTGGATGTTGATCCCTTCCTGCGCGATCGAGTCGAGCGTGGCAACCAGGTCGCCGCCGCGGTGCTTGGCCGTGAGCTGGAAGCAGGGCTCTTCCCACGTGCCGAGGCCGAGCTTGGAAGCGAACTCGCGGAACTGCTCGGCGTCGGCGGGCACGATGTGGAACCCGTCCGCGGAGCGACCTTCGCTCGGGCCGAAGTACGAGAGCACCTCGACGTTCGCGGTGCGCAGCTGCGCAGAGAGGCGTGCGAGCTCACCCGCGCGATGCGGGAGACGGACGACGAACTCGGTGAGCTGCTGCCAGTGTGCCATGAGGCCCGCAATGATATCGACCCGGCATCGACGCCCCGGAGCCGTATCCTCCCTGCATGCGATGGCTGCGCAATGCCGCCTACCTGACCGCTGCAGCAGCCACCAGCCCCATCTGGAGCTGGCGGATGCACCGTACCGGCAAGCTGCGCACCGACTGGGCCGCCCGGTTCGGCCGCGGTGAGGCGCTGCCGCGGACCGATCGCCCCCGCATCCTGATCTACGCCGTGTCCGTGGGCGAGGTCAACGCCATCCGCCAGCTTGTCGACCGTATCGCGGCGGACGCATCGCGGCCGGAGGTGGTGATCGCCGCCGCCACCGACACGGGGTTCGCCCGTGCGCGCGAGGTGTTCGGAGCACGCCATGCCGTGGTGCGCTACCCGTTCGACGCAAGCTGGATGGTCGAACGGTTCCTTGACCGTGTGCGGCCAGACCTCGTGGCGCTCTGCGAGCTCGAGGTCTGGCCGAACTTCGTGGACGCGTGTGCCCGCCGGAAGATCCCCGTGACCGTGGTGAACGGACGCCTCTCCGAACGGAGCTATGGTCGCTACGTGATGGCCAAGGCGCTCTTCGCCCCCACGTTCCGCAAGCTCGAGGCCGTCCTTGCGCAGAACCAGGAATACGCGGGTCGCTTCCTCGGGCTCGGCGCGCAAGAGGGCAGGGTGTACGTCACCGGCACCATGAAGTGGGATACCGCGCAGATCGCGGACGAAGTTCCCGGCGCCGTTGACTTCGCCGAGGCCATGGGCATCGATCGCCGCGTCCCGCTCGTGGTGGCCGGATCCACCGCGCCCGAGGAGCACCGGCTCCTCCGCGAAGCCGTCCCCAAGGGTGTGCAGCTCCTGTGTGCGCCGCGAAAGCCGGAGTGGTTCGATGCTGCCGCCGCGGATCTTCCGGGCTGCGCTCGCCGTTCGCAGCGCACGCCGGGAAGCGCTTCCGGGCTGTTCCTCCTGGACACCATCGGCGAATTGCGCAAGGCGTACTCGCTGGCGGACGTCGTGATCATCGGTCGCACCTTCGGCGAACTGCACGGGTCCGATCCCATGGAGCCTGCCGCGCTCGGCAAGGCCGTGATGTGCGGACCGCGTATGGGTGACTTCCGCGAATCCGCGGATGCGCTGCTTTCAGCCAACGCCATGGTGCGCGTGGACCGCATGCAGCTGGCCGCGCGCCTGCGGACGCTCCTTTCCGATGACGTCGAGCGCGCCCGCATGGGCCGCGCTGCACAGGAAGTGGTTCGCATCCACCAAGGCGCCACCGAGCGCACCGCCGAGGCGCTTCTTGCCATCCTCCCGCAGCGACAAGGCAGCCATGCGTGAGTTCGAACTGATCCAGGAAATCCGGCAGCACAACCGCGAGCTCGCCGCATGCGGCGGCGCGGAGGTCCTGATCCCGCCCGGAGACGACATGGCGCTCGTGGGGCTGACCGGTCGACGCGTGCTCGTCGCCGCGGACCAGGTGATCGGTGGTCGGCATTTCACGGCCGGCACGCCCATGGCGTCGGTGGCGCGCAAGGCGCTTGCGCGCAACATCAGCGACATTGCGGCCATGGCCGCGGTGCCTTCCTGCGCCGTCGCCACGGTGGCGCTTCCCGCGGGCATGCCGGACGCTGACGTCCGCGCGCTCGCCGATGGGTTGCGCGCCGCGGCGAAGGAACTCCGTTGCCCGGTGGTCGGCGGCGACGTCGGCACGCATGCATCGACGGATGCGCCGCTCGTGGTCTCCGTGACGGTGCTTGCCGAACCAGGCCCGACGGGCAGGGTGGTGACGCGCAGCGGCGCCCGCCCGGGCGACATGCTCTGCGTCACTGGAACGCTCGGCGGCGGCTGGAACGCCGACGGCTCCGGCCGTCACCTCTCGTTCACGCCGCGGGTGGCCGAGGCACTTGCACTCGTGGACGCGCTGGGCGATCGCCTCCACGCCATGATCGACATCTCCGACGGTCTTGGTCGCGATGCCGGGCATCTCGCCGCCGAATCGGGCGTGGCCGCCGAGATCGACGCCGCGCGGCTGCCGCTGGCGGCCGGTGCGGAGTGGCGCGCCGGCATGGGCCGCGGCGAGGACTACGAGCTGGCGTTCGCGTGCGAAGGCGCACCGCCGGATGCAGTCTGCGGAACGCCGGTCACGGTGGTCGGGCACTTCGTCGCGGGCGCGGCGGGCAGGGTGCTCGTCCGATGCGCGGGCATCGAACACGACGCTGCCAGCCTCGGCTGGGAGCATGGATCATGAGGAACACGCCTTGACCGTCGAAATCCGCCAGAGCGCAACCCCCGAAGAGACCGAGCGCATCGCGTCCGCGCTCGCCATGCGCGTGGCGCCCGGCACCGTCATCACGCTCGAGGGCGACCTGGGCGCGGGCAAGACCTGCTTCGTGCGCGGCCTCGCGCGCGGCCTCGGCGCGGACCCGGCGGCCGTCTCGAGCCCGACCTTCGTCATCGAGCATCGCCACGCGTGCGATGCCGGAACGCTCGTACACATCGATGCGTACCGGATCCGTTCCGCGGAGGACCTGGCGTCCATCGGCTGGCACGAACTGCTCGCCGACGGCGAGGCGGTGGTGGCGGTCGAATGGCCGTCGCGGATCGAGGCGGCGCTGCCGGCCGTCCGCATCGACGTGCGCATCCGCCATGTCGGCGAGGACGCACGCGAGATCGAGATCGAATGGACGCGGCCCGGCGAGCAGGCCGTCGCGTGCCGCGCGTGCGGCGCAGCGCTCGGCGGCGCGGGCTCGGACGCGCGTTTCTGCTCGCCACGATGCCGCATGGCGGACCTCCAGCGCTGGTTCCGCGGCGACTACGCCATCGGTCGGCCGATCGAGGAAGACGACCTCGGTTCGGACATCCGCCGGAGTCCGCCCGAACACGGACGTTGAATCGAAGCGCGTTCGCAGCGTGTCAGCGGGGCGCGCCGGGGCGCGTGCACTCCACGATCAGCACGTGCCGTTCCGGCGCCGAGCCGTTCGAGCGGCAGATCTCCCCGACCAGCGCATCGATGCGGGGATCGTGGAGCGTCGTACGGGTCCCGTCCGGGAGGCGCAGCTCGACGTTCGCCGGTGGCCGGCCGTGGATGAGTTCGTACCGGACGCAGTCCCGGGCATCCGGGCGTTCGGCGAGGATCCCGGAATCCACGAGGAGCTTGAGCGTTCGGTAGACCGTGGCCTTGGAGACACGTTGGCCCCGGGTGCCCAGCGACTGCAGGAGCCATTCCACCTCGAACGGACGGTCGGAACCGGTGACGGCTTCCAGGATGTCCGCCCGCTCGGTCGTGTACTTCAAGCCCACGCGCTTCAGGTGCCGACGAAAGACCGAGCACGGCGGAGCAACCACCGCCGGACGCGCCGGCGTGTTGGTGTTGGCCCGGGCGGCAGGCATCAGCCGGCCGCCTCGGTGGTCTGGATGGCGGCAGGGGCCAAACCCCCCGTTTCTCCTGAAAGTCCTATAATGCGTGTTATGTTAAATGAGGGGGTCTGAAACCCAAACCCTCCTCGGGGCTTGGCTTGCAGCGCGATTCCGGGGCCCATTGGCCCGGACGTTGGCGCCAACTGCCGCATCACCGCCGACCTCGTCCCGTCGATTGGATGGCGGCAGTCGCGCCTTCGCCTGCTGCCAAGCCGAAGGCATCGTGCACCAGCTGCAGTCCCCGCTCGCCGTGCTGGCGGTCCACGATGCAGCTGATCTTGATCTCGCTGGTGGTGATGTTGTGGATGGGTATCCCTGCCTCCGCCAGCGCCCGGAACATCCGGCTCGCCACGCCGGTGTGGCTCTTCATGCCGGTCCCCACGGCGCTGATCTTGGACAGCCCGATCTCGACGTCGATCTCGCCCCGGCCCAGGCGCTCGATCAGCGCCTGGCACGTCGCCTTGACGTCCGCGATGTCGCCGTGCTCCACGGTGAACGCAATGGTCGTGGTGTCGCCGAACTCGGTCTGGACGATGTCATCCACGCTGACGTTCGCAACCGCGATCGGCTCGAAGATCTGCGCCTGGATGCCCGCGGTCCTGGGCAGCCCCTTGAGGCTGATGCGTCCGAGGTCCGGCTTGAGCGCGCAACCGACGACGACGATGTCTTCCATGATCTGTTCCTCGGGCACGATGAGCGTGCCCACGTCTGGCTTCTGGCTGTGGCGAACGTGGATCGGGACGCCGAACTTCTCGCCGAACAGGACGGCGCGCGGATGCATCACCGCGGCGCCCACGGAGGCGAGTTCGAGCATCTCCTCGTAGCTGATGTGACGCAGCTTGGACGCCGTCGGCACCAGGCGCGGATCCGCCGTGTAGACGCCGTCCACGTCCGTGAAGATCTCGCAGGTTCCGCCGTCCGATGCCACGTCCAGCGCGGCCGCCAGGGCCACCGCCGTGGTGTCGCTCCCGCCGCGGCCGAGCGTGGTGATGTCGCCATCCGGGCTGAGCCCCTGGAAGCCGCACACCACGGGCACGGCGCCGGCACCAAGGACGCGCTCGAGCCGCGCATTGTCGATGCGCGCGATGCGGGCCTTGCGGTACGCGTTGTCGGTATCGATGCCTGCCTGCGCGCCGGTCATGCTCACTGCGTCGCAACCCAGCGAATGAAGCGCCATGGCCATGAGCGCCACGGAGACCTGTTCGCCGGTCGACATCAGCATGTCCATCTCGCGTGGGCTCGGCGCGCCCGAGACCTTGGAGGCCAGCGTGATGAGTTCATCGGTCGTGTGGCCCATGGCACTCACGACCACCACGACTCGGTTGCCTGCCTGGCGTGCCTCCACCACCCGTGAAGCACAACGCATGATCCGCTCGGGATCCGCGACGCTGGTACCGCCGAATTTCTGGACGATGGTTGGCATCCTGCCGTTGCGCTCCTGCGGCCGTTTCCGGTGGCCGCTTGACCGAGTTTAACAGAACATCCTTCACGAACGGACGTTGGTCGCGCGCGGTGCGACGTTCTCGTCGCGCCCGCGTACTGGCCCCGTCGCCTTGCGGGGCGGGCGGCATGGCGCCGCCACTGCCCCTCCGGCGAGGGGGCCAGGCACCCAATGCGCCAATGGCGTCGGTTCGGCAATGGCCTCACCGCCGCGCTTGATGTTCACCCTGTGCGCGCATCCGTTCGACCGCGAATGTCACGTCTGCGAGCACCCGCAGCGAGCACGGGACCCCTGGCCCGAGGCGTCGACAAGCGCGAAGTCCGGCAGCTCGACTCCCGACTGCTCCCGGGTGCCACCCGGACGAGCGCTTGTCGTCGAGGCCGAGAGGAGCCGGGTGGAACGAGGCCGTCCGCGGGCCAGGGGTCCCGCGC
>Ga0114968_10001815_pt1 | contig 16473 bp, 5 predicted proteins | sample M_130807_EF_Meta_FD_87020 | JGI IMG/M metagenome (GOLD analysis project Ga0114968, IMG submission 87020) | Freshwater microbial communities from Lake Montjoie, Canada to study carbon cycling - M_130807_EF_MetaG | ecosystem: Environmental > Aquatic > Freshwater > Lake | place: Lake Montjoie...
CGACTGGCTCTACTGGTATAACCGGAGCAACTGGCTCTACTGGTTTGACTGGAGCGACTGGCTCTACTGGTATAACCGGAGCAACTGGCTCTACTGGTTTGACTGGAGCGACTGGCTTAATTGGTGCTTCTGGGCAATTTGGTGCAACTGGCTTAAAAGGAACCACTGGCCTTACTGGAGCGACTGGTCTTACAGGATCCACAGGATCAAATGGGGCCACTGGGTTGACTGGGGCTACCGGCGCAGATGGTGGCATGTTGACACCGAGCCAATATATAGTACAAGGTAAGCTTAGCGCAAGTCAATCAATCCCTCAGAACATAGACACGATCATCAGTTATATTGTTGATTTCGACCCGAAGAATTGGTTGGATGGCAGCACACATCGTATTACTCCGACCGTAGCTGGATATTACAATGTCGAGCTTGGTGCGTTATTTGACCCTTCGGCAACTACTGTTGGGCAATCTAATTTACAGTTAAGAGTAAATGGTAATTCAGTAATATTAAATCAGCAGCCATTATCAACGACTGCTCCGACTGGCTTTAACTCGTCCAAGATAGTATATCTTAACGGCACCACTGACTATATCGACGCTACTTTTTATCACAATAATTCAACTGCTACTTATCTGCAGCAAGGCACTAGCTATGGCAGTGGGACTTGGATTAGCGTTAATTTAATAGCTTATGGCAATGATGGTATAACTGGCGCAACCGGCCTTATCGGCGCAACTGGCTCCACTGGTTATACAGGCGCAACAGGACAGCTTGGATCTACTGGTTTCATTGGTGCGACTGGTCAATTTGGAGCGACTGGCTTAAAAGGAACCACAGGTTTCAATGGTTCCACTGGCTTAACTGGAGCGACTGGCTCTACTGGCTTCGTTGGCGCAACTGGCTCAACTGGTTTAACAGGAGCCACAGGGTCGACAGGTCTTACTGGCGCTACCGGCTTTGCTGGCGCCACTGGAGCAACCGGCCTTATCGGCGCAACAGGGTCCACTGGCTTTACAGGCGCTACAGGTCTAGCTGGTGCTACAGGATCAGGCTTAACTGGCGCAACTGGTCTAACTGGCGCATCTGGTGTGGCTACGATCACCAATGATGTTAGCACGAACTCCACAAGGTGGATCACATTCTCTGGGGCCACAGGTGGAACGTTAGATCCGATCTATACCTCTGGTGGCAAGCTAGAATATAACCCAAGCACAGGAACCTTGTATTCCAATACTTTACAATCAGTCATTGCGGGAGCCACCGGCGCTGGAAATAATCTTTATTTGAGGTCTGGCGCTGGTGTAAGCACTGGCGCTGGCGGCAGTGTTATTTTACAAGCAGGCAGACAGGCCACCTCAGGCGGTGATGGTAAAATCATCGTTCTAGGCGCGACGGGGGCGACTAGTAACCTTCAGGAGTGGCAAAGCAGCTCTGGTACTGTGCTTACAGCGGTAAATGCTTCAGGCTATATAGGAATCGTATCCAGCGCATCGTCACCGAGATATCTGCTGGACGTTGCGAATGGTGGTACAAATGGCCAAGGTTATATACCGTTAGCCAGTGGCATGGCTGGCTCTCAAGTAATTTATAACGCTAACTCTGCCGGTACAGCCGCAGTCTCATTGGCTTCATGCTTAGTCTTGACGTCAGGTGCCCCTGCGATTACTGACGCCATATCTGTGCTCGGTGAAATCCAGCACGGTTCTGGTATGAATAATACCACGAATATCACTGGTGTTATGGCACGATTAGCGTCCGGAACCCGGGGCGCTGTTACTATACCTGAACTAGCATTATTTAAGGCTAGAGGCAATTATGGATCCGCAGGCACTTTCACGGCTGGCTACGGCCTAAAGATCGATAGTATTACTGGCAGCACTGGCGCTACCGCAACCAACATGTACGGTGTGTATGTTGGGACATTAACTGGTGTCCTAACCAATACCAATGTACCATATTCCTATTATGCAGCAGATGATAACGCATACAACTATTTCGCTGGTAAAACAGGTTTAGGTATTACTCCAACAGCGAGACTACATGTCTTAGCGTCATCATCTAGCACTGTTGCATCTATCATTAAAGCTGCTGCTTCCCAAACGGCTAATCTTCAGGAATGGCAGAGTAGTGCAGGCACTACCGTTGCATATGTTGGAGCGACCGGCGCTTTCTTCCTTGCGCCATATGGTACCGCCACAGGCAATACGAACCAATTAAGGTTCTTAGAACTGGCCGCTAACGGCACCGCAGCTGTTGGTTTTAAAGCCCCTGACAGTATCGCAGCTGATGTGATCTGGACACTGCCATCCGCAGATGGTTCCAGTGGTAATGTTTTATCAACTAACGGCTCTGGCACGTTATCTTGGGTCATTCCTGGCAGCGGTGCGACTGGCTTTACTGGCAGCACTGGACTTACCGGAGTCACTGGTTCCACAGGATTAACTGGCTCAACAGGATTGACTGGCTCAACAGGATTGACTGGCGCAACGGGCCTTACTGGTGCCACTGGATCTACAGGCCTTGCTGGCGCAACTGGCTCTGCAGGATTAACTGGTGCCACTGGATCTACAGGCCTTACTGGCGCAACTGGATTTACAGGCCTTACAGGTGCTACTGGATCTACAGGCCTTACTGGTGCTACTGGATCTACAGGCCTTACTGGTGCCACTGGATCTACAGGCCTTACTGGTGCTACTGGCTTAACCGGCGCTTCTGGTGTTGCAGTTATAGCTGACGATACCACCACCAACGCTACACGTTGGTTAACGTTTGCAGGCGCTACTGGCGGTATTTTAAATCCGATTTACACATCGTCGTCCAAGCTGACCTATAATCCGAGTACTGGTAGTATTACTACAGCCGGTGACGCCACGATTAACGGTTTAACCGTTGGTAAGGGAACAGGCAATTACGCAGAGAATACTGTTGTCGGTTACCAAGCTCTAAGTAGTTCGACATACTCTGCCTATTATCCCGGTTTGACTGCAATTGGATATCAGGCGTTAAAGAGTTGGACAGGCAGCGCAATCGCCACCAACAACGGTCGTGATACTGCTGTCGGTTATCAGGCTTTAATGTCGTTTACTGCTAGTGGCCAATATACCGGCGGCGGTAACACAGCTCTCGGCTATCAAGCCTTGCGTGTACTAAATAGTACTGTAAGTGGCGTTTCTGGAAACACCGCTATAGGTTCTTTGGCTATGACCTTTGCCACAGGTGGTTATAATAATACAGCTGCTGGTAGTTACACATTAATGGGTAATACTACTGGTACCATTAATGTAGCAATAGGTGCTGGTGCATTATTTGGTAATACTACTGGAACTGGTAATATTGCAATAGGTTACATATCAAACTCTAACAACACAACTGGCAATGATAACATAAGTTTAGGAAGTCTTGCGTTACAAGGTAACCTGACCGGTAGTTCTAATATTGCAATAGGCAATGACACAGGTTTAGATTTAACTTCCGGCTCTACCAACATTTTTATTGGCAATGCCGTTACAGCGCCGACATCGTCAACGTCTGATTTCCTTACTATTGGCAACTTGATCTTTGCCACCGGCGGATTTGGAACTACCACTACAGTCGGCGTTGGCAACGTCGGTATTAAAACAGCGTCTCCTGGTTCAGCTCTTGATGTTAAAGGTACCTTAAGACTATCTGGTGCCACCAGCGGTTACGTTGGTTTCGCTCCCGCTTCAGCTGCTGGCTCAACGACTTACACGTTGCCAACAGCTGACGGTACCGCTGGCTATATGCTATCGACCAACGGTGCTGGCACACTCTCATGGGTGATTCCTGGTAGCGGTGCAACTGGCGCGTCTGGGCCCATTGGAGCAACTGGAGCTTCAGGACCAATAGGTGCTACTGGTTTTAGGGGTGCCACCGGCTTAACTGGCTCTACAGGATTCACTGGAGCGACTGGCGCATCTGGACCAATTGGAGCAACTGGGTCATCTGGTCCAGCAGGCGCTACTGGGGCGTCGGGCCCAATTGGTGCTACAGGCCTAGCCGGATCAACAGGCCTGACTGGGGCGACTGGCCTAGTCGGTTCCACCGGCTTTACAGGCGCTACTGGATTCACTGGAGCCACTGGTGCTTCTGGACCCACTGGAGCTACAGGCGCATCAGGGCCAATTGGTGCTACGGGCTTTACTGGCGCCACTGGCGCATCGGGACCGATCGGAGCTACAGGTGCTTCTGGACCCACTGGAGCCACTGGGGCTTCAGGGCCCATCGGTGCCACAGGATTTACTGGTGCTACCGGCGCTTCCGGACCTGTTGGCGCTACTGGCGCATCAGGACCGATCGGAGCTACCGGCTTCATTGGATCCACTGGCCTTACTGGATCTACCGGCTTAACCGGAGCAACAGGGTTAACTGGTTCGACAGGATTAACAGGCGCCACAGGTCTTGCAGGAGCAACCGGCTTAACTGGTTCTTCTGGTGTTGCTGTCATCACTAACGATACTACGACGAATTCAACGCGCTGGTTGACCTTCTCTGGAGCAACCGGTGGCGTCCTTAACCCGATCTATACTTCAGGAGGCAAATTAGAATATAATCCGAGCACTGGCACTTTATTTTCTAACATCCTACAGGCTGTGACAGCTGGTGCCACTGGTGCTGGTAACGATCTGATTCTCAGATCTGGTGGTGGTATTAGCACCGGTGCTGGCGGCAATATTCTCCTACAAGCTGGCGTGCAAGCGACGTCAGGTGGCGATGGTAAAATCATCGTCCGCGGTTCAACTGGCGCTACCAGCAATTTCCAAGAATGGCAGGATAGCAGCGGCACTATCACTAATAAAATTACAAGACTCGGCGGGATGACGTTTACTTATTACTCTGACACTACGCCTTCTGCTGCCGGTGAGGTCGGGATATTTAACGGCAATCAACAGTTAGTGCTCTGTTCAAGTACAAGCCGCATTGCAGCATTTGGGATATTAAATGGCACTGGCCAATTGCTCACTACCTCTGCAGTTCTCGGTTGGAGTGCAGGAACAGCACTCACTGGTGGTAACTTCGTAGCGGATTGCGGTTTTAGAAGAAATGCAGCTGGCACAGTGCAAACTGCTGCCGCACTTAACTCGACTGCATACTGCTCATTGATCGTCGGCTCTTATACAGCAGCTACAGTTGGGCTTAAAGTACTGGGCGCCACTAGCAGTCAGACCGCTAATCTGCAAGAATGGCTTGGCGCCACTGGTGCCGCTGTTGCTTACATCGGCGCTACTGGTGCTTTTCATCTTGCCCCGTTTGGGACTGGCGCTGGGCAAACAAATCAGTTACGCTTTCTGGAACTAGCTGCTAATGGCACAGCTGCCGTTGGCTTTAAGGCGCCTGATTCTATCGTCGCCGATGTGATATGGACATTGCCTTCGGCGGATGGCAGCAGCGGTTATGTGTTGTCTACTAATGGCACAGGTACACTTTCTTGGGTGATTCCTGGTAGTGGTGCTACTGGCTTCACTGGAGCTACGGGTCTGACTGGAGCCACGGGACTAACTGGGTCAACTGGTTTTACTGGAGCCACGGGACTAACTGGGTCAACTGGTTTTACTGGAGCCACAGGACTAACTGGGTCAACTGGTTTTACTGGAGCCACAGGACTAATCGGGTCAACTGGATTCACCGGAGCTACTGGCTCATCAGGACCGATCGGAGCCACTGGATTTTCTGGTGCCACTGGAGCTTCAGGGCCCATCGGTGCCACGGGATTCACTGGAGCTACTGGTGCTTCAGGTCCAATTGGCGCTACAGGATATACTGGGTCAACTGGTGCGTCTGGCCCCATTGGAGCCACTGGCGCATCAGGTCCTATTGGAGCGACTGGTTTCAGAGGCGCTACTGGTCTTACAGGCTCAACCGGATTCACAGGTGCCACAGGTGCATCTGGGCCAACTGGAGCTACAGGGTTAGCTGGTGCAACTGGTTTAACTGGCGCTACGGGATTAACGGGAGCTACAGGATTTGCTGGGGCAACAGGTTTGATAGGCGCTACAGGCCTAACTGGTTCCTCCGGTGTTGCAGTGATTACTGACGACACCACTACGAATTCTACATTTTGGTTGACATTTGCAGGTGCGACTGGTGGCGTCCTTAACCCGATCTATACTTCAGGAGGCAAATTAGAATATAATCCGAGTACCGGCAGTGTTACTGCATTTGGCGATGCTTACGTTAATGGTATTACTGTGGGTAGGGGCAGTGCTTCAATAGCCACTAACACAGCGATAGGCAAGTCTAGCCTTTATGCTAATTCTAGTAGCAATAATACTACTGCTGTCGGTTACGCTTCTTTACAATCTATAACAGCCTCTAATTACAATACTGCTGTCGGGGCTAACACTCTAGCCGCTTTAGTAGCTGGTACGAATAACACAGCAATTGGCTACAACGCTGCTGCAGGCGCAACTGGCTCGTATGAAATGGTGGCTATAGGTGCCAATGCCTTAGCTAGTGGGGATAAGAACACAATTGGTAACGTGGCCATCGGCTCTTCGGCAATGGAACGCATGCTCGGCAGTAGTATAACAAACCTTGCGATTGGTTATAGAGCACTACGTGGTTCTGCTACGATTACAGACAACACTGGCTACGCTAACGTAGCAATCGGTTCTACCAATTTGCAATCTATGACTTCTGGCATTAGCAATACCGCCATAGGCTATCAAGTAATGCGCTTGAGTAGCACCGGTAGTTCTAATGTTGCCATAGGCACCAATGCATTGTTTGCTCACACCACTGGCAGCCAGAATGTAGCGATAGGGCGCAGCGCCGGAGGCTCTTTAACTACCGGCTCTAATAATATTCTTATCGGCTATGGTGTCAATACATCGTCTAGTTCCACTTCAGATTTTCTTTCTATCGGAAATTTAATTTTCGCTGCTGGAGGCTTCGGTACCGGTACGACAGTTGGATTAGGTAATGTCGGCATAGGAGTTGCAGCGCCAACAGCTAGGCTGCATGTGTTCGGGGCTACTGGCGCAGATAAAGTTGCAATCTTCCGTGGTGCAACGGGCCAAACAGCAAGTCTGATTGAAGCACAATCACCCACTGGCGAATCAGTTTTCTATGTCGGCGCCACTGGTGCTGTGTTCTTAGCTCCTTATGGCACTTCTGCAGGACAGACCAATCAACTCAGATTTATGGAACTGGCTGCCAATGGCACCACTGCCGTTGGTTTCAAGGCTCCTGACTTAATTGCTGCCGACGTTATTTGGACTTTGCCTTCGGCTGATGGCTCATCGGGCTATGTCCTATCAACCAATGGTTCTGGCACGTTATCGTGGGCTATACCTGGTAGCGGTGCGACTGGTCTGACTGGAGCAACTGGTCTTACTGGATCTACAGGGCTGAACGGAGCGACTGGCCTGACCGGCTCTACAGGCCTAGCAGGTAGCACTGGGCTGACCGGAGCCACTGGTTCGACCGGATTAACCGGAAGCACCGGCTTCAATGGAGCGACAGGATCGACTGGCCTTACTGGCGCCACAGGGTTACAGGGTGCCACCGGGCTCCAAGGTGCCACTGGAGCCTCTGGACCTACGGGTGCTACTGGAGCCTCTGGTCCGATAGGCGCAACTGGCATCACTGGTGCGACTGGAAGCACTGGTCTAACAGGTTCAACTGGTCTTTACGGCGCCACCGGCTCCACTGGATTAACCGGTTCCACTGGGCTTACTGGCTCCACAGGACTTACAGGCAGTACTGGACTTACAGGGTCTACTGGGCTAATCGGATCTACTGGTCTTACGGGTGCCACAGGAAGTGCAGGTTTCACTGGATCAACCGGCCTCACAGGCGCTACTGGCTCCACTGGCCTTACGGGCGCCACAGGTAGTTATGGGTCCACCGGCGTAATAGGGTCTACAGGCTTAACAGGCGCCACCGGTCTAACAGGCAGCACTGGTTTAACCGGAGCTACAGGATTACAAGGGGCGACAGGTCTATCTGGAGCGACAGGCTTATCTGGTGCTTCTGGTGTAGCAACGATTAACGATGATAATACCACCAATGCCACGCGTTATATTACCTTCGCTGGGGCCACAGGTGGCACATTAAATCCGATCTATACAGCTTCAACCAAACTAACATTTAACCCAAGCACCGGCAACTTTGCGGCTATCAGTAAATCATTCCTTATCGATCACCCGACCAAGCCTGGGTATAAATTGCGCTACGCTAGCTTGGAGGGCCCTGAAAACGGTGTTTATATTCGTGGCAACATCAAATATGAGTCGACCTATGACTTGCCGTATTATGAAGCAGTGATTGCGTTGCCAGAATATTGGACTAAGTTGGTTGACGACACAACTGTTACGGTCCAGTTGACCGCTGTGAATCATGCACAGCCCAATATCTTCATTAAGCATAAGAATAATCAACGAGTGATTATAAATTCTACACACAGAATTGATGCTGATTTTGTGGTTTACGCAGAACGCTGTGATATTGCGAAGCTCGTGCCTGAGGAAAAACAGGCTTAACCAATAGGATATATAATTGTATGGCATTAGTGCATTCTCCCTCTATTGTGACATCAGGCCTAGCATTATACTTGGATGCTGGTAATGTTAAAAGTTATCCGGGTTCAGGAACGACATGGAGTGATCTGAGTGGGAATGGGAACAATGGAACGCTGGTAAATGCACCAGGATTTGATACGGCGAATGGTGGGAGCATTTTATTTAACGGCACTATCAACTATGTGACATTGCCAAATGGTATACTAAGCGGAACTGGTGATTTCGCAGTCAATCAATGGGTTAAATCGCTATCTGTTGGCGGTACTGGAACTACGTTTGCAAATTATTCTTCCGGTAACTTACAAATAATTTATGGTGCGCAATATGTTGGAGTTTATTTAGGTGCCGCCTTTTACGCTTGTTCCTCAACTCCATGCGCTTATTACAATTCAGGTTGGAACATGATAACAGCCTTGCGATCAGGAACAAGCATTGGATTTTATCTTAATGGTGCTTCAATTACAACTGGAACAACTTCCAATTCCATCGGAACCATCAGTGCATCTTTTAGATTAGGCACAAACACTATTGGAACTGAGCAATTTACTGGCAATATTGCTGTTACACAAGTTTACAATCGCACTTTATCTGAAACCGAAATTTCTCAGAATTTTAATGCTTTGCGCGGCAGATACAATATATAATATATCACCAAAATCACATTGCAGAACGCTGTGATATGGCGAAGCTCGTGCCTGAAGAGGTGGCGTAATGGGGGTTGCATACAATCCTGCGTGTGTGACTAGTGGGTTGGTGTTGTATCTCGATGCTGGAAATGTGAAAAGCTATCCCGGCAGTGGGGTCACTTGGACCGATCTGTCCGGCTACGGGAACAATGCGATATTAACTAGTGGTCCCACATTTGATGGCGCAAACGGCGGAAGCATTTTCTTCGATGGAATTGATGACACGGTGCCTTTTTATGCACCATATTTAGGTGCTGTGGCATCAATTGAAATGTGGGTTAAATTAGGAGCGGCATATTCTGGTAAAATGTTTATGGGCTGGAATACATACGATGTCTATTGCAGGGGGGGTGCGATTGGTTCTAACACTGATAATTCTGATGTCTACGGCATTTCAAGTGCTACCGTTACAGCATTAAACTGTGTAGGCAATTGGGCACACTATTTATTTGAATTTAGATCAGATGTTTCCTATGTCAACAATAAGATCTATATGAATACTAATCAACAGACATTATCGCAGCAGGCAGGTGGGGAGAACACTAGCAATAGGAACTTTAATAGCGGCAATGGAAACATCTCTGGCTGGCGCAACAGCACAAGTTATCGCATTCCGATGAACTGTTCCGTTTTTAAAATCTATAATCGTAGTTTATCCTCTATAGAAATCCTACAAAACTCTAATGCGCTCCGTGGGAGGTATGGACTTTGAGTGTATCATACAATCCATCAATAGTAACAAGCGGTCTAATTCTTTGCCTTGACGCTGCGAACCCTAAAAGTTATTCTGGGACTGGAACTGCATGGAGCGACCTGAGCGGCTATGCCAATAATGCTACGCTTGTCAATAGTCCCACTTATCTAGCTAGTTACAAAGGCCGGTTCACATTTAATGGCACCAACCAATATGCATCAACGCCTTTAAGCTTAGGTGGTTACACTGCTTTTACAATAGCTGCTTGGTTTAGGACTACTACGGGCAGCAAGGATATAGCCGCCACCTACGGCGTCACCAATATGTTCGAGTTCTATATAAATGCTAACGGAACCGTTTCCATATATGCGTATGGCAGCACCACATCATACAGAACGTCTACAACAGTCGTGACGGCAGGCGCATGGACATATTGCGTTGCAACATTTAATGGAGCAACCCCAGCGTTGAATATGTACATCAATGGTGCATTAGACAACGGCGCATTGACTAATGCAATTCCAGCGTCCATCAATGCTGGATCATCAACTGTAGTCATAGGCAATGTCAACAGCGGTAGTTACTATTTTAATGGGTCAATGGGGCAAATAAGCATCTACAACCGAGCCCTTACTGCCACAGAAGTCACCCAAAATTATAACGCTACTAAAGGAAGATATGTTGACCCTGTAATCGTCACTTCTGGCTTAGTGTTAAACTTAGATGCAGCCAATCCGCAAAGCTATACAGGTACAGGCACCACATGGACAGATCTCTCGGGAAATAGCAATAACGGCACTTTGACTAATAGTCCGACATTCGACGTAGCTGGCGGCGGCAACATTTCATTTAATGGCTCTACAAACTATGTCGCAGGGACTAATACAAGCAGCTTACAATTGACAGGCGATTTGACAGTCGCAGCTTGGGTTAAATTGGGCAACAATAGCAGTCAAGGCATCTTCGAAAAAATGTACTATGCACCCTATAATGGTTATGGTATCACTAAACAAGATGGCTTATTTAAATTTTGGACCGCATCAGCTAGCGTTTGGGCTTACACTGTATCGAACACTACTTATGTCGCTGATTCAAGGTGGTATTACGTGACTGGCGTTCGTACTTCTGGCGTTAATAGACTTTTTGTTAATGCAGTGTTACAAACAGATTCGCAGTCACCGCCATTGGCAAATAGTGGCGATATTTATGTGATCGGTCGATATTATTCTAATGTCAACAGTTACTATCTTGGTGGTAACATTGCCAGCGTTACGGTATACAACCGTGCTCTAACTTCAGATGAAGTGTTACTTAACTACAATGCTCTACGCAATAGATATGGATTGTAAGAGGAGAATTCGATGGCACTTCATCACTCACCGAGCATTGTAACCTCTGGCTTAGTGCTAGCTTTAGACGCAGCTAATGGAAAATCGTATCCGGGCAGTGGAGTGACCTGGACCGACTTAACACGCAACAATGCAGGCACGTTCAATTCAGTACCGACTTACAATTCTGCGATCCAAGGTAACCTCATAATAAATGAGAACAAATATGTGGACATCTCAAACAGCAATCTAACAGGCTCTAGTGCCATGACGTTTCAGACCATATTTAAGTGGAATTCTGGAAACAGTGTCACGACTACCACAGTTGCTCCATTTACGTGTTTTTCCGCTGGCAATCTAACAAACATGCAGGGCTCCACCACCACTGCTGGATTCACTTGGTATAATCTTGCATTCACCGGCACAGGCGGCATTACCCCCGCAGCGCAACTGCAATTATTCGCAGTTCCTAGCATGACTGCATTTAGCATTGATTATACTTTGACCAATAGCGCTGGATTGTTCATTTCGGCTGAAATCAGATTAACCCAAAACGGCGCATTATTAGACGCTGTGTCTGCAGGTAACACCTCATCTGGTACTTTCTCATTCAATTATGGAGATGTGGTAAAGATAGAATGCTACAGCTTAGCTAGCACTTCGGTGTCTACAAATCAGATGTCCGGCAGTTTCGCTAGAACAGGTGGCGGCCAATGCACCCAAAACCCTGGTGACGGAATGCTGTTTGGCTATCCTTCATATGCGGTGTGGGGTTCTAGTGGCTATATTGGATTTAATACAGCAGGTGGTGATTTATATGGCATTAATCCTACGCCAGCTGGATTACGAGACAATTATCGAAACTACGCTTTCGTAATGGCGGCATATCCTTATGTTTCTACTATGGCTAGTAATAAGATTTACATTAATGGCATCAGGCAAACGTTGAGTCAAATTACCGGGACGCCTATCATTTACAATATGGGCTTTAATACTGGAATTAGGATCAATGGTTGGCCTTACGGCCCCACGATTGGCTACGGCTCATACGGCATGAATAGCACCATGGCTTCGTTCCTAGCATACAATCGAGAATTGACATCTGATGAGATTATACAGAATTACAATGCCACCAAAGGGCGATATAATTTATGACCGTAGCATATAACCCTTCATGTGTGACGAATGGTTTATTCCTATATTTGGATGCAGGCAATACTAAAAGCTATCCGGGAACAGGGACTGCATGGACAGATCTGAGTGGTAATGCAAATAATGGTATATTGGTTAATAGCCCTGTATTTTCTAGTAATTACGGTGGGATATTTTCGTTCAATGGTACTAATCAATATGCAGATTGCGGGTATAATTCTATTATTTACAACTTAACAACTAATTTTACAATAGAAGTATGGGTCATGTGGACAGGTGCGGTAGCAACTACTGGAAATGGACAATGGATGGTTGCCAATGTTGATGTTTCAGGAACTATTGGAGGATTTCAATTAGGATATATTCCTAGTATTGGTTTTATTCTAAGTACATATGGCAATATGCAAGATGTTCGTTATAATATTGTTCCAACCATAAATACTTGGTATCACTTTGTTGGAACAAAAAGCTCAACTTCAGGGTATGCTCTTTATTTAAATGGAGTTTCTGTAGCTAGTAATAGTATTTTAACAGCAGCTGGTGTTGCTCCTAGCAATTTAAGAATAGCGCAAAGACAAAGAGATAATACTTATTTTCCGGGCAATATACCACTACTTAGAGTTTACAACCGTGCCCTTTCCGCTACGGAAATCTTGCAGAATTTCAGTGCCTTACGTGGCAGGTTTGGTTTATAAATTGTTATCGAATTAGAGATTGCGATGATTTTAGTATTGGCTGGGCAGTAATGATTGTTATTGCTGTCAAGCCTGTGGTTGAGCTTGATTTTGGCCTAATCTATCCTTTATTCGATGAAATGCCATTTTGGCCGTTGATTTTGTAGGTCGCTGTTGTGCCATCGGAAACCCACTTCGCTTGTGGTGAACTAAAGATGCTGGGGAATGATTGGTTGGTGTTTGGTTGATCATTTTCTGTCGTTATCATATTTTCAGCATAAAAGTCACTCAAATCTTGCCGCCTTTTTATCAAACGGATGAATTCTTTTTAGAATGGTGCAGCTATTGTCATGCATATTTCTCTCATAAACATAAACTGGAGGGACTGTTTCTATGCCTCAAAATATTTTGATTACGCCGTATACCGGGGCGACTGGTGCGCAAGCAAACATTGCGTTTACTGGTGGGGCTACCGGCGCAACCGGCATTGCACTCAAAGTCTTAACAGACAGCACACTCTCCTTTGAAAGCAGCGCAGGCCAATTATTCTCTATTGCTAATAATCTAACATCTGGTACCATATTCGCAGTAAATGATGTCTCGGGCATGCCGAGTATCGATGTCAACGCCGACGGCACTGTGCGTTTCGCTCCATATAGTGGCAATGTTTATTCTAATACTTTATACTCTATTGCAAAAGGTGCCACTGGCGCAGGCAATGATCTTATATTGCGATCTGGCTCTGCCGTAGGCACTGGCGCTGGCGGCAATCTAATACTTCAAGCTGGTATTCAAGCTACTACAGGTGGTGATGGCAAGGTAATCATCAGAGGCGCTACCGGGCAAACTAGCAATTTTTTAGAAATACAAAATAGCGCTGGCGCTTGGCTTTCGAAAGTAGACAGTTCTGGTAATGTTACCATTGGCAATTTAATCCCAAGTCCTTCTGTTACAACCGCTAAATTCTATGTTGCAGGGTCGATATTAAATGTTTCCACACCTTCTGGTTCAGGCACCACTATTGCTGTAATTGCTGGAGGACATACCTATTTCGCAGGTGATTACTTATCATCCGATCAAGCCACAATTGTATTAAGAGGTGGCGATGCTGCCGCAAGCAAGAATAAAATCCTTTTCACTGGTAACAGCAATTTTAAGTCATCTGCGATAGTAAATGTCATAGGGAGCGCAGCGACTTCTGGCCACTTAGCGCTTGAAACAGCTCCTAACACATCAGGATTAATTGAGCGAGTTCGAATTTTAGACACTGGCCTTGTCGGCATCAATTCAATAACACCTACTTCGCAACTACAGATCACTAGTTCATCCGCAAGCAACAAAGCTGTAATCGTGCAGGGTGCTACAGGTCAAACAGCGAATCTAGAGGAGTGGCAAAATAGCAGTGGGACCGCTGTGGCGTTCATTGGAGCGAGTGGCGCTTTTAGTTTAGCGCCATTTGGTACTGGTGCTGGACAAACGAATCAACTAAAGTTAATGGAATTAGCCGCTAATGGTACCAATGCTGTTGGTTTTAAAGCCCCTGACAGCATCGCAGCTGATGTAATCTGGACACTGCCATCCGCAGATGGTTCTAGTGGTAACGTTTTATCAACAAGCGGTGCTGGCGTATTATCTTGGATCATACCAGGCAGTGGTGCCACAGGCTTAACTGGTTCTACTGGCCTAACTGGCTCGACGGGACTCACCGGTGCCACAGGCTTAACTGGTGCTACTGGGGCCTCTGGGCCTACTGGTGCTACTGGAGCCTCTGGGCCTACTGGTGCTACTGGAGCCTCTGGGCCTACTGGTGCTACTGGAGCCTCTGGTCCGATAGGTGCAACCGGCATTACTGGAGCCACTGGCTTAACTGGAGCTACTGGAGCCTCTGGTCCGATAGGCGCTACTGGTTTTATGGGTGCTACTGGAGCCTCTGGGCCTACGGGTGCCACTGGAGCCTCTGGTCCCGCTGGTGCTACTGGGGCCTCTGGGCCTACTGGTGCTACTGGGGCCTCTGGACCTACTGGTGCTACTGGGGCCTCTGGACCTACTGGTGCTACTGGGGCCTCTGGGCCTACTGGTGCTACTGGGGCCTCTGGTCCGATAGGTGCTACTGGAGCCTCTGGTCCGATAGGTGCTACTGGAGCCTCTGGCCCTACTGGCGCTACTGGAGCCTCTGGTCCGATAGGCGCAACCGGCATTACTGGAGCCTCTGGCCCTACTGGCGCTACTGGAGCCTCTGGTCCGATAGGTGCTACTGGAGCCTCTGGACCTACTGGCGCTACTGGAGCCTCTGGACCTACGGGTGCTACTGGAGCCTCTGGGCCTACGGGTGCTACTGGAGCCTCTGGGCTTACGGGTGCCACTGGAGCCTCTGGACCTACGGGTGCTACTGGGGCCTCTGGTCCGATAGGTGCAACCGGCATTACTGGAGCCACTGGCTTAACTGGAGCCTCTGGGCCTACGGGTGCTACTGGAGCTTCTGGGCCGACTGGTGCCACTGGAGCATCGGGACCTATCGGCGCTACTGGCTTCACTGGAGCAACCGGATTGACCGGCGCATCTGGCGTCGCTACCATCACGAATGACACTACCACCAACGCAACGCGTTGGATAACTTTTACCGGTGCCACCGGTGGCACATTGAATCCGATCTATACATCCGGCGGTAAGCTAGAATATAATCCAAGTACTGGCACAATATACTCTAATATTCTGCAAGCAACATTAACTGGGGCCACCGGCGCAGGCAATAGTCTAAACCTAATTGCTGGTTCTGGTATTAGCACTGGTGCTGGTGGTAGTATAATTCTACAGGCTGGAATTCAGGCCACCTCTGGCGGCGACGGAAAAGTAATCGTTAGAGGTGCTACAGGTGCAACAAGTAACCTTCAGGAATGGCAAAATAGTAGTGGAACAGTTCTTACCTCAGTAAGTTCCGCAGGTAGAATATCTGTACCAACCGGCACTGTGTCTATTCCGTCTTTAGGATATAACGCTAATCAAGGCTTCACTTTTGACGGTTCTAATCAACTATACGTGATAGGCGCTAACAACTATCAATCGCAATGGGATCTTGGTAGCGGGTGGTTTTATGCTGGCGGCAATTCAAGTAGCTATGGTTTGAGAGTAGGTGGAATTTTTCAAACTGCTTCTCCTTCAGTTTTGGCTAAGTCTAGAGGGACTGGACAAATCACCTTAGCTGCCCAAGCAATAGCTTCTCAGTCAGCAAATCTTCAGGAATGGCAAAACTCGTCTGGTACAGCTTTAGCGTATGTCGGCGCTACAGGAATGTTATATGCCACATCATTACAAGTTAATACCAATCTTTATGTCTCTAAGACTTACACTGTCGCATTTACTGGCGCTGCTGTTGCTTACGATTACGTGGCGTTTGCTGAA
>Ga0114968_10001816_pt1 | contig 16469 bp, 14 predicted proteins | sample M_130807_EF_Meta_FD_87020 | JGI IMG/M metagenome (GOLD analysis project Ga0114968, IMG submission 87020) | Freshwater microbial communities from Lake Montjoie, Canada to study carbon cycling - M_130807_EF_MetaG | ecosystem: Environmental > Aquatic > Freshwater > Lake | place: Lake Montjoie...
AGCGCAGATCGCCACCCAGTTAAAAGACAATCGCCTTGCGAGCGATGCGCTAAAAAAAGCGCTTGAGTTGGCCCCCGATGATATTGAGGTCACAGACGCAGCCGCGCGTCAGTATCGTGCTCTTGGGCGCATTGCCAAAGCCGAAGAGCTGTTTGAGCGTGCAATCGCCCTACAACAGCTGCCTTCGCCTGCGAAGTCTTCTGGGGTGTCGACCGGCTCGCCCCAGCGGGTAGCGGCTGATCCATTGGCGGGTACACAGACAACGATGGCCACTGAGCTGGATTTAATCAAAAAAGAGCGTGCGCCCGAGTTATTGCTGGGTCTGCAAAGTCGTAATCGCAATGGCACCTCGGGCAACGGGAAGCTGAGCGATATTGAGGTGCCTGTCGAGATGCGCTTACCGCTTTGGGATGGAAAACTGAGCTTAACGGCAACCTCTGTGTCACTGAACGCCGGAGCGATCGGCACGGATTTTTATTCGCGTAGTGTCTTTGGTGCCGGCCCAGCGGCCGCTTTTGATCAATTAGCTGGACGCACCGGCACCCCAGACGACCAGATGGCGCGTGGGGTAGGGTGGGCGTTGGCCTACAAAACGCGTGGTTTGGTCGCCGATATTGGTGTGACGCCAGTTGGTTTTCAGTTCAGTAATCTGACAGGTGGCTTGAAATTTGACGGTACCTTGGATCGCGCTGATACGCTTTATTACAGCGTCAATGTGTCTAGTCGACCGGTGGTTGACAGCGTTCTGTCGTTTGCCGGTACGCGCGATAACGTGACTGGGCAAGCGTGGGGCGCGGTGATGTCAACCGGTGCGCGTGTACAACTGTCTAAAGATTTAGGTGCCTATGGGGTGTCGGGCTCGGTGGGGCTTTTTTCGCTGACGGGGCATGATGTTGCCTCGAATACGCGAGTTGATGCCAACTTAGGCGTGTACAGAAACCTGATTAAAACAAAAGATGAGACCTTAACGCTTGGTGTGAATGCTGCCAGTATGTTTTACAACAAAAACTTAAGCAACTACACCTACGGCCAGGGCGGCTACTTTAGCCCGCAACAATATTACGCACTCACACTGCCGCTGAACTGGTCTCAACGTCAGGGCGATTTTTCGTACAAGCTTTCGGGGTCTGTGGGCTTGCAGACATTTTCTCAAAACGCCTCAGATTATTTTCCTAACAATGGCGACCTGCAAGCCGCAGCGAACGCAGTCATGGCGAGGGCGCTGGCCACCGGAGGTGGTGGCTCGGGTGTTGCATCCTATCCAGCCACGCATTCAACAGGGATGGTTTACAACCTGGCGGCAGCTGGCGAGTATCAGCTAAACCGCTACGCCTTTTTAGGGGGAGTGGTGCAGTTGGATAACGCTAGTAATTATCAACAATGGGGTGCAGGCATGTACTTGCGTTTCAGTTTTTATCCAAGGCAAGGTCCGGTCTCGATACCGCTGAGCCCTTATGTTTCGCCGTATGGATTGTAAGTAGAGCAGCGACATTTCCGCTGAGTCCTTAGGTTTCGCCTCATGGGTTGTAAGTCGATCAGTGACGTTCGCGGTTGAACCAAGTGCACGGCAATCCTCCCCGTTGAGGGGAGGATGAATAGCGCTGACACAGCAAGTTTTTTGGGACAAGGTCAGTATCCCTGTTGTTCGCCGACTTATCTAGGCACCCAAGCGCTTGAGTTTGAATAGCTGCGAGTGTGATCTTGACACTGCCACGTGTAACGCGTTCTAAACCGATCCAACACCGAATACTTCTTTTGAACGTAATCACTGAAACCGTTTAGCTGCAACGCGTCTATGGCTTTAAAGTCGTTGTCAAAATCTATATAGTCAAACACTTCGTGCTGAGCATTGACGAACCAGAGTCGCACGCCGCGCGCCTCGGGGTTAGGCGTGATGAGCGCTAAGATTTTTTCTTGAGCATCGTTTAACTTAAACCAAATGCGATCTGCTTCAATCGTGATACGCTGGCCGATGGTATGCGCGACTAGTTCTGCGTCGGCATTTCGTCTTAAGAAAGCTGGGATGTCGTAATGATCCGTCCCGGATGTTTCAAGGGATTCCAATTGTGGTGAACGTACGCCTCGACCGCGCATTGCAGTAGGCGTTGATGCAGCTAATCCTCGACCACGTATCAGAGCGGGCGTCGAGATGTTTTCTGCCATGAGGTCCAAGCTGGAATCGCCCGCTACGTTGATTGAGAATTGCATTTGATCCAGTCCAGCACCACCCCAACCCGCTGGCAGCATCTGCTTGACCTGATACAGCTCAGGCATATTGTTTGCTTTTTCTTCGGCAGTACGCTCATGCAGCATTAAAAAGTTGGTCTGCTCGGTAACAAGCTGGTAACGGACGGCAATGCTCGCAGCCTCACTATCCTCTGTTTGTCGCGATAGTTGCGATGCGGCCGCCAGTCGCGACAGTGCGCCAGACAGCGCTGGGGCTTCGCTGATGTCTACCCTGCCAAGTTCTTGCACAGTTTCTTGACCCACTAACTGGCCTAGCAGGGTGATTCGGCCTGTTGGTTTTGCACTAAACCAAGCCGAAGCGTGCAGGGTGTCACCATCAAAGGCTGTGGTGTCTATTGTGGTCAAACGCTGAGGCTTAAAACCTTCAGGCCACTGAACCGACACGTTTGTGATTGCTGGCGAGCGTAAGCGATTAAACATACGCACGATAGCGGGTTCAACGGCTTCTCTAGCAGCCACAAAGTCACAGGCGCCGTTCGTTTCAGCCGCAAGGAGACGCAATAGGTTTTCGCTTGGACTGCTGCCAATTCCTACCGAAAATACTCGGTGTTTTGACGCCTTAGCTTTTTCAATTATGGTTTCTACACCATAGATCTGCCCGTCAGTAATCAGCAACACGTCGCACGGTCTGCTGTGCGCTAGCGCAAAGGTACTTTCGATAGCGTCTAGCATGTCGGTACCCCCCATATCGGCCTCAAGCTCACCAATCCATTTTTCTGCACCTAAGCGTGATTGCTCAGAGGCTGTCCAAAGAGAGAGCGAGCGGTGCTCAACGGATGAGCCGAATTTTGAGAGCGAGAATTTATCGCCATTGTTGAGTTTTTTAACGATGGCCATCAAAGCACGCCGTGCGGCAAGAATGCTTCCGCCCGTCATTGAGCCTGAACAGTCAACTAAAATTTTGACGGCCGTCTTTTGTGATTTTGCGCGGGGGATACTTGGGCTAAAGCTTGCGGTCGCGACGAAGGTTTTTGCATCGACGTAATCTGGTGCTGCGGTAGCGACCGAACACTGCGCTAATTGATCAAGCACAAGGACGAAGTCGCGGTCTAAGTAGCTTTTTTGCGTTAACGCTATGGTGACTATGTTGTTGATGTCGTCTGAATGTTCTTCAACCATCGTGTCAATCGTGTCGTCTATAGGATCGTCGACATTAAGCCGTGTCGACCCTACGAGTGAGCCGCGTGTGGTGCGCCGAGCGACACTAATAGGATGACTGGGTGAGGCAATGCGCGCGTTCACTAAATCGCCATGCAGGTTTAGCGTCAAACTAAAACCATACTCGGCCAAGAGGTCTGTCTCTGGGACTTGATAGGGCGCTAAGCCACCGTCTCGAACCGCATCGCCATAACGCGGTGCGATGACTGTCGGGATGGCCAAGCGCAAGCCACCTTGTTCAAACTGCAATAACTGCCCATAGTGCATGTCGATCACGTATTGCTCACCAGGTGCTAAGTTACCGAGATGCAAAACATAATTATCGTCGTTGCCGCGTTCAAGCATGATGGCGGCGTCGCCCTTTGCAAGAGTCTCTTCATATTGTTCTTCAGCTTCGGCTTTGGCAACCACGGTACCATTGAGTTTGACTTGGCCAAGCTGGACTTCAACACCTAACAGTGTTGCGCCCCAGGGCAGCGGAAAGCTGTAGACAACTTCAGCGTGAGTCTCAGTTGGGTTGCTAAAGGTTTGGCGCACGTGCGCTTCAAACATTGCACCACGCAATTCGCCAGTGATGGCAACGTCTTTTAGGATCAGTGGATCGCCTTGGCTGTTACGCAGGGTGGCCTGTGGGCCGTTGAAGTCGAAGAGTTCGAGAATTTCGCTCATTGGTTTGCCTTTGTTGTGCTGTCTTGGTGGATTTGTTCGTAGGCGCTCATTACGGCGCGAACAAAGTGACGCAACTGCTCGGGGGTTAGCCCGGCGCGGGTGGGTTCAATTACAAGCTCAACGCCTTCGGCCACATGCAAATGGCTGCAGACTTCGATTGACCCGGGCACGCGCCCTCGCTCAGGAACTGGCGCTGAGCCGCCTTGAAGCAGTTCACGAATACGGTCAAGCGACACCCCGGCTGCCGTCCATTTTTTGACAAGCAAGAGTTGTTCAAGATGCTGGGGCGAGGACTTTGCGGCCCGCGTTTCACCTTCAGGCCGGGTCACAAGTCCGATTTGGACGTAATAGCGAACCGTGCGTTTAGTGAGGTCGGTAAGGGCACAGAGCTCGTCAAGCGAGAATGTTTGGGTGTGATTGACAGTGTTCATGTGTTAATAATAACACTATTACTGTACAAATCAACTGTATTAATAAAACAGGCTGATTGGGCTGGACGATAGAAGGGTGAGTGCCTCAGGGCGTGAGGCACTGGAGGGGCTTTTCGTCAAGAAGCGGGAGCTTTGCTTAAGAAGTCTTGCTCTAAAACGCTAAAACAGCACCTTTAAGCGATGTAAAAATCCAAATACTGATTCGCGCTCTTTGCCGCGGCTGTGTCGAGCTTTTGGCAGGTCTGGTACTAGGGTGCCCATGAGTTTTTACCGTGATAAGAGTCTATTGAAAAATAGCCGCTTTGTTCACGCAGCGTCACGGTTTTCTAGAACACTTACGTATTTTGCGAGGATGTTTCTTTGACTTTGTGACGATGTTTCTTTGTTAAGTGGCCCTTTGTGACCTAGCCACCGTCGCGCAATTGAAATTTTCTTGTTTTAAACCGATGTCTCATCCTGTGAGCTACCTAGGTGGCGATACTAATGCCTCAGCAACGTCTTGGCCCAACAACCTTAAGAGATGGTACATGACAGACGCTTTAAACCCCGAAAGTGCAACGATTGCTTTACCGACACCGAAAGTTGAAGTCGACGTCAGCCTGCAGCACCTTTTTAATCATCTTGCCGACGAGGGCTTTCGCCCAAAAATTGACGATGATGGTTCACTCACCTTTAAGTGCGAAGGTTGGAAGCTATACCTTGACCCGTATCCAAGTCAAGGCGGCTTTCGTCTGTATTGCTGTGTCTATTGGGAGCTTGAGCCAACCGATCGCACCAAAGCCCTAAATGTCGCAAACGAAATCAACGCAGATCGCCGCTGCGTGAAGGCCGTGGTCAATGGCAACAATACCGTTTGGCTGACTTACGAGACGCACTGCGCTGATGTGGTTGAGTACGCCAGAACAGTTGCCTCGGCCGCCGAATTTGTCGTAAGCGGTTGTCGCGAGTACCGCGAAGCCTTTCGCCGCGAGTCGCAACCCGTGACGCTTAACTAGCGACGAGTAGTCGCAAAGCGCAACATATTTGAAAAAAAGTTAACTATTATTGGTTCAACAATTGCATCAAGTTGCACAATTGGCGGATAAAAAGAATGGATCGCACCGAACGCTTCTATAAGATTCAAGCCATGCTCATGGCCAAACCCTCGGTCACGATGAAACAGATGCAGGATGCGCTTGAGGTGTCGCGTGCCACTTTAAATCGTGATTTGGCCTACATGCGCGATCGGCTCCACATCCCCTTTGCTTGGGATGCCACGCTACGCGGTTATGCCATGACGCGTCAACCCACAGAGGGTAAAACCTTTGAGTTGCCAGGTGTCTGGTTCAATCAGCAAGAGATCCACTCGCTATTGACGATGATCGAGTTGATCTCAAAGCTCGAGCCTGGTGGCTTGTTGTTGCCGCATGTGGCACCGTTTAAGGCCCGCCTTGAGGGTTTATTAGACGAAGGCATCGGCAGCTCAAAAGAGGCGATGAATCGGATTCGTATCTTGCCAATGGCACAACGCCAAGTGTCAGGTGATTATTTTCAAATCATTGCTCACGCTTTGGTGCAACGCAAAAGGCTTGATATCAAACATTTTGCGCGGCAAACGGGGCAGACAACTGAGCGGCAAGTGTCTCCCCAGCGTTTGGTGTACTACCGCGACAATTGGTACAAGGACGCCGACTGCCACGTGCGCGAAGGCCTACGCAGCTTTGCCTTAGATGCGTTGAGCGGCGTTCAACTGAACGATAAGGCGGCCAAGAATGTGGCCGAGACAGAGCTGCGCGAAATGTTCGAAACCAGTTACGGCATCTTTTCAGGTAAAAATCGCCAAGTCGCCAAACTAAAGTTCACCCCCTTCAGAGCCCAGTGGGTTGCACGCGAAGTCTGGCATCCCGAGCAAGTGGGCGAAGTACACGCAGATGGTAGCTACACGCTTGAAGTGCCCTATGGTGAAGACTGGGAGTTGATTCAAGATATCTTGCGCCAAGGCCCTGACGTAGAGGTGCTTGCGCCAGCAGCGCTTAAAAAGAAAGTCAAAGAGACGGTGCAGAAAATTTTGAAACTGTATTAGTCAATGAACCTGGGCTATTTAAAAATGGGTAAAAAACTCTTATTGGCGGCGGTAATAACGTTTCTTTCAATGGCCGTATGCGCGGCGTTTGACTTTGACGGGTCTCTTGCTGGTGCACGGCCCCATTATTTAGGCGACGTAGTCATTTATTCTATTTGTGCTTATCCGCTTTCGGTCGCGATAGTGTTTTGGGAGCACCGCTCATCGAGGGCTTTGAAATACTGCTCAGCGGGAGCTGGGTTGATGATCACTCTAATCCTAATCTGGAACTTGGGGCCAGTTGCTGCCATGTCGTCCGACTTCAAAACCTCGGTTGCAGTCGTAAACAGATTGATACTGATCTTTTCGTGTTTTATTTTTTCGTCGACGCTACTCTCAATAGTGGGTCGACTCTCGATAAGACTATGGCGTCTGCTTCGCTATTTGGCTTTGAAACTGAAGAACCTCGGCAGGGCATTGCCTAATGAGGGGCGTTATGTCTGACACTGAACCTTTCAGCCAAGTCTCATAGCTATCAGGATTCAGAATCACCACCATGCGTTTTTCGTCTTGCGGCTTGTGTAGCAGCTTAAACATTGCGTGGTCATCTGCGTTGACTGTGAGCATGGTGTAGCTCTCTACCCAGCCAGTAGGTGAGCGCCACGCTGACCATATCCCTGCAATACCCATTGGCTCGCCATCAGCCCGTGACACCTCTGCGGCGACAGCCTTGCCTGAGCGCCAATCAGGCTCAAAGACCGACATCGCTGGAATAATGCAGCGGTGGCCTTTTTTCCAGGCATCGCGAAAGGTCGGCTTTTCAGCAATCGTTTCGCTGCGCGCATTGAACGTGCCCTTGACCTTGCCATCCTTTGACCAATGGGGGATCAAACCCCAGTGGCCAACAATTGCCTCACGTGCGGGTACCGCTTCATCGCCCACATCCGCATGCGGGTGAGGGCGGATGAACAGCCCTTGGTAGCCGGGCCACATGTCAGGACTGCCGAGGTGCTCGAGAGGGTGCAAACCAAAGGCTTGGCTTAGGTGGCTTGTGTGGCTAACGGGCTTGTAGTGGCTACACATAGATGAGGTATTGGTGTTTTTCTTAGCATTTCATAATAATATACCCGTCTCAAGATCGCGTAACGGCCTGACCAGGGTGAGCCAAAATTATAAAGAAGATGATAGGCGTGCTAATGATTGTGTTTTGCCATTGCGCTGCGTCAATGGATATTTCGGTAACGGGCACAACAGTTTTTATGTCAGGCCCTGTTGTGGGCGGTGAGTGCGATAAGCTCAAGCAAATCATCAGCGCTGGCCAAGTGAATCTTGTTGTGCTGAGTAACTCTAACGGCGGCAATGCAAACACCGGTTACTGTGTGGGTGAAACGATTCGAAAACATAAAATTTCAACAAGCATAGAAGGTTTTTGTTTATCGTCGTGTTCACGGATGTGGCTTGGTGGCGTGACGCGAAAACTTGAGGGGGATGATTCGACGGTGGGTTTGCATGGCAATTATGCAAACAGCGGGCACCTGATTGATGAAAGTACAAAGCGCTTGCGTGAATGGATACCCCGCTTCGCGCCTGACGTGGATGTCGAATTGATGAATCGTTGGACCGAGCTGTTTTACAACAAGCAGATGATGTATTTTTATAACAAACGCGCATCGCTGTGTATGAATGGCAGAAACGACTGCTCTAGTATTAGAGGCAAAAATGTTTTTAATGCTGGTTTGGCCAGCCAGTAGACACAGCAATATTTTTTGACTTGTGTACACGTCTGGCTATGCAATTTAGACAGCAGCCATCGCGCAGGTGGCCGCTTAAAGCGGCCCTCCGCGCGTCAGATTAGGCTTATTCGTCGACCTTAATGTTCGTCAAGGCCAAGACCTCAGCCGTGAATTTCTTTTCTTTTTCGATTAAGGCACCCATTTGTTCAGGCGTACTGATTAACGGGATCGCTCCTCGTTCGATCAGTTTGTCTACAAAAGTTTTTTCTTGAAGTACGGTAGCTAAGGCTGCGTTGAATTTCTTGACCACCGCAACAGGGGTATCTTTAGGCGCAAAGTATCCGTACCAAGCGCCAACTGACATTTTTTCGTAGCCCAACTCTTTGAATGTTGGCACGTCAGGCAAGCTAGGTAATCGTGCGCTACTTGTGACGGCAAGCATCCGTATTTTTTGGGCCTGAATATTGCCGCGTACCGTGATCAGTGCCGGAAACGTAAACAACACTTGGCCGGCCATGACATCAGTTACCGCTGGCGCGGAGCCCTTGTAAGGTACGTGCACTAGGGTAGAGTTGGTCAGCTTGTTATAAGCCTCGCCCATCATGTGGGCTTGACTGCCTAGTCCGTACGAGCCATAGGCCAGGTTGCCCTTGTGTGACTGTGTGTAGGCGACAAGTTCTTTGAAAGTTTTAATCGGTAGGTTATCTGCAACGACGATGCCAAGTGCGACCTCGTTGAGTGTACCTATTGAAACAAGATCTTCGGGTTTATAAGACAGATTTTTGTAAAGTAAAGAATTTGCAACGGCTGTAGAGTCGGTCGTGAACATCAGGGTGTACCCGTCGGGCTTGGCTCTGGCCATCGCCTGCGCCCCGATCGCCGAGTTTGCGCCCGCCAGGTTTTCAATGATTAACTGCGTACCCAATATTTTTTCAAGCTCTGGGGCCGAAAGTCGTGCAAATGAATCTGCTCCGCCGCCGGGGGCGTAGGGCACGATGACTTTAATTGATCTAGAGGGGTAGGTGTCGGCGAGCGCAGTGCTGATAAACGTCAGTGTGCTTGCAACAAGCGCACTTGCCACCACGGTGAGTGAAATGAAATTTCGACGTAAGTGTGTCATGCTGTTTGTCTCCAACTCTTTAACAGTTTTCGTTAGTTTTTATATGATTTTTTTTTGAATATAGCTTATTTTGGCGGATTCAAAAAAATGCGGATAAGGTTCATAAAGTGCAAACTTTTACGCCATCGGGCTTGCGATGGCATTAACAAGACAAAATACGCTGATCTGTCAAAGCAATACAGTACTCTCAAGTGCTTGTGCCGTAACGCTGTTTTCGATTGAAACCGATTACTCGATTATTCAAAGGACTCTATACCAATGCAAACCACAGTCTATGCTGACGGTATCAACAACATCACAATGCTTGAGGGGATTGTGCGGTTTGACTTGATTAATATTACTCAAACCGATAAAGATAGTCGTACCGTGAAAACAGTTGGGTCAGTCGCGATGTCTGTCCCCGCCTTGTTGCGTACCTATACAGAGTTGTCAGGTGTCCTCAATAAGTTGATCGAGCAAGGGGTTGTCAAAAAGACAGAAACCCAGCCCTCGGAGCCAGTTCAGGCTCCAGTACAGGCCGCAGCCCAGGCGCGAGGCACGACCGCATCGGGCTCAGATGGTGCAGTTATCGAACCTTTGCGCCTGAGTTGACGCTTACCCTTCGAGTGCCTGAAAAAATGCCTTGATTCGTTGGTTAGCGGCTGCCGCCTGCTCAAAGTGCACAAAGTGGCCGGCATTTTCGGCAATCTCAACGATAGGATTTTCAAAGTAATCCGGCAGTCGATCCACCCAGTCACATAAAAGTACTGGGTCGTGACGTCCCCAAAAAAATTGACTTGGTACCGAGATCTTAGGTAACACGGGTGCGCCGTGTTCAATTAAAGCGATGCGAGAGGCGTGATTCGCTGCGTACCAAGCGAAGCCACCCTCTAAGTTGCCGGGACGCATGAAGTTGTCGATCCAATGCTCAAGTTGCTCGGTAAAGGCATTTGGGTCATGGGCCCAATGACTTAGCATATTTTCAAAATAAAGACGGCAGGTGTTTCGGTCGTACCCAACTAATTTAGCAGCCCACGGTAATTGATTAAACGTCTGATACCAAATTTCTTGGACGTGACGCGCCTGTACCCAACGCCGCCCAACACCGGGGTAGGGGGCGTTGAAGAAAAACAAGCCGCTGACCCGCTCGGGCCACCTTCTAGTTAACTGTTGTGCCACATAAGCGCCTACATCGTGTGAGACGATACCGAAGCGTTTGATTCCCAGTGAATCAGCAAGAGCAATGATGTCTTCAGCGTGAATATCGGCGCTAGTTGGAATAGAGTTCGCACTAGGCGCGATCGTACTTTGGCCAAAACCGCGCAGATCAGGCACAACCACTCTAAAATCTTTGGACAGTACCGAAAGGTTTCGGTGCCAAGTCCACCAAAACTCAGGCCAGCCATGCAATAAGAAAACGGGCATGCCCTGACCCTCATCGACGTAATGCAGCCGCGCTCCTGCGACTTCGAGGTAGTGTCGATTCCAATCGCCGTTGGGGTGAGACAGATCCCGTGTTTTACCCTGCGTTTCGTTGTTCTTCATTTTTTGGATCGTCCTGAACTTGCGCCCGGTTATGTGAAACAGTCATTTCGTATAGGATAATCTGACCTGCTGGTAGATTCAAGCTCGTCGGGAAAACACATTGTTTCCCCGACCGTTAGGTACTCCGTCTAAAATGGTAAAAAAATAAACTGGACTCATCCCTATGATCACGCGTTCAATGCGATCGTCTTTTATGCGTTCAGTTGCACTTTGCTGTTTGGCGCTGCTGGCGGCATGTACCACTGCACCAATCACTCCACGCGACCAAACAACTGCTGCGCTGACACCAAAGCGCGTTGACACTTATGTGGGCAATTCATCAACCAAAGCCTACGCTCGCCGTACGATTGAGGATGTTTTAGGTGAGCCAGCACGGTCTCTGAGTCGCTTCGTCACCGCCGATACCAATATTCTAGAATTTAAGGATGCAAGGCTGGCAAAACAGTTACAGCAGAAGTGGGCTTCTGCAAACAAAGATGGTTTTACAGTTGCGCATTTTGGTGACTCATTGGTGCAGGGCGGCTTTGCGGCCGAGATTGCGCGTGGTCGCTTGCAAAGCCTAGGTGGCAGTGCGGGTCGAGGGATGGTGTTTCCTTATTCGATTGCAAAAACCTATTCGCAAAATGACTTTCGTTCGACCTTCACCGGCGACTGGATAACCGCCAATAGTAGTCAACTGCAGACTACCTTACCTATTGGTGTCTCGGGTTTTGTTGCTAGAACTGCTGCAGTGGATGCGTCTTTCACGTTGAATTTTTTTATGGCACCTGAAGTTGGCGCAAAGCGCGTGAGGTTTTTTTACGTAGCAACTTCAGACACTTACACCCTACGCGTTCAATCGGGTAATTTTTTACATGACATTGTCGTTTCGGGTGGCAACGTTAAGCCTCATTCACAAATGCTTGAGCTGAGCTTTCCTGAAATTTCGGATACCTTACGCTTCGAAATTCGCAATACTCGCCCCAAGAGTGGTAATTTTTTTGAAGTGCACGGCGTGAGTATTGAAAACGCGACGCCTGGTGTGCTGTATCACAACTTAGGTGTGGGCAGCGCCAACTACGGTGCGCTGTTAGCCCAAACATATTTTGAAGAGCAATCAGCTCGGCTTGCACCAGATGTGATTGTTCTCGATTGGGGTACGAACGATCTTGCGGCCAAAAACAGTGTTCCACCTGAATTCGAAAAAAATCTCGTGCAGACGATACAACGAGTGAAGGCTCAGCATCCTAAAGCATTAATTGTCGTGACTTCCGCGCAAGACTTCAACGCGAGAAGAAGAAATATTACCGCGACGTATGACTTTGCGACCCTCGCTCGACGGCTTGCTTTTGAAAACGATTGTCTGTTTTATGACTGGTATCGTATTGCCGGAGGGCGGGGTGCCATGGCAACCTGGGTAGCCTATGGGCTCGCAAGCCCAGATCATGTTCATTTGACTGGCCTAGGTTACGCAGTGAAAGGCGAATTATTTGCGCAATCCCTTTTAAACACGCTTGAGCGTTTTAAAAATCAACCGAATATCAAAACGCTTGAAGTCGCAACTACCGCTGCGATTCAACCCCATTCAGTTGTGGGATGGTTAAAAGAGTTGTCTCCCACTCCGAGTAGGGGGCTGTTCACTCGGCGTCCTTAATTGAGTTCATATCCCCTTGACGAAAAAAATCATATCTGTTGTTGCCTTCGACCGAGTCTCTAGCTCGACTTTCTTTTTTGAAAAATTAGTCAGCCTTGACGCCGGCCTCTTTTGCGACTTTCCCAAAACGTAGCGCCTCAGCTTGAATGAACGTAGCAAATTGTTGTGGAGTGCCGGGTAACGGAAACATATCGTTGGCTTTGAATTTCTCTTGTACGTCGTTGTTATTGAGTGCTCGCACCAACTCTGCGTTCAAGCGAGCGATCACAGCGGATGGTGTGCCTTTTGGTACAACTAGTCCGCTCCAGTTGGTTGCTTCGAGTTCGGGGTAGCCCAGCTCTCGTAAGGTGGGAACGTCGGGTAAGGCGGCTGCGCGTTCTGCAGACGTTACCGCTAGCACGCGCACCCTACCGCTTTTTGCAAAAGGCGCAGCCTCAGTGACGTTGGTGACTGCCATAGGAAGGTGTCCGCCAACGACCGCTGTCAAGGCAGGAACGCCGCCAGCATAGGGCGCATGAAATATGTTGATACCGACAGCGAGTCTTAACATTTCGGTTGCGACATGATGCGTCGTGCCCACACCGGGTGTGCCGTAGGCAATTTCGCCTGGTTTGGCACGCGCCAACGCGATCAGCTCTTTGAGTGAAGTCGCAGGTACGTTGAGGCCAACGGTAATTGCCATGGGCAACCACATCGCCTGACCAACCGCTGCAAAATCTTTGATTGGGTCGTAAGACAAACCAGTTCGTATCGCTGGGTTGATCACAAAGCTTGGAAACACGACCAGTATGGTGTAACCATCGGCCGGTGCACGTGCAGCAAACTCGTAACCTGTCACCGCGCCGGCACCTGGGCGGTTATCAACGATCACGGGCTGGCCTAAGCCTTTTGACATGGTGTCAGCAAGGATGCGCGTTGTGATGTCACCTGCGCCGCCTGGTGGAAACGGAATCACCATTTTCAGCGGCTTAGTTGGAAAGTCTTGGGCGTGGGCGGTGTAAATCAGCCCTGACATGACGGTTGCAACGAGGGCTACGAGAATACGTGCATACATTGTGCTGTCTCCAGTTTGATTTCTTGACTTTGATTTTATGCCTCATTATAGTGCGTCAACACTTATCCCCACCTAAACTCGGAGTCAACCATGATTATTGGCATGTTAATTTTTCACGACATGACGCAACTAGACTTTACCGGACCCTATGAAGTATTTTCAAAGATGCCAGGGTGTGAGGTCAAGATTATTGCGAAGACCTTGCAGCCTGTCGTGGCGAAAGGTGGTTTGAAATTTCTTCCAGACTTCACGATTGATGACGTGCCGGCACTTGATTTGATCTTTATACCCGGTGGGCATGGGGTGAGTGCCTTGATGAAAGATCGTTCTGTTCTTGAGTTTATTCGTGCACAAGCGCAACACGCAAAGTACGTGACCTCAGTTTGTACTGGTTCGTTAGTGCTCGGGGCAGCTGGTTTGTTAAAAGGCTATCGCGCCACGACGCATTGGACGTCTATCGACCTGTTGCCACACTTTGGTGCGATCGCCGCGCGCGAGCGCGTGGTGGTTGATCGTAATCGTATTACTGGAGGCGGCGTCACAGCGGGCATTGATTTTGCCTTGGCAATTGCCGCCGAGGTTGTGGGTGAAGACGCAGCAAAAACGATTCAATTAGTGATCGAGTACAACCCCGAGCCACCTTTCAATTGTGGCCATCCCGATACGGCGGATGTAAAAATTCTTGAGGCGCTTACGCAGAAACTTGTGCCACTGCAGGCCACTAGGCTCGTCGAGGCAAAAGAGGCGGCGAAACTTTATTGCTGATGGCTCATGGGGGAAAGCTGACGGCTGATGGCTGACGCGCCGACTAGAGGCTGACAGCTTACGTCTGCGGCGCTGCGATTTGCGTGGTCTGCATGAGTTGAGTCGCTAACGTGTCAGGCCAGCCGCAACATCCAGTTGCGTGTATCTGCGGTTCTTCCATACTGGATATCAAGTAATTGCTGGCGCAAGGCGAGGGTCACGGGCCCAGCAACCGTACTGTTGTTTCCATAAGAAAACTCTTCGCTTTTTAAGGCGCTGATCGGAAAGATCAGCGCCGCAGTACCACAGGCAAATAGTTCAGTGATGTGTTTAGAGGCGAGACCGTCACGCACTTCGGTGAGGCTGATCGGACGCTCGTGCACCGTGCGGCCCTCTGCGCGTGCAAGTTCAATAATGCTGGCGCGCGTGACCCCAGGCAAGATGCTGTCTGAGAGCGCGGGTGTGACTAAGCTACCGTCTTTTTGCACGATAAAAATATTCATGCCGCCTAGTTCTTCAAGGTATTGACCGTGCTCAGAATCTAGAAACAGCACTTGCGGGCAACCATTTTTACGTGCTTCTTTTAGCGGGGCCAGCGAACCAGCATAATTACCCGCGCATTTGGCATAGCCTGTGCCGCCGCGTGCGGCGCGTGTGCGTTGGGTAGACACCCAGATTGGCACGGGTGTGACACCACTTGAAAAATAGGGGCCAGCGGGGCTGCCAATCACGTAGTAAGCGACCGTATCTGCACCACGCACGCTTAACGAGTTTTCATTGGCAATCATGAAGGGGCGAAGGTACAGGCTGCTTTCTACCTCGCTAGGTACCCAGTCGCAATCAAGTTTTACAAGCTCTTTAAGCGATTGCAAGAATAAATCGTGCGGTAGCTCTGGCAGGCCTAGACGTTCAGCAGAGTGGCTAAAACGCTGTGCGTTGACCTCGGGGCGGAAGGTCCAGATTGAGCCGTCTGCATGGCGATAGGCCTTGAGGCCCTCAAACACCGCCTGAGCGTAGTGCAAGACCAGCGAGGCAGGGTCAAGAGTCAACGGTGCATAAGGCGTGACACGTGCCCCATGCCAGTCGTGTTCGGCATCCCAGTCAATCGCTACCATGTGATCAGAGTAGTATTTACCAAAACCAGGATTCGCTAAGACCGCCTCGCGCGCGGCTCGATCGGTGGGATGCGTAGTTCGAGTATGAACAAACGTGGCTGGCTTGCTTGGTTGCATAGGAGTCAGAGCTTTTCTTGGTTTGGGGCGAATGAGCGCGCGAGTCGCCCTCTGAAAGCGTTTATACATTGCTTTGAGATGTTTTGCATTTGCCAAGTCACCCAGAAACCTAATACAAAGGGGGCTCGCGCTTGTTTATTTGAATAACTAGAGACAATCATGACGAAGCCAAACAGTCGCATCAGCTCTGAAGTTCCTTTTGACCAAGAGGGCAAGCATCTAGGTTTTTTGCGCTTGCCGCACTCGATTCATCGTTCTGCCTATGGTTGGATTCCGATTCCGATCGCCAGCATTAAGAACGGTAAAGGGCCGACTGTGCTGTTAATGGCCGGCAACCACGGCGATGAGTATGAAGGTCAGATCGGCTTAAGCACCTTGCTGCGTATGCTTGATATTCAAGATATTCAAGGCCAGATCATTTTCTTGCCCTCGGCGAATTTTCCAGCTGCCGCAGCTGGCATGCGGACCTCTCCAATCGATGAGGGTAATTTGAATCGATTGTTTCCTGGTGATCCTAACGGCACAGTGACGCAGCAGATGGCTTGGTATATCGAGCATGTTTTGTTGGCACAAGTCGACTATGTCTTTGATTTACATTCTGGTGGCAGTTCGTTGATGTATATCCCGAGCGCGGGTTGTCGACGCAGTGATGATCCAAACCGCATGGATCAGGCGCTAGAGATTGTGCGGCTGTTTGGTGCGCCGGCCGCCTATGTGCTGGATTCTCAATCTAGTGATTCGTGTACGCTTGCGGCCGCAGCGGCTAGGCAAAATGTGATTCACTACGGTGCCGAGCTTGGTGGTGGTGGAACCTTGTCCCCCCAGGCGTTGCGCGTCACTATCGATGGTACTCGTCGCGTACTCAAGCACTTGGGGGTCTTGA
>Ga0114968_10001818_pt1 | contig 16467 bp, 12 predicted proteins | sample M_130807_EF_Meta_FD_87020 | JGI IMG/M metagenome (GOLD analysis project Ga0114968, IMG submission 87020) | Freshwater microbial communities from Lake Montjoie, Canada to study carbon cycling - M_130807_EF_MetaG | ecosystem: Environmental > Aquatic > Freshwater > Lake | place: Lake Montjoie...
CTACCACATGCGCTGGTTTGAGCAGACCTTGCCCACCGACGGGTCCGTCCGTATTACACCCTATGGCATGAAGTTGATTGGGCTGTCGATTGCGGGACCCAAGTCGCGCGAACTGCTGCAGCGCCTGACCGATGACGATGTCTCCGGCGACACCTTCAAATTCATGGACTACCGCGAGATGGAAGTCGCCACCGTGCGCGCCATGGTGAACCGGGTGACCTATACCGGCGACCTGGGCTACGAAATCTGGGTCGCGCCGGAATACCAACGCCGCCTGTACGAGAGCATCATGGAGGCGGGTGCCGACTTGGGTATCCGGAACTTTGGCATGCGGGCATTGTTGTGCCTGCGTCTGGAGAAGAACTTCGGCACTTGGTTCCGCGAATTCCGCCCGATCTACGGGCCGTTTGAAGCCGGTTTGGACCGCTTCGTCAAACTGGACAAGCACGAGTACATCGGCAAAGCCGCCGCAATCAAAGAAAAAGCCGATGGCCCCAAGAAGACCCGCATCTTCATGGTGGTGGATGCGCTGGACTGCGATGTCATGGGCGACGAACCGATCTGGGTCGATGGCAAAGTCGTTGGCTGGGTCACTTCCGGCGGCTATGGCCACTATGTGGACCAGTCGCTGGCGCAGGGCTATATTCCCACCGAATGTTTCAAACCCGACATGAAGCTGGAGATTGAAATCTTGGGCGAACGCCGTGCCGCTCGACTGCAAATGGACCCGCCTTTTGATCCCGAAGCCAAACGGATGCGCATGTAAGAGGAGCCGCTGATGTCCCACTACTCGGCCTGGTCCCTGCTGCGCAATGCGCTTTCAGGGCACAAAAACTGGGACCGCGCCTGGCGCGACCCGGAGCCCAAAAAGTCCTATGACGTGATCATTGTGGGCGGTGGTGGCCACGGTTTGGCCACGGCCTACTACCTGGCCAAAAACCACGGCATCAAAAACATCGCGGTTTTGGAAAAAGGCTACATTGGTTCGGGCAATGCGGGGCGCAATACGACCATCGTGCGCTCCAACTACATGATGCAGGACAACACGGCGTTTTACGAACACTCCATGTCCTTGTGGCTCGGCATGTCGCAAGACCTGAACTACAACGTGATGTTCTCGCCGCGCGTCTATTTGTACGTCACGATGTCGCCGAGTGCCCAGGATGCGCAAATCCGCCGGGCCAACATCATGCGCCTCAATGGCATCCGCGCGGACATCTTGACCCGAGAAGATGTCATGAAGGAGGCCCCTTACCTGGATTTCTCCGACAAGGCACGTTTTCCAATTTACGGCGCGATGTTGCAACCCGACGCGGGTACAGCCCGCCATGACGCCGTCGTCTGGGGCTATGCGCGGGCGGCCAACGCGCTGGGTGTGGACATCATTCAAAACTGCGAAGTGCTCGACTACCAATGGTCGGGAGAGCGTATTACCGGGGTCAAGACGACGCGGGGCGAGATCGGCGCCGGAAAAGTGGGGATTGCAGTCGCCGGTCACACCTCTCTGCTGGCGCAGAAAGCCGGGCTGGAACTACCGATTGAGAGCCACGTGCTGCAGGCCTACGTGAGTGAATCGATCAAGCCCGTGGTCAACCACGTGGTGGTGTGGTCTGCGTCCTACTTCTACTTCTCTCAGTCTGACAAGGGCGGCTTGGTCTTTGGCGGCCACATTGACCGCTACAACTCCTACGCCCAGCGTGGGAACTTGGCCAATGTGAGCGAAGTCACCCAGGCGTTGGTCAGCGCCATGCCGAGTGCGGCGAGGCTGCGGGTGCTGCGCCATTGGGGCGGAATCATGGACATGACGCCCGACGGCAGCCCCATCATTACCAAGACACCGGTAGACGGTCTGTACCTGAACGGGGGCTGGTGTTACGGGGGATTCAAGGCAACGCCGGCGTCAGGCTGGTGTTTTGCCCACACGATCGCCAATGATGCGCCGCACGCCTTTAACGCGGGCTTCACGATGGATCGCTTTGCGCAAGGCCGGTACATTGATGAGTCGGGGGCGGGGCCTTACAACCATTTGCAGTGAGTTGTTTCATGTCTTTGTTTGCTGACCCTCTTGCTGTCGCCCCCATACTCCAACCTCTTACCTTCGGTGGGGGTAAGGGGTGCTTTAACAGCCGATTTTGCGTTGCCGGTGTGGCTGCGCGTTCACGGCCTGGAGCAATGAATCCCCGCGAAACGCACCGCGGAGCCCGCCCGTGCCTTGCTGTCCTTCCATCGGCGAAGCAGCGAGAAGTAAGCCGACTGGCGGGTCCGGACGACGCTTGCGACCTTGTCAATCGCTCAATCAACTAGGCAAAAAGTCGATGCTAAGAATCAATTGCCCCCACTGTGGCCTGCGCGACCACGAAGAATTTAGCTACTTCGGCGACGCCACCAAAGCCTATCCCGAACTTGCGCCAGAAAACCACGATGCCTGGGTGGACACGGTCTATACACGCAACAACCCGCGCGGACTCCATTCCGAGTTCTGGCAGCACACCCTGGGATGCCGACGCTGGCTGGTAGTCAAGCGCCATACCGTGACGCACGATATTGAATCGGTCGTGATCGCCGCAGAGAGGGCACTCCCATGACGCAATCCAAGACCTCGAGCCCCAGCACGGGCGGCCCCTTTCGCATTGCCAAAGGCGGGCGCGTCGACCGCAATAAAAGCCTGAGCTTCACCCTGGACGGAAAATCCTTCCAGGGTTTTGCGGGCGACACGGTGGCGTCAACCTTATTGGCACACGGTGAGCACCTGGTAGCGCGATCCTTTAAATACCACCGACCGCGCGGCATCATGGCGGCCGGCGTCGAAGAGAGCAACGCCTTGCTCACGGTAGGCGACAAAGGCACCCGCGAACCCAATATTGCGGCGACCGTGCTGGAGTTAGAGGCCAATTTGGTGACCCGCACCCAAAACGCCTGGCCCTCGGTGCGCTTTGATGCGATGGCGATTACGTCGGTGCTGTCGCCCCTTTTTGTGGCGGGCTTCTATTACAAGACCTTTATGGGACCGACGCGCAGCGCCTGGATGCTCTACGAGCATTTCATCCGCAAGGCGGCCGGCTTGGGCGCCTCCGCCAATGATGCGGATGTGCACCGCTACGACTGGCACAACGATTACACCGACGTGCTGGTCATTGGCTCCGGTGCGGCCGGGTTGAGCGCCGCGCTGTGCGCCGCCCGTGCCGGCGCGCAGGTCATGCTGGTGGAGCAAGATTTTGCTTTGGGTGGCGCCCTGTTGGGCCAAGCACCTCAGAGTGCCAAGGGCCAATGGTTGGCCACCATGCTGGTCGATCTGCAGGCCACCGGCAAGGTCCAGATTCTGACACGCTCTACCGCCTTTGGTGTCTACGACGGCAACACCGTGGGCGTCATCGAGCGATCGGCGCCCGGCGTTGCCGACCCCTCCCATGGCGTACCGCGTCAGCGTTTGCGCACCGTGCGGGCCGGGGCAATCGTCATGGCGTGCGGTGCACTGGAGCGTCCCTTGGTGTTTGCCGGCAACGACAAGCCGGGCGTGATGTTGTCCGGGGCCGTCGGCTCATACGTCAACCGCTACGCCGTTGCGCCGGGCAAACGCGCCGTGTTTTGCGTTAACAACGACGCCGCGTACAGCGACGCATTGGCACTGGCGCACGCGGGTGCCCAGGTCAATCTGGTGGACTTGCGTAGCGCAGTTTCACCGGCACTGCTAGGCGCTGCCAGCAGCGCCGGCATGACTGTTCAGACCGGAAGCACCATCACCGACGTCTACGGCCGCCTGCATGCGACACGCTGCCGGGTGGCGGGCTACGATGCAAGCAGCGGACGGGTCATGGGCGGCCCGATGGAACTCGAGGTCGACCTGGTCGCCATGTCGGGCGGGTGGACGCCAACGGTGCACTTGAGCTCGCACCGCAACGTCAAGCCGACCTACCGCGCGGACATTGCCTGCTTTGTGCCCGGCGGCTTTGACCGTGCCCAATTTGGAGCGGGGGCCATGGTTGGCAGCCAGACCTGGGGCGAAGCCATCAAATCAGGCTGGCGCATGGGCGCGCAGGCCGCTGAGATCAGCGGTTTCCACCTCAATGACGTCCCTCCGGCCCTGGAAGACGACACCAGCATGGCCTTTGTTCCTGCGGGCGCGCTGTTGAGCGCCAATCCCAGCGACAAAGCCTTTATTGACTTTCAAAATGACGTCACCGTGGCGGACGTCGAACTCGCGCACCGGGAAGGCTACCAGTCCGTTGAGCACCTGAAGCGCTACACCACCCTGGGTATGGGCACTGACCAGGGCAAGACCTCCAACCTGAACGGTCTGGGATTGATGGCCGCCGCCCGCGGTATCGACGTGGCCGCCGCAGGAACCACGACCTTTCGCCCCCCCTACACCCCAGCCAGCCTGGGTGCATTGGCGGGACGCAACGTAGGACCCCATTTCCAGCCGGAACGCCGCACGGCGATGCATGACTGGCACGAAAGCCATGGCGGCGTAAAGATGGAGGCCGGCCTGTGGTTGCGCCCCTTGTGGTACCGGACCCACGGCGCCACGCTGGGCGAAGCCTACAAGGCCGAAATGGAGTTTGTGCGATCCAGCGTGGGAATCGCCGACACCTCTACCTTGGGAAAAATTGACGTGCAGGGGCCCGACGCGGCAGAGTTTCTGGACCGCGTCTATGTCAACGGGTTTTCAAAACTTGCCGTGGGCAAGGCGCGCTACGGCTTCATGCTGCGTGAAGACGGCATCGTTCTGGACGACGGGACCACGACGCGCATCAGCGAAACTCAGTTTTTTATGACCACCACCACCGCCCAGGCGGCTCGGGTCATGAGCCACCTCGAGTTTCTGCTGCAAGTCGTATGGCCCACCTTGAGGGTCACGGTGGCCTCGGTCTCCGACCAGTGGGCGGCTATGAGCGTGGCCGGTCCGCGTGCCCGGGAAGCGCTGCAGGCTGCGTTTCCCCATTTAGACCTGGGCAATGCCGCCCTCCCCTTCATGGGCGTGCTAGACACCGTGGGCAGCGGCCCGCTGGAAGTAGTGACGCTTCGGATACTGCGCCTGACGTTCTCGGGCGAGTTGGCCTACGAAATTTTTACACCCACCCAACATGGCCTGGCGGTCTGGGAGCACGTACTTGAGGCGGGGACGCCCTGGAAGATGCGCCCCTACGGACTCGAGGCGCTCGGCTCGCTGCGTATTGAAAAAGGCCACGTTGTGGGCTCCGAAATGGACGGTCGCACCACGCTGGATGATCTGGGCGCCGGAAAAATGGCCAGTAAAACCAAGTCATTCTGGGGGATGCGCTGCGCCACAGCCCCCACCTGGCCCGGCCCAACCGACCGACACTGGTCGGCCTGGAAGCGGTGGACGACCAGGAGCCCCCCAGCAATGGCTCCATTCTGTTTTTTACCGATGACGTCATACAGGGCCATGGCCGGGGTCACGTGACCTCCACCACCTACAGCCAATCGGTGGGTAAAGCGATTGCGCTCGGATTGCTACAAGGCGGCACGAGCCATGTTGGAAAAGAAATCATTGCCACCTCCCCTACGCAAGGACGCAAGTACCGCCTGCGCGTAGTCGACCCCTGCTTCCTGGACCCCGAAGGAGCGCGCTACCGTGTCTGAAATCCTCACCCCCGCTGCGGCGCCTTCCACGGCGCGCAGCCCTTTTGCCACTCTCGGATCCCAACAACGTCCCACACGCGATGGACTGGTGCAAGTGAGTTTGCGTGCTGAACGCCTCGACCAGGTCACCCTTATCAGCACCTGGATCAGTGGGACCGGGGCCTTGTGCGAGGCTCTGTCGACCGCTTTGGCAGCAACCGGTTTGTTCCCCCTGCCCGCCGCGACCGGAGACACCGCTATTTGCCCACTGGGCCTCTTGATCCGAAGTGGCCCCCACGAGTTCATGTTGGTCGGGCATACCTCGGCCAACGTGATGGCTGAATTGCTCCCGCACATCACACCGGACATCGGTGCGTTGCTCGACTTGAGCCACGCCCGCTGCCGGGTGCACGTGGAGGGGCCGCGAGCCGTGGCCGCCCTTGGGAAATTATTTGCCCTCGACTTTCGCGATCCGGCATTTCCGAGCGGCCAACTCAAACTGAGTGGTCACCACCATGTGCCCTGCAGCCTGCACCGCCTGGGCACGGACAGCTTTGACTTGTACCTGTTAAGCACCTACGCCCGAGGGCAATTGGAATCGCTGCTGGACGTGGCACTGGAATACGGTGTTGCGCTGACCGTGGCCGATTAGGCCAGGCAAAACTCCCCGGCCCCGGGCTGCGCCTAGGGCCGTCATGCTTAGCCATTAAGATCGACAGCCCGCCGCGAGCCCGCGGCGGGAAGTGTGCGCTGTCATCAATCAGAGCGCCCGGCGTACGGCTTACCGCAAAACCTGAGCTCTCATGAACCATTCTTTTTATTCTTGGGCCCTGTGTGCCCTGCTGGCAACCCTGGGATCCTCCGGCTGCAGCGACAAGAAATCAGCGGACCTGGCCCCAAGCAGCCCCTCCGCCAGCGCAGCAGCCCCCGCTGCGTCGGCGCCAGCATCGGCTGCATCGGCCGCCGCCCCGCCCGGCCCACCGGTATCGGTGACCACGACCAAAGCCGAATCGCGCGACATGGCAGTCAACCTTCGGACCACCGGCACGGTATTTCCACTGGCGAGTGTGGACATCAAGGCCCAAACCAACTCGGTGGTCACCAAGATGCACATCAATGGGGGGCAGTTTGTCCGCACCGGAGATCTATTGTTCACTTTAGACGGACGGGCGGAAGAAGCCAACCTGGCCAAGGCCCGGGCCCAACTCGCCAAAGACCAGGCCAGCCTGGCCGACACGCAGCGTCAACTCAAGCGTGCGCAGGAACTACTCGCACAGAATTTTGTCGCCAAGAGCGCGGTTGACACTGCGCAGGCTGCGGTCGACGCCGCGTCCGCGACCCTGCTCTCCGACCAAGCGGCCATTGACGCCGCCAAGGTGGCGCTGTCTTACACCCAGATCACCTCCCCGCTCAGCGGGCGGGCTGGGGCACTCAGCGTTTCGATCGGGACTGCGCTGCAAAGCAATGTATCGCCCATCGTAACCATCACGCAACTCGATCCCATCGCGGTCACCTTTAATCTGCCGCAGCGCAACCTGGCGCAGGCCATTGCCGCGCTCAAGGACGGCGGCGCCAAGGTCACCGCGACGCTGGCGGACAACGGTGGGAGCTTCGAAGGCCGCCTTTATTTTGTGGACAACGCGGTCGACGCCGCCTCAGGCACCGTGCGGGCGCGGGCCAAGTTTGACAACAAGCAAGGCCGGCTCTGGCCGGGCGCATTTGTGGAGATTTCACAAACCATTAACACCCTGAAAGATGCGGTCCTGGTGCCGCAAGCGGCGCTGATTCAGTCGGCGCGCGGCACCATTGTGTATGTGGTTGAAGACGGCAAGGCGGTGATGCGGCCCGTCAAGCAGGTTGCCGGGCAAAGCGGCGAAGCTGCCATTACCGGCATTTCTGCTGGAGAGTCGGTGGTGGTGGACGGCAAACAAAACGTGCGTCCAGGGTCCTCGCTCGTTGAGCGGCCCAAAGAAGCCAAACCGGCTGCCTCCGCTCCAGCGGCCAGCGCAGCGTCTGCATCTGCTTCGGCACCGGCCGTCGCTTCGTCACGCAGCGCACCATGAATTTTTCGGAACTTTTCACCCGCCGTCCAGTGATGACGGTGCTTTTGAACCTGTCGATCGTCGGTGCAGGTATTTTGGGACTGCAGAATATCCCGATTGCAGCGCTGCCGAGCTACGACACGCCCGTCATTAATGTGTCAGCCGCGTTGCCGGGTGCCAATCCTGAGACTATGGCCAGTTCGGTGGCCCTGCCCTTGGAAAAACAGTTCCAGACAGTCCCCGGCCTGAAAACCATCAGTTCGAGCAGCACACTGGGCAGCACCTCGCTGACGCTTGAATTTGAAGAAGGTCGCAACGTAGACGCCGCTGCCGTGGATGTCCAGGCCGCGCTATTGCGAGCCCAGCGGTCTTTGCCCCAAGACATGACCTCCCCGCCGTCGTACCGCAAGGTCAATCCGGCAGACGCACCGGTGTTGCTGATCGCTTTGACATCGCCCTCTTTGTCGCCGGCGGACTTGCAAGACTACGCTGAGCACCTGATTTCACCGACCTTCTCCACCATTGACGGCGTGGCCCAGGTCAATATTTACGGGGCAAAACGCTTCGCGGTGCGGGTGCGCGTCAAACCGGACGCGATGGTGGCCAGCAACATCAGTTTCGACGAGGTGAGCGCCGCATTGCGTGCGGCCAATGTCAACACCCCGGTCGGAACCCTAGATGGCCCGAAGCAAACCTTGGTACTGCAGGCCAATAAGCAGCTCAAATCCGCCGCAGACTTTGGCAACTTGATCATCAGCGCCAAGGGCGGAGTACCGCTTCGCCTCAAAGACATCGCCAAAGTCGAAAACAGCGTCGAGACCAACAAGAGCTGGGCCACTCTGAACGGCGAGAACTCCATCACCATTGCTATCCAACGCCAACCCGGAGCCAACACCGTGCGGGTGGTGGATGCCGTGCGGGCCGCCATCCCGGCCATGCAGGCTCAAATGCCGCAATCGGTCGGCATGACGCCCATCAATGACCGGTCGGTATCGGTACGGGACGCCCTGCACGATGTCTCGCTGACGCTCATTGGCACCATCGTGCTGGTGGTGTTGGTGATCTTTTTATTCCTGCGCCGCTTTGTCGCGACCGCCATCCCCACCCTGTCACTGCCCATTTCACTCATGGGCGCAGTGGCGCTGTTGTGGGGGATGTCCTACAGCCTGGACAACATATCGCTGCTCGGGCTGACGCTGGCGGTAGGCTTGGTGGTGGACGATGCCATCGTGGTCTTGGAAAACATCATCCGCCACGTGGAAAACGGCGAGGAGCCCTTCCAGGCCGCACTGGTGGGCGCGCGCGAGGTAGGTTTCACCATCATCTCGATTTCCACCTCATTGATCGCCGTGTTCATACCGATCTTCTTCATGCCAGGCGTGATTGGTCTGCTGTTTCATGAATTTGCCGTCGTGGTGAGCTTGGCGATCGTGGTGTCTGCCTTTGTGTCGCTCACCTTGGTTCCGATGCTGGCGGGACGCTTCTTGACCGACGACGCCCACAAAAAAGCCCCGGGGGCACTGGTCCGAATGTTTGAGCGCGGCTTTAACGCCACCCTGCGAGGCTACAGCCGCGTGCTAGACCTCGCCTTAAACCACCGCAAGACGATATTGCTGCTGGCGGCCAGTACCTTTGTTGCCACTTTCTGGCTGGTCAGTGTGATCCCCAAGGGTTTTTTCCCCGAAGAAGACATTGGCCAAATCCAGGTCTCGACCGAAGGCAGCGAAGACATTTCTTTTGCCGCGATGGTGGCCCTGCAAGAACGTGCGGCAGCGATCATCCGCGCCGACGCCAACGTCAACGCCGTGAGTTCCTTCAACGGCGGCAATAACGCGCAAAACTCAGGTCGCATGTTTGTCAGCCTCAAGCCTGCTGGCCAACGCCTGCCCATGAAACAGGTGATCGAAGGTTTGCGCAAAAAACTGCGTGGAGTCGCAGGCATCAACGTTTTCATGCGGCCCGTGCAGAACCTGCAAATCGGCGGACGTCCCAGCAAGGCGCAGTTCCAGTACATCTTGCAAAGCGTGAAAGCAGATGAGCTCAATGTCTGGGCTGGCAAACTGCAAGAGCGAATGCGCGCCGACCCGATCTTTCGGGACGTGACCAGCGACGCCCAGCTGCGCGCGCTTCAGGCCCAACTCAATATCGACCGCGATCGCGCCAACAGCCTCGGCGTTTCGGTAGACGCCATCCGCTCGGCCCTGTTCAGTGCCTTCGGCGAACGCCAGGTGTCCACCATCTATTTGCCGACGGACAGCTACCAGGTGATCATGGAAGTTGCTCCCGAGGCCAAACTCGACGAATCGGCGCTGTCGGGCATTTACGTGCGATCGAGCTTTGGCACCCTGGTGCCCTTGTCCGGCTTCACCACGGTCGAGCGTAGCGTCGGGCCCACCGCGATCAACCATGTCGGCCAACTCCAGGCCGTGACGGTGTCCTTTAACTTGGCCCCCGGCGCGGCGCTGGGAGACGCCACCGGCAAAATTGACGCTGCCCGTGAGGCGATTCAAATGCCCAGCAGCATCATCTCAACCTACGGTGGGGATGCAGCCGTATTCAAAAGTTCCCAAGGCAGTCAGCTGATTTTGGTGATTGCGGCGTTGGTGGTGATCTATGTGCTACTGGGCGTGCTGTACGAAAGCTATATCCATCCGATCACGATTTTGGCCGGCCTCCCCTCGGCGGCGGTGGGGGCGCTTGCCACGCTAATGTTGTTTGGGCAGGACCTGACACTCATCGCCACCATTGGTATCGTGCTGCTGATCGGCATTGTCAAAAAGAACGCGATCATGATGATCGACTTTGCCTTGGAGGCGCAGCGCCATCAGGGCATGTCGCCCCGGGAGGCCATACGCACGGCCTGCGTGTTGCGCTTTCGCCCCATCATGATGACCACCATGGCGGCGCTGGTGGGTGCCTTGCCGATCGCCCTTGGCGTAGGTGCCGGAGCCGAGTTACGCCAACCTTTGGGCCTCGCGGTGGCCGGAGGATTGGTGTTTTCTCAGGCAATCACCTTGTTCATTACGCCGGTGCTGTACCTGGCGCTGGACCGCTTCAGCGGAACCGGGCCCCTCACTCGCCCTGAAAACACCGAATCCTGAGCGCTCGGGCTTTTTCAAGGCCCCGGTCTACCAGTGCCGGTGTTCGTACTCCCTAAAGTGGCCATGGCCATAGTAGCCAAAGGGCAAAGCCACCGGCGGATAGTAGTAAGGGCGGTAATAACGGCGCACTACAGGCGCCGGTACGACATAGGTCGGCGCAACCGGCTCTGAATAGCTGATGGCGGGAGCATAGGAAGCGCCCCCGACTCCCAAGGGCGACACCTGCACCGCGATGGTCGGACCCGGGTCATTCGGCGTTTGCACGGAATATTGCCGGCCGCCAAATTCGTAGACCACGTTGTAGCCGACGGTACGATTCTCAAAAACGTTTTGTACACCGCAACGCGGCACCGTTTCCACGCGCTCGGGTGGTTGGCCTTCTAGGCGGTCGCCCAACACGGCTCCGCCCACCATGCCAATGGCGGTGGCCGCAGCGCGCCCGGCGCCGCTTCCGCCCGCGGCATTGCCCAAGGCGCCGCCTGCAATCGCACCTATTAAGGCACCAGCGCCGCTGTTGGGCGACTGGTACATCATCTGCTGGTTGCTGCACACATGGCGGGGCACCGCCACCTGCTGCACGACGGGGGTCGATGAAAGTACCCGCCCTAGATCCTGGGCCCAGACGCTGCTCAAAGCGCCCAGCCCTAAAGCCACTGCAATTACCCGTTTCATGGACAGCCCTCCAAAGTTGTCTCTCCGTAACGACGATCGGGCCGGGGTTGTTGACAGCGTTCTGCATCTTTACCAAGAATTAACCGAGCAGCGGCATGGATAATCCACCCCTATTGCAATTGCCCGCCGAACTCCCATTTTTTTTCCGCTCTCGGCTTGAAGCCCATGCAACCACCCGCCCACTCTCCGGCTTTACCGGCCACACCGCGCCTCTTTTTCGTATTGACAGCGGTCCTGGTCGTCCTAGCTTTGGTGCCTACGGCATGGCCAGAATTAGATCTATTCATGGCACGGTGGTTTGCGCCGCCGGGTGGGCAAATCCAAATCAACGCTTGGTGGTGGGTGCAGACCATCAATTTGTATGTTCCGGCGATTTTTAGGAGCATGGTCTTTGTCGCGATGGGCGCGTGGCTGTTTGCCACGTGGCAGGCGCGCTGGAAGTCGTGGCGTCTGCCGCTCGCGTTCTTTATCCTGTCCGGCGCACTCGGACCCGGTTTGGTGGTCAACGCCGGTTTCAAGGAGCACTGGCAACGGTCACGCCCCTATGAGGTGCAAAATTTTGGCGGAAGCCAACAGTTCACCCGGGCCGGTGTTCCCACCGACCAATGCAATAACAACTGCTCCTTCGTCAGCGGACATGTCGCCTGTGGCTTCTTTTTTGCCTCCCTGATGCTGGTTCAGCCGCGGCGGCGGCGTACCTGGGCACTGGCCGGTTGCGCGGCGGGTCTGCTGATCGGGTTTGCCCGCATGGCCGACATGGCGCATTGGCTGAGTGACGTCCTGTGGGCCGCACCGATTACCTGGATTTGTAGCTGGCTCGTTTGGCGGGCACTGGCCTGGCTTTACCGAGAGGGGCCGGACGTCTACGGTGGTACCCGGGAGCCACCGGTCGCCTGAATCCCCGCTGCCAGCCCCTCTATCACGGTTGGGAATTGCAGTCGCAAGCCCAACTCCTGCTTCATTCGGGTGTTCACCATGCGCCGAGACTCCGACATAAAACTCAGTTGCATGGCTCCCAATTCCAAATGAGCCCGCATGCGGCTGATGCGTGGCGGAGGAGGCAAACCATAGAGCGCCGCCGCAGCGTCAAAGTAGTCACCCATCCGCAGGGCTGAGTCGTCGTTGATGTTATAGACGCGCAGGGGCTTGGCTCGCCACAGCGCCCGAACACAGGCGCGCGCCAGATCATCGGCATGAATATGGTTGGTAAACACGTCATCTGCCGCCTCCAGCACCGGAGTCGCTTTGCGCAATCGCTCCAGCGGCGTTCCCCCCTCACGATCGGCCGCATAGATGCCAGGGACCCGCAGCACCGTAGTGCGCACGGCGGCGGAACGACCCAAAAACTGGACGCGGGACTCTGCGTCTGCGCGCCGCTGGGCGCGCGGGGTGGTGGGCAACACAGGCCGCCCCTCGTCCACCCAATCGCCACCACAATCGCCATACACACCGCTCGTCGATGCGTACACCAACGCGGCGGGTGCGCCCCCTCGCCGTCGAAAGGCGTGCAACAAGGCTGCTGTTCGTTCGTCGGTGGTACCCATCGTGGCAGGCGGAGCCAAATGGAGCACCCGCTGGGCCAAGCCTGCCAAGCGGCGCAAGCTCTGCGGCCGGTCAAGATTGCCCCAAAGCGGCGTGGTCCCGGCAGCGCGAAGCTCGGGTGCGCGCACGCGCTGAGAACTGAGCGCCCGCACTGTCAGTTTTCCCGAGAGCAAGCTTGCGACGCGCAGGCCAATGTCGCCACAACCCACAATCAAGATGCGAGTGCGCCGAAAGCGGGCGGGCAAGGCGCCCAAGGGAGATTGGATTGAAGGCAAAATCGGAGACTCCACTGTTGTGTGGTTTCAAGGATAACGAATTAAATGACCTCTAGCGCTTCGACCTTCACCGTGACGGTGGAACCCAGTGGCACCGCGTTTTCGGCCAATACCGACGAAACCATGCTGGCCGCGGGCATTCGCCAGGGTGTCGGACTGCCTTATGGTTGCAAAGACGGCGCCTGCGGCTCGTGCAAATGCAAGATGCTTTCCGGCAAGGTCGTACACGCCAACTTTCAGCGCAAGGCGCTCAGCGCAGAGGAAGAGGCAGCCGATTTTGTTCTGACCTGCTGCGCAACGGCGCAGAGCGACATCGTGCTGGAGTCCCGCCAAGTGACGCCCGCCGGCGCATTGCCCGTCAAGAAAATGCCCACACGGGTGAGCAGTCTGGTCAAAAAGTCCGATGACGTGGTCGTCATGCAACTGCAACTGCCAGCAAACGATGCGTTTGCGTTTCGCGCCGGCCAGTACATTGAGTTTATTTTGCGGGACGGCGCCCGGCGCAGTTATTCCATGGCGAATGCGCCGCATATCGGACCGGGGCTGGAACTGCACCTCCGGCATATGCCCGGGGGTCGGTTCACCGACCTGGTCTTTGGCTCGATGAAGGAAAAGGACATTTTGCGCATCGAAGGCCCGTTTGGTTCTTTCTTTTTGCGTGAAGATTCCGACAAGCCGATGGTGTTTTTAGCCTCGGGCACCGGCTTTGCGCCGTTGAAGGCCTTAATCGAACACATGCAGCACTGTGGCATCACCCGCCCGACCACGCTGTACTGGGGCGGTCGGCGCCCTGGCGACATTTACATGGACGCCTGGGTCCGCGACCAACTGGTTCACATGCCCCATTTGCGCTACGTGCCCGTGGTGTCAGATGCCCTTCCTGAAGATCAATGGACGGGGCGCACCGGCTTTGTTCACCTGGCGGTCTTGCAGGACTTTCCCGACCTGTCAGGCCATCAGGTCTACGCCTGCGGCGCACCGATCGTGGTGGAGTCGGCGCGCAGCGCATTCAGTAGCCAAGCCAGCCTCCCCGTCGAGGAGTATTTTGCAGATTCCTTCACCTCGGCGGCGGACAAGGCCAGCTAGTTTCAAGAGTTCAGTGCATCAGGCGGGCTGAGGCGCGGGTTTCATTTCACTCAGCACCACGGCGGCCACGACAATCAGCGCCCCGAGGGCCGCGCGCAGGGTGAGTACCTCGGACAGCCACAACCAACCAAACAATGCGGCAAAGACGGGCTCCATTGCATAAATCACCGCCGCCTTCTCGGCGCTGACATGGCGCTGCGCCACCGCCTGCAAAAAAAACATTCCGGCGGATGCCACTACACCTAGGTACAGGAGGCCGCCCACAATTTGAAGATCGAGGCGCTGCGGCAAAGTTTGTACCGCCGCCAGTCCACCGTCGGCCAGCATCCATAGTCCACCGAGCAGGGCCATACAAAACATTTGCGCCGTGGCCAACTGGTGCGGAAAGTGCAATGCGGTGCGCCCCGACAAAAGCAACACATAGCCGGCATAGGCCAAGGCCCCCAACACCGTGGTGCTATCGGCCAACAGATGGGCGCCCCCATCAAATGACATCAGGCCAATGCCCAGGCAGGCCAGCGCCGCTGCGACAAACACCAGCCAACCCGGCCGTGACCCGAAGCCCCAGGCCAGCAGGGGGACCATCAATACATTCAAACTGGTGAGGAACGCACTTCGGTTGGAGGAGATGAACTGGAGGCCAAAGGCCTGTCCAACATAGGAGACCAGCACCAGACCGCCCAGAATCAGCCCATCGCGCCACGTGTGTCGGGGCACTTTCAGCGCAAAAGGCAGCATGCAGACCGCAGCGATCAGAAAACGCAGGGCCGAGACCTCGACCCCGCTTAAGCGGGCGGTGGCGACTTTGAGAATCGGAAAGGTAACGCCCCACACCAGCGTGGCCAACAACAGCGCCAGGACGTATCGGTCCAGCCGGGGCAACGCCAGGCGCAAAGTGGTACCGGCTATTCGCCCAGGTACGCAGCGCGCACCTTGGGGTCATTGAGCATTTGCTTGGCCTCACCCGTCATCGTGATAACGCCGGACTCCATCACATAGCCCCGATTGGCGATCGACAACGCCCGGCTGGCGTTTTGTTCCACCAACAGAATCGTCACACCCTGGGAAAAGACGTCCTGCACCACTTCAAAGATCTTGTCCACCATGATGGGCGACAAACCCATGGAGGGCTCGTCCATAAGCAGTACCTTGGGGCGGCTCATCAGGGCTCGGCCCATGGCCAGCATCTGCTGCTCACCGCCGGACATGGTGCCCGCCAACTGGTCGCGACGCTCCTTAAGGCGCGGAAAAATCGAAAACATCTTGTCGATGTCGGCCTGAATACCGTCCTTGTCGTCGCGAATGTAAGCGCCCATCTGCAAGTTCTCTATGATGGTCATGCGGGTGAACACACCCCGACCCTCGGGCACCATCGCCAAGCCCTGTTTGACCAGATCCCAAGGACCCTGGCCTCGGATGCTGCGGCCCAAATATTCGATGTCGCCCCCGTTGATCGGCAGGGTCCCGGTGATGGCTTTCATGGTGGTGGTCTTGCCCGCGCCATTGGAGCCGATCAGGGACACGAGTTCGCCCTCGTGCACCTCGAAATCGACGCCCTTGACGGCCTGGATGCCACCATAAGACACCTTGAGCTGGCTGACTTTGAGTAAAGTTTTGCTTGTCATGTAATGTCCTGAGGGTTAGTGGCCGCTGGTGCCCAAATAGGCTTCGATCACTTTTTCGTTCTTTTGCACTTCGGCAGGTGTGCCTTCAGCGATTTGTTTGCCATAGTCCAGCACGGTCACGCGGTCGCACAGACCCATCACCAGCTTGACGTCGTGTTCGATCAGCAAGATGGTGCGGTTGTCATTGCGAATGCGGTCAATGAGCTCGCGCAGCATGACTTTTTCCGTCGCATTCATGCCGGCAGCGGGCTCGTCCAGCGCAATCAACTGGGGGTCGGTGGCCAGGGCGCGGGCAATCTCCAGCCGGCGCTGATCGCCATAGCTCAAGGTGCGTGCCTTGTAATCGGCAAACTTTCCAATGCCCACGTAGTCCAGCAGCTCCTGCGCGCGCTGGGCAATACCGGCCTCCTCGGCCTGGAAGGTCGCCGTGCGGAACATGGCGCCCCACAAGCCCGAATGGGTACGGATATGGCGTCCCACCATCACGTTTTCCAACGCAGTCATCTCCGCAAACAGGCGGATATTTTGGAACGTGCGGGCA
>Ga0114968_10001819_pt1 | contig 16465 bp, 14 predicted proteins | sample M_130807_EF_Meta_FD_87020 | JGI IMG/M metagenome (GOLD analysis project Ga0114968, IMG submission 87020) | Freshwater microbial communities from Lake Montjoie, Canada to study carbon cycling - M_130807_EF_MetaG | ecosystem: Environmental > Aquatic > Freshwater > Lake | place: Lake Montjoie...
AAAATCCAATAAAGGTAGAGCTAATTGTTAACACTGTAGCGTCATCAATACCTAAGTGCATCGACTTAGCAATAATTATTATTATCACAGGAGCCACGATAAAGTTAGAATACCAAAACTTTTTGATATTTTTAGCTAGGTAAAGTAGTACTGCATTGGGATAATATTTATTATAATTTGATAAAATGGCTACTTTCTCTGACTCATTGCTAACTGAATTATTGCTATCTTGATTAATATCCATGCTATTGGCTTTGCTCCTTATCAATTAAATCATATTTTTAAGTATTCTAGTTACCAGATCTTTGTCAAGTTGACCTTAATTGGAATTATTGATTGATTGTTGCTATGCAATAATTAAAATTTATAAAGATCATTGGAGTATACGATGGAAGTTGAATGGTTCTTCCAGTACTACATCTATATGCCATCGCTTTATCCCAATTAGAACTTAGCAATATTATAGGTTTTTAACGTTCCACTAGATGCGCAGCAAGAATTGAGGAGCCGGTATGCTTTCTTCACCATTTTGACTAATGTAAACCGCAGTACAACCAACTGCCTTAACACTTACTGGAAATTGCAAAGGAATTGCGTTATTACCTGAGTTAAAGATATAGGAACTACCACTATTGGCGATACATATTAGGCTATAGTATTTTACTAAGTTATTGGGAGTAAAAAATACGTTTACCCCTGACGTATTTCTCTGTACTACTACTTGTGGTGTTTTTATTTTCTGGAAACTAGTTTTCACTGTTTTGTCTAACTCTAAATTCATACTAGCTTTTGCATTTTGGATCCACTCTAAGTACGCAGAAACTCTGGTATAGAACGCTGGTGAGGATGGGGCACAGTTCTCTGCTCCATAAGATGTTATTCCTAGTAATATAGCCTCTCTCCCTGAAGCAACTAGCGGTCCTCCGGAATCCCCGCTACAAGGTAACGAATATTTTTTAGTAGTCTTATCGTAATACAAAGCCGGAATTTTCGTGCTAAACTTATTAAGGTAGAATGTTAAGTTTTGAATGGTGTAATTTAACTCGCCAGTATACTCATTATTTTCATTTACTCCTAGCCCGATGCTGTACATCGGTTTTTTCAGTAGCTCATAATCATTAACGGGTGGAAGTTTTACATGATAGTAAGGAAGCTTATCGGTAATGTGAAGTAAGGCGATATCATTAATATTTTTCTTATCGTCATATTTTGAATGAATCGCAAAATAATCAACTCTAGTGACCTTACCCCCGGCAGTAAAATCACCGCCAAATTTAATTGCAAATTTATCCTTGCCATCAACACAATGCGCAGCAGTTAAAACCCATTGATCATCAATTAAAACTGCAGTGCATCCCGAAGCATCACCCGTGGACGAAGCATACAACTCTCCGATCCAGGGATACTCTACTTTGTTAAGTTGGCCTTTTGAGTTAATCTCTGCATTAGCATAAACTAAAGGATATGAAGCCAGTAGAAGCGTGAGTAAAGGCAATACAATCAATTTTATTTTACTCATGGACAACCCTCACTAAAATTACCGTAACCGTATCTTTGGAAAGAGTACTTTTGAGCACCTTTAGGCCATCTTCATTCATACTTGAAGTGAATATACTATTTTTTCCAGCATCCAAGTAGCCAGGTTCTTGAAGCAGAGTTAGATAACGTTTTAGTTTATAAGCCTCGACTACCGTTGGGATGAGGTATTGATTAGCATTAATATTTTCAACCTCAGTACTTTGCAATAATTTACCAACATTGGAGCATTTACTTAAGAGAAACATGTTATTATTAACTCGATGCATTATCTCATCCCCGCCATTATACTCTTCTAAATACTCCTGGTAACTTTCTTCACCTTTAATCTCACAAAACTCGCTTTGGCTAATGCCGTTTAAAGTATACTGATGGTCGGTCATAACAAGATACCTACCCCAATTTTCCATGGTGCCTGCATCATAAATAATTATATCTCCACCTTCAACTCTCTCCCCAACCTTGCAATTAGTTATATCGGGACAGAGTTCACTATCTTTAAGTAACTCATAGGTTGGGGGTTTGCTGTTTTGCGATATTAAACCGCCTATGGTTAGGTTGGTGCCTATTATGTTTGAGCCTGATAAATCATTATACTTACTTTTAATCAATGCTTCATTATTTTGGAAAGTTGTAACGAATAATATGAGCACTAAGGTGGTAATAGCTAATTTCTTACTGAGAATCTTTCTTCGTTTTTTGTAAGTTGCCTTGCTTTCGCTAACACTGGTTTGGCCAAAAGGTTTCTCACGGTAACTATTCACTAATTCGAGAAGCTGAAGTGAAGTTTCACCTTTTATATTCTCTAAGCCAAACTCAGCTCCATCTTCAATGATTTTAATTATTTCTTCTCGGTCAATACCCCCTTTGCTGTCAGCTTCTTTTCGGCTTAACTCTAGGAGTAGACTATCTAAATTAGTAACCATATCAACTTTTATATTTACACTAGTAGTTAACTCTAGCGAATCTACTAGGAGTACCGTCACTAGCTTTTTCTCTCCTATATTTAGTTTGGTAACTATCTCTACTTTCTTTTCAAGAAAAGTATCAATATAACTTTTATCGAATAACTCTTCTGCTGAGATATACTTGTCAAAAACATGAATTTTTTTCATTTTTTTGGTATAAGTACTGATTAGGTAGATGTTTTTACCTGTAACCACTACATGGTCGATTGATTGTTCTTGGTTAATTGGTAAAGAATGATAGATACTCTTCTCTGTTTTGAGTAACTCTAATTCAGCACCCACCGCCACCGCGGTTAAATATCTTTGGTAGAGCTCCTCAATCGGGTAATTGGGGAAGTATTGCTTCTGCTTTACAATATCTTGTAGATATTTGTGCCCCGCTGAGCGCATGAAGTTGCTATTTGCGTTGTCGCTCATATCCTTACTATCGCTTTAGCTACGTAAAAACACTGAATATCATTCTTACAAAATTTGTGAATTTTTAATTCAAAGCAAAGAATTTTTGTTGCAAACATGTTTATTTCATTTTTCTATACTTTCTCTCTTATGCATCTGATCATTTCCTGGATAAACCTATACTTGGCTTAATATAATTTTTGACGTTTTATATATTTTTGCGATATTATTAGGGTGTCTAAAATTAGCAAAGAAATTAAATACCTGCTTGCCTCCACTACATTTTTTTCTCTGGTAATTTTTCATGAAGTTTGGTTCGCACTTATTAATGGTCAGGTTCCCGGAGGCGGTGAAGGAGATACTGGTCAAGTTTTGTGGTGGTTGAAAATTAATGCAGAGGCTCTATATAACCGCGATTTTCTTCTCTTTACCGATGCTGGTAATTTTTCGTCAGGGATTAATGCTCTCTGGAATCAAAGCATCCTTGGCTTTAGTATCTTACTAGCACCAATCACAAAGTTAGTAAACCCGGTATTATCATACAATATGCTAGTAATCGCTCTGCCTTTTCTTAGCACCTTCGGATTATGGTATCTGCTAAAAACCTTAGGAAAAGAGAATAGAATATTTTGGTCTTTACTTTATGGATTTGGACCCTTAGTACCCTTGCACATTCTAGGTCATATAAATATTGCAACATTAGGTCTCCTACCTTTGATCGTAGCTTTTATACATCGTTACATAAGTAATGGTAGGATTAGGGATTTGGGAACCACTCTTTTTCTAATCATCTTTCAATTTTTTACCTCTTCGGAAATCCTTTTGTTAACAGCAATTTTAGCCCTAGTGGTCTTTCTAATTGAGCTGAAGGATAAGCTAAATTTCTTGCTGGTTAAGCGTTCCTTTTACTTGGTTTTTTTATCAACTATAGCATTAATCTATCCGGTATACTATTTCCTACGGGGAGCGCAGAGTGTTGATGGGCCAGTGCAAGATAGCGATCTTTGGAAAAACGATCTTCTGACATTTCTTTTTCCCCCAAACACCACCCTTCTCCATTTTGATAATAAAGTTAACCAGTGGGGGAGTGCCCACGAAGCTCTCGGCTACCTTGGGATATTTTTACTTGGGTATTTATTATTTTTTACCCTTAAGAGGGGTGGAATCTTTTACTACCCTATATTGATTGTAGTATTTTACATACTGTCGCTGGGTCCTACGCTTCATTCTTCAATCTATAGTAGTAATTTCTCTTTACCTTACAAGCTAATCGATAATATACCGGTCATAAGTAACGCTCTTCCTGCTAGACTTTCCATATTAACATTTTTACTAATAATTCTCTATCTCTCAAGTAAAAATTATAATCAGTTGCTCATTAAAAAACTTAAGTATATTATTCCTGGAGCGCTATTTGCTTCTCTGCTTATGGCACCATTAGCTTATAATGCATCAGAGATTATGGTACCTAAGGCGGTAAAATCAGGTGCTGTATGTAAGATTTTTGCAGGCAAGAATGTATACATAGTACCCATACCTAGACCGGGTTTTGCTGGAGGTATGCTTTGGCAAGCAACTTGTAAAACAAAATTTAATACTTTTGGCACTTACAATATTATCCAATCTGAGGCGAAGAAAAGGAAACCCACTTGGAGTAATTATGGGATTTTAGATCTTGTGTCCTTGAAAACTAAAGGTGTGGATGTACGCGGTAGCGGTACTCTTCAGGTTGATAAAAATGCACTTTTAAAAGAAGTTAGAGATAGGGAAATTCAAATAATAGCTGTTGAGAGTAGCAATACGGCAGCCCTCTCCCTTTTTAATACATTATTTGGTGAAAATAAAAGTTTAGCTGATGTAGTCTACTGGGAGATTAACTGATAATATAGTTAAATGCCTTTAATGATAGCATATCCATATTACCATTAAATTTTTCTTACAACATATTGCATCATATGTGGTCTTCGTGAACTTTTTTTAAAGACGAGCCCGTAAAGCGGTTACCGCCCAACTAGTAGCAAGTACATCTATAAGTTCCTGAAAAATAGCGCCTTCACTAGGAGTAAGCTTTCCTACCATCGCTAAAAACATGGTCATAACGTTCTAACTATTGCCTACTAAGCGCTACATTTACTAGTACAATTGCTAATACTCTTTATAACCCTTTACTCATTTTGCACCTATTGATCTACCCATAACCATTGAGTTACCTCTATTACTCTTTGCTTGTCTAAAATGCTACTTTCGTAATATCTCTGCAATAAATATCAAATTAATTTATTTGCGCTGTAGGATTTTGATTAGCATCAAAGTATAATCATAATATGTTTACAAAGTATCACGACAAAAATTACCATTGTTCTTACTGCGAGATGCTGATAGGAAGTGTTGAGAATGCTAAACTACATGAAAGAAATGTACACAAAGTTAAAGAACACATTGTGGAGTGTCACTGCCCCGTTTGTAAGAAATAAATTTTGTTAATATTTTGAGCATAACAAGAAATTATTCTTTTTACCTATTTGCGTATTCTCGCTTTATTCAGAGTATCAAAGCATGGTTATAACAAAAAGGTTAACATGACTGAACTTAAACCTGGATTCTACCCAGATCCCGAGCGGGAAAATTTCATTCGTCACTGGAATGGTAAATCCTGGGATGAGGTTGTAAATGATGCAAAAAGTAGTGAGATAGAGGTAGAAAAACAAATTCCTCTGGAAGAGATTCCCCTTGAAGAACGCTACGAAAAATTTGAAGGAAGCGATCTAGAGGTATTCTTAACTACCAATAATAAGACTAAAGGACCATGGGGATTAATTGTTAAGATTTATGATTGGTTGATTCTTTACATAGGAGGGGCGGTTAGGCAGACAGGAGACATCCCTGAAGGGGAACGAAGGGGTGATGTAAAGTTCGGTAATGCTGTCTCTTATAGAAGTAGAAGAGGATGGGCTACTCGGGGACGTGTAATGGGTAGGAAGGGAACGTTAATTGCTATGACATTTTTTAGTGTAATAAATATTGCTCAAGGGATTATGTATCATGACTTATTAAGCTTACTATTTGGATTAGCATTTGCAATCATTACGGTACTTGTCTATCTAAAGAAGATGAGAATTAGTAGATAAACTAAATCTTATACCTATGACTAACAAAATTTTGGAATATACAATTCTACCTATGCCAATTGACCGGGTTTAATTCTGGATATGCGGTAAAAAAATCAGAGGTAATTATCATAAACTCCCATTTACTAATGTAAACTATAACTAGGAAGATAACTACAAGCCCATATAAAAAATCAAAAATGCGCCGGTTTTTCGATGGATAACTATTTTTAACTTTCATCTACATAGTTTCGACACAATCACCCTCACGCTACGAAAGCTATTTTATAATAATATAAGAAATTTGAAAATCATAAAGTAGATACTCGCTGATTGGGATTGAATGCTATTAACGCAACTTGCGCTCAAAGTGGCAATTATTGCTTCTTTAGTAAAACAATCTCTCTGCCTAACTAGTAATAACAAAATTAATTACGGGCATCAATCAGTATACTTGCATAGTTATAGTTAATACAAGAGCTTTATGGTAAAAGGAGAAATATGTTCCGGAAATATAGGATTACTAAGCAAACAAAACTTGGGCGCAAGTTAGTTTATTTAGTAAAAAGTAATATGACATTCTATAAAAATAAAAAAAACTTAATGGCATCCTTATCTATCGCAATTTTATTACTTTTTACTAATCTACTCCCCGCTAACTCCTGGGTAATACCCACAACAACAAATCAGAGTGGTTCATCAGGCTATGGTGGCGCTGGCGATGACCAGGGAAACGCAATTATAGAGGTTCGGGGTTACTTATACTCTACAGGAACCTTTTCTGGTATCTCAAACTTTGATAGTACTGGCATTTTAAGCCTTACATCTAATGGGGGTAAAGATATTTATATTTCAAAAGTTAATGCCTCCACAGGGGATTTTGTCTGGATAAAAGGTATAGGCGGAGTTTTGGATGATCAAGGACTTTCAATAACAGGATTTGACATGGCTCCCATTAGTGATGATCTTTACATAACAGGAAATTTTGAAGGTACTGTGGATTTTGATCCAGGAGTTGGGGTTGCTAATTTAACTTCCGCTGGCGGTACGGATATATTTATCTTAAACTTAGATACAAATGGAAATTTTAAATGGGTAAAAAGATTATGGGGAAGCGCTAACTCACAAGCCACCTCAATCACTTTAACCACCTCAACAAATAATAGTACTGTTGCTAATATTTATATTACTGGCTCTTTTGAAGGTAAGGTTGATTTTAATCCTAACAATGGTACTTACTATCTAACCTCAGCAGGGCGTGACGATTTATTTGTCTTAAATCTAACAAAAGTAGGTAACTTTGTTTGGGCTAAAAGAATAGGCTCTTCTGGTCAAGATAGAGCATACTCTATAGCGAACCACGGGTCGACAGATGACTTCCTTAACATTACGGGTACCTTTGAAGCGACAGTTGACTTTAACCCCGCCACAGCAGTAGCAAATCTCACCGCAGATAACAATGGCGATACCTTTATCCTAAAATTATCATCAGCGGGAGTTTACCTCTGGAGTAAAAAGCTAGGAGGTATGACAACCCCACTTGGATCATCCGGTGGTCCAAGATTTATTTTCAATAAATGCGACACCGCTGCTGTAAAGGGGACTTACCTAGTAGGCTCTTTTGAAGGTCGAGAAGATTTTGACCCCCACCTAATTAATGTACTAAAACTAACCTCTCTAGGGGGGAAAGATGTATTTATCGCTAAACTAACATCATCAGGCTCGCTTCTTTGGGCAAAAAGCTTTGGAGGGATTGGCAACGACGAGGGCCAAGCGCTTAGTTTTGGAGAAGATTGTCTTTTTCCCGCTATATACCTGACCGGTTCATTTGAAGATAAGGTAGATTTTGACCCCGGGGTAAATATTATAAACTTAACCAGTAACGGGGGTTCAGATATCTTTGTCTCAAAATTCGATATTAATGGTCAACATCAATGGGTAAGGTATTGGGGTGGCCCAAATGAAGATGTAGGATACGCTGTCGCTAATCGTGGCAGTAACATGTTACTCACGGGGCGCTTTCAGTCAACTGCAAACTTTCAGTTAAATGGTCCCCCTGCAACACTTACATCAGCTGGTGGTAGCGATATATTTATCTCTTCGCTAAACCAATCTGGTAATTAAAACGTTCACACAGCTGAAAGACTTTTTAAATAAGTTAGAACTCCTGCCCTGCTCTGTGTAGGCTTACTTTACTATCTCTTACGCCATTCTAATTAAATATCACATTTCTTGTACAACTTAAGCGGTTAACCATTTTTAATATTTGTGTTTCGTAATGAATTAAAACCGCAACTATGGCATGCTATTTTACCTGGCCAAACACGCTTTCTTTTATTTTCATAAAGGGTATCCCTAGTAAATATGCTAATCGCGATAATTGTATATTTATCTGGAACTTTTTAAGTTTCCTGCTAAATACATACATTAGCTCTAATTTCCTATATTTATAGAAAATATAAGAAAATAATCTATTATTACTTGTAAATATAATTACATTAAATAATTATATTTACAACATTAAAATTAAGGAGAAAAAATGCGTAAAAATATTAAATTAACTTTGACTTCAGCAATATTGGCTGGGTTAACATTTACTATACCTTCTGCATCCGCTGTTGTTGGGATTGACAGGCCAATATACACAGGGGAAGCACGTTGGGTTGGCTCATTAATCAGTTGGAATAAGGCGGACGGATGGTCAAGCTTCTGCACTGGTTCACTGATTGCACCGAGAATTGTACTTACCGCAGCTCACTGTGTAATGGATCCTCAAGATGAAGAAAGTTGGAAGATCAACATTGGTCAATCAGCTCAGAATATCCCCGACGGTCAAGCTATTAATGTAATCGGAGCAATTTATCATACAAAATATGAAGAAAAAATGAGCTACGATTTGCTAGATCCAGTGACGCGAGAAGTTATTAAAAGTGTTAAAGGTTATGTAGCGCCAGGTGAATCAGAATTAGACTCTGATATAGCTCTTCTCCTATTAGAAAAACCTGTAATAGGAATAGAACCAGCAAAACTGGCTCGTTCCACTACTAGACTTTCTTCAAATTGGAGAGTCTACGGTTGGGGTTTTACATCTTCCGATGATTTTTCAGGTTCAAATGTACTAAACACTACCTCCGTAGCTGATGCTACAAAAGAATTTTCTGAGATGATTGATGATCCGATGGATAACATGATCGCCGCTTACTTAGAGGATGACATGGGAGTTGTACATAGCACATGCTATGGCGACTCAGGAGGTCCGTTAGTTGATGGTAATGGTATCGTAATTGGCTTAACGAGTTTTACCTTTGCTGAAACTTGTGAAGAAGCATCACCAACAGTTTATACTAAAGTAGCTAGCTACCGTAGTTGGATTTATCGCGCAACTGCTAAGCTTATTAGAATGGTAGATTCTCAACCTGGACCTGAAATTTCTGCAGAGGATTCTTCAGTAATGGATGAACTAGGTCACCCAGTGTATCATAGAGTTCGTGTAATAAAGACTAAGTAAGTAAAATCTTTTAAATAATCATATAGTTATGTGATTGGTTGCTAGTATTGCTATAAAATACTTATAAAATCTTGCAAATACCAATAAAATATGGCCCCATCTTTCTTTAAGGTGGGGCCTTATCATTTAACCGATAGTTTCGCTATAATTGCCATCATGCTACCAAAGGTTCCACCATTCTAACAATATTATGAGCAAGACAAAATTTACTAACCGCAAATTAATCCAGTAGCTTACTATTATTGTTTACACTTACCTTTAATTAAAACAAGCAATTATTCTACTCTATATGATCAGGGTCGCCATACATTTTTAAATTCCACTTCTCTCTATGTTCATTACTACAAAAGTATACGTAAGTGAACCTACCGCTAGGCGCAAGGCTTGCGTCTTTGGAGGAAGAGAACTCTATTCTCGAACTCGCACTGCAATTTTTTCCATTTACAAGTTTTGTTCATTAAGTAACCTTTCCTAGAAATATTATACCTATTACTAGGCTTGAGGCAAGCCACAAATGTTTACTGATCTTGTGTTTTATTGATTAAAATCTTATACAATACCAATACTAAATTAAACTATTACCTTGAATTTCACTAATAAAATTACTTTAAATCCATAATTTCAATGTTTATAGATACGTAATCTGTAGTAAAGGATTTAGGGTTAGCACTCGCACCATTCAACTTTTATTCCACACTCTTTACACAATTTATGTTGGCAACTACCTTTTTCGCAAGTATGTGTTCCTGTGAACTTGCATCCACAGCTATGACATGTTCTTAAATCTGACATATTATTACTCCTTTATGTCTACAATTGTGGCGCTGGGAAAGAGTTAATTTTGCTATTAAAGCTGATACCTTGTAAGTAGTTACCTAGCTGAACGCACTGGATTAAATTTTTTAGTTTAATGTTGAGCACCCGTTTCTCTACCTAGTAGCAGTACAACTGGATATGGCATTAACCAAAACTCTTACATCTTCTCTATCATTGATTAAAGCACGAACTGGTCTGCCCCCTACATAACCTGAGGCACCAGTAACTAGATATTTGCGGTTGAAATTTGAATTGGTCATTTAACTGAGCCTTAATTAAGTATAATAGACATGTGGATATACTCAATTATAGTTGTTAGTAGTCAGGATACTGAAATATTAAATTTTAAATCTTTTTTACTTTTTACTTAATATGTTTTACTTATAAGTGTAATTTATATGCAATGCCTTTCCTCGTAAATAATGGACTGTACTTATTATGAATCCGACAAGGCAAATAAGTATTTCTAAATTCGTTTTATCTATACTTTTGCTTTCGTTTATTTCATCGCTTGTCCCATATAGCGCGAGTGCCGCCAGCCCTACCTACACAAGCGCAAAAATACCCAAACTCTTAGATTTACAATCTTTAACCTTTCGCTCAACTTCAGTAACTGTTAATGGCAAGCGTTACTCGCTAGCTTCTAAAGATTTAATATCTCTACGTTTTGAGGAAAAAACCATCTCAATTAACGCAGGTTGCAATACTTTAGGCGGAAACTTCTCTATAAGTAAAGGTGTAATTCACGCTCAAACACTCTTTAATACAAAAATGATGTGTCCTGAAAAACTGATGAATCAAGATGTTTGGTTAAATAAACTATTCTCGAGCAAGCCTAAATTAACTGTTCAACATGTAACCTCAAAGAGTATGGTTAAGACACCGGCTACTATTTTGACCCTTACCTCTAATATTGCCCCTGGGTCAAAACATGGTAAAACTATTATCAAGATGAATGTTTACGAGACTTACGGTTATGCCGACACCCCACTAGGGGATGAAAACTCTACGGCGTTAGTAAAGTCAACATGCGATCAACTTATCCTTAATAAAGCAACGGAGGTGGAAGCTCAATTTGCCGCTGAGCAGAGCGCTCTGCTCTTTAGAGTCTTGTCTCGCGAAGGTGAGAATTATGCGGTAACTATGGATTACCGGGAAAACAGGCTTAATGTAGCAATCCTAGAGGGTAAAGTTTCTGCCTGCTCCCAGGGATAATTTAAGAATTAATGTGTTTCTATTTTCCTTAGCCCATATCGTTCCACTTATCCTTATGATCAACTTAACAAAGGTATATTTTTAAATACTATTCCGCAAGATTATATCCTATTGTTAAGAGAATATATATATCTTCTATACTTCTATTACTACATTTATCTAATCTGCATTTGTCTACAATGTTTAAAACTCATTTTTTCTATAATATGTAATATTACAACCTAGATTCAAGAGATAGAGTACTCTTAAAACAATTTGCATAAAGGACGATACAACATATTCCAAGATATGTTGTAAGAACCAACTGATTAATGAGTATATACGTATAATTGGCAACAAGTTGATGGAATAAACTTACTTAGCATTACTTATTGAGGTTATAACAAAGACATCTAATTACGATGTTAGTAGCAAACAATGACATTTTACATCGATTAGCCATTATAAAAGTATGAAAATGAATAATCTAAGCTTATTTCTTTTGTAGCCTTGGGGATAGCATTATTTCTGTTTTTGCCAATTTTCATAAATTCTAAAATACAAAAGTCAGATAGTGTACTCGTGATCAGTCATCACCAAGTATCTTCCCCACGTCTCCATCGTGCCGGCGTCATAAAAGATTATATCAATATTCTCATTACGCTCACCAACTCTACAATTATTTATATCTGGGCAGAGCGTTAGATCATCAAACTCTTCATAGGTAGGGATTTTGTTATTTTGCGAACTGAACCCACCAATGGATATGCCGGTATTCATTAAATTTGACCCCGATAACTCCTTGTACCTACTTTTAATTAACTCTGCATTATTTTCGGCGGTGTTTGCTACTAATACTAGTAGTAGAGAGAAAAATACTACTTTCTTAACTTTAGGCTTCCTTCTTCGCTTATGCTTATAATTAGTTTCCTGGCTCGTAGTTCCAGCAAATGGTTTTTCTCGAAGTTGGTTTACCTTTGCTAGTAAACCTGCGGTATCGTCATCTTCCCACTCTCCCGTAATCCAGTATTCTTTATCCTCAATCTTGACAATTAATTGTTGAGGATTATATAGTAAAAGAAAGCGATCCATTACTTCTTCGATTTTTAGCAAGTAAAGATATGGATGCTTTTTTATCTAAAGGTAAGAGAACTACTAAACTCAATGACACAATGCGAAATGTTTATCCTTACTTCATAACCTACTTCTTCGGGCCAAGAGGTAAGAGCGGAACTCTATCGCCTCGACCGGAAGATAACCCAAAAGATTTACCACTAGTACTGCAACCAAGGAGGAAGACTTCCGCTACTATAGCAGTGCTTTTTTCTCTATCCTTACTTTATGCAGGAGTAGTACTCGAAGATTGGTGGATAGCACTTTCTGGCTTTTTAATTGCTATCTATTCTTTTTCTGCCTACATTAATTAAGAAAATTAAAGGTAAATGAAGTAATTACTGATTAAGTTATGTTAAATTTGGTTAATTTAAACATGTTTTCCTAGTAAAAAATCCAAAATATATACTTTACAAAATTAGTTATTCTTTCACAATCCAGATTATGAATATATTAGTATTACCTGTACGTACTCTTATATTATTTGTATTTATCACATCATTTGGGCTAGGTCTTCTTACCTCCTCAGCTAATGCTCACACCGGTGTCAGTGCATCTAATCCTTCTAATGGTTCTCAGATTAAGAAATCTCCGGATGTTGCGACGTTAGAGTTTAATGCCTTAGTAGATCTAGATACAGCTGAGGCGCAGCTTCGCTATATTGGCGATCTTGATACCCCATTAGCCGAAGTGGCAAATAGAAAAGTAAAAACAATATCACTCGTAAAAAGTTCAGGGACTAGAGTTGGCTCGACCGCCAGTTTTAATCTACCAGAACTTCCTAGCGGACTTTATGCGCTTGATTGGTCAGTTAACGAGAATGGTGGTCACCCCAATCAATCTACGATCATATTCAAAGTAACTGGTTCTAAACTTGATATCAGTTCACCTATTTTGTTGCTTCTGTTAGGATCAGTATTTTTAGTTGGTCTATTTTTAGTACTCCGTAGATTGGGTAAAAAGTGAGTAGACTACGACCTATCCTAATTCTGTTATTAGCGGTATCTACTATAGCGATGAGCGGATGCGCTAAAAACTCAAATGTCATCGAAATTGATAGTAAAGAACCCTTAGTTGTAGCGACATCAGCCATAGTTGCTGAGCTTACTAAGCGTCTTGGTGGTGATACAATTAGAGTAGAGCTTCTTGTGCCAAATGGCTTCGACTCTCACATCTACGAACCAAAGCCATCAGAGCTAGCCCTCCTAAGTAAAGCCGACATGGTTGTTATGCCAGATGAAACATTAAATGCGGTAATTACCGGGCTAGTAAAACTATCAGGTGAATCCTCGAGGATAGTAGACCTCAATGCTTCAAGTCTTACTCAAACAGACTATATTTATCGAGAATCAGGTAATAATAGCTCCTTAAACCCACATACTTGGACCTCTCCAATTCTTGTGGCTAAGTGGCTTCCAGTGCTAGCAGAAGAAATCATAGCTTTAAACCCATCTAAAGTAATTGAAGTAGAGAATAACCTTAAAATCATGCTTGAAGAACTCGATACTCTTGACTCTGAAATACGTATCGCGCTAGACAAGATCAAATCAGAGAATCGGAAGCTTATTGTCTATCATGACGCTTGGGTGTATTTTGGACAGGAGTACAAAATACCAGTCATTGGTGCGATTCAGGTTGCCTCCTTTGCTGAACCTTCTGCCTCTGAGTTAGTTGCAATGGCAAAGCAAATTCGAGATGAGAAGGTTCCGGCATTCTTTGGTTCCGAGGTATTTCCTTCTGATGTTTTAAAAGCATTGGAAAAGGAAACGGGATCTCGTTACATCCCTGATCTTGCTGATGATCGATTACCTGGAAAAGTAGGAGATGCTTCCTACTCTTACATTAGTATGATGCGAGCAAATCTAGCGCTCTTACTAGAAGGTCTAGCTAGTTGAGTAAAGTACCAGTAAATACAATTGAGATAGTCGATGGTGTTTTAGGTTACCCTGATACTAATGTATTGAGCAACCTCAACCTTTGCATTAAGCAAGGCGAGCTTATCGGAGTTATTGGATGTTCAGGAGCAGGAAAATCAACTTTACTTGGGGCGCTATCTGGTGCAAATGTGCAAACTGGCGGATCATTACTGGTTAACGGTGTCGATCCCCGCACTTCTACTCATCCGGTTGGGCTAGTTCCACAACTTGGTCACGAGGTGGCAACTAACCTACGAGTAAGTGAGCTTGTTGCACTTGGATCCCCACGCTATGGTTTATTTACCTCTCGTGAAGAGCGCATAAACGCTTCCAAACTTTTAGAAAAGTTAGGACTTTTAGGTCTTGAAAATCGCAGAATTGATGAGTTATCTGGAGGTCAACGACAAAGAGTTTCAATTGCTCGGGCTTTGACTAGTTCAGCTAGCTTATTACTTTGCGACGAGCCAACTTCTGGTGCTGACCCTGTTCTCGCTGCTGACATTATTAACGTCTTGTCAGAGATAGCATCCTCTGGGACTACCGTAGTCATCGCTACTCATGACTTATCTGTAGTAATTCCAAAACTCGAGAGAGTTATAGGTCTTTCTAAGGGTACCATTAGCTTCGATGATCAAGTATCAAATTTTGCACCTGAGGCGTATCGTGAAGTTTATAGTAATTATTCTAAAAAAAGTGGGCGAAATTGAGCCTGCTAAATTTTACATTTTTTAGTGAACCCCTCACTACTGGATTTTTCTTACGTGGATTGGTAGCAGCATTGCTAGTCATGGCAGGAGGTGCTGTACTTGGTTTTGGTGTGTTAACTAAGCGTCACGCTTATCTAGGGCAAGGCGTTAGTCAATCAATGTTAGCCGGGGTAGCGATAGGATCGATTATTGGTTTAAATACAACTATTGCAGCTTTCGCCGCTGCGGCTGGTAGTGCAGCGATAATTTCCAGTCTAGCTCGTGTGAGAGGAATTGGATCCGATACAAGCGTAGCAATTGTTGCCTCCGCTTCTATGAGTATTGGCGTTGCAATTATATCTGCAGATCGCTCCAGGGCGGTTAATCTTAATAACTTGCTCTTCGGTAATGTACTTGGTGTAACTTGGCTCGAAGTTGTGTTGCTGGGATTCATTGTAACCCTTGCTTCTATTTTTGCGCTTACGCAAGGTCGCAAACTTGCACTGGCATCAATCAGCCCAGTAGTGGCTCAAGCCCATGGTGTCAATGTCCGTAGAATTGAACTTTATCGATTGCTCACTTTATCTATGGTAACTGCAGGTTCGGTTCAGATAGTGGGAGTTACGTTAGTTGTAGCATCTTTAGTATTACCTCCAGCGATTGCCTCATTATTCGCCAGAACTCTGGGTGGCACCCATTTACTTGCTATTTGGGTGGCTATCTCTATCGCTGTTATTGGTCTCTACCTTTCCTATTGGTACAACATAGCATCAGGGCCTGCGGTTGTAATTTCAGGTACAGCGCTCTACTCTTTATCGCTTCTTTTTTGTTTTCTTTTTAGAGGTAGAGGAAAGTAAAACCAAACCTTGTAGTTAGCTATTTTTAAGCTATGTTACATATATTCAAAGCAAACCCCTAGGGGAAATAAAAAGTAAAAAAACTATAGTTAATTCTAACCTTTTAGCAAGAGGCGAGCAATTATGGAAGATGTAAGAGATGAGAGAAGAACAAACAATATTGTTATTGCTAGAAAAACCTGCGAAAACCCTAGTGACAAAAATAACGACATTCTGGAATTAATAAAGAAAGCATTTGAGTACGAGAGAGAAACACCTTTTAAGTCTAACTCTATTGGGATTTTTTCTTTTAATGAGGCTCATAACCTAGAGATTATAGCAATGCTCAAAAAACAATTTCCGAATTTGAATGTTTTCGTATTCTCCTT
>Ga0114968_10001821_pt1 | contig 16461 bp, 22 predicted proteins | sample M_130807_EF_Meta_FD_87020 | JGI IMG/M metagenome (GOLD analysis project Ga0114968, IMG submission 87020) | Freshwater microbial communities from Lake Montjoie, Canada to study carbon cycling - M_130807_EF_MetaG | ecosystem: Environmental > Aquatic > Freshwater > Lake | place: Lake Montjoie...
CAACTAAAACAATTCAGTTTAATAGAATAGCAGCAGGTGATAATGTTGGATTAGCACTAGTAGATGGCACATTAACTATTTCAGCTGGTGGTGGCGTTCTTGACAATTTAGAAAACGATTTAAATTTAAATGGTAATAGCATTACAGGGACTGGGACTATTGATATAGAGGGTAGTGTTACAACAACTGGAGTGATTGAAGCAGGGGATGTTCAATCAACCGTGTGGGGTATAGATGTTAGAAACTTATATCTGTTAGTACTACTGGCTGCTGGACAGGATGTTGATTTTGGAAGTTTCACTGTGCCAACTCAAGGAAATCTTGACATGGGTTCATTAATGGACGCATATGGTATTGGTTATGACTTTGGAACATACTCTGTTGCGCCACCGGACCCGGCTGCTTACGACTTTGGAACATTCTGATTAGGAGAATATAATGGCTTTAAAATTAAGACGAGGTCTTGAAGCGGACCGCACTGATATAACACCTGCTGAAGGTGAGATAATTTACACTACAGACCAAAAACAACTGTTTGTAGGCGATGGCGAAACTGCTGGCGGTACTCTTGTTTCGTCGGCTGTGGTCAGTGTCAACGGCCTGCAAGGTGTAGTGACTTTAACCACTGATGATATTGATGAAGGTTCTACTAACAAGTATTTTTCAAACACATTGGCAAGAGGCGCAATCAGTGTAACCGGATCTGGCGGAACATATAATCCAACTACTGGTGTTATTGATCTAACAGGCGGTGGTGCTGGTGGTGCAACCTATGCTATCAGCGCAGAAACTGCCACAGGCGGCGTTAATTTACGGTTGACCGGCAGCGATACCAGTACCGACAATGTAAAATTTGCTCAAGGTTCTAATATTACACTGACTAGAACAGATGCCAATACCATTACCATTGCATCAACAGCCAGCAGCAGTGTACAAAATCTAAACGATTTAATAGATGTAGAAGCCGCTAGCCCAAGCAACGGGCAAGCACTAGTATGGAACAGCGGGTCCAGCACATGGACAGCAGCAGCAGTAGGATCTGGTACTGTTGGCAGTGGAGTTACCAACCAACTTGCATACTACACCGATACTTTTACAGTAGCAGGAAGCACTAAGTTTGCCATCGATACTAGTACTGGCGAAATGTTTGTTGAGGGTAGTTTACATAGTCCTAATATAATCATTGAGGCTGATAGTGCAACTGACGGTTTAATTATGGGTAAGTACCACAATACAGCAACAGAGAATACTATAAGGATCAATAGATCAAGGGGTACGCGACTGGCGCCAACTTCTCTACAAACTGGTGATCAACTATTTGCAATCAATTCACAAGGGTTCGACGGTACCACCTATATTAGCTCAGCATTGATTTCTGCAACAGTCGACAGCGTTACAGAAACTACTCAAAATTATACTGCTACTTTGGGCGCAGGTACTGCTGTAGTTACTCTCACTTCGGGTAATACTTCAGGCCTAGTAGTAGGGCAATTTTTAGTTAGAACTAGTGGCACTGGTATATTTGGCACCTACTGGGATGGAAGCCTTGCATGTATTAGCTCAATTGATAGCCCTACACAACTAACATTAAATGTCAATCACTATACTCCTGGAGCAGTTGTTTTTGATGTTCAAGGTATTGTTGCTAGTAGATTATTATTAAGTAGTGGAACAACTGATGGTCATAATAGAGCTCATCTAAAAATTGAAAACGATGGACAAGTTTGGGTAGGACCAGACCTTGCAGACTTTGACGGAACTGATTTTACCGGCAAATTGAATGTGGTATCAATGGTAGCATCTGAACATGACTATAGTAAAGCTATGTTGCGATTAACCTCATTAGGTACTACTGCACAGGGACAAGAAATCGCGTTCACTCGGACTAGAGGAACTGTTACTCAAGGCACTAATTTTGATGTATACACTGTTCAATCTGGTGACGAATTAGGATCATTAGCATTCTACGGTTGGTATGACCCTAATCCATTTGGGACCCTATACGAAAGCAGTCGAATTATTGCAGAAGCAAGTGGCACTGTAACCGGTAGTGCAATTCCCGGTAAAATTCGTTTACAAACAGCCGATTCACTTGGAGTTATGCGTGATAGCTTAACAGTTGATCATCAACAAGTGACCACATTCGGTGGCATGACTAAATTGGCTACCTACGCTAACGAAACGGCTGCAGAAGCGGCTGTTGGCGGCACACCAACCAACGGTATGATGTATTATGACACTGGAGCAAACTGCGCCAAGATGTACGGAAATAGTTCTTGGCACCTATTATGGTAATTACGTAAGGATCTACAATGACCTTAGAGATATGGCAGGAACGTTCTGGCTATTCGTTTGGCACATTTCAAGAACGCATTCCGTTAGAATTAAATCTGCCAGTATCTCCGGATGCTGGCGTAGAAACGTTTGTCGGCAGTCGACTAGTACTCGACTTGGGGACTTTTACGGATCCAAGATATTCTAACATCGATCTAGGCGTAGATTTTGCTGAGTCAGAATACGCCTACGAATTTGCCGCTCCCGACAAAACAATTTTTATCCCCCCCGAAGGTGTTACCTACGAATTAATCTCTGGATCATTGCCGCCTGGTATGCGGTTATCAGGGCCAAAGATTGTGGGTACTCCATTTGAAGTTCCAAGAGCCACTGTTTTTAATTTTTGTATAAGAGCATCTAGCGTAGACGGTATTGCCGACAGAACATTTACAATAACTATCGAAGGAGCAGATTTTCCTAGTTTCCAAACGGCAGCAGGAGATCTACCGCTCGGACCAAACAATGCCTACTATGTGTTAGACTCGTCGTTTGTAGATTTTCAACTTGATGCTGTAGACTTTGATACTGCCGCTGGGCAACGACTGCATTTCTTTATTGCTAATGATGACGGAGAACTACCTCCAGGATTGTTGTTAAGCGGAGAAGGGAAGATTACGGGATTTGTAGAACCTGCAACTGTCATAAAGAAAAGTGACGGTGACGGGTCTTATGATAGCGGACCTTATGATGCAGTAGTCTATGATTTTGCTAGTAGGCCTAGCGATGGTTACGATAGCTATGTCTACGATCTAGTAACCTACGACTATAATATTCCAACAAACACTCCTACTAAAGTTAATAGAAATTATGAATTTATAGTTTCGTTGTCTGACGGTGACACTATAAGACAAAGAAAATTTAGAATCTTTGTTGTAGCAGATGATTATTTTAGATCCGATAACACACTTCTACCTGCTAGTGCAGGTATATTTAATGCAGACGGCACGTTCTTAAGAAATCCAATTTGGAAGACTGATGCCTATCTAGGACAATATAGAGCTAATAATTATGTAACATTAATGTTAGACATCTATTCAACAGTTGATACTGGTCTTGTATTATACAGTATTGATGCTACTAATTTATACGATGCTGACTTAGGCTATCGAGTAGACGATAAAGTATTGTTTAAAGATAAAACTTATATTTGTATTAAAAATATCGCAGTATCTATAGACACTCCGGATCTTGATACTGAGCATTGGATACAGTCTAAAACTCCTTCAGGATTATTATTTGATTCGTCAACTGGAGAGTTGTTTGGCATTGTGCCTTATCAACCAGCAATTACTTGTCAGTATGTATTCAACGTTTTGGCCACTAGGTATTCTAATACATTAGAAACCTCATATTCTAGTAGAACGTTTACTATTGATCTAATTGGCGAAATTGATAGTACTATCTATTGGTTAACTGATAATAGTCTAGGTGAATTACCTGCTAATTACACTAGCAACTTGAAAGTGGAAGCAAGTACTAGTATTGTAGGTGCTGTTTTAGTCTATAGTATAGAAAGCGGATCTTTGCCTCCGGGATTGACATTATCAACAGATGGTGAACTAATTGGAAAAATTAATCAATTTGCAACCAACAATACCTATGGGTTAACTAGGTTTTTTGAAGAAATTGATGCTAGTACAATATATAATACATTTGATCAAGGAACTACAACCGTTGATAGGTCATACTCATTTACCGTTAAGGCCAGAGATCAATACAATTATAGTTCTATTACTAGAACATTTACCATAACAATTACAACTCCAAATGACAGGCTTTATAGTAATCTAACAGTAAAACCATTTATGCCTATTGCACAGCGTAATATCTTTAAATCATTTATTACAAATAATTTAGTGTTTACAGCGGGCAGTATTTATAGACCTAACGATTTAGAATTTGGCATTCAAACTCAGTTAAGGATGTTGGCCTATGCCGGTATCGAGACTCGAGAAGCGGCTGTATATATTAGTGCCATGGGGTTAAATCATAAAAAGAAACAGTTTAAATTTGGTGAAGTTAAGAAAGCTGTAGCAAAAAAACCCGGCACAAATACTGTATTATATGAAGTAATTTATATAGAAATGTTTGACCCATTAGAACCAAATAAATTAAAATTACCTAACAAGATAAAAGGTAAAAGTAAAGACCAACATACTGTAACCATTGATGCTACAAATGATTTTTGGGGAATTGGATTAGATGAAGATAATTTTTACAATGGAATTAGGCCTAACCCATCTATTAGGATTGATCAAACAAATATTCAAATAAGTGACCCAAATACTAGATCTATATTTCCATCAAGTATTTCTAACTGGCAAGATAGGATTAAAAACTGGGAGGACGATCAAGGAGAAGGATTGTCAACAGAACGTAACTATTTGCCGTTATGGATGAGAAGTATTCAACCTGAAACTAAGCAGGAACTTGGGTTTATTCTAGCTATTCCGATTTGTTTTTGCCTAGCCGGAAAAGCAGACGATATATTAATTAACATTAAAAATTACATTAAAACAACTGGATTTAGTTTTAACAGGTTAGATTATACCGTAGACCGGTATATAATAGATTCTGTAACTAACAATAACGGCGATAAATATCTAGTATTTAAAAATGACAGGAATACTATAACGTGACCAGCTCAATTAACACAGAAAACATTGATCCAGAATTTCCCGTTGCAGGGCAGGACAATAACAGTCAAGGGTTTAGAGATAACTTTCTTTACATAAAAGAAGGGCTCGAATCTGCTGCATCAGACATTACAGACTTACAAGTCAACGGTGCAAGACTCGACACTGATAATAATTTTCAAGGTAATTTAATATCAAATGCAGCCACCGCCGAAGTATACGGATTAGTGTATACTGCTAACGAAGGAGATCCAGCAGGTACTGCCGATGTTAGTCTTGCAGTTGGTCCACTGCAATTTTTATATGTTAACAGCGAGGCTTTAACTATAAAATTTAAAGACTGGCCGGATATCAATCGATACGCATCAGTTAGAGTTCATATGATAGGTGATTCAACATCAACTAAAATAGTAACACTAGAAACAGAAGATGCTGGCTTAATGAAATTTCCCAAGGGCATGTCTAACGAATTTGAACTGTTATACAATATTAGCAAAACTGTCAACGGTGGGTATGCTCCGGCACAACCGCAGGTAGTACTTGACGATGTTTCTAAATTAGAAATAGGATTTAATGTAACCGCACAAAGTGGTAAGATTTCCGCTGGAACCACTATAGACGATATCGATATTGACAATAATGTTGTTACATTGAGTCAAAATCTTATTGGTGGGATTACTGACGGGGAAACTATAGAATTTACTAGTCCGACGGTTAGAATTCAAGTAGTTGAGGCATGGACTTATAACGGTGGTGCCACCGTGTTTATAAATCATCTAGGAGAATTTGAATCATGATGCATCCCTTATCAGAAGATTTCGATAGTCTAAAAGATGCCGAAGTCGAAGCCCGTATCCAGGATTTAACCAAAAAATATTTTATGAGTCAAAACTCTGGTGTACAACGACAGATTGGCATGTTCCTAGATATGTATAAAGCTGAGCTTCAACATCGTCGTTCAGCTGCTTGGCAAAAAGAATATCAAAAACGCAATAAAGATCTTGACAATTTAATTAATGTAAGTTAAAATAGCAGGATGAATCCTGACAAATATAGTAATCCCATTTTTACAGAAGAAGATATTTTTGAATTGTTGTATCAAGGACAATTTCAAAACTTAGATCAACTGTTTGTAAAAGACTCAAAAGAGATTCAAAAGTTAGAACTTGAATCTGGAATCACATTTAAAAAACCTTCAGATAATTTTTATAACCTAGATGTGGAAGATTTTGATAAAATTCTACAATCAGATTGGTTCATGCCCGAGGAATATAAAACTACAGACATCGAAGCTTATTGCATTGCCCGATGCAACTCTATCGAACAACAAACTAGAGTTTTTGAAGAATTGGAAGAATATAAAAAACGCAGTATGTTGGATCTACTACGTTGGCTCAAGTACTTTGTAGATACTTGCAGGGCTAATAATATACTTTGGGGAGTAGGTCGGGGTAGCAGCGTGGCCAGTTACGTGCTTTTTATCATAGGCGTTCACAAAATCGACAGCATTAAATATAATTTAGACTGGCATGAATTTTTGAGATAAGTAATATTATACCGTAAGGAGAAAATTATGGCAATGAAAGAACAACAACGATCTGTATATAAAACAATGAATGGACGAGAAATTGACATGCATAAGTTGAGTATGCAACACGAAATGACTGTGGCCGTTGGCAATGCTAGGGTTAATGCTAGAGGCGATGAACTTGGCCCAGGCGGAAAAATTATCCGTAAGCGTGAAGATGTACTCGAAGAATTTTATCAAGGACATATAGATGCTGCGCCAGACGAAGTAGTAATTAGAAAAAAATCACAAAAATCTAAGGAATAAAATGAACGTTGTTAAAGGTAAGATCATCCCGCTCAATGATAGTGTTATTGTCAGTGACATGCACTTTGATGAAATTGTAACTTCTACCGGCATCATTATCAAAAGCGATGACGGTAAGAGTGAAGGAGTTAAACCTCGATGGGGTAAAGTTTGGGCCATTGGTCCACGTCAAACCGACGTCAAAGTTGGGGAATGGATCTTAATAGAACACGGTCGTTGGACTAGGGGAGTTACTGTCCAAGACGAGGATGGTAATCAAACTATTATCCGTCGTGTAGAAGTGAAGAGTATTTTAGCTTCTGCTGACGACCGTCCAAGTGATATTATGTTTGGATCTCACAGTAGCACAGAACAAGGACAGGTGTTCAGACCAGAAATGTTTGCTGGACCGCAGTTCTAATTTTATTTTGAACATCAGGGCTCTTGACAGGCCCTATTTTTTTCTGTATACTACACACATGAAAACAGGATTCACTTGCTCAACCTTTGACCTATTCCATGCAGGTCATGTTATCATGCTTGAAGAAGCGAAGAAACAGTGTGACCATTTGATTGTAGGATTACAAACTGACCCAACAGTCGATCGTCCTTATAAAAACAAACCTGTTCAAACAGTGTTTGAAAGATTTGTTCAACTAAAAGCCTGTAGGTATGTTGACGAAGTTGTAGTCTATGCCACTGAAAAAGAACTTATAGACATATTGCTTTCTTACCCTATTGATGTTAGAATACTCGGAGACGAGTATATGAACAACGAATTCACTGGGCAAGATTTAGATATTGAATTGTACTTCAATACACGTAGACACAGTTTTTCAACAACAGAACTAAGACAGCGGGTGATTGATGCAGAAAGAAACAGATGACTCCGTTGATTGAAAATATCAACAACGGTAAATTTTTGCCAGTTGAGACATCTGCTATCAGTGCAAAGTTTGCAACTTCTGATACTAAAGAATTGTTTTTAAAGAATTTAAAAGTAATGCCTAAAGATTGGTATTATAGAACTAACAGTGTAAATTATACTGTCAATAGCCAAGGATATAGAACACAAGAGTTTGACTCAATTGATTGGGCTAACTCAATCGTGATACTTGGATGTTCTACAGTGTTTGGTACAGGAGTTGACGATGCTCACACAATTGATTATTTTCTTTCTGAACTACTAGGATTACCTGTAATTAATCTCGGAGTGTCGTCGACCTCGGTGACATATTCATTACACAACGCATTGATCCTAGATAAAATGTACCCCACTCCACGGGCCGTGATAAATCTTTGGTCTGAGTATAGCAGGACTAGTTATTATCTCGATGATCGAGTAGATAACAAAGGTTCTTGGAACGAAGATAGTTTTATATACGAATGGTTGAAACACAACAGTAATTCAGCTACTCATGCAGTGTTCGCGCAGATGACTAATCATCTAATTTGGAAAAATAAGACTGCATATTACGAAGCAACATTTTTTCCAAGTACGGCAGGATTGTTCAAGTGCGAACATTTACCTGTGTTTGATCAAGCAAGAGATCTGATACACTATGGAAGAAAAACCAACAAGGCAATAGCCGAAAAGATAGCTAATAACATAACTAAGGAGTTAAACTAACATGAACGTTGAAAATGCAGCAGTATTTCTTGCAAATTCTATTTTAATCGGTGCAGGTTTTTGCATTGTATTCATTGTAGTCATTTTTATAAACAATTTAATACACAAGTACTGGAAACCTGTAAGAATCTTTTCAGCAGATAGCTGGCACATTAATCCGCCGCCGCATTTTGTCACAGATGAAGAACTTCAACGAATGAAGGATAAAGAACCTGTTATGGGGGAGCCTATAGTCCCAAAGGATCGTAAATGAAATATACTATACTGGAAGATCATAGTCCTTACTATGTCATCTTCACGTATCCAGGCTTTCAAGATGTAGTCGATTATTGTAAAAAATTCAAAGCATTGTGGATGTTAGACACAACACCTAATACCTCAAACCCAGATTTTAACCACACTACGATAAACGGTAAATTAACTTTAGACAAGATTAACTTACCACCAGAGTTGAAGTTTCAGGAAAACAGGGTTAGTTTGTTTATAACTCGCCCCGGTTGTTATTATGTTCCTCATAAGGACGGTGCAGATCATCGTGTGAGTATTAATTTTCCTATTCAGATCTTAGACGGTGGCTGTGTAACACAATGGTACTCCGACGAGGATATGACACCGTGGCCTATAGATCCTGAGACTTATAAGATCGGATATTCAAGAGAGAACACAGAGTTTAAACACTGTGATAAAGAAAAACTACTACCGTTAAAAAGTGTATCCTTTAAAGAAGGTGCTTGTATATTGTTTAACTCGGAAATATATCACGATTTTGATAATACACAATCAAAAAACACTAGAGTAGTACTAACACTAAGGTTAAAAAACCCAGGTGAAATGTACTTTGATGATGTTAAAAAAATACTATTTGAATAAAAGATTTAAGAGCATGATCTACGACATTAATTCTATTAAGAAAGGCGAACTATTGCCCGGAGTTGATCTCGGATCCAGTACCTTAGAGTATGCCCATCTAGACGATGAGAAGTTATTTTTAAAAAATCTAAAGATTACCACTGACAACTGGTATTATCGAACACACAAGGTGAACTATAAGATAAACTCTAAAGGTTATAGAGAAAAAGAATTCGACACACTTGACTGGGCTAATTCAGTTGTTATATTTGGATGTTCAGAAGTATGGGGAGTTGGTGTAGATGATTCTTCTACTATAGTAAGTTTTTTATCTAAGTTAATAAAATTCCCAGTGATTAATTTAGGTGTAGCAGGATCATCGATTATGTTTGCTCTGCATAATGCACTAATACTAAATCAATCATATCCCACACCAAAGGCTGTGATTAATTTATGGACAGAATATTATAGAACTGTATCGTATAAAGAAACCGGTCTAGTTGTTCATCACGGAGTATGGAATCCGGATAGTTATCTAGCTAACTGGGCGATAGACGATGTTAATCCGGCAACACATGCAGTATTTTGTCAAATGGCTAGCCATCAACTATGGAAAGGCAAGACAATATATTACGAAGCGTCTCTATTTGAAGAAACAGCAAAATTATTTAACTGTGAGCATTTGATTAAAATAGATCATGCTAGAGACCTTGTACATAGCGGTGTAGAATCAAATAGGGCAATAGCAGGAAAAATAGCCAAATATATAATCAACAACATTAAGGAAAAAAATGAAAAAATTATGGACTGAAGCATATAGGCCCAAGACTATTGACGGTTATGTTTTTAGAGATGACAATCAAAAACAACAGGTACAAAGCTGGATTGAACAAAAAACTATCCCACATTTACTGTTTAGTGGCAACGCTGGCATTGGTAAAACAACTCTAGCAAGAATATTACTCAACGAGTTAAATATTAACGACTTAGATGTTTTAGAAATTAATGCAAGCCGCACAAACTCAGTGGAAGACGTGCGTGATAAAATTGTGAACTTTGTCCAAATGATCCCATTTGGCGACTTTAAGGTAGTACTACTAGATGAAGCTGATTACTTATCCCCCAATGCTCAAGCGGCCCTTCGTGGAGTTATGGAGGAGTATCATACCACTGCTCGCTTTATCCTTACATGCAATTACCCTAATCGTATTATCCCTGCTCTTCACAGCCGCTGTCAAGGTTTCCATATCGAACGAGTGGACATTACAGAATTTACTGCTCGTGTCGCAACAATTATGGTCGAAGAAGGAGTTGACTTTGACCTCGACACCCTAGATACATTTGTCAAAGCAACTTATCCAGACCTACGCAAGTGTATTAACACAGTTCAAATGAACAGTATGAATGGTACGTTGCATACTCCAGAGAAAGGTGATACTGGAGATGCCGACTATAAGATTGAAATGGTTGAATTGTTTAAAAAGGGCAAGATCACAGAAGCACGTAAACTGATATGTGCTCAGGCAAGGCCAGAAGAGATCGAAGATATCTATCGTTGGTTGTACGATAATGTGGCTATCTTTGGTGATGAAGCCAAACAAGAAGCCGCAGTGCTGTGGATTAAGCAAGGATTAGTAGATCATACACTGGTCATTGATCCAGAAATCAACTTGGCTGCAACATTAATCAGACTAGCCCATCTATGAAACAAAAGTTAATCGATGCTTATATGAAAACTGCGGAAATATTCGCAGAGCTTAGTCATGCTCGTCGATTACACGTTGGTGCTATTGTGGTCAAGGATGATAGGATCATCAGTATTGGCTACAATGGTATGCCAGCAGGGTGGGATAACAACTGTGAAGATAAAGAATACATGAGCCGTGATGCCGGAGGTTGGTTAGATCCTAATGAGATTTATGAACAATGGCCGTTTGAAGAAGAACCCAAAATTCAATGGTTTGGTGATGATCCTATACCTGTTACCAATAGATATAAATTGAAAACTAAACCAGAGGTATTACACGCGGAACGAAATGCCTTAGATAAGTTAGCAAAAGGCAACGAAGGTGGACTAGGCTCTACAATGTTTATCACACATGCTCCGTGTTTAGAATGTGCCAAAAGCATATACGGAGCTGGAATCTCTCATGTATTTTACAGAGATTCATATCGTAGTGAAGATGGAATCCAGTTTCTTACAAAATGCGGTGTTGGTATAGAAAAATTATCATCAGAAGTAAAAAAGAGCTCCTAAGAGCCCTTTTCTATATTTTATTTGTCGCCGTAGACTTTGAGAACCTCCTTTACGGCATTATGGCGTTCGATATCTTTATGATCGAACTGCACTATATCTAAGTGTGCTAATGACTTATTTGTCATTAGGTTGCAGAAGTTGACTAAACCGTTATCGTTTAATCTATCAGCTTGTGCCAAATCTCCTGTTACTACCATTCGAGAACCATCCCCGAGTCTAGTCAGTAGCATCTTCATTTGATTTACTGTGGCATTTTGCATTTCGTCTGCAATAATGTATGCGTTTTTAAATGTACGTCCACGCATGTACGCTAAGGGACTTATTTCTATCACTCCTTCTTCTAACATTTTTGCGATGTCTTTAGTTTGATAGTACTCTCCTAGAACATCAAATATAGGTCTTGTCCACGGTGCCATTTTTTCATTTAGCGTTCCTGGTAAAAATCCTAAATCTTCATCTACACTTACGGCGGGTCTTGTAACAATGATTTTGTCTACTTGTCCCTCTTGGAATAGTTTAATTCCAACCTGTACAGCCAGCATGGTTTTACCCGTGCCCGCAGGCCCGATGGCAAATACTATACTTTTTTGTTCATCTTGGAGTTTCAGCAGATACTCTTGCTGATTTCTATTTCGAGGTGTAAGAATCACTCTATGCTTCTTTTGAGGCATATAAGTGTTAAAATCAATCACGTTTACTTCTGATGTAAAGCGTTTTTTCACTCTTTTTGTCATTGTTAAATGTCTCCTACATTGGGGAATGTAGAACGACTGTAGCGACCGCCCCGATTACCACAGTGGTCCTACATTTTTATTTAACAGATTGAGCTAAAAGTAAAGTGATAACATATCAAAACGATTGGGCTAAATACATGATAAAACTGCGAGATAAAAAATGCATGACATTTTAGACGTTATACAAAACATACAAACAATCTACGAAAGTAACAGCACACTGGCTATCCTTAAGGATTTTGAACGGGTGCTTGATGAAAGCAACTTATACGTTTACGAGAACTGGTTAGACGGTGAAATTGCCTATGGGCCTAAAGTAGATCGTCATTGGGTCACTACAGGTTTCATGTGGCCTAGAGATAAGATGCCCGATCCCATGGCAGCAAAAAGATTAACTGAATTAGGTTGCAAAGTTAAATTCCAAAAGACCCACCTTATTGAAGTTCGTAAAATTAAAAAGCCCAGTGACATTCGTCCAGGCACAAAGAAAGGACATCTTGATCACAAACCTATTTGGGTTGTAGAAATTACCATGCCAAAGAAATTGGCCTTTGATGTTTACAAAGGTTACATGGATAGAATGCGTGAAGAAAAATACGGAAACAATCCCAAGGCCAAAGGCGGTGTTCCAGCAGCAGATGCAGCAGCAGCAATACCAGCAATGCCAGCACCTGGCGGAGTACCACAAACACCAGCACCTATGGCCGGTGCTCCGGCAGCATAAGGATCATATATGTCATTAAGAGCAAAAGACCTTATAGACTTAGTTAAACCAATATTTGAAGTAGACTCATTTGCTTCAAAGATGGGTGCAGACAAAGATGTTGTTGTGCTAAGTTTTACTGTAGATCAAAAAGAACCAGCGGACGATCTTGTTGCATTCTGTGAAATGGGCTATAGTTTCGTACTTGATGCAGATGTTACGCCCGGCGAATTGGATGACGGCACTTACAGAGTGTTTGTAGAAATTCAAAGAAACAAACACATTGGTGAGCAAGTATGTGAACTACTTGACGGTGTTAAAAAATTAACTGGACACGATAATTTAAGATTCCGTTACTACAAGAGTTTTAAAAGTTTACCCGCTGATCTATCAACACTAGAAGAAACAATTCCATTAGATGCAAATTCATACGAAATGACCATACAGGAAAATGTCATGAATAATTTTACTAACTTTTTTAGTAAAAGCACTGTAGACAAAATTGGATCTTTAACTGAAGACTCTATTAAATTTAAAAAAGTATATGCCGAAGCATTGACCATGAGAGTTATAGACTGTGGTCCCCGTGCAGAAGTGTACAACCGTATGCAAGGACCCATAAGGATTAATTCCAGTGATATAAGCGAGTGTATCTACCTTACTAAGTATCTTGGAAATTACAACATAACAAAAATTGGTGAAGCGTTTATTTTTGAAAATCAAGGATACGCAGTAGCATTAGAAAGGATATAATATGTCATTTACATTTAATTTCACAGAAGATAAATTAGAAGCAGTTATAGGTAGAAATCCATATTTGGATCACTGGCACGAAGCACTATGCCAAATTCTTCCAGACTATGATATTAATACTCCAGAAAGAGTTGCTGCATTTGTTGCTCAATGTGCCCATGAAAGCGGCGGCTTTAGAGCTATTAAAGAAAACTTAAACTACAAAGCAGAAACTCTTAGAAAACTATTTTCTAAATACTTTCCCTCAGATGACCTTGCTAGACAATATGAAAAGCAACCTGAACGTATTGCAAATCGTATCTACGGTGGGCGCATGGGCAACGGTCCAGAAGAATCAGGAGAAGGATTCCGTTACTGCGGTCGTGGTCTTATACAACTAACTGGTAAAAGTAATTACGAACGATATGCAGAAAGTCTACAAATTTCAGTAGAAGAAGCCAGTGAGCATTTGACAACTTTTGAAGGTTGTGTACAATCAGCCGCTTGGTTCTGGGAAGCAAATAATCTTAACGCAGAAGCAGATGCTGGCGACATTAAGAAAATGACCAAGAAGATCAACGGTGGCTACATTGGTCTAGAAGATCGTATTAAACATTACGAACACGCCCTACACGTATTTGGAGCCTAAACAATGTGGCAAATAATGTGGCTTTTTTCATTATTACCTGATTGGTTTTATCATCTTATTACTATTGCAGGTGTAGTAGGAGTGATTGCAGCATGGGTTTTAAAATTTATTCCTTTTATTAGCACATATAGACTGCCTATTCAAGTGGGCAGTATTATTGCAGTATTATTTGGAGTATGGATGGAAGGCGGCATTGTTAATGAAGCTAAATGGCAGGCTAGGGTTAAAGAACTTGAAGAAAAAGTTGCGGTCGCTGAAGCACAATCAAAAGAAGAAAATGTTAAGATTGTAACCAAAGTTGTTACAAAAACACAGATTGTAAAAGTTCGTGGGAACGATATTGTAAAATATGTTGACAGAGAAATTGTAAAATACGATACAAAATTTGCCCCTGGTGGAATTTGCGAAATTCCTAAAGAGTTTATTAAAGCACACAACGATTCGGCAGAGGTACCAAAATGAATTTGCTTAAATTATTTGTACTGGCAATTTTTATTATACTAGCATTCTTAGCAACAGGATGCAGTACAGTAGTACCTGTAACTGTTAAATTTCCAGAAGTTCCAGAAAGGTTATTAGAAAAATGCCCGCAATTAAAAAAATTAGAAGAAGAAGCAAAGTTAAGCGACATATCAAAAACAGTGTCAAATAACTATACAACATATTATGAATGTGCTGTAAAAAATGACGGATGGATAGAGTGGTATCAAGTACAAAAACAAATTTTTGAAAACGTAAAATAAAGGAGCAGGTATGGCTGAAGAAGTTAAAACAGAAAAGAAAGACGAAGATTGGATGCAGAAGAAATGGCGTCCAGCTATGGGTTGGATGTACATGGGTATCTGTACACTGGACATGGGTATATTTCCAATTCTATGGAGTGTGCTACAAACAGTGACTCATGCACCACTTACACAATGGCAACCGCTGACACTACAGGGAGCAGGCCTGTTCCACGTGGCCATGGGTGCTGTGCTAGGTATTGCGGCCTTTGGTCGTACACAAGAGAAACTAGCTGGTGCTGCACAAAACCCTGCACCTACACCAAGTTTTGGAGCACCACCAAGTACAGGCGGATTTGGTTCTCCTGCACCTAGCGGATTTGGTGCGCCAACTCAAACCACAGTAACGCAAACTTATGCACCACCTCCAAGTCCACCTAGCTTTGGTGGCGGCTTTGGTGGAGCGCCAGCTATAGCAACAACAGCTAGCGGAAAAAAGATTGTGCCAGATTTTGGTCAACCAGAAATTTAAAAGGAACTTAAAATGAAAAAATTATTAGCATTACTAGCATTAACTCTAGCAACTGCTGCCTTTGCTGGCGGTGAAGTTAAAGAAGTGTGTAAAGATAAAATGGACAAGGCTGGCAAGCCAGTATTAGATAAAAAGACTAAGAAACCAGCTCAAGATTGTAAAAAAATCAAAGTACACAAAAAGGTAGAAGGCGATAAGGTTCCAGAACCCGCCAAAAAGAAATAATCTACCAGACTCTTGACATAGCAAGGCTGTGACAGTATAATTACTGTTATACCTTGCTTTTTTAATGGTGGGAGGAAACTATGGATTATTATGAAACACTGGGCGTTAATAAAGGCGCTTCACAAGACGATATTAAAAAGGCCTACAGAAGTTTGGCCAACAAGCATCATCCGGACAAAGGTGGTGATCAAGCTAAATTTAAAGATATCAGTGTAGCCTACGACACACTAAGTGATCCTGGCAAACGTCAAGAGTATGATATGGGCGGCTCACAGATTCATATGAATAGTGGAAACTTTAACGACGTGTTTAATAATGCGTTTCAATTCCACTTTGGTGGTCCTAGCGGAGGCGGTCATCCTTTTGGAGACCTATTTGGTCGTAGGCATCAACGCAATAGAGATTTGAATATACAATGTCAGGTTACACTGCTAGATTCATTTGTTGGAAAACAATTTGAAGCTAGCTATACATTGCCCAGCGGAAAGAATCAAACCGTGGTTATCAATGTTCCACAAGGTGTTGATCATGGATCAACTATTCGCTATCAAGGACTAGGTGATGATAGTTTTGATAGAATTCCTCGTGGTGATTTGAATGTTACTATATTGGTTGTTCCAGATTCGGTGTTTGCTAGACAGGGCA
>Ga0114968_10001822_pt1 | contig 16459 bp, 20 predicted proteins | sample M_130807_EF_Meta_FD_87020 | JGI IMG/M metagenome (GOLD analysis project Ga0114968, IMG submission 87020) | Freshwater microbial communities from Lake Montjoie, Canada to study carbon cycling - M_130807_EF_MetaG | ecosystem: Environmental > Aquatic > Freshwater > Lake | place: Lake Montjoie...
TACGCAATTTAACTGTTTTGAGGGTATTTACATTCATTTAATTTTTAGGTAGTATCAGTTACACATCAAGAGATGGCTTAGTCGCCACAGCAACCTACTAACGCAGTAAGGTGCTAAAAAGATGAGGCTCTTAACGGGCAACCAAAAGCGACTAACCCGCCTATTGGTGGGTTTTTTATTGGGCGGATTTTTCCAAATTGCCATGCCCTGACATCTGTCGAAATGGCTAAAGAGGAGAGTGGAATGTATACAACTAATTCTTATAGTGAATCTCATCTAGGGAGGATCTGCATCAATGTCAAACGGCAACTACTGGATAGCAATGCAATTAAAACTAAATCTCTTCAACTAGGCATTCAAGATACCGAGGCAATTAAACTACTTGATAGATTTATTAATGAGTGGATAGAGCATTTCAATAAAAACTCAATAGAACTTAAAAGCTTAACTGGTTGGATTCTTCTTGATACTGTGAAGAGGCGTTTTTTAGATATTTGAAAAACTAAGCAAATTAATACTACGGGTAGTTTTGAGCCTTAAGGCAAGCCTTCTTATTTTGACGTTTTATCAACCTCAAGTACTTGAGGCCAATAAGCGTCTCGTAACTAGACGCTGAGTAATCTTGATCATTTATAACGGGTAATTAAACATCCCCTGAACTTAGATCCTGTATAGCATTAGTCTTGGAGACGGCTTTTCTTTGGGATTTTATTAGTGGCTTGAACTAGCCCCCTCCTACCCAGCAATAATCAGGATAGATTATGCTGCCCGCACTAATTACCTTGCTAATTCAATGCAAAAACTAATAATAAATTTTTTAAGATAGCATTGGTGCACACTTAAACAAAAAGTAATCCTCTAAAATTGAAATGAAAAATATGACTTACCTACATCTATAATCAATTCCAAATGAATAATAAAGCCCCTCTTTACATTCTTTTAGGAGCAATCTTTTTTGGAATAGTAGCCGGCATCTTTGTTTATGTCTCTATTAAACCTTCAAAAATTGAAAGTGAGCAACTTTTAATTAATTCGACTATACGTGCAGAGGTTTGTAAAAGAATCAAGTCTGAAGTGAGTCGTTTTAAACAATCTCCTGATACGTTTAAAAGAGGTACCTTACAAAATATTATTAATGAGGCGCGTGAAAGTGTAAAAGTTGATCTTCCTCAGCTTCCCTTGGAGCGCTCCATTCAATTTAAAGATAATAAGAATTTAATAATTTCAGAGTGTAGAGATTTGGCTAGAGGTTGGATAAAGATACCTAGCAATTTTCCAGAATTTTATGATGATGAAATTAAAGAAGTGGGGCTCGATACCATTTCCAACAGTTCTAATCCGCCTAAGGCGTTAAACGGAAACAGCTCTCAAACTAAAGTAGCGCTGGTTATAGGAAATTCATCCTATGCTTCTAAGCCCTTAAAAAACCCCATTAATGACGCTGATGATGTAAGTGAACTTTTAAAAAATGCCGGATTTAAAGTAACTAAGTTAAAGAATGCAGATATTTTCGATCTTAAGGCGTCTATAAAAAACTTTGAAGAAAATTTAACAAAGTCTGATATTGGACTTATTTTTTATTCTGGGCATGGCATAGAATTTAAAGGCTCCAACTATCTAATACCTGTAGATGCTCAATTAAGAAACGAACAGGATATACCACGGCAAGGGTATGACATTAGTGCTTTTTCAGCAAAGATCTCTAGGTCTAGTAACAAAACTTTAATTCTTATTCTCGATGCGTGTCGAAATAATCCTGTTTTTTCGCAGTACCGCTCCGCAAAAGAAGGTTTAAATCAAATGATGGCACCTAGTGGAACTATCATTGCATTTTCTGCCGCCCCTGGACAATTGGCCAGCGATGGTAATGGGAGAAACAGCCCCTACACCGCAGCATTATTATCTCAGGCAAAACTCCCAAACAAGAAGATTGAAGATGTTTTAAAAGATACTTCCAAGAAGGTTTCTGATGAGACTGGCGGTAGACAAATTCCCTGGTATAACAGTAGTTTAGTAGGTGATTTTTATTTTTATAAGTAAATCATGGATTTTGTAAATAAATTACCAAATTTTCTGAGGTGGTTTCTTCTTCCCTTTGCTAGCATCATTGCATGGTGGTTGGTCAACTTTCTTGGAGAGTATGCTGCCAAGCTAATTATTTTTATATCTAATCCTACTGGGGGTTGGTCCGAAAACTTTTTTATTTATTTACTTAATCCCGGAATATCAGGGTACTGTGCAGTTTATGTTGCGATGTTATTTGCGCCAAGTAAAAGACTTTATGTGGCTTATGTTTCAGGTTTTATTTGGATAGCTTTTACAGTGGCGGCTGGAGTTTTAGCGGCTGCTACAAATAGTTGGCCGGCAGTATTGGCATGTGTTGCCACTCTTGTAGGCTGTGCTATTGCAATATACGAACCATTACCTGATGATCGCAATGAATACTAGTTTGTATATTTGTTAGTTCATTTGTAATTTGCGGATACAAAAAGTCAGAAGCGTCCTGCAACTAGACGCTGAATAAATTTTGTTTTTAGCCTAAGTGATCGGAATTGTACGGGCGTAATAGTTAATAGCCTGATCACATATACGAATCTTTTTCTTGAAGGCATGGGAGCCATAATTTTTATATTTGCCTCGCCTTGCTCCGGCTGACTTTTGGCTGCTACTCGTGCGACTATATTTTTTTCCCATCTTAAGTCTAGCTTTATAACTCTCACTATCTCGAAGTCGAAATAGCAAATAGCGGGAAGTAAACCATATCCTCAAATTACATATCTCATTTTTTATTGCATATTTTTCCATTCGCAATTTTAAATATATTAGTTTTATTAAATTATTAGAAAATTAGTCGCGAACTAAGCAAATCTCTTTTTTATTATTTACTAGACTTGATGTCGGTTTATTAGCAATAGTTACCACCCCACTCTTTGCTTTAGTAGTCATGAAGGCGGAATCGCAACTCCAGTTATCTCTGTCAATTACCTCACACTTATCAATAGTCTGCTTAAAGTCTTTACCTTCAATACTCTTACCCAAAACAGTTACTTGCTTTTTATTTGCATCAATTAAATAAGACATCTTTACAACTTCATAACACCTTGTACAGTTTGTACCTGTATCACAAGGGCTCAGAGTTAAATCATAGGATTTGGCAACAACGGTAATTGAACACAATGCCAACGAAAAAAATAGAATTTTAGAAATTTTGACACCCTTCGCTTTTATGAAACTACTGAAACGGTAGACCTTCGTTTTATTTTTAATCAGCTAAATTACTTCGTTTTCTAATGCTTCATCCTTCCTAGTACGCTTAAAATCAAAGCAGGAATAATGCCTAAATATTGCCAATACTTTCGGAATCATAGCCAACCATTGAACAAACCTTATCTAGCTTATCGCTTGCGGTTGAACCTGCTTCAACAGTCATATACCCGCTTCTGCCAAACTTTCTTGACTCAATAAGCTCCCCTTTACCAAAAGTCTTTGCCCACCTGAAGGCAGTTTCAATCTCCAGAGTTTTGCTAAAACAATCTACAGTTTCAATATAGATTACAGATTGATATTCAATCCCTTTGTGCCTTTGCTGCAAGTAGTAATTTCTTAAGGTAAAGAATGTAATGGTCTCATCACCATTATTTGCCGTTTTTTCGTTACTTATATATTCAGAATAATTATCTGATTCGCTTACCTTGATCCACTTAGTGGTTTCTTCATATTTTTTAGTCACATATATCTCATTCGGATCAGAGGGATATATTTTTTGAAAAATTCCATAGGAAATTAGTGGAAAGGCACTGAAAGATAAAATTAGTACCAACAGTGATTTGGGCAAATAAATCTTCATTGCTCTAACTCGAGTTTGAGTTGAGATTTATTTGCTCTGGTTTTTTTAGACGGAGTAATGGGAACTAGCATGTAATCAGCTACAGGCCCAAAGCCTAATGCTTCTGTTTTTTCTCCATTGTCATAAATTAGCTTTTTACCAGCCGTCATAACTACAACATTCCAGGTAAACAAGGGATCTTTTGAGTTCTGCCACTTCATTTCACCCTTTGCAGACTGAATGTGAACAATAGTCCCCTGATTGACTGGAAGCGAGCATTTAACCACCATTGCCAGATCGCCAATATTGCAATTTAATTTTTCCACTTATCTGCCCCTTATCTATATCAAGGTTCGGCACTTAAATGGCCTCACCTATAGATATAGACGCAGAAAGGGGTAATTTGTGAGGGGGAAAATCAAAAAAGGATAAAAAATACTATGAGCCTATTAATTGAAAGGCCGCCCAATAGAATGGGTTGGTATATTTTTTAAGTTTTGAATCAAACTCCTGAGAATTTCCATCTACCATTGCCCTGCCGTCCTTAATGTCAGATAAAGACCCGCGACTAAAGGCTGATTGGGTGAACTTTAAGGCCTCCTCAGGGCTGTAACCCCCTTTAAAAATTAGCCCATAAAACAATTTCATGAAAAGAGCAGTTGCCTCATCTGAGATAGGCCATAAGGTACCCATTACAGCTTTTGCACCCTTCAAATTAAGTACATTTGATAGACCCTCAAGATTGCTTGAACCTTCGGATTTATTAATAACTCCTGTGTCACATGCAGACAAAGTTACTAGCTGAACTCTATTATTTTTCTTTATTTCATTTCTCATGTCATTGAGACTGAAGGCGCTTCCATCACCCAAGAGCAACTGGCCTGCATTATTTTTACTTCCAGGAATTGAGTAATGTGTGGCGATATGTAAATAAGACTCTCCCTTGTCAAAAGATGAAACTAGGGCCGACTTAGTAAATGAGGCATCAAGATAGATTTTTCTATTTATATTTCTTCCTTTAGGCAAAGTCATATCCTGAAGACTCATGATCTCCTCTTTAACGAAAGGCAAGGCTGAGTACTGTTGACTAGGTTTAGTTACCCCAAAGGCCGACATAGAATCGCCAATATCGACCTTTAACTCATTTTGACCCAGTCCCAAAAATATAAGATTGAAGTTTTCGCCTAACCTTCCTTGCTCACTAGATAACAAAGCCAACGGAATAATAGGCAGCAAGTCGTCAGAACGAATTTTGAGAGTCTTAATTCCACCCACCTTAAGTTCATTTATCTTATCAATCATTAATTCTTTGGATAAGAGACTGATCAAGGTCTGCTTTAAGGTCTGCTTTTTTGCAAGTGCAATGTTTAACTCTAATACCTGCGCCCTCAACTTTTCGCGAGGAATATCAAATGTGTAGCTTTTTGCTACTTTATCGGTGTAAATATAAAGTGTTATTTTGCTCTTTTCGATTACATAGTCTAATTGAGCATCGCCTGGCTTAAGGCTGATAATTCCAAGATCTTTTTTGGCTACACTACCTACATATGACTTCTTAAGAGATTTTTTAAAGTTATCAGAGACAATCTTTAGCCTACCTAATTTTTCATCAATTGCGGACTGAATAAGTGACTGCTCCTTTACGTCCTTAGCTTTTTTATAAGTAGCCTCTAATAATTGAATATCATTTGTAAGCTGCTCTTTTTTAAAGTTAAATTCTTTTTCTAACTCGCTATATTCAATTTTTGATAAAGTTAAATCCTTGTCTGCTCTTGTGTTTAAAAAGTCAAGAAACTCGTTTTCTTTTAAAACTCTCATGGTTAATTGAGCAGCCTGATAATCGCCTATTTCATAAAAGTTATTTACAAATGACTTAAGAGTGTCAGACTGGGTTGAAGTGAATACACCTAATTGCGCCTTCTTTCCACTTAAGTCAGCCCTAAGTTCTTGTAGACTATTTACATAAAGTTTAGCAATGTAGCCAGCATAGTTTTTTTCACCGCCACATTTTGCAAATGAATATGCATAACCTAAGGCGTCTAAATATGATTTGGCATTCCCTGTAGCTTTAATTTCAGGTACTTGTGTTTCATAAATATCTAATATATTGCTACAATTTTTTTCCAACAAAATCTGCTTTTGCGCTCCATTTGACTTCTTTAGATCGACAATTAATTCACGGCTAATTTGAATAAAATTCTTATAGCCTTGGACATCGGAGTCTCTCGCAAAAAATATAGAATTTTTTTCAATTGACTTTAGAGAATTCTCTGCCTCAGCATAATTTTCTCGATATACGTCTGACATATACCACTCAATATAGGTTTTAATTGGGATTCTATCGGCCCTTAACTCAGCGGTGAATTTAATATCACCCAACTCAATAGCACGCTTGGGATTTCCAGCTTTTTCATAAGCTGTACTCAACTGCCCCGCAGCAATAATAATGGCAGGATTGACATCATAGCCTTCACGTCTCCCCTTCTCCAGCGCGGCAAGTATTCTTTCACCAAGACTTGTAGCTTCCTTGTAATTCCCCAAGAAAGTTTGGATCTCGACGATCATTGAGAATCCACCGACCGCATTAATTACCTGAGGATATTTTTTTAAATATTCATTGAAAAACCAATTTAGTTCGCTGTATATCGGCGGCGTTTTTTGTATAACCTGATTTAAATTTCCCCGTGCATACAATGATTTAAGCTGCATGCTGTTAATCATGAGCCTAAATCCCCTGCCCATAACTGCTTGATCACCTTTGTAATCTATATTTTCTAGAGCAATCTTGAATTGTTCATCTGCTTTCTCAAAACGGCCACTCTCGCTGTAGAAATTTCCCAAAAACATTGCTGAACCAAATTTTGCATAAGCTGAAGTGGACTTTATGGATGTCTTTTCAAAAAATTCTGTTAAGTCTTCTAGTTTTTTAGTGCTCAAATAATAATCATCTCTAGGCATTAACTGACCTAGTGCAACCAATTGATTGCCAAGTATTTCCTGATCTTTAGTCTCTACAAATAGAAATGGCTCTGTTAATGCTATTAAATCTCTGGCGTTATTAAAGCTTTCATGATTAATTATGGTCTGGGTAATTGTTGCAGCTACATCAAGCTTTTGATCCTGAGTAAATCCGCTGCTTTTAAGATAAATTAAATACTCTTTTACTATTTTGTATCGCTTAATTTCTCGCTCATAGAATGAAACGAGGTTTTTATCTGAGGCTTGCTTTAGATCAAGTCCATAAATTTTATTTAAAGCCCACAATACTTCTAATTCTTGATCTTCGTATTTCAATCGACCTTTTTGTGCATTTTTTACTAGCGCCTCTAGATATGCGAATAGCAATGGAAATTGCTGGCTTTGATCTCTTTCTTTTGCTAGCTTTAGGGCTCTTTTAAGAACTACAAATCTATATTCACTTTTAAAATTACTCGTCGTTAACCCACTCTCTATTTTTTGCAAAGTAAGCGCTGTTTTCGATTTCTTATTTATTTTTTCAGCAGCATCAACCAAAATAGATAAAAGCATCCATCTTTGATCATCATCTATGTTTTGGTCATCGTCATAAACCTTTGCCAACATATCCCATGCCAACTCAGGCTGATTTTTTTTCAGAAATAGATCTAATCCAATATTGATTGCATTTCTTGTAAAATTTCCATTTCCTGCCTTGAGATTACCTGCAATAATATCTTTTGCAATCTCTACACCCTGGTCTTTTGACGCACCCGTCTTATCCTTTGGTTGTGCCAATACTTGCTGCCCTAAAAGCGTCAAACATAACGCAGTCAGAATAAAAATTGATTTCACTACTTATCCATAATCACAATTTTAATATTGCCATCAACCTGATTTGTAATGCCAAGAAGCGCTTTTAAGGCTACCTCATCCTTACTCATTGAATGCATTCCATAAATGATTACTTGATAACCGCCATCAATCTGTCTTACCTCAGCGATCAATTTAGAATTTAAAGCAGAGTTGATTATTGAATTAGCCTTAGTTAAAGGCGTTGCACTTTTTATTGTGACTTCGCTTGAAATTACAGCTCCCGACTTAGTGGTCTCTACTTCATTGCTACCAATACCCCTAAAGATATCGTTTGATAGAGCTCGCGAATTAATTTCTCTTAATTCAAGTGCCTGATAACCAGCTATTCCGGCCAAACCTACGATTAATACAACCGATGCCATAGCATAAGTTGGTGTTGCCAGTACGCCCCTTGAAATAGAAAATCCATTGCCGCCTGTTAATCCAAACCAATTCCAGTCTTTTTTTGTATCTTTTAAAAGCTTTCTATTTTTTGCTTCCTCAAGAATTTTTTGATATGCCGTATTAGATGGCTCAAACTTTTCTTCATTTTGAAGCTTTTGTAGGATGGCCGAGCGCAGTACCTGCGCCTCCACTATTTCTGATGTTGGCTTATCGGCTGTCTGCTTGCCGCCAAGAGCGTCAAGCCAATTTTGATCTTCTTTTTCTGTACTCATAGTTTTAAGCAGCCAATAGTGGCAAGCAATCTTTTATATAAGGGGCTAAATGTTGTCGACATTGTGTAAGGTACTGACGAGCGGCTGTATAGGTTCTGCCTATACGATCTGCAATCTCCCTGCCATCTACGCCCTCAACAACCAATTGAATTACGTAGGCTCTATCGGGGTCTACCTTTTCGAATCTCAACAAGCCCTGCGTCACGCAATCTTCAGCAGCTCTACTGGGATCAGTTGCGCCTAAATCTTCTAACCCATCATTAGGATCAGTAAGTTTTATATCTTGAATATTCTTAATATTGTTTTTCTCTCTTTTTATAAACCTAAAGTAATCCGTTAACTCATTACGAGCAATTTGCCACATCCAGGAATTTGCCGATCCATAATCTTTATATGCAGCTGCTTGTTTTAATATTTTCAGTATGGTTTCTTGCACAACCTCATCTGCGATTGCTTTATCAAGCCCTCGACTCATAAAGAAGCGTCCAAATGATTTTGCTTTATGGTTATAAAGCTCCCCCAGAGAGTCTGTTTGGACTTTTCCGCCAAGCTGTAAATTTTTTAGTATTTCTTCGTCGGTCATCAAGCTCTATCACTTATAAGTCTTTCTAATTATTCATATTAAATGATTTATATGTCCTTTAATCAAGCGTCTAGCTTCTAGACGCTTGATTTACACATAATGGGTTGCCGCCAGCTTGAGTGGGCCAATCTTTAGCTTTCCATCAAGATATTCAATAGTCATTTCCTCTTCTTTAGGAGGTATTTTTAGAAGTGAAATGGCAATTTGAAATGGAAGATATACAGCCCCCTCCCAAGATCCGCTTGCATCAGCAGTCACCTTTGCGGTATCTGCCTGAAAGATGATTGTTTTATCTGCCAAACTTATTGAGATATTGCTATTTAGGTAGGCTTTTTTACCTCTCCCGAGAGGCTTTTTAGCCACCAACTTTTCAATAGCTTCTAGGAATGCATTTCTTTTAATCTTTATATACATTAATAAGCCCCACTTCCTTCGCATACAAACTCACCCAATATCCTGCAATCCCTAACCAAGGCATATCCTGCCATTTCAAAATCACTTGGCATTTCGTACTCACCTACTGGCTCCCCTTTGGGCACAAGAAAACTCCACAGCTCATCCTCATCTGTGATCGTCAATTTGAACTTTTCCCATGAGGAGTTTAAATATCCAAAGGGTATTTGAGGTGTCGCATGAAGAGGGTCTAAATAAATTTCCCGAGCCTCCACTTGACCGATACTCAGTTTCTCAATTAGAAAATTAGTCTTTACCGCAAACAATTCTTCTGGTGACTTTTTTGGTTTGCGCTTTTTCTTATCTAATCTATCTTTAATTACCATCCAAAGAGCTAATGGCCAGACAACTGTTATTAGAAGTATGGTCCCAGGAATGACTAGACTCTCGCGGAGTTTGTAGTGCCAGCTCTTTTTTCCATTTAAGACTTCATCTATAGCGCTACTAAATTGTGATTTAGGTTCGTAATAAATAAAATACATCGAGAGCGAAGTAATTGCGCCAAGTCCTAAATAACCACAAATGAGAGTTAGCATTACTTTTCTCCATTTAAGGGAAAGATGGTAAATGCTCCGACTCCATAGCCCTCAGGACTATTGGCTTCTCCCTTGCCGTTGATCTGGATACGCTCTGAAACCAGCACGCCTTTTTTGAAGGTTAGAAAAATATCTCTTTCATAAGTGCTTGCAAAGCCCATATGCACATAGTCCAAAAGTTTTCCTTCAGGACACCTTACTTCTCCACTAAACCAATGTGCAAAAACTTTATCTTGCTCTGGGAATAAATCATCTAGGGAAATATTTTTCCCGTCCTCACCTCTAGCAGAGAGCTCAATTAAATACAAATGGTCATCAATGATTTTCCATGTTCCGAAATAGCCCCGCCAACATGCTGTTGACATCATTCCAAAGTTACACTTCTCTCTATTTTTAGACATCCATAGTGCCAATGGCTCATCACACATTGATAGCTTTTGTTCTTTATAAATTAAGGTTTCGGTTACTTGTGCTGTCATAACCCCTCCTTAAGGTAAAAACTTAATGTTGATCGAACTTACTTCAGCAGACTTAAAAAACGAGCCCCACATCTTTATGTTGTTACCACTTTGAAGAGCCTGATCTGATCCATATCTTTTTGGTGCCAGAACACTTACATCCCACCCTTTGAGATTTGAGCGCAAGTTATTTGGAATTACTGGGCTCTTATTGTTGTAACTACTATAGCCATCTGAGTGCTGCAATAAGTCTGAGACTAGAATTAAACGCTTAGGGCCAGTTTTATCATCGCCATTCAAAGCCGTATGACTTGAGATGTATTGGATCATTTCCATAATGGGAGAACGCTCTCCCAGCGAATCAGAAACTGCTCCATCAATTGCACCTTGGACTGGCTTTAAATACTTAGACTCAAATTGATGATTAATTTTTCTAGCATTTTGATATAAAGGGTTTGCAGAGTTTTTCGGTTTGCACACCGAAAGAATAGACTGAATATTTTGACCCGAACCATCTGACTTAAAGTCATTTTTTCCAAATGTATAGATGGATATATGAGTGCCAACAGGAGCAACTGCATCATCAGTTAAGAGTTCACTTACTAAATCTGCTACCTGTCTTTTGTGGCTTATAGACAAAGCCTCAGATTGATCTACCACTACAACCAGTTCTCCTGATGACACTCTCCTTACCTGTGATTTATCACGGTATGTACAGTTATCTTTTCCAATATATGTCTCTGCGTAAGAGAAGCTTGTAAATAGGATAAGTGCAGATAATGCTATTAGTTTTTTAGTTTTTTGCATGATGTTAGGCAACCTTTAATTGTTGATAAATGCTGTTTGATATTGCACCCAGCTTCATTTCACGCTTCTTCTCGATTTGATCCATTACCTTTTTTCCAAAAGCTGCCAAGCTGGCAACTTTAGGCTTAATGATGTCAATTCCAGTTTGTTGATATTCAGCAGAAAACTGATCTTTTAGCAAATTAATTTCTGGCACTGAAAATTTAGAATCGAAGTATTTAGGCGCCGGAGCAGTTGCTATCGAGCGATTGATTGAACGATATTTGGCTAGACTGCGATTACATGCTCCCTCTACTTCGGCGACATAGTGCTCAAACTTACCCAGTTGTGCGTAATACTCGTCCCACATTGTTTGTAGCTGAACAATTCTAATTTCTGCTTCTTCTGCTATTGCCTTGATTGCCCTGGTCTGATTTTTGTATACGCTATCAACATCAGATACGTATGTTGATTTTGCAATTTCTAGCTCTTTCTCTTTATTCTTCCATGTCTCATAGAGCTGCCAATAATGATTCTCTGCGCCAAGATAGGAATGTGTTTTTCTAATTAGCAAAATTGCGAATGCAGTACTAGCAAACATTAACAACCATGACATCACATCTGCAACCAATACGCCATGAGTGAGAATATTTTCCCAAGCAAGCTGTGAAGCCAAGAATGTTTCATCAATTTCTGGACTAGACAAAATCTGCTGCTTTGCGCCTTGAGCAAGTCCTGCAATCTCCACACCATTGCCTAACAATGATTGCTGCGTGATTAAGCTTGCTGCATAACGCAAGTGCCCTGAAAATAAGATTGAAGTAACTAAAAACCCACCCAATAACAGCCCAATCAAAATGTTTGTATATTTTTCTGGTTTGCTTTTTGAGGTAAATTTTTTAATTGAAGTTCCGAGCATCCAAGAGAAGATCGCGATTGGCAAGCCTATCATTCCCGCCGTCATAAAGCCGCCTGCTAAACCATAGTTACTTGTCTGTCCATAAAAGTACGACAGCGCAATCCACTCCATGAAGATCATTAAAGCCAACATTCCCCAATGCTGCAATGCAGACTCTTGCTTAGGTGCTACTGCCTCTAGTCCATGTTCGGATTGGTAATACCGATAACGGCGCAATGAGTCTCCAACTTCTCCATTTAACTTTTTAAGCTTTTCTTGATTATTTGCTTCAAGGCCAATTAACTGCTGATCGATTTCAGTCTCCTTTGCGACCATATTGTTAGCATCGCCATCTGCAGAGGTTTTGTTGATCAATGCATCTTTTTGACGGCGAATTTCGCATAACTTGTTATTCAGCTTTGCTCGCTCCTCGTCAACAAGGTTTCGAAAAAATGCAGTGAATTCTTTTTCATTGACATCAAGATCGCTGTCTGAGGCAGATGGCTGATTCATTACCCCTGCCTTACGAGCTCTTTTCGCTATCTCTTCATCAGAGAATGGATGAGTGATTGATGGCTTGTATTGATTTACTTCTGTATTGATTGAGTTAATATTTTCCACTTGCTTGCTCCATTAGTGATACATGCGATTGATTTTTGAGCTGGCTAATCTTTGGTTTTGATATAGCTTGCCAATAGTGATTACTGCGCCATCTTCACGAGACTCAATTAAGTAAGTTCTGAGCTTTTCGTGATTTTTAGCAATAAAAGAGTGGCCATATATCGATTCAATTTCTTTAATGGCTTTTTTGCCAAAATAGCGAACAAGGCAACCTCTGGGAGCGGGCTTTGCATCGCCGTGCTCTTTTAGCAATTCGCTAATATTTGCCTGAATTCCTCTTTGTTGCGCCCTGTGTAAAGCATGTTTTGTCTTCATAAATCCTCCGGTTTATGAGCTAAGACTTGAAATTCCCAGCTCTTAAACGAGAGACGTAACTAATTTGAATTTGTGAGGGCTTCTTTCAAAATTAGATGGTTATTTAGGTGGTTTATTAAAAAGAGGCCTTTAAATGCCCTATTTCGAGGGTTTTTAGTCAAAATAAATTTCTGATGGGCCAAGCTCTAATGTCATTTTTTTGCATTTTGGACATAAATTCCCATGTCGATGTGCGCTGTAATTTCCCCATTGAACCCCGCCATACCCCTCTTTTTCGATAGATACCGGCGCCTTTCCGTACTGATATATGTCCTTAGACTGGCAACAAGGACAAATGATTTCTTTTTGTACATTTACCTCTATAAGACCGTCTTTCTCGCAATAAAACGGAAAGGACGAGTCTGTCTTGAAGGTTGTCATTCCTCCCCCAATTGTTGCGCTTGTATTAAACCCGCACTGACAGCTAACTCTAATAATTTGACCCATATTTTTACTTTCCTTTGGTATCTTCTTCGCTTGGCAATAGGTCAAAGTTTTCGCAGTTAATGAAGCCAAATCCACACTCATCTGCAAAATCAAGCCCCACTCTGACTATTATTTCTTTTGTGATTTTTAGCTTTTCGCTAGTGCGCCGCTCTATCGCATAGCTATTTGAAATTGCAAGGGCGGGCATTCTAGATGTTTTAATTTGATTGCCTTGATACATCTCCAAGAACAATGACTTAAGGTCGTCGCTCTCGCCAGAATCAAATACTTCATACTCATATGCGTCAAATGTGACTAAAGGCGCTATTACATCCTTTTTCATATGGTAACTAAAGGCCATATCAAAGAATGTTTTCTTATTTTTAACCTTCTTATGGATTTGTAGCAACGTATTAAATCTCTCTAATACAGCCTGCTCCATAGTTATTTGTTTCTTGGCTGACAAATGTGCGCTTTCAATTTTGCAAAAATCTGCAAAAGTTGGGCCAAACTGAAGCACTAATAATTCTTTCGCATGTAAATTCAATTCATTTCACCCTATAAGCAATCTTGTAGGAAAAATTTCCTCCATCAAGAGATATACGTTTATGAATTGATTTTGTGAGGGCAAATAAGAAATTTATTCAGCGTCCCGTAACTAGACGCTTATTTTATTGAGAGAAAAATTGCTCCCCCAAATTAATAGTCCATAGTTATATATTTGTTTAGTACTTTATTGCTCAATATTCTTATAGAGAATATTGAGCCAGTTGAGCCTATCTATGACACTTGGCATTTCGGCTTTTACCTCATAAATTCCTTGACTAATTAAGTTTCTAACATAGTTGCTCATTGAAAACACCCACAGAGAATCAAACGGGGAATCCTTTACTTTGACATTAAATAGGGGCTCTGGTTTACCCTCTGGATGCATAGCATCCCAAAATATTATTAATGGCCTTATCTCTGCTTCTGGATCAACTGCTTTCATCTTTATTAAAACTTTTTTCGCAGGCTCCTGCCTTATGGAATCACCCTCTGAATCAAACTGAATTTTCCACCTTGCAATTCTATATGGAACTAAATACTCCTCAGTTTCATTGCTTGGAATTCTTTTGCCACTAAATGCATGAGCTGACCAATTCTTAATTTCTGTTTGAAAATGAATAATCTTTCCATTTTCAATAATTTGAATCCAGCGATCTAGACGCTTGCCTTTTTGTGTTCCTTGCGTACAGATTTCGGAAACAATGCTTGGGTTTAAGTTATTTCTATTGGCGTAATCTACGAACAATGCAGAAGCAAATTCTTCACCCATAACCGCATTTATCGCGGTTGCATGCCCCTTGCTTTCAGGAATCATCCTGTCATAAAAATCAATCAACGCAGGTAAATTTAGTCCTCGTTGTGAGTCCATACCGCAAGTCCTTTTTGATTTAGCCTGCTGTAATAAAGTCGTTTGGAGTATTCGGACCAAACAACCCTTCTAAAATTGCCGCCTCTTGAATCTCTTCCGCCCGAAATGAGTATGTCAGGTATTCCAGCTGGATGGCTCATAACAATGCGCCCAAAAATCTTATCTCTTGCATAGTAACTAGTCCAGTTACCGCCAAAAGCATCGCCCGGCTGGATTATTGCAATGCCCCTAGGAATGACATTGTGAGAATAATAAAAATTCTCGTATGAGAAGCATCCGTCGTCACATACATATAGAAATGCTAGTGGCTCATAAACATGTAACTTGGTTGATCTATCGCTGTGAGAAAAGGTTTTATTACCCTTCTTAGGTTCAAATATCGTAAGAATTGCAAAAAACTCTTTTGGAGTAAGGCCATAGTCAGGATTTCCGTCAGCATATTGGGGCTGTTCTTTTTTGAAAGGGTATCCGCCAATTAACTCGCTTTTACTAAATTCCCGCTGATACACCCTGTTAAATGCGCCGAAAGTATTTGATGAATTGATAAATTCATAAACCCTTTCTTTTCCAACTTGATACCACAAACACAAATTATCTACATATATAAAATTGTGGCTATAGCCCATGCACAGACTCATTACATCGCTATCAAAACCACATGCTGGGTAGTAAATTGAATCCTTAAAAACGTTTGAAAAATTTATTGGGTCGTCAGAATTAAAGTTGTTAAGCCAGACTGGAATTGGTTTATGACTTAATGCTTTAATCACATTTAATCTTTCAATTTACTTTTTTTAATAAAAGTACTTTGGCATACTTTATGTAATATGTCGATGCCATTTGGGAAATATTCGAAACCGCTGGGAGCCAATAGATTCCGTGCTTGTAGGGCGGTAGGTCGCAACCAGCTAAGACCCAATGTGCAGAACTGTTTTAGTCCTCTATCCTACGTTTTCAATCCTCTGCTCTACCGACTGAGCTACCAGGCCAAGACTTGGAATTATAGATGAAACTGCACCCTAGCTTGAAAAATTGCTAGGCCGCACCCTTAGACCGAGCTGCATGCAACTTTCTATAGCTATTGATCATCCGATGATGCCTATCTAGGCCATCCAGTTTCAGGTTCGTTGGAGTCAATCCGTAGAAGCGCACGCTGCCATCCACCGACCGCATGACGGCATCCATTCTCTGATCGCCAAACATCCGACGAAAGTTGATGATGTAGTCTTCAACCTCAAGATCATTGGCCAGCAAAATCTCTAGTACTGCATTTAGCGCCTGATAAAACAATCTACGCTCTACCGTGTTGTCGTTATATTGAAGGAAGGCGCCGACTAGCTCATGCGCCTCATCAAATTGTTTTATTGCTAGATTAATCAGTAGCTTCAATTCCAGAACAGTCAAGTGACCCCAGGGCGTATTCTCATCAAACTCAATACCAATCAATGTAGCAATATCACCATACTCATCAAGCTCGTTATTTTCTAAACGTTCAAGCAGCGCACTTAAGCTTGCATTATCTAGTTGGTGTAAGTTCAAAATATCATTTCGGAATAACAATGCCTTATTGGTGTTATCCCAAATCAGGTCCTCTATCGGATAAACCTCAGAATA
>Ga0114968_10001825_pt1 | contig 16443 bp, 17 predicted proteins | sample M_130807_EF_Meta_FD_87020 | JGI IMG/M metagenome (GOLD analysis project Ga0114968, IMG submission 87020) | Freshwater microbial communities from Lake Montjoie, Canada to study carbon cycling - M_130807_EF_MetaG | ecosystem: Environmental > Aquatic > Freshwater > Lake | place: Lake Montjoie...
ATTATTATAAATATTTGGCATTCCAAAACAATATTATAATAAATATTTTGTTATTTGTTAATTTTTTCTTTCCTAAACAAATGAAAAACAAACTTATTTATTATATGAAAAAAAAAGATGAATATAATAAATACATATTTTTATTAACTCTTAATAGTAAGATTGAAGAAAAATTTAAAATAAATATATTAAATATGGGTCTTAAATTCTATAATAATCTTTTAAAAGATGATGATAATATTGAATTAAGTGATTTGGATGAAGATTTAAGTGATTTTGATGAAGATTTATGAATAAATGATTTCATGACATAAACCCATTTTCACGGCTTCTTTTGGATGTATTATAATATATTTCTTATTAATATTACTTATTTCATCTAAGCTCATTTTTGTCTTTTGTTTAAGAATTGTCTTAATTCTATTAAATATTATATTATAATTTTTAACAACATCTATCATAAGAATATTATTAAAATAATTTTTAAAATATAATAAATTACATATAATAAATGAATGACTGTAAATATAAATTTTATTTGTATATAATAATGCTAAAATACTATCAATACTCGTTGGAGTGTCTATAATTGCGATTTTAGTTCCATTAATAGCTTTAATTCTATTAATCAAATTTATAGAATGAAATATATCATATGAATCTGAATTATTTTCAGGTTCTTTATTATTTATTAAAAATGATGTACTATAACAATTATTATGATATGGATAAATTAAATAAATATTAGATTTTTTTTTATTATTAGTTCTTATAATTAAGTCAATATCTTTTATATCTTTGGAACATGGAAGAAGATATATATTAATTGTTTTATTATCTTTAATAACTTGATAAATATCCTTTTTTAATTCTGGTGTTTTTGTTTCAAAATCAATAATTCTATCTACAATTCCTTTTTCGAGACAATATTTATAATCAATATATAAATCATGTTGAAGCAATTCATTTAATTCTTCTTTTTTTAATTTTGTTTTTTTAAGATACATTGAAATAATTTTCTTAAAATATTCTTCAAATTCATTTATTTTTGAAAATAAAAGTTCTCTTTTATATTTTTGTGTTGATACAGAATATTGATGAAGAAGACAAAAACTATTTTTCGTCATTAGTCTATATGGACTATGAATTGAAAGAAATGTCGCAGCCGAAAATGAATAATTATCGATAATAGTTGCTATTGGAACTGAACTTATTTTAAAAATAGATAAAAATACCATTCCCTCATATACAGAACCTCCATAAGAATTTATATGAATTAATATAGGTTTAGGTTTAGCAATATTATTCGCACTTCTAATATCATCTGTTAATTTATTTACAGATGTTTCATTAACTTCTCCGTTAAAATAAATATGGGTTAATTTATCAGAGAAGAAATCTTTATCATCTAATTTTTCAAAGAATTCTGTCATATACCTATTATAATCATCAAAATTTATTTAAAGATTTCTTATTTTTATTTATTTAAACAAAGAATAATGTCAAAGGAAGATAATGTTGGAATTGGTATTGATTTAGGAACTACAACAAGTTGTGTAGCTGTCTGGATTGGTGATAGAGTTGAAGTTATCCCTGACCATCAAACAGGTTCTCGTATCATTCCTTCTTATGTTTCTTTCACAAACGATGAGAAACTTGTTGGAGATGCTTCTAAAAATGTTTCTACTATGTATCCCAAAAATACTCTTTACGATATTAAGCGACTTATTGGAAGAAAATATGATGATCCAATTGTTCAAGCAGATAAGAAACTATGGTCATTTGATGTAAGTGGTGATGAAAATAATAAACCAGTTGTTAAAGTTGATTATAAGGGAGAAGAGAAGAAATTTTATCCTGAGGAAATTTCCGCGATGGTTCTTAGTCGTCTTAAAGAAACTGCCGAAGCATATCTAGGTCATCCGGTTAAGAAAGCAGTTGTTACAGTTCCAGCATATTTCAATGATAGTCAAAGACAAGCTACCAAAGACGCTTGTATTATCAGTGGCATGGAATGTCTTCGAATTATAAATGAGCCTACGGCGGCGGCAATTGCTTATGGTCTTGATAAGCAGACTGATAAAGAAAGCACAATTCTAATTTTCGATGAAGGTGGCGGAACTCATGATCTTTCAGTTCTTACTCTTGATGGTGGTATTTTTGAAGTGAAGGCAACTGCTGGTGATACTCATCTTGGTGGCTCTGATATTGATAATCTTATTGTTGATTATCTATGTGATGATATTAAGAAGAAACATAAGAAAGATATTAAGGAAAATCCTAAGGCATTAAAGAGACTTAATATTGCGGCCGAAAGAGCTAAGAAAAATCTATCATCATCTACGACAACAACTATTGAAGTTGAGAGCCTAATTGATGGTATTGATTATTCAATTAATCTAAGTCGTGCTAAATTCGAACAACTTGCCGATAGTTTCTTCCAAAAATCTATGGAACCTATTGGAAAGGTTTTGAGTGATGCTAAGAAGAGTAAGAATGATATTGATGAGATTGTTCTTGTTGGTGGAACTACGCGAATTCCTAAAATTCAGGAAATGCTTAGCTCATATTTTAACGATAAGCAACTTAATAAAAGTTTAAATCCTGATGAAGCTGTTGCTATTGGGGCAGCCATTCAATGTGCTATTCTAACTGGTCAAGCAGATAGCGATAAAACTGCGGGTCTTCTTCTTCTTGATGTTACTCCACTATCATTAGGTATTGAAACAAGTGGCGGAGTTATGACGAAGATTGTCGAGAGAAATACTACAATTCCTACAAAGAAATCCCAAACATTTTCAACATATGCGGATAATCAACCTGGAGTGGATATTAAGATTTATGAAGGAGAAAGAGCATTAGTTAAAGATAATAATCTTCTTGGTTCATTTCATCTAAGTGGAATTCCACCAATGCCTCGCGGACAACCAAAGATTACAATTGATTTATCACTTGATGTTAATGGTATTCTTGAAGTAACAGCGAAAGAAGAGAGTACGGGTAAGACAAATAATATCAAGATTACAAATGATAAGGGAAGACTTACAAAGGAGCAAATTGAGGAAATGGTTAAAACCGCTGAGAAATTCAAGGAAGAAGATGAAAAACAGAAAGTAGTTATTGAGAGTAAGAATGATTTGGAAAATTATCTATATGGAGTTAAGAATAGTCTTTCAACAAAAGCCGAAGGAGCACCGCCTATTTTTGATGAAGTTAAGAAGGAAGTTGATCCAATTGTCGAAGAAGCTCTCAAATGGTTTGAAGAACATCCAAAGGAAGAAGCGGATGTTTATAAAAATAAGCAAAAAGAAATTACCGATAAAGTTCAACCTCAACTAATGAAACTTCAAGGAAATAATATGTTTCCCCAAGGAGTTCCTGAAGAAACATCAACTGATGACATTGATTAAATGACAAAAAATCATTTTCATGAGTTTTTGTACGTGAGGGTTAGGAACGGGTTAGATTTTACTCCTCGCCGTCATGGATACAACTATTGAAAGTTGCTAGGATGTGTGTTCAAATTCGCATTTTGTTTGAGAATACAGCCGAAGCTGTGGAGGGTAAATATTTAAATTATATGTTTATTCATTTTTTTTTAATTATTAAAAATTTTAAAACATTTTTAATAAAAAATGATTATAAAAAGAAATTAATTAAAATTATTATAAATATGGATTTAACTTATGATGATAATTATTCATCATTAGAAGCAATTATAGATAAATGTCATAATTTTCTATATACAAAAGGTATTACAGGTAGTAAAGCACAAAATGATATTATGAAGATTTTCACTATAAAAATCATTAATCATATGTATAATAATAATAATGAATATATCATTAATCTTATTGAAGATTATAAGAAAAATAATGTAGCTTTGAAAATATTCTACGAAAGATTTGAAGGAGATTTATCAAAAGTTGAAGAAAATAAATTACATTTAATTCCATTTTTTAAATTTATCTTTTAATCTAAAATCATTTTTTTTAAGTTGAACCAAAACCTCCATCATTTCTTTTTGTCTTATCTACATTCCCAACTTCTTCTATTGTAGAATTAACATATTTTCTAATAATTATTTGACAACATCTAAAAGGATATTCAATCTCCTTCGCATCATCACAAACCTTTATTAAAGCAACCATTAGATTTCCTCTATAAGAATTATCAATAATTCCAACACTATTCGCAAGCATATAACCAGATTTTGATAATGAACTTCTTGGAACAATTTCCACATAATAACCGAAATCTACTTGAATTTTAATACCCGTATCATATAATGAAGTTTTAGAATTAAAATCCTCAATTTTCTTAATAATTGATAAATCATATCCTACATCACTCCAATTCTTTTTTGTAGGTGTAATCGCATTCTCATCTGTCTTTACGATATTAATTTTAGGCAAAGTTAAATTATAATTATTATAAACAAAGCTAATATTATTATCAATATTATTATATAATAGTCCTAAGAAATCCACTGAACTACATCCATATTTAATTAAAATATTATTCTCATCATCAATAATATATGGAATTCCTAAATAATCCATATAATCCTGATAATTATCCTTGATCATTTCATTCTTTTTCATGCGAATATCATTAGTATTCTCTCGTAGATTATTATATTCATAAATACCTCTTATAAATGCCTTCTTATAATCATCTTTCAATTCTTTAAATTCTCTTATAACTATATACATTTCATCCAAAAAAGTAGATTTATTCAAACTCATAGAAGTCATACCATATTCATAAATAATATCCACATATTCTCGCAAAATTTTGAGTAATTCCTTATCCAAATCCTCATCTATATTAATCAATTCATAACAATTTTGAGAATATTTCGTATGAACTTCCTTTATATATGATAGAAAACCAATAGCAAACGCTTTTTCACAACTATCAATAATCATTTTATTTAATAGTTAAATAATATTTCTTAAATCAATTTTAATCAAGCGGACTATCTGTAATTTTCATTCCACAATAATCCACATTATTTAATTTAAAATCCTGTTTTTTATAAACACCTATATTTATCGCTTCTTCTAATATCCATTTAAAATTATCCCAAAATTCCGGAGTATGTCCAATACTTAATGTACATATATGAGATAATTCATGAAGAACCACAAACATCATCGTATTTAAATCCATTAATTTATTATGGCTTCTTAAACAAAGAATAATCTGTTCCCCTTTATTAATAGAATAACTCGTATAATTAGGATTATCTATCCCTTCTTTAATATTATTTGGTTTAAAATTTTGTTTTAATCTTATTGTCCTATCTTCATTTGGATATGTTTTTATAAGATGATCTGAAACTAATATCAACTTCTCTCTTATCTGTGCTATTAAATCGGCAGCCTCTTGGGCATCTTCTTTTATTTGAACATCATAATCTCTATTATCAATTTTAGATGTTATTTTTTCAATTTTGCTATAATAATGATATTGATATAATACGAATACGAATATGATTGCTAAAAAAATTATTACAAATCCTTGAATACTTACTTCCATTCTATAAATTCAAAATAAAAAATGATTAATTCATATAAATATTAATTTAAGTAAATACATATATGAATATTTTCCCGAGAAAAGAAATTGATGAATTGAAAGATAATAAATCAGCTCTAAATTTTCAAATTACTGACTTCTTTATTCCGGAAAGTGATAGAAATAGAAAAGATTTTGATGATTATGATTTTTATTCCATCTATATTTATGGAACAGATGATGAAAATATTACGTATTGTCTTAAAGTAGTAAATTTTAAACCATTCTTCTATGTTAAAACTCCTGATAGTTGGAATGATTTGAGTGATAAAAACATGGTTTTAAAATTCAAGGAAAAATTAACGAATGATAAGTATATTACGAAAGATAAAAAAGAAACTAATATTATTCCACATTATTTATTAAAACATTTAGATAAAGTTGAAATTATTAATAAGAGAGATTTCTGGGGATTTTCCAATAATGAAGAAAAGAGATTTATTAAAATTTCCGTAAAATCTCTTGGATTATTTGACCGTCTCAAATATTATTTCCTATCTACTGTTCCTAAAAATGAAGGTTTTAAATTATATGAAAGTAATATTGACCCATTCTTGAGATTTATTCATATGAAAGATATTAAACCATGTAGTTGGATTTCGGTTAAGAAATATGATATTTGCGAGAATATTCCAGAAACTATTTGTAATAGAAATATTACAGCTGATTGGAATGATATATATCCTTTGAAAGTTAATAAAATAGCTCCATTACTTATCGCATCTTTTGATATAGAATGTACGAGTTCTCATGGAGATTTCCCAATTGCTATTAAGAATTATAAGAAATTAGCACAAGACCTCTGTTTATTAGCTAAAAGAGGTTTAGATGATAAAAATTTATTAAATAATATTAAAAATGCCTATTCTAATGAAGTTATCATAGGTGATTTGAAAATCCATCGTTTATTTACAATCAGGGAATTAAAAACAGATGATTTTAATGATATTGAGAAGAAATTAAAAGAGAACGAAAGTCAAATTCGTTTCTATTTGAATAAAATGAAAACTATTGAGATTACTGGAGAAGATGATGACGATGAAGAAGAATTAGTAGAAAATAAGAAGATTACTACAAAGGAATATAATGAGATTGAAGACGCCCTTAATAACTTACTATCATCTATATTACCAAAATTAGAAGGTGATAAGATTATTCAAATTGGAGTTTCTGTTCATAAATTCGGCAATGAAGAAATCATTTATAAGAAAATTATTAGTTTAAATGATTGTGAAGATATTGAAGGAATTGATGTAAGTTGCTGTAAAGATGAAAAAGAATTATTAAAAAAATGGAAGATTTTAATGATGGATTTAAATCCCGATGTAGTAATTGGATATAATATCTGGGGTTTTGACATTGAATATATTTGGAATAGAAGTATTGAATTAGGTATTAATAAAGAATTTCAAGTAGGTTTAGGAAAGATATGTAAAAGAAAATCAGTTTTAAAAGAACAAAAATTATCATCTTCCGCATTAGGTGATAATATCTTCAATTTATTAGATGTTGATGGAATTGTGATGATTGATTTATTGAAAGTTATTCAAAAAGATTTTAAATTAGATAGTTATAAATTAGATAATGTAGCATCTATCTATATTGGTGATAAGAAAGATGATTTAAAACCTAAGGAGATTTTCGAGAAATTTCTCGGTGATGCGAAAGATAGAAGTATTATAGCTAAATATTGTATTCAAGATTGTATTTTAGTCAATCGCTTATTACATAAACTTAAAATTCTTGAAAATAATATTGGTATGGGTAATGTATGTTTAGTTCCTTTGAATTTCCTATTTAGAAGAGGTCAAGGTATCAAAATCTTTTCATTGGTTGCTAATGAATGTATGCGAATGAATTATCTAATCCCAGTTATTAAAAATTTTATTGAAGATTTAGATGTAGATGGTTATGAAGGTGCGATAGTTCTTCCACCAAAAGAAGGAATTTATTTAGAAGATCCGATAGTAGTATTTGATTATGGTTCTCTATATCCCTCATCTATGATATGTCGAAATTTATCTCATGATACATATATATTAGATGATAAATATCTCGTAGAAAATGAAGAATATGAGATAATTAAAGTTAGTTATGATTTATATCAAGGAACAGGCGATAAGAAGGTTAAAAATGGTGTTAAAGATTGTTATTTCGCTAAATATAAAGATGGTAAGAAAGGAATTATTCCGGAAATCTTAGAAATGTTATTGACGGAAAGAAAGAATACACGAAAGAAGATTGAATATTCAACGATAACTTTAAAAGATGGAAGGGAATTAATTGGGATTTATGAAGAGAAAGATGGAATTATTAATATTAATGATATTACTATTAAAAAAGATGAAGTATTAGAAATTAAGAATACTTATAATAAATTTGAATGTGCTGTATTTGATGCTCTTCAAAATGCTTATAAAATTACGGCTAATTCTCTTTATGGTCAAATAGGTGCGAGAACATCACCTATCTATTTAAAAGAAATCGCCGCCTGTACAACTTCAACGGGTAGAGAAATGATATTATTAGCAAAAGATTTCGTAGAAAAGAATTATGATGCCGATGTTATTTATGGTGATACCGATAGTATTTTCTGTAAATTTAGAATTAAAGATGAGAATGGAAATGATAAATTTGGAAAAGATGCTTTAAAAGGTGCTATTAAGGTTGGTATGGAAATCGAAGGAAAAATTAAGAAATATCTTCCATATCCTCAAAAATTAAATTATGAAAAATGTTTGTATCCATTCATCCTATTTTCTAAGAAGAGATATGTAGGAAACTTATATGAAAAGGATGATATTAATTTCAAACAGAAATCAATGGGTATTGTCTTAAAAAGACGTGATAATGCTAATATTGTTAAGAAAATATATGGCGGTATTATTGACATTATTTTAAATAATCAAGATTTAGAATTATCTATAAAATTCTTACGAGAAGAATTGAGAAATCTCGTAAATGGTGATATGGATATTAATGATTTAATATTATCAAAAACATTAAGAGGATTTTATAAAGACCCTACGAAAATCGCTCATAAAGTATTAGCAGATAGAATTGGAGTTAGAGAACCTGGAAATAAACCTGCGGTAAATGATAGAATTCAATATATTTATATTAAAAATGATGGAGCAAAACTTCAAGGAGATAAGATAGAAACATTGGAATTTATTACACAGAATAATTTAAAACCTGATTATCTCCATTATATTACTAATCAAATTATGAAACCAGTTCTTCAATTATATTCACTATGTTTAACAGATTTAAGTGATTATAAGGAAATAGATGAATATTGGGAGAAGGTTGAAGAAGAATTGATGAAGAAAGAGATGTATAAAGATGATACGAGGAGGAAAAATCGTTTAGAAAATTTGAGATTATTAAAAGTTCAAGAATTATTATTTGATGAATTTATTAATCAATTAAAAGAACCAAAGTTAAAGAAGGAACGGGCTAAAAAGATTGAGGTAATTCAAGAAGAAGAACCAGAGATTAAAGAGAGTGAATTTGAAGGAGAGATGAAAGTTATTGAAAGTAAGGTTAAGGAATGTATTACATATAAGATAATTATTAAGAATAAAGAAGGAAAGGTAGTTTATAAGGATGATGGAAATACGAAAGAATTATCAAAAGAAAAGGTAATATTGGATAGATTAAAAGAAGTTTATAAGAATGTTAAAGGAATTATGAATATTAAATTAAATTACAAGAAATTCATTAAAGATTATAAATTAATAATTGCTAAATTTAAACATGTCGATAAATTGGGCGATAAAGTTAATAAAACAGATGTTGGAATTGCTAAAATGATTAGTGAAATAACGTCAAATCGCGAATTATTAGAATTAAAAGATAGAATAATATTAGAGGAATAATATGGGAGGTGGCCATAGTGGTCCCAAATATATGGATGAAATTAAGATACCTTCTAATGAAAAATTCATAGATTATAAATATAATGATGATATTATTAAGAACATTTTTTTAATTGAAATTATAATTTTATTTATAATAACTTTCTTTTATTATTATAAGAAAAAACGATATAAAGATTAATTTTTATTAATTAAATGTAAAGGACTATATTTCAACGGTTAGAATATCGCTCTTATGAAGCGAAGATCTGGGTTCAATTCCCAGTAGTCCTATTTACCATTTGTTTTTATTTTTTTATTTATAGCAATATAAGTTATAATTGGGTTTGTATTTTTGATATATTTGAGGATTAATGGAATTATTTCCTGGGCGTTCATCGGCGGATGGAATATTATCTTTTGCGTAGAATTGGGAAGAATAGGCGAATGTATCTGGTTCTATTCTTTCAGGAGTTTTAAAAGTTGAATTATCATATGTAGAGGCATTTATAAGAAGTGTTGAATTATTCATTTTTCTATATAAAGAGAATTATAAAAAAATAATTAAAAAATGGATAAGGAATTTTTGAAAGATGGTATGACTAATGAAGAAATAGTTTCAGTTATTAATGAAATAATTAAAAGAAAAAAAGAAATTAAATTTAAAGATGATAATGACAAATTTGAGAAATTAAAAGATGAGTTTCCTAAATTTGCCGAAAGATATTTGATGTTATTTGAAATGGTTATAAGAGATGGAGAGTTTGACTGGAATTCATTTAATTATATGATGAAAATGAGGAATATGATTATTAATGATAAGATGACAGCAGAAGATGCGTCAAAAAAAGTTGGTAAAGATTGGTATGATAAATATGTTAAACTATAATCTTTCTAATTACTGAATTAATTATTTCATCTATTTTTTCTAAATCTACGTCTTTCGAATGACGATAATTTATAAACAAATTATTATTTTTCATTATTAAAGAAATGCGATTATTAATTCTAAATTCTTGAATTTTATATTCCTCTTTATTATCTATATCATTTCCACATCCAAATAAATATGTCTGCATCTTCATCTCATTTAATGCTATTCCATATAATTCATAATTATTAATCTTCTTTATCTTCGTATTTTCCAATTTTCGTAAATATACATATTGACTATCATTGCTTAAATCATAAACATATGATAAATTATCTTTGTTGTAATAAACGAATGTTGTTTCTCTCGTTAATTTAAATTTCTTTTTAATTTTATTTAGAAACAAATCATCTAAATAAATATTCATTCGCATTTCTGTGTTTTGCGTATTCATTACATATATTTCTATAATATTCGTGTTTTCTGTGATAATATCCTTAATCATTTTATAAAATCCTTAAATAATATAATAATCATTTTTTTAAATATGACTAAATTAGATATTAAAATCATATTAGACGATTATATAGACATGATTTATATATATGAGATAATTTGTAATGAAAGTTATAATTTTTATTACAATCTTAAATTTTTATTTGAATTTCCTATTATTTTTATTAATGTTATTATGACAATTATTAATTCTACTATAACCGATATTTATATTATTAAAAATGCTAATATTTTTCTTAATGTTTCTATGATGTTATTAGTTTCATTAAGTAATTATATGAAAATTAATGAAAAATGCGAAATATTAAAAATCAATCGTGATAAATTCATTAAATTATATAATATGATTGAAAAAAGAAAATATACAGAAGAAATATCAGTTGATTTTATAGATATTGTCATTTCTAATTATGATAATATTGTTGAAAATATTAATTTTTCATTTCCTCAAAGAATTTTAGTTAAAATAAGAAATCAATATGCCGAAAAAAAAACATTACCATTATTCATTAATGGTATTAAAAAATTAGATAGATATAGAGGAGATAATGGAATTATTAATGATGAACCTTAAAAAATGATTTATAAATTATTTCTATATATTAGAATATGTATGATAAATTAAAAGCCAAAGATTTAGTTAAAATTCTAAAAGAAGCTGATGATGCTTATCATAATAAAGGAAAAATAATAATGCCCGATGATGAATATGATTTAATTAAAGACCATTTGAGAAAAATAGCACCAAAAAATCCATATTTTAAACTCGTTGGTTTTAAACCTCCTGAGAAATTTAAAATAAAACTTCCTTATTATTTAGGAAGTCAAAATAAGATTAAATATGGAAATATTAAAGAATTAGATAATTGGTTCTCTAAATATAATAAACCAATTGAATATGTTATTAGCGAAAAACTCGATGGAATATCTTGTCTATTTATTAACGATGGTGAAATTAAGATATTTACCCGTGGTGATGGTGTTTATGGAACTGATATAACATATATAAAAGATTATATTAAATTTCCTACAAAAATTCCCGAAGGATTTGCTATTAGAGGTGAATTATTATTATCTAAAAAAAATTGGGAATTAATGAAGGATATTGGAGCAAATGCTAGAAATGTGGTCGCAGGTATTATTAATAGCAAGACTATTAATAAAAAAGTCCTTGAAAAGATTGAATTCGTTGTTTATGATGTATTTAGTGATAGAATAAAAAATGAAGATGGTCTAAAATTAGCCAAAAAACTTAAATTCAAAGTTGTTAAACATAAGGTTTTTAAAGATAGATTATCTAATGAACATTTATTCGAATTATTAAAAGATTTTAAGAAAAATAGTGAATATGAAATCGATGGAATTGTTATTACTCATAATAAATCTTATGAAATTAAAGATGGCGAAAATCCTCCTTATTCATTCGCCTTTAAATCCAATGAATTATTGGACGTTGCCCAAGTGATTGTTACTAATGTTGAATGGAATATTAGTAAAGATAGATATATGAAACCAATTGTTCAATTTAATCCAGTGAAATTAAATGGAGTTGTTATAAAACAGGCAACAGGTTTTAATGCCGATTTTATTGAAAAAAATAAGATTGGTGTAGGTTCTATCATTAATATTCAAAGGTCTGGCGAAGTTATTCCACATATCATATCTGTTATTAAGGAAGCTGATAATGGACGTCCTTTAATGCCTACTATTGCTTATAAATGGAATAAAACTCATATAGATATTATAGCTGAATTAGATGATAAACATAGAGACGTAGATATTAAAAATTTTACTTTCTTTATGAAATCTTTGAAAATAAAAGGTGTTAGTGAAGGTATATTATCAAAATTATATGATAATGGTTATGATACTCTTAAAAAAATCATTGAAATTACAAAAGAAGAAATCTTAGAAATTGCTGGATTTAAGGAGAAAAGTGCCTCGAATTTATTAGAAGCATTGGAAGAAATTAAGAAGAAGAATTGTAATGAAATAATGATAGCTTCTAATATCATTGGTAGAGGATTGGGTGAAAAGAAATTGGAATTAATATTGAAAAATTTTCCTGAAATTTGTCAAAATAAAAAGAAGGGATTAGATATTAAAATAGAAGATTTAATGAAGATTAATGGAATGGGTGAATTAACATCACAATTATTCTTAGATAATTTAATGAAATTTTATGAATTTTATGATGATTTAGGATTTAAATTAAAGAAAGTTGATGTTATTATTAAAGAAAAAGATGGAATATTTAAAAATGTATATTTCGTTTTCACTGGTTTTAGAAGTGATGAAATAGAAAAATTCATTAAAGATAATGGTGGAGAAGTTGAGAATAATATTACAAGCAAAACCAATTTCCTAATTATGAAAGATAGAAATAAGATTACTAATAAAATAGAGAAAGCGGTTGAAAAAGGAGTTCAAATAATTTCAAAAGATGATTTCGTTAAAAAATATAAATTATAATATTAAATGATTGAATATCTTATTTTAATTCCTTTAATATTATTTATTGATTTCTTTTGGATTTATACTAATGCTAATTTATATTACTATTATTATGAAAAAGTTCAAAAAAAACCAGTTTCTATTAATTATATTGGTGCTTTTATCGCATATTTTTTATCATTTTTTGGTTTTTTTCTTTTTACTATTCCTATGATTGAAATGAAATTAAAAGAAAACAAAAATTTATTATTATTATGTATTATATATGGAGGAGGATTAGGCTTATTATTATACGGAATGTTTAATTTTACTAATTATGCTATTTTTAAAGATTATGATTATAAAGTAGCATTATTAGATACTGCTTGGGGTTTCACATTATTTTCTATTGGTTCTTATCTATTCTTCTTCATTCGTAATAAATATAGAAGGGTTTTTATATAAATATGGTAATGATAATATTGGAATATTCTTGAAATTTTCTTTAATTATTTCAATTGCGTTTGGATTTGTTAATAATAATGAAATATCAATTTCATTTATATCTAATAAATTTATAGCTTCTGGATTTAAGTTATTACATAATTGACGCTGATTAATCTTTTCAGGATTTTCTTTTAATAATTTAATCGCTTCATTTGATGAATTAGCACTTATTTTTTCCCAAATAATTTTTTCTGGATATTTCTTTAATAATTTAATCGCTTCATCTGTTTGATTATTATTAAGTATCGTGAAACAAATTTTTTCGGGATTTTCTTCTAAATATTTAATTGCCTTTGTAGAAGGATTTCCACTAAAATAATACCAATTTATTTTTTCCTTATTTTCCATTAATATATCATAAGCACATGGATTTTTAGACAAATATACCCAATTAATTAAATGAAGATTTTCTTTAATTAATTCATAAGCGTTTGGATTTTTAGACAATTCATCCCAATATATCATATCTTGGTTATTTTTTAATATTGAAATGGCCGATGGATTTGATGATAAATAATACCAATCGATTAATTCTAAATTATCAGCTAATAATTTTATAGCTTTTGGTGAAATATTTGTAGATAAACTATACCAATTAATTTTATCCCTATTAATTATTAAATAATCAATAGCGTTTGGATTAGTTGAAAGAAAATCAAATATAGTATATGAATTAATATTAGGTTTGAACCAATTACGAAATTTATTCATATTTATAGATTTCAAAAATAAATATCTAAATCATTTTTTAATTAATATATTATAGAAGATATTTAAATATAATTAATGTTTTTTACTTTTTGGGGCATTATTTTAATTTATATATAAAATAGCTGAAAAAAATTTAATAATGGTGATAACTTGTAGAAATACCTTTTATTTTACTAAAAATTATATATAAATTCACATAATTTAAAAAATATAAGTATTATAAATGAGTGTATTACCATTTTTATTTAATTCACCATCATCACCAAAAGTTGGTGGTGATTTTAATATATGTGTTAAATTACAACCAACAATTGTATCAATTCTAACTATTTATTATGATTTAATAATAAATAATAATCCAATAGAAGAAAAAGACACTATCCATATAAAAAATATTTTATTACTTAAATTATTTTATTTATATAATTTTTATAATAAACAAGATAATATTATAATTGAAAAAGTTAATATTAATAAAGAAAAATTATTATTTGGTATTAATTATTTATATGAATGTTTAAATAAAAATGATGATTGTGAAGAAGCAATAAGTCAAAAAAATATTTTGTTAGAACAATATATTTGTTTTTTACCTTGCGGGCATCATTTTAATTTTTCATCTCTAAAAAAATATGCTATGACACATTTTGAAAAAAACGAACATACTTTTAAGTGTCCATTATGTAATTATCAATTTAATTATATAACTCAACCGATATTATATATAGATTTATATAATTTAAATAAAGAAAATATTCTTTCAATTAATTTTCTCGGTAAAATAGGAATTGAAATACAAACACAAAATGGTGGAAATAATAAAATTTCAAGATATTTAATGTATCTTAATAAATTCGATTTAGATAAGATACGTAATATTGCTATTAATAAAAAAATTAAAATTACATCAACTTTAACAAAAAAACAATTAATAGATAAATTAGTTAAACATAAGTTTTTATAAATTATTCCATTTAGAATTTTTTTTCTTAACTTCTTTCTTAATAACTACTACTTCTTCCTTTTTAACTTCTTTTTCTTCCTTATGAATTTTCCATAATTCAGCAATTTCTTTCATCAATTCGGTAGATTTCTTTTTCTCTCCATCAGTTCTTTCATTTTCTCTCTTATTTAAAATTACTCGCTGTTCTTTCATAAATAATTGATAAGCATTCAATGGTTTTTTAAGGGCATTTTCATCAACTACTTTTTTTGTCTTTTTACAATTATCATCATAAACCTTTTTCGCATATTCTACAAATTCTTTTCTTGTATATGTTTCATTTGCTTCAAAGAATGTATTAAATGAAGAAATAATATTATCATTATTGAGCATATTTAATTATAAAAGTAAATGAATAAAGAAAAATCATTTTTTTTGAAAGAAAGTTCTTGGAGCTTTACCATTATGCGGTTTTTGTTGTTTCCATAATTCAGCAATTTCTTTCATCAATTCCGTAGATTTCTTTTTTTCTCCTTCTCTATTATTTAAAATTACTCGCTGTTCTTTCATAAATAATTGATAAGCATTTAATTTCTTTTTATAATTTTCATCATATATCTTTTTAGAAAATTCAAGAAGTTCTTTTCTCGTATAATTTTCATTTTCTTCGAAATACTTTTCAAGAGCAGAGATTATATTAGAAGACATATAAAAATAATCGAAATATCCAAATCATTTTTTAATTAAGCAGGTGTTTCAGCTACTGGCGGAACTTCTTTTTCTTTCATATAATTTATTAAGAATAATCTCAAATATATTTTTTCGAATTCTTCTTTTGTCATTGAATTGTTTATTATATTTGGTTCATATTCCTTAATTTTTTGAATTAATAATAGTTGATCCATTTCCTTAATCTTTTTTATAATTCCTAATATTTCGCTATCAGGAATTTCAGGAACAGTTGGTTTAATATCCTTTTTAATATATATAAGTGTCTTATCATATGTTTTAAAATTAAA
>Ga0114968_10001828_pt1 | contig 16438 bp, 14 predicted proteins | sample M_130807_EF_Meta_FD_87020 | JGI IMG/M metagenome (GOLD analysis project Ga0114968, IMG submission 87020) | Freshwater microbial communities from Lake Montjoie, Canada to study carbon cycling - M_130807_EF_MetaG | ecosystem: Environmental > Aquatic > Freshwater > Lake | place: Lake Montjoie...
GACATGACGAGTACGGCGGCGCCACCGTCGGAAATCTGCGATGCGTTTCCGGCCGAGATGGTGCCTTCCTTGTCGAATGCGGGACGGAGGGCGGCGAGTGATTCGGCCGTCGTTTCACCGCGCACACCTTCGTCGGTGGAGACGATGATGGGGTCACCCTTGCGCTGGGCAATGGAGACGTTGACAATTTCGTCGGTGAACTTGCCGGCGGCCGTGGCGGCAGCGGCGAGCTGGTGCGAACGGGCCGAGAACTCGTCCTGACGCTGGCGGGTGATGCGTCCGGCGTTGTAGCGGTCGGTGCCGAGGCCCATAGCGACGTTGTCGAAAGCGCAGGTGAGTCCGTCGAACATCATCGAGTCGATGACCTTCTGGTCACCGATGCGGTAGCCGGCACGAGCGTTGGGCAATAAGTAAGGCGCATTGGTCATGGACTCCATGCCACCGGCGACGACGATGTCAGCTTCGCCGGAACGAATCATGAGGTCGGCCTGGTAGATGGTCTGCAGACCCGAGAGGCAGACCTTGTTGATGGTCGTTGCGTGGACACTCATGGGGATGCCACCGTTGACGGCAGCCTGGCGAGCAGTGATCTGTCCCTGACCGGCCTGGATGGCCTGGCCCATGAGGACGGCCTCAACGAGTGCGGGGTCCACACCGGCGCGCTGCATGGTGGCAGCGATGGCGTAGCCACCAAGGTCTTGAGCGCTGAGTGAAGCGAATACGCCAGAAAGTTTTCCTATTGGGGTACGGGCTCCGGCGACGATAACGGTGCGTGACATGGACTCTCCTCATCTCGATGCGCGAGCATCAACTTCAGCCACACTAGACGAGGAATGGCCTGCCTTACTCGGCGGTAACATCGAAAACTATGAGTGAACTCCTTGATGCCGTCCGAGCCGGAGCCGACGCGGAAACGCTGGCCTCCCTACCCATGCCCACCACCACGCGGGCCGTCTTTGTCCGTCGCGAAGATGCCGACATGTTCCAGGGCATGGCCAGCAGCGACAAGGACCCCCGGAAGAGTTTGAAGATGGGTGAAGTCCCCCTACCCGAACTGGCACCCGACGAAGTCTTCATCGCCGTCATGGCCTCATCTATCAACTTCAACACGGTGTGGACCAGCATCTTCGAGCCACTTTCAACCTTCGGCTTCTTAGACCGACTCGGCAAGGAGTCCGTCTGGGGCAAGCGCCACGCCCTCGACTACCACGTTGTTGGTTCTGACGCATCGGGTGTCGTCGTGCGCGTGGGCTCAGCTGTACGCAACTGGAAGATCGGTGACGAGATCACGGTGCACTGCAACTATCTCGACGACCAGGACCCCTCGAGCCACGACGACTCAATGATGGGATCGAACCAGCGCATCTGGGGCTTCGAAACCAACTTCGGTGGACTCGCCGACATCTCGGTCGTGAAGGCCAATCAGTTGATGCCCAAGCCCACCCACCTCAGCTGGGAGGAAGCGGCCGTGAACGCGCTTTGTAACTCGACTAGCTACCGCATGCTGGTCTCCCGTAATGGTGCGCCCGTAACGCAAGGTCAGAAGGTTCTGATCTGGGGCGCCTCCGGTGGCATCGGCTCCTACGCCGTACAGCACGTGCTGAACTCGGGTGGCACGCCAATCGGTGTCGTCTCCTCGGCCGACAAGGCTGACATGCTCCGTGAACTGGGTTGTGAGTACGTCATCAACCGCAAGGAAGCCGGCTACAAGTTCTGGAAGGACGAGCACACCCAAGACGAGTCCGAGTGGCGTCGTTTGGGTAAGGACATTCGCAACCTCATTGGCGAAGACCCCGACATTGTGTTCGAACACCCCGGTCGCTCCACGATGGGTGCGAGCGTCTTTGTGACCAAGCGTGGTGGCACCATCGTGACCTGTGCCGCAACATCGGGCTACATGATTGAGTACGACAACCGCCACCTCTGGATGAAGCTCAAGACCATCAAGGGTTCACACTTTGCCAACTACCGCGAAGCGTGGGACGCCAACAAGACGATCTACGACGGCAAGGTAGTGCCACCCCTCTCGGCCGTCTTCAACCTCGACCAGGTCGGCGAAGCGGCCTACCAAGTGCACCACAACTTGCACGAAGGCAAGATTGGCGTCCTCTGCCTCGCCGAGAGCGAAGGTCTCGGTATCACCAATCCCGAACTCCGCGCCCAAATTGGCGAGGACCGTCTCACAATCTTCCGTCGTCACGCTTAAGGAGCCCTTGTGGAAAATCTGCTTACTGAAATCGATCACGTGGCCATTGCCGTCAAGGACCTCGACGCAGCCATTGCTTGGTACGAAGAAGTGTTTGGCGCCACCGTCGAGCACCGCGAAGTTGTCGAATCCGACGGCGTCGCCGAGGCTCTCTTAAATGTGGCCGACTCCTACATCCAGTTGTTAACGCCGGTCTCGGAAACCTCACCGGTCGCTAAGTATCTCGCCACCAAGGGTGAGGGTCTCCATCACATTGGCTATCGCGTTGCCGACTGCGCAGCGGCCCTGGAGGCCGTAAAGGCGGCCGGCGGCCGAGTCATTGACGAGAAGCCCCGTCCCGGTTCACGCGGTACCACGGTGGCCTTCGTGCACCCCAAGACCTCCTTTGGCACGTTGATTGAGTTGGTCCAAGACAACGGTGGGCACCACTAGGCCTTCGACACGGGGTTGCCGCTGATTTCGGTAGCCTGAACGCCATGGAACATTCGATGGCGGAACGACTCGCAGACTTAGAACAGCGTCGGGCGCAAGCTCGCAATGCCGGCGGTGAGGCGGCCATTGAGCGCCACCACGCCAAGGGCAAGATGACGGCCCGTGAACGACTCGAGTACTTGCTCGACGAAGGTTCTTTCCAGGAACTCGACATGCTTTCGCGCCACCGCGCTCACGGCATGGGCCTTGAAGACAACCGTCCCTTCACCGATGGTGTCATCACGGGCTTTGGCACCATTGATGGTCGCAAGGTCTGCGTCTTCTCTCAGGACTTCACCGTCTTCGGTGGTGCTCTCGGTGAAGTCTTCGCCGAGAAGATTCACAAGATCATGGACCTCTCGCTCTCGCTCGGTCTGCCGATGATTGGGTTGAACGACGGAGCCGGTGCCCGTATTCAAGAAGGTGTGGTCTCACTCCACAGTTACGGCGGCATCTTCGCCCGCAACGTAAAGAGCTCGGGTGTCATTCCGCAGATCTCCGTAATCATGGGGCCCTGTGCCGGTGGTGCGGTCTACTCCCCAGCCATGACCGACTTCATCTTCATGGTGAACGAGACGAGTCACATGTTCATCACTGGCCCCGACGTGGTCAAGACGGTGACCGGAGAAGACGTCACTTTGGAACAACTTGGCGGTGCCATGAGCCACGCCCGTAAGTCCGGTGTGACGCACTTCGTGCTGCCCGACGAGAAGTCGTGCCTCGACGAAGTCCGCTACCTGCTGAGCTTCCTGCCCACCAATAACCAGGAAGAGGCTCCCCGCGGGCCGATTACGGACGACCCCCAGCGGCTCTGCGAGGACCTTCGTACGATTCTTCCCGAGTCGAGCAACCAGCCTTACGACATGAAGAAGGTCATCGCTTCGGTCGTCGACGACGGTGACTACATCGAAGTGCACGCGCACTGGGCCCAGCAGATCACCTGCGGCTTTGCCCGCATTGACGGCCACGTCATCGGTGTCGTTGGCAACCAGCCCGCCGTGTTGGCCGGAGTGTTGGACATTGACTCCTCCGAGAAGGCCGCTCGCTTCGTCCGGACGTGCGACGCCTTCAATATCCCGCTCGTCACCTTCGTGGACGTACCCGGCTTCATGCCCGGAACGGAACAGGAGTACGGCGGCATCATTCGTCACGGGGCGAAGTTGCTCTACGCCTTCTGCGAAGCGACCGTGCCTCGCGTGCAGATCATTACCCGTAAGGCCTACGGCGGTGCGTACGTCGTTATGAACTCCAAGTCCATCGGGGCCGACCTGGCCTTCGCGTGGCCCTCGGCCGAGCTGGCCGTCATGGGTGCTAGTGGCGCCGTCGAAATTGTGTACCGTCGCGATCTCCAGGCAGCCGAGGACACGGACGCTCGTCGCGCCGAATTGATCGATGAGTACACCGAGCGCTACGTCAACCCCTACTTGGCAGCCGAGCGCGGTTTTGTGGACGACGTCATCGATCCGGCCGAAACCCGTCGCGTCATTGTTCGCGCCATCGACGTGCTTCGCTCGAAGCGTGAGGATCTGCCGAAGCGTAAGCACGGAAACGTCCCACTGTGACCTTCGGTCTGCGTCCCCGCCCCCAAGCTCGCCCCGAAGAGGTGGCCGCGATCACGGCGATTGCGCAGGCCTTGCTCACCCCGACTGTCGGCGAAGTGGTTCGAGATGAGACTCCCGCCTATCGCTTTAGTGGCCGTTGGTTTAAGTCCGGTCTCCGCCGGTAGCACTACTTTCCTCGTTTTGTAGCGCTCGCCCGCTACGGTCGTGGTGGCGATGCCTCGTCATCCGGTTAAGGAAGTTGTCACATGCCAATTCGCAATAACGAGATCTATGTCAATGGTCATGCGATTGCCAAGCCCACCTCGCTGTTAGAAACGTTCGAGACGATGCGGGCCGAGCACGGGATGGCTTGGATCGGTCTCTATAAGCCCTACGACGAAGAACTGGCCGCAGTGGCTGAAGAGTTTCACCTGCACAAGTTGGCAGTGGAGGATGCCCGCACGGCCCATCAGCGACCAAAGTGCGACGCCTACGGCAACATTCTCTTCACGGTGCTTCGACCCGCTCGCTACGACGAACGTACCGAAGCGGTCACCTTGGGTGAGATTCATATCTTTACTGGGCCTGATTTTGTCGTAACGGTCCGTCACGCCGAGTCTCCGGATCTGGCCAAAGTGCGCAAGAAACTCGAACATAACCCCGCGCTGTTGGCTATGGGTCCCATTGTCGTTCTCCACGCGGTTGCCAGTCAGGTGATTGATGAATACGCCGAAGTGCTCTCCGATATTCAGACGGACCTCGACGAGATTGAGACCCAACTCTTTGACGGTCGCAGTCGACCGACGCAGAGAATTTTCAAATTGACTCGTGAAGTCATTGCGATGCAACGAGCCGTGGGCCCTCTCGATGATGTCTTTTTGAAAGTCGTCGGTTGGGCTACCAGTCACAACGTTGACGATGAAATTGTTCGCATGCTCAATGACCTCCGTGACCACACCCACAAGATCGTTGAGACGGTTGAAGGTTTTCGTTCAATCCTGCAAAATGCGCTGTCGGTAAATCTGGCCCTCATTGCCCAGCGACAGAATGACGAGATGGCCAAGCAGGCGCAAGACCTTCAAAAGATCTCTGCTTGGGGCGCCATCTTCTTCGTACCGACCGTTATCGGCGCGATCTACGGTATGAACTTCGATGGCATGCCCGAGCTCAGCTGGCAGTACGGCTACCCACTCTCCCTGCTGGCGATGGCGGTGATCTGTGGCGGCCTCTACGCGTTCTTTAAGAAGCGCAGGTGGCTCTAAGCCTTAACTAGCTCCAGCATGTCGCTCATGATCTGGCTGAGTGAGTAGTCCTTCGGGGAGTAGACCCGAGTGACCCCTTCGCGCAGCAAGACCTCTTCGTCGGCCTTGGGGATGATGCCACCCACGACCACTTGGGCCTCCACGCCAGCGTCACGGAGACCCTGGACCACGCGAGGCACGAGCGACATGTGTGACCCCGAAAGGATGGAGATGCCGACAATGTCGACATCCTCGTCACGAGCGGCGGCCACAATCTCCTCGGGGGAGAGGCGGATGCCCTGGTAGACGACTTCGAATCCGGCGTCACGAGCGGCCACGGCCACCTGTTCGGCACCGTTGGAGTGTCCGTCTAGACCGGGCTTGGCCACCAAGATCTTGGGTGGAGTGCCACGCTGGGCGGTGAGGGCCTTGGAGCGCTCCACGAGAGCGGTGAACTCCTTGCTGCGAGTGGCCACGCCGGCGCGGACGCCGGTGGGGGCACGGTACTCGCCGTACACGGCTCGGAGACAGTTGGCCCACTCCCCGGTGGTGCCGCCGGCCTTGGCCAGGGCGATGGTGGGGGGCATGATGTTGTCAGCCACGTCGGAAGACTGCGCGACGCGCGAGAGCTCTTCGAGCGCTGTGGCCACAGCCGCTTCGTCACGGCCGGCTCGCCACGCCTGCACGGTGGCAATCGTTTCTGCCTCGACCTTGGGGTCCACCTTCATGATGGCCTCGAGGGAGTCCCCAGCGGTGAGTGGTGATTCGCTGGTCTCGACGTACTTGTTAACGCCCACCACAATCTGCTCGCCGGTTTCGATGCGAGCAACGCGCTCGGCCTGACTCGCCACGAGGCGGGCCTTTAATTCGTCGATGCAGTTAAATGCTCCACCGAGGGTGAGCACCTCATCAAGCTCGGTCTGCGCAGCGTGGATGAGTTCGTTGGTCTTGTTCGCCATGACCAACGAGCCGTCAAAAATGTCGGGATACTCCAAGAGGTCCGTTTCAAAAGCGAGCACCTGCTGCATACGCAGGCTCCACTGCTGGTCCCAGGGGCGGGGCAGGCCGAGTGCCTCATTCCAAGCGGGCAGCTGAACGGCTCGGGCTCGAGCGTCGGCCGACATGGTGACACCCAGCATCTCCAACACGATGCGCTGGATGTTGTTCTCGGGCTGCTGTTCGGTGAGGCCTAGCGAGTTGACCTGCACGCCGTAGCGGAAGCGTCGCATGGCGGGGTCGGTGACCCCGTAGCGCTCCCGGCAGATGCGGTCCCACATTTCAGTGAAGGCTCGCATCTTGGCGATCTCCTCCACGAAGCGAATACCGGCGTTGACGAAGAATGAAATACGGCCGACCACTTCGGGGAGCTGGTCGGGCGAAATCTTGCCGGAGTCACGGACACCGTCGAGAATGTCAATAGCCGTGGCGAGGGCGTAGGCAATTTCCTGCACCGGGGTGGCGCCAGCCTCTTGGAGGTGGTAACTGCAGACGTTGATTGGATTCCACTTCGGAACGTTATTGATGCCGTAAGCGATCATGTCGACAATGAGACGCTTCGATGCCTGTGGGGGGAAGATGAACGTCCCGCGCGACAAGTACTCCTTGACGATGTCATTCTGCGTGGTGCCGGCCAACTTATCGAAGGGGACGTTCTGCTCGTCGGCGTAGGCCAGGTAGAGACCCCAGAGCCAGGCGGCCGTGGCGTTGATGGTCATTGAGGTGTTCATCTCGCCGACGGGAATCTGATTGAGGAGTTCGCGCATGTGTCCGAGGTGGGCCACCGGAACGCCAACCTTGCCTACTTCACCGGCGGCCGCGGAAGCGTCCGGGTCATATCCCGTCTGCGTCGGGAGGTCGAAGGCAATCGAGAGGCCGGTCTGGCCCTTGGAAAGATTGGTGCGATACAGCTCGTTGGACTTGGCGGCAGTGGAGTGACCGGAGTACGTCCGCATCACCCAAGGCTTCGATCGTTCGGCCATGCCAAACTCCTTTATCTAGTCGTTCGTCAGAGGCTGATGAACGACCTACTTGCGGTAATCAAAAAAGCCAGTGCCCGACTTGCGTCCGAGCTGACCAGCTACAACCATGCGCTTCAACAGTGGAGCGGGGGCGTAGTTAGCGTCAGCGAACTCGAGGTACAGGGCCTCAAGGATGGCCAGCGAGGTGTCCAGACCGACAAGGTCCAAGAGTGCGAACGGTCCCATAGGGAAGCCGCAGCCGCCCTTCATGGCGATGTCGATACCTTCCTTGGAAGCAACGCCTGACTCGAAGAGCTTGATGGCGTTGTTCAGGTAAGGGAAGAGGAGGGCGTTGACGATAAAGCCAGCTTGGTCCTTCACGCGAACGGGGTCCTTGCCACAAGCGGTAGCGAACTCAGTCACGGCGGTGAGAGTCTCGTCGCTGGCCGTAATGGGCGCCACGATCTCAACGAGGCTCATTGCGGTAGCGGGGTTAAAGAAGTGCACGCCACAGACGTTCTCAGGACGCGAGGTCTGCATCGCCATTTCGATGACGGGCAGCGTGGAGGTGTTGGTCGCGATGATGGCGCCACTCTTGACGATGCCGTCGAGCTCGTTAAAGAGTGCCTTCTTGGTCGCGAGATCTTCAACGATGGACTCGATGACGAGATCGCAGTCAGCGAGGTCCTTAAGACTGGTCGTGGCCGAGACGCGGGCGCGAAGGGCGTCGGCGTCTTCCTGGCTCTTCTTGCCTCGCTCAACCTGCTTGGCCAGCGACTTCTCGAGACCGGCAATCATGCCGTCAGCAGTGGCCTGCGAACGACTCCGAACAATTACGTTGCATCCCGCGCTGGCGGCAACTTCTGCGATGCCGCTGCCCATGATGCCCGATCCAATAACGCCAACTTTGTTAATAGCCATGGTCAAACTCTATCGGTGTCCGGCGGTGGCGAAATTTGTCGGAGCGGGCAAACTAGGGGGGTGACTATTCATTCTCCCGACTTCCTCGCCACCGGCTCCGAGTTCCCTCTGGCCGAGTGTTTGGCAGCCCAATTACCGTCCGAGGCCGACGTGGTTATTCTCCCGCTAGCAGCCGTCTTTACTGGGGCGACCGAGGCGGCCATTGCGGTGGCTGAACTCTTTGGCGGTACGGAATTTCGTGTCGAGGCCTTGCTGGTGACCGATAAAGAGTCGGCCAATAACGAGCACTTCGCCCAGCGGATCCGCGAGGCCGATGCCGTCATCGTGACCGATGGCTCGCCGCTCCATCTCAGAACGACCTTGCGCGAAACGGCCGTAGAGAAGGCGCTTCGTGAGGCCTCCCTCGTGGTCGGGATGGGATCGGTGGCTACGGTCTTCGGCGACCCCATGATTGACCCCCGAGGTGGTGCCCCGACAACGGGTATGGGTCTCTTTACCGACGCGATCGTGACGGTCGAAGGCCCCACCCTGGAGCGAACCCGAGAATTACTGACGGACGACGTCGAGCTCTACGTGGTCGAGCCGAAGATGGGTATCTATCGCCACTCGGGCGAATGGTACGTCTCTAGCGCTCAGTGATTGTGACCGACTGAATCGTCACGACTTCCGTTGGGCGACCCGAACCTGAACCCAGGTCGTTAATCGTCTGCACCACATCGAGGCCGCTTACGACCTTGCCAAAGAGGCTGTAGAGCGGGGGCAGGCGCATGCCGTCAGGGCCGGAGATTACGAAAAACTGTGATCCGTTGGTGTTGGGTCCGGCGTTAGCCATCGCCAAAGAGCCCAGTTCGTAGCGACCGGGCTTGGGCAGTTCATCGTTGAAGCGGTATCCGGGGCCACCGGTGCCGGTGCCGGTGGGGTCGCCACCCTGCAGTACGAAGCCGGGAATGACGCGGTGGAAGATGATGCCGTCGAAGTAGTGCCAACGGGCGAGGAACACAAAGTTGTTCACCGTGATGGGAGCGGCCAAGGGGTCGAGCAAGATTTCGAGCGTGCCCTTGTCAGTCACCATCGTGGCCTCGTAGGTCTTGGCGGGATCGATAATCATCGGCGGTACGCCGGGGAAACTCTGGCGCTTCTCGCTACTGCCGTCGGTGTTGGGGATCAGTTCTGACATGGAAGCTCCTAGTTGTGAATAGTGACAGAGAGAATGCGGTGGGTAACGAGTGGGGGAACGCCGTTACTCGCGGGATCGGCATTGCCGGCCGCATCGAGCTTTCGTAGAGTGTCTTGACCACTCGTTACCTGACCGAAGCGGGAGTAGCTGTCGGGCAGTGTTTGGCCGGATGCTCCGGTAACGATGAAGAACTGGGAGCCGTTGGTATTGGGCCTCGAGTTGGCCATGGCCACCGAGTAGAGCGGATACGGACCCGTTGGTAGTTCATCGGCGAACGAGTAGCCCGGACCACCAGAACCCGTTCCGGTGGGGTCACCAGTCTGGACCATAAAGCCCGGAATCGCGCGGTGGAAAATGATGCAGTGGAAGTAGTTCTGCTTCGCAAGGAAAACGAAGTTATTGGTCGTCTTTGGCGCGTTGACGGGGTCCAGTGAGATGGTGAAGTTTCCTGCCGTGGTGACAACGTCCGCGAAGTATTGCTTGGACGTCTTGATGGACATCGCCGGCGACTTGGACCACTGGAGGTTGTTGGCTGGCTCCGAGGTGTTGGACGAACAGCCGGCTTGACGAGCGAGCGCGTCGGCCTGGCTCTGACCTACGGCCAGTGGGGTGGTCGTGGTGGAAACCGCGATTGTGGTCGAGGTCGAGGTCGAACTAGTGGCGACGGTGGACGTCGTGACGAGGGGCGTCTCGAGGTTGCTCTTGATTAAGAGGAGGGAGCCGACCACCGCGACGGCTGCGACGACGGAGATGCCGATACGGCGCAGCAAGCGCTGGCGCTTGGCCTGACGGCGTTCTTGTTCGATCTTCTGTCGACGGGCTTCTTTATGGCGGGCACGCTTGTCATTTGGCACGGCCGTAATCCTACCCCCGACCTTGAAATGAGACTCGGTGCGCGACCGGTAGTTTTAGGGGATGGCTTTAGTGGTCCAAAAGTATGGCGGCACCAGCGTTGGGGATGCCGAACGCATCCGCGCCGTTGCTGAACACGTCGCTCGGACCGTGCGAGCTGGCGACCAGGTTGTGGTCGTCGTTTCGGCCATGGGCAAGTCCACCGATGACCTCCTGCGTCTCGCCGATGAGGTGTCTTCGGTCAAGCCCAAGCGCGAACTCGACATGTTGCTCACCGCCGGTGAACGCATTTCCATGTCGCTGGTATCGATGGCCCTCGCCGGACAGGGCCTCAAGACCGCCTCGTTCACTGGTTCGCAGGCCGGCATCATTACCGACACCGACCACACGCGCGCCAAAATTCTCGAAATGCGTCCCGACCGCATTGAAGAAGCACTCCGCGACGGCTACACCCCCGTGGTCGCAGGTTTCCAGGGGGTCTCGACCGATCGCGACATCACCACCCTCGGTCGAGGCGGTTCGGACGTCACGGCCGTGGCGCTCGCCGCGGCATTGAAGGCCGATGTCTGTGAGATTTACACCGACGTCACGGGCGTCTATAGCGCCGATCCCCGCGTTGTGCCTAGTGCTCGACGTCTCGCCAAGATTTCGTTCGACGAAATGATGGAGATGGCCGCCACCGGTGGCCGTGTTTTGATGTTGCGTTCCGTGGAGTTTGCCCGCCGTCACGGCGTACCTCTGCACGTGCGTTCAAGTTTCACCTGGGAGCCTGGCACCTGGGTCGTTGAGGAGGAATTATCCATGGAAGAAGCAGTCGTCTCGGCCGTAACCGATGACACCTCAGAAGCCAAAATCACCGTGGCTAATGTGCCCGACCGACCCGGTTTGGCCGCCCGTTTGTTTCGCGAGCTCGCCGACAAGGGCATCAATCTGGACATGATCGTCCAGAACACCTCCGAACACGGCACGACCGACATATCCTTCACGGTGGAAAAGGGTGACGCCGAAGCGGCCCGCCTGGCGTGCGAAGGTGTTCGTGAACTCCTCGAGATTGGCGAGATCACGGCCGACCTCGGTATCGGTCGGGTCACCCTGGTGGGTGCCGGTATGAAGTCGAACGCCGGCATCACGGCCAAGATGTTTGAGACCCTGGCCTCCCACGACATCAACATCGAGATGATTTCAACCTCCTCAATTCGCATCTCGACGATTATCCGAGGCGATCGTGTGGTGGAGGCCGTGCGTGCCCTCCACACCGCTTTTGGCCTAGACGCCTAATTCTCTAGGCTGTAGCTATGCGTATTGGCATTGTTGGAGCAACTGGTCAAGTCGGGTCCGTTATGCGGACCCTCCTCATTGAGCGCAACGTCCCCGTCGAAACCATCCGGTTTTTTGCGTCGGCACGTTCCGCCGGATCCACCATTGAGTGGCGCGGACAATCGATTGTCGTTGAAGATGTCGCCACGGCGGACCTCTCTGGTCTGGATGTCGTTCTCGCCGCCGCCGGAGCCACGGCATCGAAGGAGTTCGCCCCTCGCTTCGCCGCGGCTGGCGCCATCGTGGTCGACAACTCCTCGGCATGGCGAATGGACGATGACTGCCCACTCGTGGTGCCGGAAGTAAACGCGCACGAACTTGATCACATCGCTAAGGGCATTGTTGGGAATCCCAACTGCACCACCATGGTCGCGATGCCGGTCATGAAGCCGCTGCACCTCGAGGCCGGCCTGCTCTCAATGACCATTTCGAGCTACCAGGCCGTTTCGGGGGCGGGACGTGAAGGCGTCGAAGAGTTGGCTACCCAAGTCGAGGCCTCAATCGCCGCCGGTGACATCCGTGAACTCACCTTTAATGGTTCGTCACTGCCTACGGGAACGCCTAACAAGTTCCCTCGCCCTATTGCTCACAACGTGATCCCCTTCGCCGGTTCGCTCGTTGATGACGGCTCCCTCGAAACGAACGAGGAGCAAAAGTTTCGCGATGAGAGTCGCAAGATTTTGAACATTCCGTCACTACTGGTCTCGGCGACCTGTGTTCGCGTGCCCATCTTCACGGGCCACTCCATGGCAATAACCGCATCGTTTGAACGACCCATCTCCCCTGAGCGGGCGACTGAGCTACTTCGTGATGCGGCCGGCGTGGTCTTGACCGATATTCCAACGCCCCTTCAGGTGGCCGGACAAGATCCCAGCTACGTGGGCCGTATTCGCCGAGCCGAAAGTGTGCCTAACGGCTTGAGCCTCTTTATCGTTGGCGACAATCTTCGCAAGGGTGCCGCGCTCAACGCGGTCCAGATCGCCGAGGAGTTGGCGCGACGCTAGTAATTGGATGGACTAACGCGTCGACGAGCCAAGTTGACGCAGTGGTCACCAAACCGCTCGTAGAAACGGGCCGTCATCGCTACTTCAACGGCGACCGGAACGCTCATTGATCCACTCACGAGTTCGGCGGTCAGTGCCACGTGCAGTTCGTCGATTTCGTCATCGATGTCCTCGATGTCATTGGTGGCATCGACGCGGTCGTCCAAGATGGCGTCAGTCGCCGCACGCCAGATGGATGAGCAGACCTCGCCCATGCGCTCCACGAGACCCCGACTACGGGGACTCATTTCGGCACCTAAGCCACGGGCAGCCCGTCGAGCAATGTGTTCGGCCAAATCACCGTTGCGTTCGATCTCGGGAAGGATGCGCAATAGGGTCAGTAGCTCTTTACGGTCTTCGACACTCGGCGACTCCGCGGCCATGAGGAGTGACTCCACCTGGCGAATTAAAGACCTAACGAGGTTGTCGATCTCCTCGTCCTGCTTGACGACTTGCTTGGCCATCTCTCGATCACCGGAAAGCAGGGCGACGGTGGCCCCGGTGATGGACTCGCCGACGAGGGCAAAAACCCGGAGCGTGGTCACCCGGAACTCCGCGGAGACGACCGAAGGGGTCTCCGCGGGAACTTCGCTTCGAGAGAAGAGCGACCTATTCATAAGGGGAGATTACTTCTGTCGTAGGCAATTCGTATTGTGGTTGTAGTTCCGAGTGATGGAGATTTCATGTTTGCCGCAATTGCCGCAGCGACAGCTGGCTTGATTATTGGTTTTCTCGTGGCCAACGTGCGTTCCAGTGCGCGTCTGGGCGCTCAGCGGGCCGAACTGGCCACTCTCACGGCTGAACGCGATGCGGCCAGCGCTTCTGCCACTACCGCCACCGAACAGCTGGAACGGGAACGGCTGCAGCACGCCGACGCCATGAAGAACATGCGGGACGCCTTCCAGGTCGCAGCGACCGAGGCGCTCGGCACCGTCGTGGCCCAGCAGAGTGAGCAGCAAGAGGCCGTGCTGAAGCAACGGGAAGCAAAGTTGGACGACCGGCTGCGCCCACTCTCTGATGCGCTCCTGCAGTATCGCGAGCAAGTCGAAAAAATGAACGTGGATCGAGCTACTTCCTTCGAGTCGCTCTCAAAGACGACCTCGCGCCTGATGGAGTTGCAGGATCGCTCCATCAGCGAGACGGAGCGACTCAACCGAATTCTGGGCCGTGAAAAAGATCGCGGTAGTTGGGGTGAGAACCAACTGGAGAATATTTTCCGCCTGTCGGGAATGGAGCCCTACATCGATTACGAGACCCAGCTCACGGTGACTCAGGACGCCAAGAATGTGCGCCCCGATGCAGTAGTTCGACTTCCCGGACGTGGCAATTTCGCGATTGACTCCAAGGCCCCGCTCGCTGACTACGACGCGTACTTGGCCGCCGAGACCCCCGCACAGCAGGCCGAAGCCGCCAAGGTTTTCGCCGCCACGGTGAAGCGACACATCCAACAGCTCACGGCCAAGTCGTACTCCGACTACATAAAGCCCTCCCCAGATTTTGTGGCGTGTTTCATTCCGAGTGACAACGTTCTCTCCACTGCGCTCAGCGGTGACCAGGATCTGTGGAACTTTGCGGTCCGAAGCAAAGTGCTCCTCTGCGGCCCATCGTCACTTATGGGCATGTTGTGGTCGGTGGCCTACGGCTGGCGCCAGTCGCAGTTGCAAGAAAACGCCCAAGAGATCATGGACCTCTCCGAGACGCTCCATCAGCGAATCAGCGTGGCCTACGGCCACTTCCACGAATTGAGCCGCTCGCTCGGCACCACGGTGAAGAGTTACAACAAGTTGGTGGACTCAATGGAGTCACGACTCCTCGTCACGATTCGCACTATGGAGACCAAGGGCGTCAAGAGCAAGGCCGATATCAAGGAGGTCGATGCGCTCGTCGAGTTACCTCATGACCCGAATCCCGACAAGTGGCCCGCCGCTCCTGCACTTCCTCTCGCCACGCTGGACGCGGAAATAGTCGAACTTCCTCACGAGGGCGAGTAACGAACTGTTGGCTGACTAGGTTCTCTCTGTGGCGAGCAGGAGCGAATTACGTAGACGGCGACAGTTGCGCGTCTTGGTAGCCGTCGTTGTGGTGGCAACGATCGGGACGTTTGCGCGTGACGTTGTTCGTGCCGCTCACGACTCTCAATCGGCCCGAGCCTCGCGCAACACGACGTTTGGCACATTGGCCCGCGACCTACTTCGCGATGGTGCGGCGCTCGACCGTGACACTCTGGTAACGCTGCAGCAGGCCACCACCCTGTCTCGTAGTGACTTTGTGGATGCGTGGGCCCAGCTAGAAGTCCGCGCTCGTCAGGTGAAGTTGGATGCCGCACGGCTCCAGACGCCTCCGGTCGATCGCCAACTCCACGCTGTGCTGGCCGAGATCATGGCCCAGCGAATTGTCAGCTGGGAAGTTATTCGCAGCGCCGTGACGACTCCCCTCGGCATTCATCCCGGTCAGACAACATCGGTTCCCGTAGAAAGTGCTCTCGCCACGATTACGCGAACGAATGAACAGTGGCGCGCCGCTCATCGCCGCCTGCAGAGTGAACCGAGACATGTCCGGCTGCCCGTCAGCGAATGGACGTTGCCGGCGAATGACGTCGCCGGGCTGATTGCTACCGCGCTCCAGCAGGTGCGGTTGCGGGCCTCGGCCACGGTCTCCATTAATGCCGTCTCGATAGACCCCCAGCCACTGCCTTCCAATGCGGCCCAACTGGTACTGCTCGCCCGCGAGGAGATTTCCCTGGGCGTCTCCCTGCGAAATCTCTCTTCGACAGACGCCACGGTCACGGTGCACCTGGTGCTGGCCCCCGAACAAAAATCTGGCGTTCCCGTGTCCAAGTCGATGACCGCCTTCCTCCCAAAACAGTCCAATGCCGCCGTTTTGTTTGATTCAGTCGCTATCAGAGCGTCGGAGCATGGAGCTCTTCGCATCTGGGTGACCGGCGCTCGACCCTATTCACCCGGATCGGCGAGTCGTTTCTATACCTTCAAGGTGGCCTCGGCCGGTTGATCTGTGGACACGGTTTGTTGAAACCTCTACGATAGGCAATGGCTATTTGTGCGAAAGAAGGCAACCGTGCCACAGACCATCACCGTTACCGATAATCGGACTGGTGAGTCTTACGAACTCCCCATAGAGAACGGGGGCATTGCCGCGAAGGATTTCGCTAAGGCCGTTCCCGGCGTTTGGTTTTACGACCCCGCTTTTATGCAGACCGCCGCGGCGGAAAGCGCGATCACGTACCTCGACGGTGAGGCCGGCATCTTGCGATACCGCGGCTATCCCATTGAGCAGCTCGCCGAAAAGTCGACCTACCTCGAAGTGGCCTACCTCCTCCTCCACGGTGAACTCCCCAACCTCGAACAGGCCGAAGCGTGGAAGAAGGAAGTGACGTATCACACCTTCATTCACGAGAACGTCCGTAAGCGTTTCCTCGAAGGTTTCAACTACGACGCGCACCCCATGGGCATGATGGTTTCGGCCGTGGCCGCGCTCTCGACGTACTACAAGGACGCGAAGGAAATCGACAACCCAGAAATCTTGAACAAGCAGATTGTTCGATTGATTGCCAAGATGCCTACGTTGGCCGCCGCCGCCCACCGCTTCAGCGTGGGTATGCCTTTTGTCTACCCCGACAACTCGCTGGGCTACGCCGAAAACTTCCTCTCCATGATGTGGAAGGTCGCCGAACCCCGTTACGAGCCCGACCCC
>Ga0114968_10001829_pt1 | contig 16437 bp, 22 predicted proteins | sample M_130807_EF_Meta_FD_87020 | JGI IMG/M metagenome (GOLD analysis project Ga0114968, IMG submission 87020) | Freshwater microbial communities from Lake Montjoie, Canada to study carbon cycling - M_130807_EF_MetaG | ecosystem: Environmental > Aquatic > Freshwater > Lake | place: Lake Montjoie...
CGCAATACCGCGACGGAAGCTGCGCGCATGAATCATGCGACGATAGCAACCAATTCCAGAAAGCCAACGAATCAGACTTTCGGGACTAACGCGCACTTTCAACCTACACAAACAAAAACCAATTATGAAAACCTACGACCAACTCCAAGCCGAATACGACGCGAAACTAGCCGAACTCGACAGACTCATCGCGGAGAATAACGCCAAGCTCGCAGCAAACGCCCTCGCCATGCAAGAAGCCATTGCCGACGCGCAATCCGCCATCACGACAGCCATTGAAAAACTGCAAGCTACAGACAAATGAGCAAAACATCGCCAATCAAATACGAATTAACCGCGCATATCACGGAGGCGGAATCCAATCACTCCCGCATAGCTCCGGGCCTAGTGAAGTTTCGTGCCTTTTCGGATTATTCAAAAGAAATTCCCGTCGCAACAGGGATAACGATGCCGATGCCTTCAAGCGCGGAACCGCAAATGCACAATTTCTTGGGAAGAAAAGTCAAAATCACCGTTGAATTTATCTGATATCAAAAAGACTCAGCAAATGAAACTAGACCTTAAAAAAATCTGCGCAAATTATAGAAAATACAGCGGAGAACGTGTCAGGTTGGTATTGCTCGACGCTTCTATGGAGTGCCGAAGATGCGGAAAAATGACAAAAGTAAGGGAAATGGGAATGTATGCTAGTTATTGTCGAGATTGCCGCCTTAGAATTTCAGAATATAAATCAGAAATATGGATTCCAACCCCAGAGCAAAGAATTGGAGCAGCCAAGCAAATGCTTGGTCATCCAGCAAACAAAAACGAAAACCTAGTCATGGCGAAAGCCGCTCAATTAGCAATTAAAAAACTAAACAAATCATATGAAAAACATCCACGACTTACGGAACGAGCTTTGCGACGTATTCGAGACGCTAAAAAAAGACCCAAGGCGGGGCAATCAAGCCAAGGAACTAAGCAATGCGGCTGGTAAAATAATCGGCACTTGCAAGGTTCAGATTGAATATGCTAAAATCAGGAAAGAAAAGCCGGAAATTGCTTTCTTAAACGAGCAATGAAACGATTCCCGCTTTCCTCAATTCCTAACGTCGCAGGATTCCGTTTCATCGGCATCACAAAAGCCGACATTCGCATCAACTGCTATGTAATGCAAAACGAACAAGGCGCACACGAAGCACGCGACGAATCGGATGGCAGTAATTGCTTTCATCGTCTCGCATATTGGGAGATAATCACGGGCTGATATGGCAAAGACTACACAAAACGACGGCACGGGCGCGCCAGCAGCGTTAAAACGCCTAGAGACGGAGGAGTTGAAATGCTACCAATCGAAAGAAGCACTAGAGGCGATGCTATTCACGCTGGAAGAGCCGTCGTTAAACGCGACAACTGAGCAGCGGGAACTTTGGGCAACCACAAAGACGAGAATCGAGAGCGACCTGCTTTTTGCCTTCAAACGCTGGGACGTGGCGCGCAAGGCTCTGATGGAATACGACAAGTCCGTCGCGCCGGAGAAACGCGAGGGTGAGAAGATTCTTGTGAGCGAGTGCAAAGAGATTTTCGCGCAGTATCAACTTAGCATTGACCTCGCCATAGAGCAGACAATCATCGCAGACGCGCAATCCGCCGCGCTGTGCGACTCGCCAGAGGCTTTTCACATCGCCCATGCGGGAAACTACCGCGCGGCAAAGGAAGGCGCGATTACGGCGGCAAAGAATGACGGCGTGCTTCCCGCGTGGTTGACTTCTTAACGTGTTCACTGTAAAAAGAACGAGCGTTGCCAATGTATTCAGCATCAGCAACGCTCTAACTCCAATACATAAAAACACTATGAAAGAAGCTATCAGTTCACTAACCGCCATGAAGGAAAAAGACAAGGCGGTTTTCATCGGGAATAAATACGGCAGGCTTCAGTGCTTGCCGCTTGTCGCCAAGTGGAAAATTCTATGTCGCTGCGATTGCGGAAAGCAAAAATTGATTTACAGATACGACATTATCAGTGGACAAACACAAAGCTGCGGATGCCTCAGAAATGAACGAGTAACTGCGGCGATTCAAACTCACGGGCACTCCAAGCGAAGGAAAAGAAGCCGCGAATACGAAACATGGGCAGGAATGATTAAAAGAACCACCAATCCAGATAACGCTGAATATAAAAACTATGGCGGGCGCGGAATTGTAGTTTGCGAAAGGTGGAAAAAATTCGCTAACTTTTTAGAGGACATGGGCCATCGCCCGAACGGACTTAGTATTGAGCGGATTGACGTGAACGGAAATTACGAGAAATTGAATTGCATTTGGGCTGATTCTAAGGCGCAGTCACGAAACAAGCGTCAGTCAATACGACTCACGATAGGCGAAACAAACCTCCACATAAAAGAGTGGGCAGAAATCTCTGGAACTAAATACGACACGATACATCACCGATTCACGCACGGGAAATCAGAGCTGGAGTCGGTATTCGGAAAATGACGACAATACAATTTGCGCGGCAAAACATTCGATTCGACAAGTCGTCTCCGATTACGGGGCCGTTCAGAGACGAGCTATATCCATTTATTCGCAAGCCAATGGATGCCGCCGACGATATTTCATGTAAAAGACTTGTGATTTATAAAGCTAGTTCCTGTATGGGAACGGTTTTGGGGCAAATCATAAACGCGAAGCGAATTATTCACGACCCCGGCGACCAGCTTATGGTTTGCCAAACAGACGACGACGCCGCAACTTGGGCGAAGACTCGCGGAAAAGATTGGATACGTTCTTTGCCAAATGCAATGCGATTACTTTCCCGCGAAAAGTATGCAATGACAAATGACCTATGGCTTTTCCGTCATAAGTTTTTAGCAATATCGGGGCCCGGCATTTCATCGGCTCAAAGTTTGCAATGCCGATATATGCAGAGCGACGAGGCGCACCTAGATAGCTACGCGCCGGGTCGGCTTATTGAGTTTGAGAAGCGGCTTGGCGGGAGATACAACCGACAGGCAACGCATATCACTACGGCTCCAGATGAGGGCAAGGAAGTGGACACATTCTTTCTCGCGGGCCAACAGGACGAGTGGCATTTTCGCTGCCCAAAATGCACGGAACTATTTTGGCCACTCTGGGCGGAAGATGCCAAGGACAAATACGGCGCGGAGGTGTTCGTGATTAACGGCGACTCGATTTCCTGCGTTTGCCCGCATTGCCACGAATCATTTCAAGACACCGCCCGCGAACGCTACGCGCTTGTAAAAGACGGCGACTATGTTGCGCAGAATCCGACAGCATCGCCGGAAACGCGCTCCTTCCGCTGGTCAGTGTTCGCCGCCCATTGGATTTCATGGCGTGAAATGCTGATTGAGTCGCAAGCGGCAATGGAAGCGGCGAAGCTCGGAAACTTAAAGCCGCTGGAAGATTTCCATAAAAAGCGACTGTGCAAATCTTGGAAGCCGTTCTTGCCGAATTTCGGCGGAGAAAAAGGCGTGAACGATTACAAGCTCGGCGACCCGTGGAAAGACGGCGAAGAAACACGGCGATTCATCGGCGCGGATTTTCAGGCGGGAAGCGGCAGCGAGGGCGCGCACATTCACGCGCTTTGCGTGGAATACGACAGGCAGGGCAACTCTCGCCGTATAGATTACCGGCGACTTGATACGTTCGCGCAGCTTCACGAAATGGCAGTGACGTTAAACGTGCAGGAAGCAAAAACAGACGGCGCGATTAACGGCAAAGATTCATTTGTGATTGTGGACTCCGGCCATGAAAACCGCCTCGTCTATCGTGAGTGCTCGAAATATGGATGGTATGCGTATCGCGGAAGCGACTTGGAGCAATACCACACGATGATGCAAGGCGGGCGGCAAATTAGTTTTGCCATGCCGTATTCAACTCCAAAGCCGGAAAGCGGCATCGTCGGCGAAAAGCAGCCTGATAGACTGCGCGGGATTAGCAAGGGCGCTCTGCCGGAGGGATGGGCGTTTGTTATCGTCGGAGACAATAATACTCTTTACGGCTATTTGTCCGCGCTTATTGGCGGTTCTAGCGGACGTTACTTCGGCATTGCGTCCGATATGCCGGAGATTTACGTCGCCAATATGCCCGCTTTTATCGCTATCACAGAGACCGACAAAAAGACGAACAAGCCGAAGCCTATCGCATGGCGTAAAGTGAGAAAGGATCACTTTTGGGATTGTGAAGTTATGGCGCTTGCGCTTGCTATGAAGCACGGATTTTTCCCGCTTGCTATATCTAATCAACAGCCGTAAAAAACAGCACAGACGGGCAACAGTAAATAGGCGGTGCAAGTGTTTCACTAGTTATTTCATCACTGGAGCCGTAACCAAATAAAAGCGCGCTCACCGTCACATTTTTATGCTTGCTTATTGCAAGCGGTTTGCTTTATATGGTTGGCGATGCCGTCCCCAGCATACCTACTCCGTGACCTTTTTACCGTTGATGAACTCAAGGCGGCGATCAAAGACTTGATGACGAACGGGCGATTTACAAGCCTAAGCGGAGGCGCGAAATCTAGCGGCATTGAATATATGCCATTTGACCAACAGATGATTGAGCTTCGAGCAGAGTTAAACAGACTACAAGGCACGACTCCTCCGCAGAAAGTAGAGCAGAGACTTTACCCCTATGACACCAACGTTGCCTAATCCGAAGCCGTCGCTTTTCGGCGCAATTAAGAACATCGGGCAGGGCATTTACCGCAGGACGGCGCAGTTCGCGGGCTATGGAGCGGCAACGCCTACAGCGACAACAACCCAAGGCTCGCGCATCGGCACAAATCCAAACTCCACATACGCAAGCGTGCAGCGAGTCGGTATGCAGTTCACCGCCGAAATGGTGGCGAAAAACTCAGCCATTGGCGCGGCATACTTGGCGCAGCGCGTCAATTATTGCTCTAGCTCGATTGACTACGTTCCGCACACGGGAGACACGGGACTTGATAGGGAGATCAAGCAATACCTACAAGGCGCGGACGGCGTCGGTGGATACTTCTCCACGATGGGCGTTGATTGTTCGATGCAAGACGCCTTTTCGCGCACTGCTGACATTGAAACTCCCGTGCGCGGCGATGCAGGTTTGATTTTCTGGCGCGACGCCATGGGCGACTTGCGACTGATTGAATTTTCCGCAGACCAACTAGGCGAGGTGTATCAGTTCACGATGCCGCGCCCTTGCTCGCTTTCGCGTGATGCCGCCGGGCAGCTTTACGAGTCATCCGGCAGCGATTGTATTTATTTTGCGGGCCGATACTTTCGCGGGGCGGATTGCATTGCGTATCGCATTTACGAGCGCACTAACGCATGGTATGGCAACCCGCAAATCTATGATGCGAATGACGTGATTTATTTTCGCGATCCGGCGAGCTTTCGCGGAGTGCGTGGCGTGACTAAATTCGCAAACGCTTTACAGCATATGCAAAAGGGCGAGGATATGCTACAAGCCGCACTGAGCGCGGCGCAACGGCAAGCTCGCACGGCTGGCAGGGTGTTTAATAATAGCGGCGGGCCTGCCGATGGTTATGGCTCAGAAGTAATGACGGGCGATCCGGCGCTTGGCGGCAATACGATTAAGTATTTTGAGCGCGAGCCGGGCGGGCCAATGATTGAGTATTTCTACAACGGCGACAGTGCGGAGTTTGTTAATCCAACCGCTCCGGGGCCGGAGTTAATCGCGGGAGTGGAAACAAGCGACGAGCGCGTTGCTATTTCACTAGGTCTGAACTACGCCTTCTTGATTTCAGCAACGAAAGTTGGCGGCGCTCCTTCGCGGCTAGAGATTGAAAAAGCGGACAAAGAAATCCAGCGAATCCAACGCACGATTCACCGCCCTCGACTCAATACAATTCGTGACCGCGTTTTAATGGATGCGCTCCATCGCGGAATCATTCGCAAGCCCTTCGGGATGCCGCGCGATCAGTTCCTTCGCGGGAACTGGCAGCTTCCGATCTCCCCTAGCGTTGATGCGTTCTATGATGCCAAGGAAAACATTTCGATGGTGCGCGCAGGAATGGAAGCCGCGCAGGATGTGATTGCGGAGACAAATCGAAATTGGGAAGATGTTCTCGAAAAAAATGCGCAATGGGCAATGAAATGCTCTATGGTTCGGCAGGACGCAAACAAGCAACTAATTGCGGCGGGATACAAGCCAGACATCACGCCCGCAGACATCGCGCAAAACAGCGACAACCCGCAGCAATCGGCGGCGGCAGAAAACATTGAACAAGGCAAGCCAGCGGCGGGCGGTTCACAGCCTCAAGCGACCGCACAATAATTTATGATAACTCCCGCAGTTCTCCCCTCTGAAATCGTATCACTTTTAATTCCGCGCTTATCCGATGAGTTTAAGGCGTTTTACTTTTACCGCGATGCGTCTAATTGGTGCGCGAATGTCGGCTTTTTGAAAGCGGCTGAATACTTCGCCAAAGAAAGCGCGGACGAATTAGAGCACGCGAAGAAAATCGAATCCTATTTGACTGACTGGAATGTGACGCCAACGCTTCCACCGATTGCATCGCCAGCTAGTCAATTTGCAAAACTTAGCGACGTTATAGATGCGGCGTATCAAATTGAATACGCGCTCTATGGTGCGTATGTAGCAACTAGCCAAGCGGCTTTTGCGAGCGACCTTTGCACGTTTGATTTCCTGACTCAATTCCGCAAAATACAAGTTGAGAGCGTCGCGCAATATAGTGACTTACTTAATAGGCTAACTGGCGTAAATGTGGAAAGTAAGTTTGAAATGTTGGCACTAGAGGAAACGCTTTTCGCCTAGGTGATTTCTCATATCTGCGAAAGTATTTTTTCACAAATGAGAAAAAAGCCTTGCAAGCCTAACCGATTTAATCTATAAGCGCACAAATGCAAGTTGCTGTATTTAAGAGCCAAATCGGAAATCCGATTATTGACGAACGAAACGGAATCATCTCCGGCGTTCGCATTGCTACGCTTGGAGCAGTCAGCGAATCAAAAGAAGGACAAGGGCGCGGGCTTGTGATGGACAACGAGGCAATCACCGCACTTTTCAACCTAGCTAAAGAAAAAGGCGACAAGGTTCCTGCGTTTTTTACTCACGATTGGTTTGACAGCCAAGACGACGGACTGAATCACGATGCCGGTGTTTATCGCAACTTTAGGCGCGATGAAGGCGGAAACCTAATCGCGGACTTTAACGCTTTCGATACGCCTCGCAAGGCTGGTATTTTTAGCCGCGCAAAGACTGACCCTGATGGCATCGCGACCTCTCCGCTCTTTCATTACAATTTCCGCGACGGCGACAAAAACCGTTGCACTCCCACAGAGTTTGTCAGTTGCGACTTCGTAAAACGGGGCGCGATTAACAAGGCTCTTTTTTCACAAAACCAACCCCAAAACATGACCATTGACGAATTATTGACGATGCTTGCTGACCCAGCCGTAAAAACCGCGCTGCAATCAATCATTGACTCACATGACGACGGCAAACAAGGCGAAGGAGACGACGCCGCGCTTGCTGAATACGAAGCCGCATCCGGCGTAACCGACGAAGACAAGAAGCCAGAGGACGACACGAAGCCCGCAATCATGCGCGCTCACGTTCGCGCTGCTCGCGCTATTAAGCGTCAAACCGCGTCCCTTAAATCAGACAAAACCGCAATCCTCGCGGAAGCCAAAGTTCAGGCGGAAGCCGCGCAGACCGCTATCCTTGGGCGCGGGCCTTTGCTTAAGCAGGGCATCGTTACTCCCGACGCCGCTAATGACCCGGAGGCTTTCATCGCTTCGCAAATCGCGGAAGGCAAAGCCAAAAATCGCGGGCAAGCTATCGCTCTCATGGGTCGGCAGAAACCCGAACTCTATCAACTCCACACCTCTCGTTAATCCCCTAACCACATACTAACATGGCAGAACTAGCAACTAACATCGGGGTAGTCCCCCAAACCATTCTCGCTTCTACAAGCGCGATCAATCGCGGTCTCCGCACTACGCTTGCCAGCGACGGCACGGTCAGCGTCGCAGCAATCAGCGTTCGCGGCGACTATATCACCGTCAATGACGTAGCCGCTTCTGGCTACGGAACAGGACACGCTTGCGGCACGGGCGCAAAAATCAGCGCACTTGCCAGCGAAGCAGTCGCAATCGGCGATCTCGCCTACTCAGCCGCTTCCGGCAAGTTTAGCAAAACCTCCACAAACGCGGTGCTTATGGGCCGTTGGGTGCAAGCCGCATCCGGCGATGGCGTCCTCGGCGTCGTGCAACTCACAACCCTCGCCTAATTACTAACTAACATACCCCCATGCCAGCACAATCAAATCTCGCAGCACTTCCAAGGCAAGAACTAGCTCTCGCAGTTGTTGAAGGCGAAGGAGCAATCAAAGGCGCAATCGGTGAAAAGATTCTCGGCCCTCTGCCGATTAGCTACCGCAACGCGCACTACATCAAAGCAACCCTCGGCGGCTCTCTCGGCCTTCGTCACATCGGCGCGACTAAATACGTCCGCGCAATGGGAACGAAATACGAGCGCGCAACCGCAACGCTCACCGATGGAACACTGACCGTCACGCCTCGCGGCTTGGAAATCAGCGTTCCCCGCGAAATGACGCTCGACTACAAGAACGTATTCGACGCCCTCGCGTTCTTCTCTGGACGCTTCGGAACCGAAATCGGCGGACTGACTAAAGAGTATCTGATCGCTCAGACTATCTTTAGTTCTAGCGCCTACGTCCTCGGCAGCGCGACCAATAGCGGCGTTGCTTATACTGCCACTAATCGCGACAAAACCGATGGAACCGGCATGAATCCTATTCAGGACATCATCGCTTCCGCCCGTCGCGTTCGCGCAAACGGCGAAGTTGCTGACACTGTTATTATGAGCGGGCCAGTTTGGGAGCGCGTTTCTACGTGCTATCAGACCCTGCAGTTCGTTCGCGGTATCTTTGGCCCTATTGCCGATGTTACCCCGTCAAACTTCGCGGCGGCGCTCGGCGCTTACGGCATCAAACAAGTGCTTGTTGGCGACAACTACATCAACACCGCAGCGGACGGCGCAACGCCAGTTCTTACGCAGGTTTGGAGCAATACCTACATGGTCGTTTGCAAAGCTGGAATGTCCTCGACTGGCTCAACTGAAGGCTCCCTCGTTCCTTCGCTCACCGGCCTCGGCGCGAATGTGTTCTGGGAAGGCTTCGACGGCACCGGCAACGGCACGCTGCAACCTGTCGAAAACAAATTCGACTTCCAAGGCGGCGGCGGTTACTACGTGGAAACTTATCCATCGTGGGAGACCGAGTCGGAAATCATCCGCATCAAGATGAGCCATAACCCGACGATCACGAACAATCGTGCGGGCGACATTATCGCTACACAGTATAGCTAACAATTCCCCCTCCAATCCCCCAGCAAGACCCCGCTTAGAAATAGGCGGGGTTTTTGCTTGCTAAACATCGCTTGCATTGTTAGCTATTCGCTCACCTATGGCAAAACCAAAAGATCAAACACAAAGCATTGAGCAACCCGCGCCACTTCCGCCAGTTGCGCCTAGTCCTATTCCGCAAGTTGAAGTTCTCCCGCCTCCATTGCTGGCGGAGGAAGATTACTTGACCGATGATATGTTCACGGGCGGCACTTGGAATGATCGAAAATCAAAGCAGCCTTTCGCGCTCTGTATTCACAAGGCAGACGTTTATGAACGCACGCACACTCTGAAAAACTCGGCTCATTTCTGGCAGGGGACAGAGGAGCAGTTCATCATGAAATTCGAGAAGCCTTAATGAGCAAAGCCTCATTATTCCTGCCCGTTATTGACAACGGCATGGGCTTGTCGCGGACTTCGTGGGCAGTGTGCATGATGGCGCTTTGCGCGTCGCCAATCTTTCGAGATCGGCGCGTTGAAATTCAGCCATTTAGCTATCCGTATCCAGATGGCGCGATGAACGCAGTCACCGCTGATTTTATGCGCAGCGGGTGCGATGAATTGCTAATCATAGACACGGACGTTGTATTTAAGCCGCATGACATTGAATGGCTTTTGTCGCATGAAGTTGAAGTTGTTGCGGGATTGTATCCAAAGAAGAAAATCGGACTAGAGTTCCCGTGCCAGCAACTAGAGGGATTTGATTTCTCGAAAAACCCGTTTGCAAATCCGTTGCTTCCCGTGAAGCGCGTTGCGCGGGGCTTCATGCGAATCAAGCGCGGAGTGTTCACGAAGCTCGCGCAATGCACGGAGACTTATGACGACGTAGAGACGGGCGAGAAGTGCTTTGATTTCTGGCGCAAACTGGCAGGCGGGCACAGCGAGGACTTTTATTTTTGCGACACATGGCGCGCAATCGGAGGCGTTGTGTATATTGACCAAAGAATTTGCACTCAGCACGAAGGGCACGCGCTTTATCCAATCGCGGGCACTTATTAGCTATTGACACCCGATTGCGTTTAAAGTATAGCAATCAAGACATTTCAACCCCCTAACACTCCCCCTATATGGCAGACCTATCAATCACAGCGGCAAGCGTCCTTCAATCTTCCGGCACCTCCGTTTCGTCGGGCGTAGCCTCAACAGCAATCACTCGCGGGCAATACGTCTATGTGCTTGCAAACGGCAAAATCGGACTAGCTGACAGCAACGGCTCGTCTCCCGCAAACAGCATTGCAGGATGCTCTATTGCGGACGTATCAACGGATCAAACCTGTTTCTATGTGGCGAGCGATTCCAGCTTTACTCCGGGATTTAGCGCAACGGCAGGAGATACCATTTGGCTTTCCGACACGCCCGGCGCTGCCACTAAAACCTATGCGGAAATTGCCAGCGGTTCGACGGTGATTCCGCTTGGCGTGATGACTTCTTCGACGGTGATGAAGTTTTCGCCAATCGTCGGCGGAGTGAAACCGTAACGCTATGGCCTTGGACTTCAAGGCAGCCATAACGCGAGCGTTTAACTTCATGCTCGGACCGTCCATGTATGGCGATACGCTATTGTTTAACGGAAAAAGCTATGCGTGCATTGCTCCGCCGATTGAACAGACAAAGAAGATGACGAACGCCGCGTATGACGAGAACTTGCCCGCTACGTTTCAAATGCTCGCAACGGACTTAGACTCGGCTGGCATTGCCGTGCGTTCTACAATCTCGCATAATAGCAGGGCGTTTGAAGTGTTCGCAATCTCGCGGGACAATCGAGACGGAAGCGCAACGCTTACGGCCTACCTCAAACAATGAAAAAGACTGGATTCCGCGTAGATGTTTCGACGCTCCGCAAAAAGCTGGCGGCGATGAAACAAGTTGCGGCAATTCAGTTTAAGCCGGACGTGATGGACTACACGCGAAAGACGCTAGCGACGGCATCGCGCATTACTCCCGTTCGTGATTTCTCGCTTATTCGCACTAATCAAATCCAGAAAAAGGGGAATCAATTCCAGCGATGGAAAGAGCAAGGCGGGAACGGAAAGACGAAGGCGCAGTTTCTCGCGGGGCGTGCTCCTGCTAGGTTCCTTTATAAAGCATCGTGGGGACAGCTTGCGCGCTCGCTCGGCTTAGAGATTCCAGAAAGCCAGCAAGTCAGAAACGCAAAGACGAGGCGCGACCCCGAAGTGCAACCGCCGCGTGCGTATGGGCAAATTCGCGGAGGAAATAAGATTTTCACCGTGGCTATGTTCAATCCTTTTTTGGCAATACCTAGCCGCTACAAGAAATTTACAGGCGAAGAGATAATCGCAGACGCGCAGAAAAAGCACGCCGATCAATTTAAGCGGAAAGTGAACAAAAGATTGAAGGTAATTCTTTACGCAGTAATGAACAAATGAACACCGACGAGATTTTTCAATTCGAGAAAAACTTAGAGGCGGCTTTTGCTGGCATCTTATCCACGGCGACTCCGCACGTTTTTCTTTCGCGCACTACAGACACGAACCAATCGCCTCGGCTGGAAATAAAGGCGACCGTTGGGCAGACACAGAACCACGCGAAGGCGATGATTGACCGCGTGCGATGGGTGTATGACACCTACGACGGCGCGATTGAGGTGAAGATTACCACGAACCGCACAAGTGAAGCTAAGAGCGATGCGCACTACAAGCTAGTCGGACAAGTGCGGGCGCGGATGCAGCTTTATTGGATAACGCAGGAGTGGGCCAAACAGAACTCGCCACTGTTAGTTATGGATGTGCGTGAAGCTGGCTCTGACGCATCATTTGTAGATGAAAACGACCTAGACACTTCTACCTTGACATTTGCAATTTATTTTAGTATCAATCCGAAAGTTTGGCCCCCTAATCTTTAACCCCTAACACCCCCCTACAATGGCAGTCCCTAACCAGATTCTTGACGGCACGCCCGCATACGGCACAACCACAATCACAATTAACGCAGTTACCTATATCGTAAACAAAAAGACGATTACTCCTAACTGGACAAGCACGGAGGACTTCACCGCTGTCGGATTGCCTAACCGAAAGCACTGGACGAAAGCCCGCTATACTTGGCAGGCTGAATTGCAGCTTGCGAGCGGCTCGACAGCGTTTCCGGCTCCGGGCGCGACCTTCACCGATACGCCGCCCAACGAAACGGTCGCGATTACATTTTGCGTTACGGTTGTTCCTTACGAGGAAGAAAACACTCCCGGCGCTATCCGCGTCGTGAACGTCACGGCAGAAAGCGGCACAAGCTTTACCACCGCTTAACAATGTGGCTGGTCAATCTTGCATCCTAGGCTTTGATGACGCGATAGCGAGCGAAAGGCGCGACCGCTCTAAGGCTCTCTTGGGGCTTCCTGAGTTAATCGGCGGCATCGTTTGTATGCCTCTCACGCTTCGCCGCTTTGAATGGTTGCGGGCGTATGACTCGCCGTTCGTTTGCGGCGGGAAGATAACAGACGCGGCGGTGCTTCAATTCCTTTGGTTTGTTTCGCCGCTGTTCCCGTTTGACTCATTGCAGGAAGGGCGAGACGCCTTTATTGAAACAAACGCGACCTTGGACGTTGTAGAAGCAATGGAAGGCATTGACGCATTTCTTGGTGCGGCGTTTCTCGACGCGCCTACGGGTTCAACGTGTAAGCCCTACTATTCGCCAACGGCGGGATTGTATCACTCGCTGAACGAAAGCTATCCATCCGGCGAATGGACGCTAGAGCGCGTGCTCGATTCACCGTTGAACGTGATTTATCAGCTAATCAAAGCGGCAGACCGTTCACGCGGTTGCGTGGTAGTCAATCGCAGAAGTGACGAGATTGCGGGCAAATGGGGTGATGCGCTCGAGACAATCACAAAGCCGGAAAAGAACGTCGTGCGCGAGATTAACCGCAAGCGCAAGCAAGGCTATATGCTAGTCAGCCAACCGTCCCGCAACAAAGACGGCACTTACTCTTTCGCAATGCAGAAACCCAACAACTAAGATGGCTGGAAAAAACGACATACTAGCGACGGCAGGAGTGGACTTGTCAGCGTTTGAAGCTGGCATCGCCAAGCTAACATCGCGCTTGGATGCCGTGGAGAAAAGCGGGAGTAGGGCAGCGGATGGAATTAACAAGGTGGACAAATCGGCGGCTCGTTTGGCCAACATTGCCGTTGCCGATAAATTCGTTCAAGGATTGCAGCTAATCAGCAGCGGAGGAAGCGAGGCGACAAGAGCACTTGCCCAACTTGATACCAGAGCGGCACTGGGAAACCTTTCCGAAGGCGCGGCGAACATGGCAAAGTTCAACCAAGTTGGCGGAATGTTTTTAGATTTCGCGTCCAAGGTGCCCGGATATGTCGGCGTGATAGCGACCGCAGGTCAGTCTGTTGTTAAATCTTTCGTTGATCAAACGATTGCAGCGCGCTCGGCAAATGCGGAATTTCAAAAGAAGGCATTTACGATTGATGCTGTTATTGCAAAGGAGCAAAAGTATCAGGCGCTCACGGTCGCGTTTCAAAAAGTAAGAATCGCCAACAACGATCAAGACAATGAGTTTATAAAAGCCACTGCAAAGGCGCGCGATGTAAATTCCAAGGAATTTGAGCGGCAAACAAACACAGAACTTAAGGCGGCGGACAATTTAAGTGCAGGCGCAGAACTTAGGCTTGCGGCATTGGATGTTGAAAAAGAGAGGCAGCAGAAAATAGCCGACGTTACGGCGGCGAACACGCCAGAGGGAACCGAGGGAAAAATGGGCGATGCCGCAAAGCGGATAGTTGCATCTGAGACAAAAAAAATAGACATGGAGGCGAAAGGAAAGTTGCGAATAATTGCGCTTTCCCAGCAGCAAGAAAGGACAGATGCAACGCTTAACGCGGCAGCTAGCAAGCGTGGCGTTTTGATTGATGACCAAATTGAAAAGCAGCAAACAGAAAAGGCGGAACTTGAAAAGCAATTAGCGGTTGCAAAGCAGTATTATTCCGAAAATAGCACGCAAGTTACCGGGATACAAAAAGCGTTGCAGCAAAATCTTTTGACGACGCGAGAGATTGAAAAAGCAAAAGAATATTCAGAGGCGGACAAGACGTTAAACAAAATGCTTGCAAAGCGAGATGTTACGCTTGGATCGCAGCTTGACATACTTCACTCACAAACAGGATTAGAGGAAGCAAAGTTGGCGATAATTCAAAAGCAGGCACAGGTTGATAAATATGCAGAGGCCAGACAAATTGCCGCGATTAAATCAGCAACTTTAGAAGAAGAAAATTTTTACTACATAAACGGAAAAGACCTAGAGCAGCAAAAGCTAATCACGGAGCAAATTAACGCGCAGGCGGCGGGCAACAAAAAGCTCGCGGCACTTGCTCAGATTCGGGCGCAATTTGAATTACAGATTGCCGACGCGATACGCCAAGGGAACGCGCCAAAGGCAAAGGAGCTTGCGAAGCAACAGGCGGCTGCGGAACTTGGCGCGAGGGCGGCAGACATTCGCAAGACACCGCAGGAACGGGCGCAAGAATTAAAGGAGCAACAGGCGCAGGGATTGGCGGAAAGAACGGCAAACGCTAGGGATAAAGACATTAAAGCTAGGGCCGATGCTATTAGAAAATCAAAACGCAAAGACGACCCGTTTTTGTTTAACGAAAAAGAGGGCAGGTTTAAAACAGATGATGAGATTTTAGGGCGCACTGACTCAACTAATCGAAAAAGCAAGTCGGCAGAGCAAGCTCGAAAAGAATTTGCCGACAGAAATGAAAAGCGAATTTTAGAAGCTGGCGGAGATGCGATTGACCGCGCAAACAATTTCCAAGCAAAAGTCTTAAACGTAGGAGAACTTAAAAACGCACCATGAGTGTTCCAAATCAAATCAGAGACGGAGACTGGACGATTGCAACGCAAGACGGCCCTGCTACGTGGTCGCTTCCGTTTCAATCCAAAGGCGATACGCAGAGCTTTGAATACAAGGCGAAGTTTAAGCAATACGCGGCGAATTATACACCGTTGAAAAATCCACTGAACGGGCTTGTGACTGCGCCCATCACGCCGCACGAGACGATTCAGACGATTAGCGTTACTCGCGGCGGTGCAAGTGTGACGGCATACCTAGTCGAAGAAAGCGAAACGACAGACGAAGGTTGCGGCATCTTGTCTTTTACGCGCACGTATGCGAGCTTGCCTAGCACGCGCACGGAGCAAAGCACGCTCACCTATCCTTTCCAGTTTATCTCCACGACTCTTACGTTTGACTGGACTTCTCCGCCAGTTGCGCCGGAGGTGGCAGAGCTTCCGCTATTGGTGAACGCTGATATTGTTTATGAATATAGCCTAAGCAAGCCCGCGATTACCTACGCTCCCAAGGTGTATTCCGTGTTTAATAAGCTCGTGTATGTCGGAACCTACGTCCCGCTTGGCTCAAATTATTTTGTCGCGGAAGATTCAGCCATTGAGCTTTATCGCGGCTTTTTCTACCAGAAACGCACGCCGTATATTTTCTGGTCACAATTTCACTAACCGATGCCGGACAAACTGCCAATGATGGGAGAGGATGCGTTTAAAGACGGATTTCTTTCCAAGAAGTTCGGGAATAAAGTAATCTCGCGCATCAACCGCCCGTGGAAGGTAACGCTGCCGCCAAACACAGGAAGCGGGCGAGTTATCGAGAGCGAAGAAAACATTTGCCTCGATTTGACTAAGGCAAAACTTGGATGGGACGGCACATGGAATATCGCCTCGCCGCCGCCCTATCTTCCGCCGTGGAATCTTTACCCCGTGCAGCGCGGCACAATGTCGGTGCCAGTTACATACGATCATACTACTGGACTATGGACTACCACGGGCACAAACCACGGATTGGAGCTAGATTCAGAGTTAAGGATTGCGCTAACAACCGCAGGCGGCGGGACAATGGCTAGCTCTTTCTCCGTTGATACAACCTACTACGCACGCGACATCGGAAGCGACACGTTCAAATTAGCAGCAACCGCAGGCGGAGCGGCAATCACGGGCGGCACTGACGGAAGCGGAATGGTTCTGGTATATGCCGGAATCGCGTTGAAGATAAATCCGATTTCGACG
>Ga0114968_10001830_pt1 | contig 16436 bp, 19 predicted proteins | sample M_130807_EF_Meta_FD_87020 | JGI IMG/M metagenome (GOLD analysis project Ga0114968, IMG submission 87020) | Freshwater microbial communities from Lake Montjoie, Canada to study carbon cycling - M_130807_EF_MetaG | ecosystem: Environmental > Aquatic > Freshwater > Lake | place: Lake Montjoie...
CGGGTCCCCCGTGTTCCAGTACCCACTTCTCAAGAGGTACCATCATCATCCCATGAAAGAGGAAGATGGAGAGGTGTTTTTTCCTCGCCTGAATTTCATCGATTCCGAGGTGTTTTACAACCCGTCCTCTCCCCTCCCAGGGCTTGGCGATATGTTTGACGCGAAAAACAACCTCGGTTTTTGCAAGACGTGGAAAACAGGGCGCACCCAGGAATTCGAATACAACCCTCTCTACAAAGGGGACCTTTTAGGGGTCCACAACTTTTTCCAAGAGGGCCGTCTAGAGGCGTTGGGGCCCAAGTCATGGTCACACGTGGCCTGTGACGTCCCTCTCTTTTCCCCAAAAAACACGATGCCGACGTACTGCATCAACCTTTCAAGGAGAAAAGACCGTCGTGAAAAGATGCTGAAAACACTAGGCAACCTCGACACGTGTTTCGTGGAGGCCGTCGACGGACAGACGCTGGAGCCTACGAAAGAAAACCTCAACTTTTTCCTGGGAAACGTGGCGGGTCATCGCCCTGGGATGATGGGATGCGCCTTTTCTCATGTCAAGATATGGGAAGCACTCACCAAGGACGACCACCATTCGTATTTCATCATTCTGGAGGACGACGTGGAGGTTTCGTCCGATGCGCCTTTTCTCCGTGATGATTTCGAGGCCAACCTGCACACGGTGATAAAGACGCTTGGCGACGTTCCGCTATGGGACATTCTCTTTCTTGGGTACTCGAGATGGGATGACGAGGTTCCGAGGACCGCACCACGCCTCGTTATCGAGCCCTTGTCATCAGACTATATCGGAGGCGCGTTTGGCTATATTATTCACAAAAAGGCTGCCGTGTTTATGACCACGGTGGTGCGAGAATTCGGGATGCATGTTCCTTTTGACAACCTGTGGTTCGAGTACTACATCCAGAAACGCTTCCTCAAGCTCTTTCGATTGTCCGCAGACCTGGTGAGAACAAAATGGTGCAAACCCGACGCGTCCAACACGCACACTGATACGGACATCCAGTTGACAACTGACGTCTTGCGGTTTCACCGCGACGAGGATTTCGAGAGGGTCGAGAACGCGTTCCTTCCCATGCATCGACAGAAACACAAGAGATGGTGTATGAATGATTTTTTAGGGGTCGTCCACCACGTGGAAGACTACTCGGCCTTTGATTCGGAAGGCTTTCTTTACAAGAAAGGGTGGGAGAAGAAGGACCTCTGTAAAAAAGACGGCTGCACGCTCTATGTTTTAAAAAAATACGGAATGGCTATAAAACAAAACAAGAATGGACTACAGCGTGCAAGTCATTATTGAGATCCCCTTTGGTTCCAACGTCAAGTACGAGGTCCAAAAAGACGGGAGGCTCCGTGTCGACCGGGTCCTCTCCACAAGCATGGTGTATCCTGGCAATTATGGTTTTATCCCAGATACGATAACGGGCGATGGGGACCCCACCGACGTCCTCATCCTGAATCACACGCCTTTTTTCCCAGGGTCTGTCGTTGAATGCAGGGTGGTGGGTGTGTTGGAGACTGAGGACGAAAAAGGGATGGATGAAAAGGTGCTGGCGGTCCCCTCGGGCAGCATCGACCCCCAGTACCACACGATTCAGGACATAGGAGACGTCCCTGATTCTGAAAAGCTCAAGATACGACATTTTTTTGAGCATTACAAGAACCTCGAGACGGGTAAATTCGTCCGCATCGTGGGTTTCGACAACCGTGACGCGGCGATGCGCATGGTGAAAAACGCGGCCGTCTAGTAGAAAAAATAATGATAATGATAAAAAGATGTTTGGTTTTATCATCGTACGGCACGTCACTTCCTATTTGACCAATCAATACTGGGTGGAATGCTACCGTTGCATCCGGAGGCTCTACCCCGAGACGCCGATTCTCATCGTGGATGATAATAGCGACCCTTCCTTTGTCGTGCCTTTTTACGACCCTCCTCTCTACAAATGCAGCGTCCTTGCGTCTGAATTTCCTAGAGCCGGTGAGCTCCTCGGGTATTACTACCTCTTGAAAACAAGAATGTTTGACGAGGCCGTGGTTCTTCATGACTCGGTGTTTCTTCAACAACGACTCCATCCACAAGAAGGTCCGGTCCGTTTCCTGTGGCATTTCCGACACGACTGGGATGATACCGACCGAGAGCTGCGATGGCTGAAACGACTCCCACACCATGAATCCCTGACCGCCTTGTACAAGAACAAACACCAGTGGTATGGATGCTTTGGTGTGCAGTCCTTTATCCGTCGAGGGTTCCTCGAGTTTATCGACGCCAAGTACAGCCTTTTTTCCACGGTCCTTCCCCTCTTGAATAACCGGACCGACCGCATGTGCATGGAACGCGTGTTTGCCGTCCTCTGCACCTTGGAATCCTCAGACCTTCAGGACCACCCGTCAATCTACGGCGACATTAGTCAGTTTCCTTTGGGCTGGGGATACCCATTCTCATCCTATCAGAAGGATGCACAGCATGCCTCGATGGTCCCCGCGGTCAAGGTATGGACAGGCCGGTAGCCTTATAACCACTGCTGCTGCTGTTGTTGCTGCTGTTGCTGCCTTTGTTGGGCCTGGTGAAAAACGCGGATAAAAAATTCTATCTAGTGTTTTGTTGTACAACTCGTATCGTTACATAGTAAATAGGTACCATCTGTCAAGGACACCTTTATAAATGATATACCCTTGGCGTCAGTAATCATCATAAAGCTTTCTATATTGTTATTTTGCATCCATTGGTAGTTGTCACGGCAATAAGGAAATAAAGGGTTCGAAAATTGTGTCATAATATCCAGTTTATTCCAAAAATCAGCTTGTACTGTCCATTCCACAAGGACGGGACACACTTCTTTATTCTCCATTAAAAATACAACAACATATTTTTCGTCGACGCTGCCAGAATGATGGCCATAATTTACAGTATATTTAATCAATAATTGACCATTCTTGGACAGGCTGATATCCACACTAAAAGCATCAAACGACGTTTTGACGTTTATGGAACGGAAAAGGGAATAAAGGGATGCAGCGCGTGCGGCAACGGCGGGTTTTTCTTTTTTCCAATACTCGAGACAGCACTTATTGTTTGCGGTCACGACGTTCCATTCTGCACTGGGTAGATCGGATTTACACGTGGAACGATATTTTTTCCAGATTCCAAATATAGCCACAAGAATAATAGCAATCACAAGGATTGAAATACACGTAATCAGAACGTAATGAGAATTATTTTTTTTCATTTTTTTATATAAATAAATATGAAAAAAAATAATTCTCATACGACCATTTTTCTTTATACTGTCTTGGCCATACTACTCTCGACACTTCTTATTCTCATTATTGTGTGGGCTATCCCGAAAGGAAAAGATTCAGGGTGCTGTCAAGAGGATTTCCCTACTCCTCCCCAAATACCCCTACCTATAAACAAATGGGTACCCTGGACAGGAAAAAAGGACGAGAATTGTCAGGTGGGACCAATGGTAAAAACTTGCGAGACATGTGACGAATGGGCGGTTAAAAATACAGAAAAGGCTGACCGTGCCGCTTCATTATTACATGTCATACAACGATGGATAGATTCGAATACAATTCATAATGACACGGTTTCTTATTTCAGTTGGAGCATTATAAGTTACCCCAATACGGGGGTAGGGAGTTATATCGACATTTATTACACCAGTAAAACTAGTTTGTCTTCTGGAATTTTCGTCGATCTATATGAAGATGCCAAAACTCATCAAGTGGTATATAACGACGTCCCGACTCATCGGTTATGTACAGTTCAATCACAGACGTTGTCGACAACATTTCCGTACGCTGCTATGGCTCGTTCGTTGGCGGGTTTGAATTATCAGTATATGAAAGATAATGTAGCATGGTTCTCAGGGATTAATTCACACCATTTTGTGGTGCAAAACAAGTCGTCCGGTTGTCGGTTAGTTTATGAAGATGCAGGATTGACGTGTCACGATGGTAATGAGTGTCACCTTGACGATTCAACCTACACCTGTGACCCTGTAAGAGGCTGTTTGTATTGTCTTCCTGGTGCCGAGGGATGCACAAATTTGAAAACATGTTGCGAGAAATGCGCGGTAAAGAATGATTCCATATGTCAATCATAACCCCCAACGACTCTGCGTGGTATGATAAAATGTTGGTTTTATCATACTGACGAATCGCGTCTCGTCCTATCAGAAGGATGCACAGCATGGACAGGCCGGTAGCCTTACAGCCACTGCTGTTGCTGCTGTTGTTGCTGCCTTTGCTGGGCCTGGAGGCGCGCACGACGCTTACGCAGGGCCTTGACCAATTCATCCTCCTCACAGGCGCAATCCGTGGTGGTCTTGGTCTTCTTGAGACGACCCGCCGCCGCGATTAAATCAGCGGCCGAGATACCAACCGGTCTCACAGGCTTCGGCTGCTGTGGTGGTGTCTTTTTGGTGGTGGTCTTCTTGAGACGTTCCGCTGCCGCGATTAAATCGGAGGCCGAGATACCACCCCTCACCGGTCTCGCTTGTCTCGTTTGCTTTTGTGGTGTTCTAGAGGCGGCCTTTGCGGGCGGGGTCTTCTTTTCCTCGCACGCCTTTAGACGCTCCTCACATGCCTTTAGACGCGCCTCTAAATGTTTATGGCTCATCTTGGCCTGCCTGCCCATCTCCATCAGGCTTTTGGTGGCTCTCCATTTCTTGCCGACCTGTTTCATCCATTCAGTGGGGGGCTTGTTGGCAGGTCTCTTGCTCATCCACTCTTTCGTAAAGAGATTGTAAGACGTCAGTTCGCGCTTGGGTTTTTCCATTTTGTTTTTAAACAATAAAAAAAAAATTAGATGATTTAGTACGGGGTCATCTTGTGGAGATGACGCCATAGCGTTCTGATGCATACCCGACAGCAGAAAGGAACCTGGGAACCAGCGGTATGTCTAAAAATCCTTTCTGGGAGCACAGGGATGGACCCAAGCGTCCTCTGGTGGGTGTAGGCCCATAGTTTTGGAACAATCACGGCCTTGACCGTTGGACAGCTCGTCCGGATGTCGAGAGACGAGATGGACCCCATCCGTTCGCCCTGTGTCACGACGCTGCAGTGAACAAACGAAGAACACTCGTGTGCAAACACCGTCAACTTTCTAAAATACCGCATTTTGTTTTAATACCTAAAACGCTGATTTTAAATTACATGTCTTTAACTTGGTGAGGATAGCAACGCGCTGAGAATCTGTTGCTTGGCAGCGTTGGGTGTTTTCCAGTCCCATTCCAGGAACCCCTGGACGTCTTTGGAGCTCGGGTTCCACGCCCAAAACATCCACCCCATCTGTTTCTCGGAAATGTACCGGACAAAGTACGAGAGCCATAGCATGTCCTTGTCGTTGTACTGGTCGGCTCCAAACTCGCCGATGACGACCGTCCAGTTCGGTTGGAGGAAACCAAAGTACACGTCCCATCGGTACCAGAGAATAGAGGGGTCAGACTCCCAGGCGGGGTCGCCACGTATCGGTGTTAGGGTGGGGCCGTACGCGTGCGGGGAGAGGACCAGCGTGCGGTTGTGCCGGGTATCCAGGAAACGGAACTCTCTCATATCCTGGCCCCAGTTGATGCCGGTCGTAAAGAACAAGACGCCCTCCCTCACCACGAGCTCGTTCATACATCGTTCCAGGAACATTTCAAAATCGGTGCTCTGGTTGCCCGTATGAAATGACGCCGTGTGGTGCGGCTCGTTGTACAGGTCCAAACCCACTAGATTGGGGTACACGTCAAAGGTTGTCAGGATGCTCTGGAGGCCGCGGAGGACGTTGTTTTCTGAGAGGACCGTTTCTACCCCGGTGTCCGGATTGCAGACGGAGAGGGACGAGTGCCATAACGGGCTCGTGGTCTTGAAAAACAGGCGGTGGTGGTCAAGGACGACACCCATCCCGTGCCGTTGGGTGCTCTGGAACAGCTCGTGGAGGATGTCATACGAGGACTTGTTCCCCTCAAACTGCTTCTTGTCGTATTCCCCGCTCCAGACGCCTTCCATGGCAAACGGGACCCGGACCGTGTTGAACCCAAAACCCTTCATCCTCCTGATATGCTCTTCGACCGAGAACGCATACAGGCCTTCGAGGGTATGCATCTCGGTCTCCATGCCGAACCAGTTCATCCCACGGATGTGGCTACTGTTCAGGGTCGTGGCGGCGAGACATGGAATCAAGAAGGAGAGGAAGGAACAAAAAAGATTCATATTTATATAAATATGAAAAATAACTAAAAACACACCGTTATGGCTACAACGATTCTAATTATAAAAAAATCTTGAAAAAATATTTTTATTGATTTGAAAAAGTTTTCTAGATTGGATAGAAAACTTTTCTAGATTGGATAAGAAGAAACGTGTTTTATTCATTCTAGACAAAGCGGATAAACTTATTGTTGGGGTTTGCGTATTCAACGCTAATCTCTTGAGGGTCGTACTGAGCACAGCCCCCCGTGCGATAGTATGGGTTGTAGGACGCCGGGCAGATAGGGCCCATTTTATTCTCCAGGTAGTTGAGGCCGTCGTACTGGGCACCAAAACAGTTGGCGAAATTTTCTTTCTTCGAGAGGCGGACGACATACACCAGGATAATCACCAGGAGAACGAGTTCCAGCACATGTAATAGAATCATCATATGTTTTTATTTAATAAAATTAAAATTTTTAGAAAAAAATGGTTTTCCTATCGGAACGCGACCCTGACGAGGAATGGGTGAATCATATTGAGATATGGGACCCCGTGTTCTTTGATGATTGCCAAGAGACCTTTGCCTCCCTCCTAACTTGCAGTCGGACCCCGAACAACTCGCGCGTCCTCTACCGCAACAACCCCTCCGTCTCTATTCTCAAGAAAAAAGGGTCCCTGAGCCATACCTACTTTACTACCCTCTCGGGGATTGACAAGAGGGTCTGCTGCTACAATCCCATCTACCTGCTCTACTACAACAAGGTGTGCATCTCCCGCATCACCGCGAGGGTCTACGGCTGGTACTCGGGTTATGATACCAACAAGACGTGCTGTATCAACGCCGAGACTCTACAAGCAGTGGTAAATGCCCTACGCGACACCCACCGCCACCTCTGCCGAACGATACCGACCGAGGTCGTGGGACACCTGTTTTCCTTCCTCTAGACAATCTTGTCGAGCTTGGCCTCGAGGTCCGGGTCCATCCGGAAGGGCTCCTTGTCCATGAGGAGGCGGAGGAGCGCGGCCCTAACCTTTTGAATATTCTCGGGCTGGTCGAGGAGCATTCCGATATTGACGGGGCTCACGGTACCCCCACCACCACAAAGGGCTTCGAGGGGGGAGGGTGGTGGGGTCTGGAGAAAGGCAATCATGGCGGCACGGGTCTTGCCGTGCTCCTTGAGGTCAAAATCGGCCCGTTCATTACACAACGCCATCAGCTGTGTCTTGGTGAGCCGCTGTGGGTTGGGTTTCTTGGCCTTTGGTTTCAGAGGCTCACTACTATTGTTGGGGGCCGGGGCTTCCGAGGCGTCGATGGGTTTCGTGTTTGTGGGGGGTTGAAAGCCGCGCTCACGTAGAAACCTCACGAGGTCTTCCTTCTTCTGGCGGTCCATCGATTTCTTATAGTCGGGATGAGCGCTGGCCATGCGGACCAGGTCCTGCTTCTTGTACGGCTTCCAGAGAACGTCGTCCTCGGCTTCAACGGGTGGTAAAGTGTCGGGCATGAGGATTCCTAAGAGCTCTTTTTTTGTCTTTCTCGCCATCGATTCCTTAAATCCCTCCACCGTTTGTCGGCAGAGGTTGATGAGTTCCACACGCTTCATTTCCGCGTACGGCTTTGGCGTTGGCTGTGGCTGCTGCATATTTGTTTTTTTGTCGCCTGAAAAAAAAAAAAGTTTCAACTTTTATAAACATGGATTGTCAGAATATTAGGGATGGGGGATTGCTTCAGAATTTCATCTATCTCATGAATGACTTTTCGACAAGGAACGAAATCATGGCATACCATCTAAGGCACACCAACAACACCAAGAGGTGCCGGTGGATGGGCACGTGGGTGGTCCGCAAAAAAGGTGGGGACCTGTACCTGGAGGGCGCCCCCGACCCCGTCCTCAAACAACCGATACGCAATAGCAGCATTACCGCCCTTATCCAGAAGCACAAGAAAAAGTTCAAGGAATCAGTTTTCGTGTTTTTCACGGTGTGCATCCTGTACGAGACCAACCTCGTCCATTACGTGAGCTTTATGTATGACTCGTCCCAGAAGAGGCTGCTGAGCTTTGACCCCGGGGTTGAATTGTACCACCAGGGCCAGGACACCATCGTCCCGCTCGTACAAAAGGCGTTTGAGGCGCACGGGCTCATCCAGGGGCATTCCATCCTGGGCGCCTGCTCTGAGCACCGGTTCAAGAACAAAAAGTACGGCGTCCAGTACAACGGCAAGAACAAGAACACCCTACCGGCCGACGCCTTTTGTCAATCCTGGACCCTCTTCTTCTTTGTGAGGGTGATGTACATCCCCGAGGTCACCATGGACAGGGTCCATGAATTCGTGGGCGAATGGTGCAAGATACCCCCTAGCAAGAGGGAGCATTTCATCACCTCGTTTTTCATCATTCCGGTGCTCACCTACTTTCCCAACATCGCCAAGCGCTATGAAGAGCAGCGGAACGACGGTCTCAACAACGTGAGGGCGGTCGAGAGGATATTTGCCCCGGTCGAACGGTGCTTCTTTACCAAAAAGCACTAAGCAGCAGTCCGCTGTTGGGGTTTTCTAGTTTTTGTTCAACAAAAATAAATTCAAAATGGGTCTGGTAATTTTCCTTTTCTTTTCAGGTACACGTTTTCCGTATACCGCGCTCTGAATTCTGTTCGATGAGCAACGGTGGCCTCGCGCGTGTTGATGGCGTCCTGACGCAGCGCCTCGATGGCATCTTTTTCTTCTTGGGTCTCGGCGTTCCGTAATCGTTCTCTTAGTATATCCATTTGTTTTTTGTAGAACTCATCAGAGGCATATTGTGGGCTTAGGTCGTAGACTTCGTCCTCTTCAGCAAACGCGATGCTTTTCGTTTCCTTCTGGGCGGCAGGGCTTATTTTCCATTGGTTGGGCTTTGCCCATCGACTTGTTTTGCGAAGCTTGGAGGTGACACCGACCTCCGCCTTTTGGATGCCGTTGCCTGCTGCATGTGTGGGGGCGACACCGATGTCCGCCTGTTGGAGTCCTTGGCTGTTGGCGACGGTTTCTGTGCCCGTCTTTGGAAAGCCTTGTGTGGAAGCGGTGCCTATGTCGCCTTTGGGGAGGCTTTCCCTGGAGGCGATGCCGATATCGGCCTTTGAAAGGTTTTCTCCTCCTTGTGTGGAGGCGACACCAACCTTGCCCCTGAGGAGGCCTTCTTCGGCTTTCTTGGCGACCCCCGCTTCAGCGTCTTCAGCCATACCCCCGGACTTTAACGCATCTTTTGCGAGACCCCCTAATGCACCCAGCGCACTCCCTCCGACCGTAAACGCCAGGTTCAACCCCGCGGACTTTAATGCTGCTTTGAGTGTCGGTTTTATCCCTTGCCCGAGCTGGCTCACTTCCTCTCCCGCGGCGGAAAGCGCGATGCCAACCACGGTTCCTATACCGGTGCCCATCAGCATACCACCGACGAGGTTCATACCCCGTCCTCCCCATATCTCGACTTGCTGTTTCCATGTATAATGCTTTTTGGTCATGTTTATTTTTGTTGACAAAAATAAATTCAAACAACTTACCGGAGGCTCGCCACCATCTTCTCAAGGCTCCCAGGGTAGCCGGTGCTGCTCTTGCCCGTCTTCTTGGACATGTAATGAGGGAACCCACGGACGTTTTGCAGGTGCTGGCGGTACTTGGGGTCTTGGGCGTCGGCGTATTCCACCAGGTGGCTCACGTTGTGGTTGGCCATGAGCGCCTTGAGCTTGTCGCAAAACATGCATCCCCTCATCATAAACACCACGACCTGGAGGTCCTTGATTTCGCTGGGCGAGCCGGTGGAGGAAGGAGAAGAGTATGACTCCTTGTGGCCGTGAAGACCGGCGATGAGCGACGACAGGTGAGGGAGAAAGCCGGTGACGCTGCGGTTGGTGGCCTGGGAGAAAAAGAAGGGGGTCGCCGTTCCTCCGAGGTCCGTCAGGAGCTTCTCGTTGTTGAACTGGGAGATGTCCTTGACTCCGACAAAGACGTCTTCCAGCGCCATCGGGGCCAGCTGCTTGCGGTACTCCTTGATGGCATCCAGGCTGTGAGGACAACGACCGGCGTCGTGGAAGAACAGGATGCGGAGGTGCTTTAGCTGGGAGGCCACGTCATGAGGACCGTGGGTGGGATGGGGACCGTGGGTGGAATGAGCGTAGCCCTCTACGATGGGCTGTGTGCGCACGGGGCACGGGCTCGTCCCGCTCATGTTGCTGTTGGCGATAAAGGGACGGAGGAACTCGTTGCCGGGGCACTTGGCCACGTAGTAATCAGGCTGGCAGTTGCTGCCGTACGCCTTTTCCACGTTGTAGTAGTCGTTTCCGTCAGTATCATGCGTCAGGACGTCATATCCATAAGGATTTCCCTGCTTGAGGAGGACGGGGTGCGCCATGGAAGGCGCTGTGGCGGGGAGCTTGGGACCAAACTGAGACCCCCTGTAATAATGATCGAGGCTGGTGTAGTCCGAGGACGGGGAAGCATAGGCGTTGGTATATTCTCCGTTAAAAGACATCGTTTTTTTATTCCAACAAGAAAAAAAAATGTAAAAAATAATATATTTTCAATATCGCCTACAGAATTTATTTAAAAGAAATTCGATTTCACAATTAAATGAGTACTATAGACATTATTTCTATACACAATACCCTTGTGCGAAAATATCAGCAGCAGACGACAGATTCTGCCGCAGAGGATTCCTCGACGAGTTATGAGGAGGAATACAAGAAATGGAAAGAACTCTATGATTCATTATTGCAGCAAAAGAATGCTTCCAAGAATGTGGTGCAGGATATCCGTAATAAACTAGAAACGCTGAAAGAAGACCACAAGAAGCAGGACCATCGATTTTATTTCTATCTCATGAGGGCTATACCGGTGCTTGACCGCTACTGCTCGTTGAAAAAATCTCAAAACAAGATTAATTTCCTCAGCAACCGGAACCATGACGAGGACCCTGAGGATAATAATAAAGACATGGAGGAAACAATACGAGAGTACATGACGATTGTCGAAGACTATTTCCCAGAGGATTATTCCGTCTGGAACAAGACAAAGTCCGAGGACGTGAAAGAGGCCTCTTTGTCTTTATGCAAGTCGTTTTCAAAGCTAAGGTGTTCCATTTGCAATAACGACCAGGATTCTTTTTCCATTTATGACAACCACTTTGTTTGTGAGAAATGCGGTTTCGTCAGCACCACGACGCACACCAATATCTCTTACAAGGACATCGACCGGGTCAATATCTCTTCGAAATACACCTATGACCGTCGGACGCATTTCCGTGACTGTATCAATCAGTTCCAGGGGAAACAGAATGCGTCCATCGACCCCAGAGTGTACGAGGACATTATCGAGCAGTTGGTCCTTCACGGTCTCCTCCAACCCAATTATAAAGACCAACCCAAGTCGGTCGCGTTCCAGGACATTTCCAAGGAACAGGTCCTCATCTTTCTCAAGGAGACCGGCCATGCCAAGCACTACGAGGACGTCGTCCTCATCCATCACCAGTTGACGGATAAACCGGTGCAGGATATAAGCCACCTGGAGAATGACTTGCTGCGAGATTTCGACATGCTCACAGACCTGTATGACAAAAAGTACAAGAATTCAGAGCGCAAGAATTTCATCAACACGCAGTACGTCCTCTACCAGCTCCTCCGACGGCACAAGTACCCCTGCCGCAAGGAGGATTTCAACATTCTGAAAACAATTGACCGAAAGTACTATCACGACACCATATGCGCCGACCTCTTTATGGCGCTGGGATGGAATTTTCAAGCCCTCTTTTGAACCAGAAAAAGGACCAGGAGGAGGATCATGGTCACACCCAGGACCACCACTACGGCAAAGAGAACCACGGACCACACGCTCTGAAACACCGCGGGCGTCCCCGGTTGAAAGGACTCCTTCTCTATACCGTCAAAAAAGGCCATGAGGTTGTCCCAGTTGAGCAGGTCCGCCTTGCGTCGAGACGCGTCGTGTCGTATCCGGAATATCCACTTGTTCTGGTGGAGGGGGGCGATGGTGTCGATCCGGTACTCACCCTCTCGTGACGAGTTGCTACGAGTGTTGCCGTACACAAAATAAGACATCATGTCGTGGGTGTCGGCGTGCGGTCTGGCGAGTTGTGTCAACGCCACGTCGTCGGGCTTGTCGAGGATGCGCTGCTCATTCATCCGAGGGTCCTGGAGCATGTTCCGGAGGACGTCTTTCGAAAACACCATCACCATGCCGTTGACAAGCCAAGTCTTGTGAAAAATCACAGGACCTGCCAGAACCCTTTCCCTCGGAAGCGTCTTTAGGTAGGCGAGGAGGCTCGGGAAATGAATATAGACGGTGGCGTTGATGCGCACGATGTACTCGGGGACGTCTTCCCATCGGCGATAAGCACGGAACAGCAGCTTTGTCGCGTGGAGGAATTTAAGGGCCATGGAAGGATTGTAGCCGTCCATCGGGAAAAGGACCTCGTCGTCCCGGAGAGGGGGGTACGTCGTGTGTTTTGGACGGTTGGCGTCGTTTATCAAGACGCTGTAGGGGATATTGTATTCTTGCAGCAAGAGCTTGCGCTTGTCCTGGATCTCGCGGTACACTGGGTGGTCCAGACTCGACACCACAAAAAGATAGAGGGACATGTTTCTTTTTTTTTAAAACAGAAAAAAAAAGCAAGCAATCAGAACCAAATATTCACCACCTTTGTCATGTAGTAGTACAGACCGTACGTGAAACCGATAATGAACAGAGACGTCAGGAGGACCACGAGAAAGAACCGTTTCCACACAAATTTATTGTCTGAAGAAAACATGAAAGAAGGCCTGAAAACAGCCACAAGGATGGTCACCATGACCAACAGGCCACTCAATACCATCATGTAAGGATACCAAGACGAGGGGTTATTCCAAGATGCCTTTTGTAAAGGTGTGTAATAATAAGATTCTTTACCACTACTACCGCCTCCACCACCGGTGGAAGAGGCCTCGTCCGAAGAAGAAGATTCTAGCTGTCGGAACTGCGCCATGAGCTCATCCAGAGAAGGTCCGTCCATTTTTTTTTTCATTTTTCACCCATCCTCTTAAATCGTCATCTCGTCAGAAAAAGAAGATTGTTTCGGCTTGGATTTTTTTTTTTCAAAAATATTTTGTTATTATAGAAATTAAGAAATGAAATACCATATTAGTCTTTGGGGTGTAGACCCGATTTGTAGTTTTAGTCCTAATATTCCTCAGGTGTACCATACCCGAAGATTAGCGACAGGTACTGTGGACCCCATGTCAGGAGAGGGGGATTTTGTATTTGATGACTACATGTTTTCCAAGATATCCGGTCGGTCGTCTGTAAGCAGCGGATTCGGCACCATCCAATTCACCACGGGACGGGATGCCATCGTGGTCATGGGGGTCCAGTCTGACATCGCCCCCATCCTGCCGTCAGCCTTTACCAATTCAAGCGGGCTCCTTTACACCACGGCCTCCAACCCGGGCATGTGGCTGCAGGCGATTTTCGAGGCGGTCAGCCCCCAGGCGATTGGTCTCCAGAAACAGGACCCCGTGGCGTCTGCCTTTTACGCACCTGCCAACACCCAGCTCCAGCTGGGTAAGCCCTCGATGCTCCCGAACCTCCTCCATATCGTGGTGTACAAGAATCCGACAGTCCAGGGCGGCTACGTCACCTACCTCTTATCGGCCGAAACAAAGGCCGACGAGATGAAAAAAACAAAACTCAGAAAGATTTAAAGAAACAGAGGATTGTTTAAAAAATGGATATTATAAGAGATATCGCCATTCATTTGAAAGACCGAATCATAGTATTAGATAGAGACCTCTTGGACCGGAAGGTGGATGTGTCCAAGAATTCAGAGCTCTACAAGACGTTTCATCGAATCAAGGGTAGGCATTACAAGCAGCTCAAGCAGGGACCCGGGTGGAGCTTTCCCATCACGGCGCTCGAGGCGGTGTTGGGCGTCGCTTCAACCCCTTCTCAGGCACCTCCAACCCCTTCTCAGGCACCTCCAACCCCTTCTCAGGCACCTCCAACCCCTTCTCAGGCACCTCCAGCCCCTTCTCAGGCACCTCCAACCCCTTCTCAGGCACCTCCAACCCCTTCTAAGGCACCTCCAGCCCCTTCTCAGGCACCTCGAGTACAACAAACACCCAAGGTAAAAACAAAAGAACATGCGTATGAGGCCGACATCCCCAACGAGGTCCGCCTGTATTTTAAAAAGTACGAGGCGCTTATTTTCTCATGAATCTAAACACAACCTCGACACGAATAAAACAAACCAAATGCTGTGCGAGATTGTCATTCTTTCTTCTGTCGTTGGTATGGACCTGGCGTTTCATCTGTACCTCGTCTATGTTTATTATTCGACACCGCGATGAATTTTTTATCTCGATGAATAAAAAATAGGTGAATGATAATTTTGCGTGTAATTATTGTATTTTTTTTATCTTTATCCACGGCAGAATGGACCACAAGAGAGAATGAGATTTATTTTCAGGACAAGGCCTACGGGGTCCGTGGGGTCAATTGGTTTGGTGCCGAGACGGACTGTATGGTCCCTCACGGTTTATGGGTGCATTCGTTGGACTATTATTTGGACCGTACCCGGTCGTACGGGTTCAACTCTCTCCGCATCCCATTCTCGTACGAGAACGTGAGGAACATGGACACCGTGGTCAAGGAGGAGTGTGTCTTGCGGTCTCCCTCCCTCCAGGGCAAGACGTTCCGTCAGGCCCTGCACCTATTGATAGGAGGCGCCAAGTACCGGAACATGACGGTGCTCCTTGATTTCCACACGGCCGGTGGCATTATCACCGAGTTTCCCTACACGCCCGTCGTCAGCGAACAGGATTTTTTAAACACCTGGGAGATTGTGCTCTATGAGTACGGGGCGTACCCGAACCTGATAGGGGTCGATATCAAGAACGAGCCCCATGGGAATATACGATGGCCCGAGTGGGGCGGGTTCGCGGGGCGTGTGATCGACACTATCCATCAGCGGGCTCCCTGGTTTCAGGGGCTCTTTTTTGTGGAAGGGATCCAAGAGCCTGCCGACCACAGCGTATGGGGCGGCTCGTTTTCCAGGATGGACGACTTTATGGGGAGGGTTCCAGACGCGCGCATCGTGTTTTCCCCGCACGTGTATGGCGTCTCGGTGCGAGGGAACATCGCCCTGTATGATGATGACTCGAATTGGATGGGGTGGTTCGCCTTTCTCCACGGCCGGTACACCAATCCCATCTGCATCGGCGAGGTCGGGGGATGGTTCGAAGGGGACGACGAGGCGTGGCACCGACGGGTGCTCGATTTTCTTCGGCGCGTCGGCGTCCGCAACCACTTTTACTGGTGTCTTAACCCCAACAGCATCGACACCGGTGGCCTCTTTGACTTTGATTGGACCACCATCAACGATGACAAGGTTGAATTCTGCCGACAGCTGCAACCGTCCCCGTCCTTCCCCGCCTTTCGAACTTTCCCTTAAGCCTGTGAATAGAGCAAGAGGTAGGCATTCTGAACAAGCGCTCGGGCACGGTCCCCCTCGATTTCAGACACGGACATGTCGTCGCAATAATAGAATTTCCCGTGGTCGCACAAGACCGTGGTGTAATGACCGTAGTATGCGTTTCCCAGATGAAGGACACACCCCTTGAGGCGGTAATTGTAGAAAAACAACGGAATGTCCATCGCATTCCCAATCTTTCCCACACCAAGACCTCGTTGGATGAGTATAAAAAGGTGGGCGGGCCACTTGGAGACGGCGTAGCTGCGGGAGGCCCTCGTGTCGGCATGGGGGTGTTTTTCGCTGACCCACGCGATGTCATGGTCCGTGGCCTGGTACAACCCGAGGGACGCCATCAAAGAGGGAGAAAACGGAAGGAGCATGACGGTCTCCGGGCTGACGATGGTCTTGGTATCTGACGCGTCCTGTGTATTGACAAAACGCGTCATCACCTCGTGATGGAAAAAGAGAGGGGACACGCGCTGCCCATTTTCTTCATCAAGACGGTCTAGAAGCGCGACGAGGTACTCGTGAGCATCGTGCTGCTGCCGCCGCTGCTGCGGGTCCTGGAACATGTCCAACCCGTCCTCCACCTGGTACGTCTCTAGGAAACGCTTCATCTCACGGCTCACCGGACCGTCTGACGCTTCGTGGAGCATGAATTCACGGAACGAATCCAGGTGCATAAGGAGCTGCAGCACGCAGTTGCGATAACACTCATTCCCCTGATTGACGAGTCCCTGAACCATGATTGCTTTA